>ERZ842401.7592-NODE-7592-length-11043-cov-4.065708_pt1 | contig 11043 bp, 13 predicted proteins | sample MGYA00521270_ERZ842401 | MGnify/ENA primary metagenome ERZ842401 (study PRJEB31892, sample SAMEA3878208) | bioreactor metagenome | biome: Moose rumen | place: Sweden | collected 2011-10 | study: EMG produced TPA metagenomics assembly of the PRJEB12797 data set... | reverse complement strand
AGGCTGCACGACAGACGTGATGCCCTGGCGGATACCGACCTCGAGTCCGTCGCGGAACGGGAAGAACGCGTCCGAAACCATCGCGCAACCGGGAAGCCCGCCCTTCTCGGCTTTCGTCTGCTCCATGATCTCGGCCTGCTTCTTCGCGCCGTCGTCCTCGCCGAACTTGAGGCGGAGGTCGTTGAACGGAAGCTGATACTTCTCCCACGCGATCCAGTCGGCGTGCTTCGTGTACGCCTTGTCGCGCGCAATCTCCGCGACGCCTACGCGATCCTGCTCGCCCGTGCCGATGCCGACCGTCGCGCCGTCCTTCACGTAGAGAACGGAGTTGGAGGTAACGCCCGCCTCGACAAGCCAGCCGAACACGAGATCCTCGTACTCCTTCGCCGTCGGGAGACGCTTAATCTTGTGCTCTTCAAAGGTCACTTCGCCCGTCGCCTTGTTCGTGATCTTGCGGTTGCAGTAGGCGGGCATGAAGTCCTCGGGCTTCCTCGCGTTCGCGCTGAACGACGTCTGCGCGACAATGCCGCCGTCGATCAGGGACTTGAAGTCGACGACGTGCTTTGCGACAAAGTCGGTGAGGCGCGACATGTTCTTGATGCGAAAGACGCGCAGGTTCTTCTTCGTGGCGAAAAGATCCATTACGCCAGGCGCGAAGTCAGGCGCAACGACGACCTCTGCGTAGTTCTCGACGATGAGCTTCGCCGTCTCCATGTCACAGTCGCGGTTCAGCGCAATCGCGCCGCCAAACGCCGCGAGGCGGTCGGCCTTGTTCGCGCGGAAGTACGCCTCGGCAAGCGTGGAGCCCGTCGCAACGCCGCACGGGTTGTTGTGCTTGACGATGACGGCGCAGGGCTTGTCCATCAGGTAGCGGAGGATATTGAGCGCGTTGTCCGTGTCGGTGACGTTAGTCTTGCCGGGATGCTTGCCAGACTGGAGAAGCTCTGGAACGGATGCGAGGAACTGACCTGGCTGAAGCATCTCGACGTCGCCAAGGACGAGGTTGCCGTTCACAAGCTTGTAGAGCGCGGCTTCCTGGCCGGGGTTCTCGCCGTAGCGAAGACCCTTTTCCTCGCCGCCGATGTTCCACGTCACCTTCTCGTAGTGGAAGGTCTGGCGGTTTGCGCCGTCGATGAACGAAATCTCCATCGAGGGTGCAAAGTGGTCGGCCTCGATCGTCTTGTATGCTTCCTTCAGGTCTTTCATGGCTGTTTTTGCTTTTAGGTTTTTATTTTTAACGCAGAGTCGCAGAGACGCAGAGAACGCGGAGTGTTTACGGCGCGAAGGCGTCGCCTGCGAAGAGGTTGCGCGAAACGCCATTGAAGTAGAACTCCTGTCCGGTTGCGTCGAGGACGCTGCGCCAAGACTGGCCGTCGGTATCGAGCTTCTGGCGCTCAATCGTCGCAAGAGCAATCGGCACGAGCGCGAAGCTCTCGCCGATGTTGCCGACGACGCAGTCGGTGCGACCGGCCATCGCGGCGTGAACTGCGGCGCGCGCAAGCTCGTAGCAGCGTATCGCATCGGTGCCGCGCGCGGGGCAGCTGCGAATGATGTAGCTCGGGTCGATATACTTGACGCTCGCGTTGAAGCCTTTTTCCTTGAAGTGCGCGGAAATGCGGCGCTTCAGGAACTCTCCGATGTCCTTCTTGAGAATGTTGCCGCTCGCATCGCGCTCCTCAGCGCCTTCCATCAGTTCCTGGCCGGCGCCCTCGGCGGCAACAATGACGGCGTGGGATTTCCCTGCTGCGAAGCGGCGCTCGAGCGCCCTGAGAAGCCCGCGTTCGCCTTCGAGCTCGAACTGGACTTCAGGGACAAGGCAGAAGTTTACGACAGGGTTTGCCACCGTCGCGGACGCGGCGATGAAGCCGGAGTCACGGCCCATGAGTTTCACGAGGCCGATGCCGTGGGGCGTTCCCTTCGCCTCGACGTGTGCGCTCCTGATGACCTCTGCGGCCTGCGCGACCGCGCTCTCAAAGCCAAAGCTACGGCCTACGAACATGAGGTCGTTGTCAATCGTCTTCGGGATGCCGACGACGGAGATGTTGAGTCCGCGCCGGAGACCCTCCGCCGCGATGTCGCTCGCGCCCCTCAGCGACCCGTCGCCGCCGATGCAGAAGAGAACGTTGATGTTCATCCGCTCCAGCGTGTCGACCATCACGTCCGACGGCTGCTGCCCGCGGCTCGACCCGAGAACCGTCCCGCCCGCCTCGTGGATCGTGTCCACCGCGTCGGGGTTGAGGAGCATCGGCTCGTAGCCATACTTCGGGTTGAGCCCCGCGTAACCATAGCGGATGCCAAAGACCTTCTTTACGCCGTAGTCAAACTCGAGGATCTCGACAAGCCCCTTGATGACCGTATTGAGCCCCGGGCAGAGCCCGCCAGCCGTCACGATGCCGACGCGCGTCCAACGCGGGTCGTGGAAGATCATTTCCTTTGGCCCCGCCTTTTCGAACGTCGGCATGTGCCCGAGCTTCGTCTCGGCAAAGCGCGCATACGACTCGCTTTCCGTGGCGAAGACCCGCTCTCCTTCCGCGACATACTTGCGGTGGCGGACGGGCGACGGCAACTTGCAGGCCCCGAGCGTCTTTACAGTGCAGACAAACTTCTCGCGGTCTGACAGTATCTTGTCGAGTATGGCGGACATGCGCTACCTCTTTGACTTGAAATAATCTATCGTCTTGGCGAGGCCGACTTTGAGCGGGACTTTCGGTTCCCAGCCAAGCAACGCCTTCGCAAGCGTGATGTCGGGCTTGCGGCGCTTCGGGTCGTCTTCAGGCAGTGGCTTGTAGACGATCTTCGACTTGGACCCGGGAAGCTGGCGAAGGGTCTCCTCTGCAAGCTCCTTGATCGTATACTCGCCGGGGTTGCCGGTGTTGATGACGGGCACGGCGGGCGTTACGCGCCCCTTCGCCTTCTTGCCGCCGAAGAAGGCCGCGATCTTCTTTGGCGAGAGGTCCATGTAGCGGCGGAACGCCTCGACGAGGTCGTCGCAGTACTGGAACGAACGCGTCTGCTTGCCGTCGCCAAAGAGCGTGATGTCACGGTTCGCGAGCGCCTGCATGATGAAGTTGGAAATGACGCGGCCGTCGTTCGGGTGCATCTTCGGCCCGTAGGTGTTGAAGATGCGCACCATGCGCACGTCGACGCCATACTGCCTGCGGTAGTCGGCGCACAGCGTCTCCGCGACGCGCTTCCCCTCGTCGTAGCAGCTCCTGACGCCGATCGTGTTGACGTTGCCCCAGTATTCCTCGACTTGCGGATGGACGAGCGGATCGCCGTAGATCTCGCTTGTCGAGGTGTGGAGCATCCGCGCCTTGGTCTTGAGCGCGAGCTCGAGCATGTTCATCGTGCCGAGCACCGAGCTCTTCGTCGTCTCGATTGGGTTCTTCTGGTAGTGGATGGGCGAGGCGGGGCAGGCGAGGTTGTAGATTTCGTCGAACTGCCCCCAGAACGGCTGCGTCACGTCGTGAAGAACGAACGAGAAGCGCTTGTCGCCAAGGAGCTCGTAGATGTTCTCCTTCGTGCCCGTGAAGAGGTTGTCCAGCGCCGTCACCTCGTAGCCATCGGCAAGCAGCCGCTTGCACAGATGGCTTCCGAGGAACCCCGCACCACCAGTTACCAATGCCTTTTTCATTTCGTTGCAGCCAAGGTTTCGCGTAATGACGTGTCCGGTCGCTACTGCAGTATCAGGCACTGCGTGCGCACTTCGTGGCGGTTCACTATGAACAGGCTCCAGAAATAGTCGTTGTCGACCTTCGTGTGCAGCTGCGTAACGCGGCGCGAGCCGCCGACGCGGTCGAGCGCGTGCCTAAGCGAGAGCAAGTTGTTGTCGATCGTCGCCTCGTCCGCGAAAAACCGCACGTTGAATTCGTCCATAATGTCCTCGTCGCCCTCGGTCCAAGGCAGACCTGTGCAAAGCGGGATTACGCCGAAGAGCTGGTAGGAGAAGTTCTGGGTGATGAACGTCGCCGCCGGCTTTTCGCCGTCGTTGGTCAAGGTATCGGAATTCCACCGCGCAATTTCGCTGTAGGAACTGCATCCCGCAAGCGCGAGAGCCACCGCCGCATAGAGAAACTTCCTCATTTCGCACCGCCTTTCTGTGTCTCAGATACCTCCTGCGACTCTGGTTGCGCCTTCTTCGGCACCAACACGCCGGACACGCCCATATGCGAAGAGCCAAAGAACAACCCGATGGCTCCGCCTTCGCTCACGCCGGCGTAAGAGGTGTCAGAATCGTCGAACACTATGTCAATCACGTCGCAGTTGCGGCGCTCGGCGATCTTGAGCAGCGCGTTTTGCAACTCGTCCGCACCGACCTGGTCGCTGAAGAGGCACGTGCCGCCGTTGATCGACTGCTTCTCCTCGTTCCAGCGCAGGTCGCCAGAAAAGAGCGGAACCGTCCACAGGAAGTGGTAACCGGTCGTCGTTATGTACACTTGTTCCAGCGGAGTGTCGTTCGCTCCCTTGTAATCTATGCTCGTGAGCGAGCCTGGCGTAGTCCTGTATACCGTGGCGCAGCCTGTCAAACCGACAAGCAACATCGCCATGATGCCAACAAGGGGAAGCGGCTTGTGCCGCACCTGCCTTGTCCCTGCTGAAGTGTATATTTTCGTTTTCATGTCGTATATTATACCACAATCTACCGCCTGTCATTTACCGCATAAGCGCTTTTTGTCTGCGGCAACTCACGGCCTCAGCCGCGTTCGAGGTGGCCGCCGTGCCTATTTTACCTCGGGATGCGGCACGGAAATCGGCGTTCCACTCTGCGAGACGTAGTACATGTCAAGGACCACGGTCTTGTCGCCGCGGTTCTCGCCGTGGTGGATTGCGCCGACCATCTCGACGACGGCTTCCCCGGCGCGGACGGTCTTCTCCTTGCCGTCAAGTCCGATGATCGTGAGCTCGCCCTGCTGCATCATGCCATAGTTCATGACAGGATGGTGATGCCATCCGAGCTTGCTGCCGCGCGGGAACACATAGCGCTTCACGATAAGCTCCGGCTTGCCGACTGGATAGTCTGGCAGCTCCGCGCCGTCCCAGCTTTGCGACGTCCGCGCGAGTTCAAACGTCTGGACCTCCTTGACGTCGTCGTATTTGGCAAACGGGGCGTCGGTGCGCGGCGACGCGCATCCAGCCACAATGCCAAGCACTATCGCGCCAATAAACCGCATGCTTTTTGATCCCATCACGTTCATGCCTCCTTTACGCCTGATGGATGCGGTCGTTTGCCGCGGCGACCTTGGCGCGGAGCTCTTCCTTGTGGGCGCGGAACTTCTCGCGAAGGCCGGCGTCCGCCGTGCCGAGGATCTGCACCGCGAGAAGCGCGGCGTTCGTGGGGCCGGCCGAGCCGACGGCGACAGTCGCGACGGGAACGCCAGAGGGCATCTGCACGGTCGCGTAGAGTGCATCGAGTCCGTTCAAGGCACCGCCAGCGACGGGAATTCCGATGACAGGGAGGACCGTCGCCGCGGCAAGTACGCCGCCGAGATGCGCCGCGCCACCGGCGGCCGCGATAATGACCTTAAGTCCGCGTTCCTCGGCCGTGCGCGAATACTCAAGCGCGACGTCTGGCGTGCGATGCGCCGAGATGACGCGCGTCTCATAGGCGACGCCGAACTTGTCGAGCGTCTCGCACGCCTTCTTCACGAGCGGCCAGTCGGAGTCAGACCCCATTACGATGCCCACAACTGCATTTGCCATTTCATCCTTCCTTTCCTTGGTAATTAAAGATTATTTCAGCGGCGCGGCAGGATTGCCGAGCACCGTGACGCCTGGATCGACGTCGACAAAAACGGCCGAACCCGCCCCGACAACTGCTCCGGCGCCTATCTTGCGGCGCGGCGCGACGACTGAGCCAGGATATATCACAGCCCCTTCCCCGACCTTCACGGCGCCGCCAACCGAGCACTGCGCGTAGACGTGCGAGAAGTCGCCGAGGACGGTGTCGTGGCCAACCGAGCTCGAATGGAACACCGACACATGCCGCCCGACTGAGATATCGACGGTGAGCGAGACATGCGGCGCGATGAACGAGCCGTCGCCAATGACAACGTTGGGTCCAATCGTCGCCGTCCTGTGGATTATCGAAATGAACTTCGCGCCCTTCTTCTCAAGCGACGAGACGCAACGGCGACGCGAAGCAATGCTGCCGAGAGCCGTTATGAAAACATCGTCCTCGGCGGGAACATAGGAGTCTGGCGAGCCGACGATTGGCGGATAGCCGACAAAGCCGTCGAGCGCCGTCGGCTTCGCGTCGAGAAAGCCCTTTATGTCGAATTCCGAGCCGAAGCCCACCGCTTCGCGCGCAGAGCCGAACATTTCACGGCCAAAGCCGCCCGCACCGACTATCACAAGATGCTTCATAACTCCACCCCCGCCGCCGCCATAAGGTCGGCGACTGTCTTGCACTTCTCAAGCTCGGCCGCCGAAAGCGCCTTGCCAAAACGCTGCTGAATCATGACGCGAAGCGCAAACGCCGTAAGCGAGTCCCAAAGCGGCCCCGCGCGGAAATCGGTGTCGGGCGAAACAGACGGAACCTCAAGTGCCCCGGCGACCCTATCAAGAAATTCCTGTGCGATATTTGTCATCCCGTTCAGAGAAAAATCTCCTGCTCCTCCATCTTTCAACCCTTCAACCTTTCAACCTTTCAACCTTTCAACCTTTCAACTTTTCAACCTTTCAACCTTTCAACCTTTCAACCTTTCAACTTTTCAACCTTTCAACTTTTCAACTTTTCAACTTTCTTATTATACCATATTCCCACGGCATGTTGCGGAAGTCGACAGTGCGAATCTGAACAATAAGTATCCTTTTGAACTCACGTCAAGGGGGCGCAATAAGACGGGCTTCTGTAGAAGCTACGCGAACCGCATGTATCAAACTAAAGCAAATCAATTATTCTCGTCGTGCCGATGTTGGGTCGCGAGGGATCTGCGTAGTAGCGCGTGATTGTCCTTATGTCGTCGCCAGAAATCGAGACGGCCATCTCTGCACCATATTTCTGGTAGACATGGTCGATGCAGATCTTGCGCAGTTCGTACGCCCCTTTGTGGCCAGTGAAACCGAGGGCGCGCAAATCGCAGTTGATCTGATCGAAGGTCTCGTCCGTGACATCGAGTCCATCGAGCCCACCGTAGTCCTCGAAGCACCGCCAGATGTCGGGATGAATTGGCCAGCACACCCAGCGTCCGCTGGTGAGCGCCGTCTTGTGCGGAGTGTAGCAGAGAAAGTGTTTCTCGCAGTCGCCGTCGCCCTTCGTCACAAAGTTTTCCTTCTTCAGGCGCAGCACATCGCCATTGCGCATTGCGAACTCCAGCATCATCGTCGCGGCAAACCAGCAGTCGCCCTTCTGCCGGCCGTACCAAGTCTTCACACGCTGCAGCATCTCGGCGGCGGGACGGTTGTATCGCTGTGACTTTGCGCGAAAGACTGGCAAATCGAGTTTGGGTATTTTCCACCCCGCGTCTTTGTAGTATGGCAGGCACCACCGCGCGAAGACCGACTGAAACTTTGCGACATAGCTATGCGCCGAGACTCGCGACAGCCCTCTTGCCATGAAGGTGGCGAGCGCCGCATCGATCGCCTTGCGGGTCAATCGGCTGATTGAAGCATCGAGCGGAATCCCCGCCGCCTCGCACACGCACTTCGTTCCGCGTATTGCATTTGCGCTTGTCTCCTCGCCCGGCCTCCCTGTCTTCATCCGCTCCGCCGCGGAGATAATTCTATAATGCCTTAAAACCTGCTCAATTGTCGGAACCATTGCGTCGCTATTCTACTGAATCAAGTTCGGTTACCAAGATCGGCTGCAACGGCTCGGCGAACATCATCGGTTGAATGAATGCGCCCCGCCGCAATGTCCTGCTCGCCTTTATAGATATCCATCATCAAGTCGAGCTTATCGACAAGTTGCTGGTAATCAGAAACATCAAGAAAGACATTGGCGGCTCGTCCGTTTTGAGTAATCACAATCGGACGATGCGTTTTCCGAGTCTGCGACATAAGGCGCGTCACATCTGCTCGAAAAGACGAAAGCGGCACAATATCTTCTGCATAATTGACTTGTGGCATAGTCTCTCCTCAAATTGTTTGACAAATATATTACCATATTCTGTAATACATGTCAAAGCCGCGCTACAAGCTTCTACAGAAGGGTCAGACCCTTCTGTAGAAGCTTGTAGCGTTGTAAAGGCGATTTTGGACGCTCAGGAATAGTCAAGGCGATATAACCTTGGGCAATGAGCGGAGCAAGATAGGTCTTTGACAGCCATGGCTTGCTTGATATCTCAAGTGCATCAGCTATCTCTACGCAGCTCTTTTCTCCCTCCGATAGAAGCGCAAGAATGTTCATCGCCGTTTCGCTGTTGCCGTCCTCGAGGATTAATTCGCGCCTTGAGGGAATTGGATATTTGTCAGCGTGTTTCAGATATTGCCTGTCGGTCTCTGCGTCTTTTGCCCCCTTCTTTCCCTTCCCGAAGCCAAACATGCCAAACAACCAATCAACAACACCGCCTGATTCAACCGCATCGTCGATTTCGCCAATGCGAGCCTTTATCGCTCGCGTGTGCCATTCGACAACATCGTCCCAATTTTCAGCAACCCCCTCGTATATGAACCGATACATATTTCGCGCGTGTTCGTCACCCGCCATGGCCGCCGCCCAACTGCACCATTTGTATTCTGTCGGCCAACGACACAGCCCTGGCTCCACTGGATTGCAGTCGATATACGCCGCCTGGGCACTCATATCCTTGACTGTGGCATTCGACATCTTGTCGTAGAATCGACCTTCCCAGATGGTGCCCGCGTGGTCACGCCGCGCGTTGAAGGACATGGTCATGTCCTGCTTGAGCGTCTTCATGAACTCGCTTGGATGGAACATGCGCCTTTTGTATTCCATGAGCAGTTGGCTGAACGCAGACCCGAAACCGGATCCTCCATGCACATCCTTCATCTGAGTTTCCTCGCCCTTGAGAGACTTCCACTCCTGAAGTGCATCCTTAAGCCGCGTGCCGCGATAGAGTTTGTTCACTCGCTCAAGAACTTCGTCCTCAGTCAGCTCGCGCTCTTCCTCAAGATATATCAATACATGGATGTGGTTCGACATGCAACAGTATGCCAGCACCCTCACCCCGCAGAAGAACTCGACGCGCATTAGTAGGTCAACAAAACGATCCTTTTCGTCATCATCAAAGAAGAATGCCCGATGCGCCACCCTTGAAACAAGATGATAGCACTTTCCTGATTGAATTATCCGATGTTTTCTCATGGTGTCTGTATTGTATCATCCCCATCCCTGACATGTCAAGCTTCTACAGAAGGGTCTGACCCTTCTGTAGAAGCTTGACCACCGCAGTGATGAGAGATAATCCCCTTCCCAAAATCCGACCTAAAGCCCTTCCGACCACTCAAGTTTTTCCGCATTGAATTCTCATTTTCCAGCTTTTACAAGCACCGTCGCCAGATATCTGCAGATTTCTCCATGTTGCTTCCAATTTATTTCCCACTATCCCCCTGCTCGACTTACATGGCCGCTGTAGGTGCATTCGCGGTTGAGTCTGCGAATATCGTCGGCTATCAGAACATTCCGAATGATGTTTCGGGTTATTGCCAGAGGGGTGCGACGTTCATCACCGTTGGTGGTGTGAATGACTCCTATAGCATTCAGTCCATCATCCCTCAGGTTCCAGCTGATGCTGTGGATGGGCTTGATGACGGCGGTGCCGTTATTAACGAGATTGACGACTTCGGTTCTCCCATTTCAGAGTACCACTACTATCTGGAGGGTTCTGGTTATACGGGCGGCGGCAAGGCTGGCTGGTATTACTTCGAGTCTGGCAAGGGTAATGTCTATGCTGACGTGACTTTCTCACGAGGCGAAGGCTTCCTCTATCAGGCACCTTACTTTGAGAACGCAGACGAAGAGGAAATAGGTTCGTCCTTCACGACAGCCGGCGAAGTGAAGATTGAGGCGAAGTCGGTCTATAGTGAGGTTTCGGGCTACTGCCATCGTGCAAACTACCGCCCGACTGAACTCTCGATTCAGAAGCTGACGCCCAAGGCTATGGAGGAAGCCGCGACCGAACTCGACGACGGTGGTGCCGTTATCAACGAGATTGACGACTTTGGTTCTCCGATTTCGGAATACCACTACTATCTCGAAGGCTCAGGTTATACGGGTGGCGGCAAGGCTGGCTGGTATTATTTCGAGTCTGGCAAGGGCAATGTCTATGCCGATAAGGTGTTTGCTCCCGGCGAGGGCTTCCTCTACCAGGCGCCTTACTTCGAGGATGACAACGAGGATGAAATCGGCTCCTACCTCGAGTTCGCTGACTAACAGATTTTGTGCGCGGCGAAGTGTCGCGTGCAGAGAAAGGAAAACATATAATGAAAAAACTAATCATCGTTGCGGCTGTCGCACTGACGGCTGCAGTTACGCAGGCTGCGACCGTGTCTTGGACGGCTGCTGGCCTTCTTGACAGCAAAGGTGCCGCTCTTGCCTCTGGTGCAGGATATGTCTTCACCACGAAGGGGCCCAACGCCACAACTGTGGCGGCCGTAACCGAGGCGCTCGCCGCACTGAAGTCGGCAGACGATCTAAAAACCTATCTGACCGACAACTCGCTCTCGGCACTCAAGGGCACTGTTTCGGGTGGTGAAATTAGTGTCTCTGGTGTTGATCTCGCCACTTCTGGTGTCCCTGCGGCAACCTCAAGTGTTAAGATATTTGCCGTCATTGTTGACGACGATACCTTCGGTGATGATGTCAAGTATGTCATCACTGCAACATCTGGCAATGTAAAGACGCCTGCAGCAGGTACGTCAAACAATGCTGGGTTTTCGCTTGATGGTGCAACGGCGACGGCCAATCCCTCCAACTGGACGGCGGCGGCTCCTGAACCGACGAGCGGGCTTCTGCTCCTCCTCGGCGTTGCGGGCCTCGCGCTCAAGCGCAAGCGTGCGTAAGAGCACAAGCAGTTGAAAGGTTGAAAAGTTGAAAGGTTGAAAAGCCAGATCGACTTGATACTGAAATCAGAAAAGCCCGTC
>ERZ842401.7591-NODE-7591-length-11043-cov-5.592373_pt1 | contig 11043 bp, 12 predicted proteins | sample MGYA00521270_ERZ842401 | MGnify/ENA primary metagenome ERZ842401 (study PRJEB31892, sample SAMEA3878208) | bioreactor metagenome | biome: Moose rumen | place: Sweden | collected 2011-10 | study: EMG produced TPA metagenomics assembly of the PRJEB12797 data set... | reverse complement strand
ACCGGTCTGTCAAGGCCAACTCCGACTTCGTCTGGGCACTCCGCGATATAGATTTCAAGGTCGAGGAAGGGGATGTGGTCGGCATCATCGGTAAGAACGGCGCTGGCAAGAGCACCCTCTTGAAACTCCTCTCCCGCGTCACTACCCCGACGGTGGGCACCATCCATTACAAAGGTCGTCTCGCAGCCCTTTTGGAGGTCGGCACAGGCTTCCATGGTGAAATGACTGGCAGGGAGAATATCTACATGAATGGTGCTATCTTGGGTATGACTAAAGCGGAGATAGACCGCAAACTGGATGAGATTATTGATTTCAGCGGTTGTGAAAAATATATAGATACCCCTGTCAAACGCTATAGTTCCGGTATGACGGTTCGCTTAGGTTTTGCTGTAGCGGCTTTTTTAGAGCCGGAGATCTTGATTGTGGACGAGGTCCTCGCCGTCGGTGATGCCGAGTTTCAAAAGAAAGCCATCGGAAAGATGCAGGATGTCGCCGGCCACGGCAGAACAGTGCTGTTCGTCAGTCATAATATGGCAAGTATTAGCAAATTATGTAAGACAGGTGTTGTTTTGGATAAAGGTCTAACGGTGTATATGGGGACTGCCATTCAAGCTGTCGATTATTACATTCATAAATTGTCAGACATGGGTATAAGTACTGACTCTAAGATAAAAATTCGTCCTATCAGTAAGGCTATTACAATATCTAAAATATTGATAAATGGTCAAGAGGAGCAGAATAGTTTGATCTTTAGAGGATATGGTCCAAAGCGTATCTCCTTTGATGTTTTCGGTGTAGTGGATATTAATATGAATGTATCCGTAGAGGTGATGCTTTTCGATAGTAACGAGGTACTTGTGGCTTCTTATTCACCCACTCATTGGAATGGGGACTTCCACGCATTGTCGTCAGGCGACTTTCAAATATCAGAGACATTTGAACTTCCTGAAATGCTTACAGAGGGTGATTATTTTTTATCTGTACGCTTGTCTCAGTTAAATATAGAGCATTTAGTCTATATTGACAAGTTGGTGGAGATAAAGGTTAATGATGTTATAAGCCCTATTACAGGTAGCGAGTTTATGAATAGTTATACAGGAGCATTGATAATGCATGGGGCAGAAAGAGCATAATATGGTATCTGTTGCTGTTACAACGTATAATATGCAATCGTACGCGGCAGAGACATTAAATAGCATATTGTCTCAACGTACAACCTTTCCTGTTGAGATTATTGTTTCTGATGATGGAAGTACAGATAAGACATGCGAGACGGTAAAAAAATATACAGAGCAGTATCCTAATATCCGTTTGATTAATACTGGACATATCGGTAAAATGCCGAATTTTATTCGATCATTACAAGAATGTAAAGGTAAATACATTGCCATTTGTGATGGAGATGATTTTTGGATAGACGAGAATAAGCTTCAGATGCAATATGATTTTATGGAATCGCATCCTGATTTCTCGGCTTGCTGGACAAATTCATTGGTATGGAATGTAGAAACTGACGAGAAAAAAGTGGCGAAGACACACGTGTGGGACGAAGCAACGACTGAAGGCTTATTATCACATCGTGATGACGATAATATCCAGATGTCACCCGGGCATACATCTGCGTATTTTTATCGTAATGGATTGGTGAAAGAATATCCGGAATGGATGTATGGTGATGTAATGACTGATTTTCCATTGTATATGCAGGTGTCACGATATGGTAAGGCTAAGTTCATTAATAAAAATTGTACGGTTTATAGACATACATCCCATGGCGTTTCAAGTAGAGGGTGGAATCCCGAATCCGCAAGCAAACGCAGAATATTTGTTTATGAAAATGTAAATCGAGATTATGACTATAAGTATAAACAAATTATCAATCCGATTTTGAGTGACTACTATTTTAATTTGGGAAAGTATGTGTATAAGAACAAAGATAAAATAGAGGGATTAAAGTATCTGATAAAATCGATAAAATGCAATCCTTACAAAATTAAAAATTTAATATTTGCTGTTGTTCAATAGCACAATAAATACAGCTAGAATATGACAAGAATTTGTATTAAGAATGTAGGACCAATCAAACATGTAGAAATTAATCTGAAGAGGATTAATGTCTTTATTGGTATGCAGAGTAGCGGAAAAAGTACAATCGCTAAAATTATCAGTTTTTGCTCATGGCTTGATAAACTCAATAGTAATGCCCAACGGGCTATTGATACGGGTGCATATAAGAATTTGGAAATTTTTCATCACCTAAAAGGATGCCTTAATCCCAACTCGGAAATTATATATGTAGGTGATAACATTGTCTATCTTTATACATACGCGAAGGAACCCTCTCTTGAAATCCCATTCGAAGACTATAATGCAGAACATTATCATGAACATGAATGGGTCTTTACCAGAGTAGGACGCATTTCTATGCCGAAGGTTATATATATACCTGCTGAGAGAAATTTTGTGTCAGCTGTACCCAACTTGGGTGATTATATGGGAAAAGAGCAAACTAACCTACAACATTTCCTCAATACATGGTATCTAGAGAAAAGACCCTTTGAAAAAGATAAATCTTTCGAAATACTTAATCTTGGAGTCAAATATTATTTCAACACCAACGATATGTCCGACCATGTCTTATTAGCAGATGGGAAGGATATTGCGTTGAATGATGCTTCAAGTGGCTTGCAGTCGCTCATTCCAATGATTATCCTTATTGATGCAATGGCGAATGGGGTGTATCAAAATCAGGGAGGAAAACCATTTTCTCCAAATGAGGAGCAACAGATTATGGAGATGCTCGCACAAATGCGCGGAAATGAGTTAGATAAGGACAAACAAGAGATGATAAGTCGTTTATCGGCTTTCATAGGCGGAAAAATTTATACTCATACGCAATTTATAATTGAGGAACCGGAACAAAACTTATTTCCGGAAACGCAATGTGATTTCTTGTATTATTTACTTAATGCTATCAACCATGGCAAGAATCATAGATTGGTGTTGACAACGCATAGCCCTTATTTGCTTTATGCCTTAAATAACTGCATGTTGCGATGGTTGGTGAATGATGAAATTTCTCAAGCAGGGGTGAATACAGACTGCGTTCCCGTCAATCCTTCTGATATCGGAGTATGGCAAATTCGCGATGGAGAGATGGATAACCGACTCAATAATGAAAACTATACCATCCAAACGAATCGTGGTTTGATTGGCGCGAATTATTTTGATGGAGTGATGCGCAACGTAATGACAGAATATCGTTCAATGCTACAATTCTATGATGTCAATTGAAGATTTTAATAAGGAATTGACAAGTGGCGATACGTATGTTGTAGATTATACACGTGCGACACAAAATGTGAGAGGTGTTGAGTTCTTTGATGAAGAGCCCGTGGATATTACGTCATTCGCTCTTCTCCAAAATAGACATTCCGGAGGACACTCCGTCTCGTACTATCGAGTAAATTTTGAAAAAAATGCTTCTATCATGAAAGGGCATCAACAATGTGAGTGCATGATGAAATCCGAAAAAGGGAAAAGACCATGGCTATTATTAGTGGAAATGAAATATTGTGATGAAAAAAATATAGCAATTAATAGTGAGCACGCCTTCATTCAACTAAACAAAACGCTGACGTATTTACGCGAAGAAGGCATCGTAAGTGCCAATGATAGAATATACCTCAACGTGGCTGTGCCTCCCTTTTCACAGCATGAGCCTTTTGATGCTTTTGTAATGACGCAAGAGGAGATTATGGCAGAATATGTGAAGAATAAAATCACCGTCTTCGCATACAATCAATTGGAAATCCAGACAGAGTCATACATTATGCCGCTAAGAAGAGCAATATAATTGAAAAACATTTTAGATACTACTTGTATGTTTAGGAAAATTAAGAGGTATTTGAAGGACCCATATTTTGAGATTGGGCATGATATGTTAGCCAAACATCCTAATTGGATGTCGGATAAGTGGTGGCTCTCAGTTGTTTGGAAGGAATCTATGGGCTATGCCTTGGACTGGAAAAACCCGAAGACATTAAATGAGAAACTGCAATGGTTGAAACTATATGACCATAATCCGCTTTATACTACATTAGTTGACAAACTTAAAGTTAAGGAATATGTGGCTAAAGTAATAGGAGGAGAGCATATAATACCGACACTTGCTATATATAAGAATGTAGATGAAATAAACATCGATGCACTACCGAACAAGTTTGTTTTGAAGTGTAATCATGATAGTGGGAGTGTAGTGATTTGCAGGGATAAGATAACATTTGATTTAGATGCTGCCAAACGGAAGTTAGATAAGGCGCAACATTTTAATTTCTATTATCAGCAACGCGAGTGGCCATACAAATATGTAAAACCATTAATCTTTGCAGAAACATACATAGGAGAAGATGCTGATGTTAAGGATTATAAGCTTTTTACATTCAATGGCAACCCGGAAATTGTGCAAGTTGATTACGATAGATTTAAGGAACATAAACGCAATTTTTATAATGCAAATGTGTGGCAATACATAGAAATGCAAAATGAATATCCTAACGATAAACAAAATATTGAGGATAGACCTAACGGATTGGAAGAAATGCTTCAATGTGCTAAGACTCTTTCGGCATCACTTCCTTTTGTGAGAATGGATTTTTATTGTATTAATAAGAAGATATATTTTGGCGAATTTACGTTGTATCATGGTGGCGGATTCACAAAGTTTAATCCGCAAGAAATAGACAATGTGATGGGGGATTGGCTGCGAATGGGTGGTTTGTCGGGGGGGGGCTGCTATTCGCTCGAAATAATAAATACATTTATATTCGTATTGAGCGCAGAGAACAACCAGAGATTGTTGATTATAAGTTTTATTGTTATGGTGGAAAACCGAGATATTTCATGTATTCACTTGGAGAAGCAGAACATCATGTACGAAATCATAAGTTCGATATGAAAGGAAATTCCATGGATTACCTGTTTAAGAAAACTGCTGCTATACAACAAAATAAGATTGTACTTCCTGATAATTTGTCAGAGATGGAGAAGATTGTAGAGGTATTAGGAAAATCTTTTCAGTTTGTAAGAGTCGATTTATATAATGTACATGGTAAGATCTATTTCGGAGAATTAACATTATGGTCTGCAGGTGGAATCATTAATATTGATAATAGTCAATATTCTCAAGAACTAGCAGATAAAATTGATTTATCAAAGGTATATAATGGTGGAATAAAAATATGGTTGCAGTGAATGACATTAGCAGTATTTGTTGCGATTTAGATGGAACTCTGCTTGATTCAAAAAAGTATATAGGAGATTTATCCTTAACGCAAATAGCACGATTAAAACGATTAGGGAAGAGGATTGTTTTAGTCTCAGGCAGACATTATAAAGAAATCGCCCCTTATGTAATGCAGTTAAAACTGACAGATCGCGACTATGTTATTTCGTGTGATGGGCAATATGTTCATTATATTGATGGTAAAGTAATATGGAAAAATGATTTTTTGACACGTAGGGATATCAAGTATGTACTTTCATGTGTTGAGAAATATGATAATATTCAATTGATTACTGAAAGGTGCGATTATGTTTTTTCGTCCTCTTTTAGAAAAGTATTTGGGACAATTCGACATCGTAATCGGACAAGATACATTTTACAGCAAAGTATCTTTTTGCCAAATAAGATAGAAAAAATAATTTGTTATGAAGACCTTATCCCTAAAGAAATTGAATGTTTAAAAAGTAACGAGCAATTAAATATAGTTCATTACGAGACAGAGAATAAATACGACATTCTTCCTGCAAAGGTGAATAAATATGTAGCGATACGAGAATTATTTTGTTTGATAAATGAAGATTTATCGCAATCATTATATTTTGGTGATGCAATCAATGATATAGAATGTTTCAAACATCTTTCACATACTATTGCCGTAGAAAATGCCAGTAAAGAGATAAAACGTCTTGCGAAATATGGTACTAAATCAAATGATGAAGATGGAGTAGGAATGTGGTTGCAAAATATTGAATAAAATAATGACAATACTAATAACAGGCATAGCGGGATTCATAGGCTCGCGGGTGGCGCTGATGTTGGCGCAGCGAGGAGATGAGGTGATTGGTGTGGATAATATCAATGACTACTACGACGTGCGATTGAAATATGCGCGTATGAGGGAACTTTTGGGAATAGAGTATGACGGAGAGGATATGCCTTTCTCGAAGGAATATACTTCTACCAAGTATCCGAACCTCAGTTTCATCCGTATGTCGATAGATGGCAAGCAGACGATGGATGCTTTGTTCGCGGCAAATCATCTTGATGTAGTAGTGAATCTCGCAGCGCAAGCAGGGGTGCGATATAGTATAACGCATCCGTATAGTTATATGCAGAGTAACTTGGTTGGATTCCTCAATATTCTGGAAGCTTGCCGCAACTATAACGTGCCCAAACTCGTTTTTGCCTCTTCCTCATCCGTGTATGGTATGAACGAGAAAGTTCCGTATAACGAGGAGGATAAAGTAGACACTCCAGTGAGTCTCTATGCGGCAAGTAAGAAATCAAATGAACTGATGGCGCATTGTTATAGCAAGTTGTATGGTATACAATGTATCGGATTGCGGTTCTTTACGGTTTATGGTCCATGGGGACGACCGGACATGTCGCCAATGTTATTTGCAACGGCTTTGCGAGACGATAAGCCGATGAAGGTATTCAATAATGGTGACATGATTCGTGATTTTACGTATATCGATGATATTGCGGAAGGGACGATCCATACAATAGATAAAGATATACCAGATGATAAGCGAGAGAATGGGGTAGCGTATCGTATATACAACATTGGTTGCAGCCATCCGGTTAAATTGATGGATTTTATTTCAGAGATGGAGAGTGCATATGGCAAAGAGGCGAAGAAAGAGTTTTTACCCATGCAGCCGGGCGATGTTTATCAAACCAATGCCGATACTTCACGTCTTGAAATGGAGATGGGTTATAAACCGCATGTCTCACTGCATGAGGGAATAAATAGATTCATGACGTGGTATAAATCGAAGAATAATCCTTTGAAATAAGTAATGTATATACGTAATATAAAGAAAAATGAATAAAATTACCATTGACAATTTTAGATGTTTCCCACATCTCGAAATGGAATTTCGCAGAAAGGTAAATTTGTTGATAGGCGACAATGCGGCTGGTAAGACCTCGCTATTGAAAGCCTGTAAGTATGCTTTAAGTGCTTGGTTCTCAGGTTTCAGTGATGAGAATACACGCTGGCAGACTTTTAAGGAAAGTGATTTTAGGAATGTTGAGTTCCTCGGCTTTAAAGCACCAGAGGAACCTATCCGTATCCATTTCAATTTAAGAGACGACGATAAGATGGTAGGCTATTTATCAGAAGACTTTGCCTTGAACCGCATGCCGGAGGAGCAGTATATAGGTCGCAATAGCAAGAAAAACTCCCGCTTCTTGCAGAGTGGAGTAGCGGAACTAAGGAAATACGGTGCTTCCGTTAAGTCCCATTATATTACGGTCAATGATAAAGAAATCATCCAGCATATTGACTTACCGTTGTATGTTAGTTTTTCAACGGAAGATATACATGCCAAGCGTAAAATTCGTGAGAGCAGTTATATGAATTATACTCAAAAACCCTCATTTGGATATTATGAGTGTTTAAACGCCAACGGATTATTCAAATATTGGTGCAAGAGACTGTTAACGCTATATGAAGCATATGAAGAATCAAAAGAAGTGCAGGTGGTCTGCGATGCTATTATACAGGCTCTCGGACCTACGGGGTGCAACATTATCAGAAAAGTGCAACTCCGCCCAATGAAAAAGGATGTGTATTACGAGTTGATTGATGGTCGTAAGGTGACATCTTCACAATTATCGGACGGATATCGTCGATTAGTGAATATCGTGACCGATATTGCATTCCGTTGTTATTTATTAAATGGTGCTTTATATGGAGTTGATGCAGCTCATAAGACCAGAGGAACTGTGCTGATAGATGAGATAGACATGCATCTCCATCCGACATTACAATCAAAAGTAGCAAAAGCTTTGAGCGACACATTTGAAGGAGTGCAATTTATTATCACATCACATGCTCCCATGGTGATGTCCAGCGTGAAAACTGACGAGGAAAATGCCGTTTATAAATTAGCGTATAATCAAGAAGCCGGATATACGCTGCATATGGTAAATACCTATGGGCAAGATGTTTCTACTATCAGCAGACGTGATCTTGGAATAGCTCCTCGTGTTGCGGATATACAAGAAAAGATAGATGCACTGAATCAATTAATTGATGACGAACGTGTTGATGAAGCTCGTGCAAAACTGGAAGAATTAAAGACAGAGTTTGCCGATACTCTTCCGGAGTTAATAAGTGCTGAAGCTAATTTACGTTTTTTGAGTGATGATTTGGATTGATAAACAACGGGAACCGGACTCATGGACCGAACATCGTCTCACTTCAGGGGCTATATACGAGCCAACAACTGATTTGAGAAATGCCTTGTTAGCAGATCAAGGATATATCTGTGCATTTTGTATGCGAAGAATACCGGCTGATGATAGTCCTTTTGAACATGCAACCTCTAAAATTGAGCATCTCCTTTCACAGGAACATCACTCAGATCTGCAGATGAATTATTCGAATATGGTGGTGTGTTGTTCCGATCGTATGAATGGCGAGATGCATTGCGATGCATCGAAAGGGGAAGCTGATATTCAATGTTCTCCTCTTTCGCGAGCAGCCATGCAGACGATAAAGTACAAGAATGACGGAACTATAGAGAGTACTAATGCGGTTTATAATTCGGAACTCAATGATGTCCTTAATCTCAATGTAGGCATATTGAAGGATAACCGTAAAGCCGCATGGGAGGCAGCCCGGGATTATTTTACAAATAAGGATTGTTGGAATGTACCAACATTACGCAAAATGTTAGAGAGATATCAGTCGAAAGGGAAGAAAGGTAAAAAGATCGAGTATTGCGGGATTGTTATCTATATGTTAACTAAGAAATTACGTCAGCAAGGTATAGTGTTATAACGTTCAAGATCAAAAACTCAATGAATGCCATAAGCAAGGAGAATAGAAACTATTTTATGGGAATAGCCATTATCCTGGTTATTCTGCATCATTTCTGTCTTCAAATGGAAGACGCATGGCATGTAACCAGTTTCCCGTTTAATCTGTTCTATTGGGGACAGATAGGCGTAGATATCTTCCTTTTTGTATCAGCGTATGGCTGTTGCGCATCATGGAGCAATAATAAATGGTGGCAATATGCTCTCCATAGAGTAAAGCGCATTTATCCGCAATATATCGTATTCCTGCTTATTGTGCTTTGTTGGTTTTATGCGGACGCATCTATTCTTCATCGGTTTAAGATGGCGATGTATTCATTGATAGGTGTAGCTCCAATATATCGTTTAGGCGTCCAAATAGAATGGTACATACCTTCATTATTAATGATGTATTTATTTCTCCCCTTATTATATTGCGCGGTCAATAAGGCGCGAATGTGCCACGGGGGGGGCATTTACTGGTATTCGTAATCATATTGCTACCACTGATTTTGAAAGAGCCGAAGATATATTACCAGTTTATAGCAAGGTTTCCGATTATCTTATGTGGAGTTCTTGCATATATACATAAGGAAGATAAGGATTATTTAATAAAGCTTTTCGCATTTACGATGCTATTGACTTTAACAACAAGAGAAAATATGGTGATTCATTCTATGATGATACCGCTATTCTTTACTTCTTTGTCTATGGTGAACATAGAGAAGATGCCGATGCAGAGAGGGTTGTCCTTTTGTGGCAGACATTCGTTGGAAATTTTCTTTGCGCAAACGATAACAACTCAATTCATTATGGAAAGATTTTTCTGGGGGGACAAATGGCTCTCGGTGCTCGTTATAATAGGATTAACCGTGGTTTTCTCATTTCTGTTTTGCGGAGTGCAGAAATTATTTGATGTAACATACAAAAGTCTTATCGTGAAACGAAGTAATTTGAATTGATATGTTTAGAAAACTGAAACGTTACCTAAAAGATCCTTATTTCGCATTAGGATGCGATATGATTAAGAAGTGTCCGAACCTTATGCCGGATAGGTTTTATTTAGAGGTTCAGGGACGTATTAGTATGGGGTATAAGTTTGATATAGGCCATCCAAGCACTCTTGCAGAGAAAATAGCATGGATGAAACTAAATTGTCGTGATGATTTATATACTACATTGGTAGATAAGAATCTCGTAAAAAGGTGGCTGCAAGAAAAATTCGGAGATGATTTCATTATCCCGACATTGGCGGTCTGGAATCATGCTTCTGAAATTAATCTGGATATATTGCCGGATCAATTTGTGCTCAAATGTAACCACGATAGCGGAAGCGTGTACATTTGTCATGATAAGCATAGAGGGGTTTTTTATGATAAATATATGAGGCCAAATGATTTTAGCAATGTAAGGCTTTCGCTTGATAAGGGTTTGAAGCACAATTTTTATTATGATAATAGAGAATGGCCGTACAAGAATGTAAAACCATGCATTATAGGGGAACCATTAATGACACAAAAAGATGGTTCAATTCCCAATGATTACAAATTGTTTTACATAAATGGCGAATTCCAATTTACATATGTATCTTTTGATAGAGAAGGTGTGAATGATAGGTGTACATACGATGCGAACTGGAATCGACTGCCATTTGTTTACGTTGATCATTACAAGGATAATATGAATACATCGGAGGTTCTATGTCCTAAATCGTATGAAACTATGATAGATTTTGGCAGGCAGATAGCACAATACTTTAAGTTTGTGAGGGTGGATATGTATGATATAGATGGAAAGATGTATTTCGGGGAAGTTACTCCATTTCATAGTGCTGGTTATGCAAAGTTTTATCCAAAGGAATTTGAAGCAATATATGCCAAAAAATTAAAACTCCAATAATATGAAGTTCCCCAATAAATATCTACGTAATCTGAAGCCCTATAAGTTAG
>ERZ842401.7590-NODE-7590-length-11044-cov-4.637820_pt1 | contig 11044 bp, 16 predicted proteins | sample MGYA00521270_ERZ842401 | MGnify/ENA primary metagenome ERZ842401 (study PRJEB31892, sample SAMEA3878208) | bioreactor metagenome | biome: Moose rumen | place: Sweden | collected 2011-10 | study: EMG produced TPA metagenomics assembly of the PRJEB12797 data set... | reverse complement strand
TATATAATAAATAAAAGAAAAAAATTGAAAAAAATTAATCATCAATTTGTGAAAAAACTAATAATCCAGAATCAGTGGTGATGCAAATATATTTATCATTAGCTATAATATAATAAGGAAATCCCATTGAAAAAAATTTGATATCTTTATATTTTTGTTTTATATTTTGGATATCATAAATATTAAATAAATGTATTTGCGAATTATTATGATATAAAAATACAGAACCATTAGTATCTAGAGTAATTATATTATATATTTTATAATTATCATTATGTTTTATTATTGTTTTATATTCTTCTTTATATCTTAAATTTTCTTTATCTTTTTTTATATCAAATATTTCAATAGAAGAAAAACTATTTACTTTATTTTTATTTTCTGGTTCTATTTTTTTTATAGGAATTATCATATTATATCTCGAAAAAGTATTTGATTTATTTAATAAATTATTATCCACTGTAAAATATTTTAAATTTATAATATTATTTTTTCTTACACTTGATTTATCTTCTGTTTGAATAAAACTATATTTTCTATTATTATTATCCATAGATGTCATCATTTTTTTTTCCTGATATTGATAAATGTTTGAAATATTTTGTGAGTTCTTTTTTTTCGTTGTTCTTGATTTATTATTTTTATTTATTGTTTGATTTATATTTATAAAACTAAATATTTTTCGCTTTTTATTGATTATATTATTTTTATTCTTTTCGAATAATTTTAATATATTTGATTCTATTTTATCTTTACTTTTATTTAATTCAATTTCGACACTTTTTTCTTTGATATTATCATTATTTAAATCAATTAAAGAATTCATATTTTCATTTTTATATAAACAACAAGAAATTATATCACTTCCTAAATTATTAAATTTTTCTATACAATCAAAGTCTTCATTGAGATATCTTATTTCACATTGAATTTCATTTCTTATTAAAAAAATAGTTTTTTCTGTGATTAATTTCATATGACTAATATGTCCAAAATTCTTTGGGTCTTTTATCTTATAAATATAATTCTCTTTTTTTGTTAATGTATATATAATTCCTATAAATTTTTCTTCTTTTGATAAAAAATCAATAAAAAGAAATAAATCCCCGTCGAAATCGAAAGGAATTACAAAATTAGATAGCTTCATATTTCCTTTAATTATTTCACCTGTATTTAAATTTTTATTTTCATATTTTGTTTCTGTTATTTCAAATACTTCATCAAATTCGGCCAGTTTTGTGAATATTATTAAAAAAAAAGAATTTTTTAAAAAACAAGTGGCAGTTTCGCAAAATTCTATATGATCATTTTCCGTTTTGTAATTTCTTAATTTGCTGAAATTATATGTTGAATTTTTATCATTTTTATTAAAGGTGGACATTTTTTCTAAATGAATTATTTCTAAATCACCTATACATATATTTATTATATCATTTGTTTCGAATTCTAAACAAGGTATATTTTCTCTACTTCTATTTATTAATTGGGTTATTTTCGGAAATTTTATTTCTCTTTTTTCATCTTCTTCATTATCATTATTTAAATTATTCAAAATAGATTTTTTATTATCTTTACTTGATAATTTATTATTTAATTTATTATTTAATTGTAAATTACTATCTTCGTCTTTTTCTCCTTCTAAAATATTTCCTATATTTATAGAAGGTATTATCATTTTATTTGTTTGTATTATATTTAATTTAGATTCATCCACTCGACATAAATAGACATCACCCATTAAAGTTCCTATAATAACTTTATCTTCTTTTAAATCTATTGAATTTATACAATCATTTACTGTTATTGGACAATGAAATACACATATATATTCTTCTTTTTTTTGTAATATATTATTCCTCATTTTTGCCTTTTTTTTATACATTTCATTATTTTTTTTCATTTTTTTAAAATTATTAGTATTTAAAATTCCATAAATATTTGCTCCACTAAAATAAATTCCATCACACCAATCAAAACAATTATCCCAAAGACCTTCTATCCATCTATATTGCGTACCACCATAAGTCGTACGAGATGCTTGATCTGTTCCAGTATGATATTGCATGGCGTCTGTATAACCCATATTTCTAACAGCAGACGTGCTACCATCAGGAGCGCAACCATAACCTATTTTATTTTGACTATTCCAATCTGCAAACTCAACAAGATATAGCATTCTTATAGTCCAGATTAAAGCAAAATCACTTTGCCATATTTCATTTCCTAAAGAGTGAATGTTGCTCCTAAAAGTTGCTCTTGTGGCACTTACTTTTGGTAAAACGCCAGTTTTACTTTTATAATCACTTGCACAATGATATCTGCCTACATAAACAGCATCACGTTCTCCTTGACCGTCCCCTCTATCCATGTGAGCAGGAGAACAATAAAAACCTTTATATTTTTTCATACTTATTTGCAGTTTCATTGTAATACCGTCAATAATCCATCTATAATAGAACTTTGGTATTTTTACAAGTGTTCCTGCTTCTGTATCTTCTACTCTTACCATCCCAGACCACGGCATTATATTATCAAAAGGTGAACTACCTGTACCGTTTGATAAGGCAGGAACAGGATCAGAAAATCCTGCTGCATCGTCTGTTCTTTCTAACGAACTATCTGCTGTTCCATACCATTTAGCACCATATATCCTTGCTCTTTCTGGTAACCTTTTTGCTTTAAAATAAGGCATTTTATACCTCCTAGCTTCTTAACCAAATATAAGCTGTTTTACCATTTGCACTTGCATCTGATAACGTATAAGTAACTGTAGTACCACTTACAGATACACTATCTATTCCTACTAAAACATCCTGTATATAAGGCCCATCTACTACTCCTGATACATTTGTAAACGCTAAAGTATTCCCACTTACCGTACTTGTTAATTTTGTTCCTAATGCTTCAATAGTAACTATCGTTTTATTATTTGTACTATCATCTGTAATACTAGCACCATTAAATTGCAAAGCATCTCTTTGTGTCATATCTGTTCCAGAAGAATTTTTAATTACATGGCCTCCACCACCTAATTCATCTGTAATAGTAGTTTTTACTACATTAGTATTTAAAGTAATAGTACCACCTTGTGATATAGCTGTAGTTACTTTACATAATTTACCATCAAATATTAAAAATTCACCTACTGAATATGCTTTAGAAGCCGTAGAACTATCTTCTACTGTTGCCATATTAGCAAGCGATGTTTCATCTGAAATATCATAAACAACACCACCTACTGTTACGCTTGTTACGGCAGCCATTTTTTACCTCCTTTAAACTAAAGTTAAATTACTATTTGAATATGGTAACATTATAACAGATTTATTACTTACAGAAGCTCTTGTAGAAGGAAAAATTATAGATTCATCTTCTACATAAATACTTGTATCTGTTCCTTCATTTGTTCCAGTTGTCTGTTCACCGTTTGATTTATGAAATATTACTCCATTTCTTACATCTGCGGCAGTTACCGTATCTCCTGTTAAATCTATTATTGTATCATTACCATAAATTACTTTATTTACATAAGGGTTATTTGCCATATACCTTTTAAACCTCCTTAAAGGGGGCTAGATTCGATTTTAACTTTGCCTCCTATATGAATATACCCTTCGCTCCTTTAGAGCTTTATATGGGCTTGTACGGAGCGAGAAGGGCATTGTATATGTTATCACGGGGTAGGGGCTACATCACCAATCTGAACAGTCTTTCCACCAGAAGCATTATCTGTCTCTGTAAAAGTAATAGCATTAACCGTTACTTGCGATAAATAGTCATATCCGCTATCAGGAAGGATAGTCTGTGAAGTAGTATAAGGAGTAGCGGTTTTACTCTGACTTGTTACATCTTCTGCCGGAGAGAGCGTACCAGTTACACCAAGAATTTCTACTCCATCTTTAATATTTCCTGCAATAATCTTAGCTTGTTCCGTTGCGTCAATAGAAACAGTACCAGAACCATCATGATAACCACTCTGAATTGAGTAAGTTCCTGCTACCGTACTAATTGTACCAGTAACACCACCACGATTAGTCATAGAACCTGTTAGCTTGCTACCATTTACATAAGCTGTTTTTGTTGCCAAAATTTCGCTTGCAGTAGCATCTGCATCAGAAGTATCTGCATCATAAGTATTTGTACCTGTAATTTCTGCACCTGTCTTGTCATGTGCTGTTACACCATAAGCTAAATCAGAAGGTATAATTGTATCTGCCGTTAAATCAATTAAAGTAGTGTTACCATAAATAACCTTATTTACATATTGGTTAGCCATTTCTTAAATCTCCTTATTAATTACTCTAAACCTATTGTTACTGTACTACCACCGCTAGGGTTAGAAACAGAAGCGTATGGTATTTGAAAAATTGTAATATCGTCTAATAGACTTTTGTTTTTGGTATCTAAGACCTGCTCTGTAATACGTGGTGTTACTACATAACTTCCTTCATATATAGGATAATCTTCTGGCTCTACAACAGTACCAATCTCTAAATCAATATCAATTATTGTGTTTAAATCGTTGTTAGTTACATCTATCACATTATCGCCTCCTCTAAACAGTTTTCAATAGAAGTTGCAATAATTTTGGAATGAACAACAGAACCGTTTCTTAATTTGATTCTAAGTTGCAATTTAATATTGCCAGAATAAAATCCAAAAGTATCTTCTTGCGTTAACTCTAACAATAACCTTCTGTTTTCTCCATCAACTCTGATATTATCATATGTTTTTTCATTTGATCCCAATTCGTTTTCCAATATCACATGGCATTTTGAAATTGTATCAAAATCAAAATCATCGTTTTTTATATTTAAAATTATTACAGGTGTTGTTCCTCTACCTAGCATACTTAACACCTCCTTAGAACATTAAAGATTTATTTTGTACCGTTACCGTGCTTTGTTTACCATTCAAAGCAGTAGCAACAGCACTATTAGCAATAGCATGAGCAGAAGTTGTACTTAGCTCAGTATCAATATCATAACTTTGTTGTGCATATTGATCTATCGCTTCATAAGCTTCTTGAATTAATTCTTCTGTAGTTCTTTCAAGTCTTTCTATAAACTCTAAATACCAGTTTTCGTCAGGCTCTATAATACCTCCCATTATATCTAAACCAGATTGAACAACATATTTCTTTGTTTCTGTTTTAAAGACATAACTTCTGTTATTGTGTGAGCCTAAAGCGAATATACAGAAAGAAATTGTTCCCTCTTCCATTAATGCTTGTTGCGGTATAATCCAACCAAACTTTATATGTTCATCTGAATAATAAGCATTTACTGGATAATCATTACTTCCTATACCTTCCTCTATCTCATAATGTATATTAATTGTCATTGTTGTTAAATCAATTCCATCATAATATCTCGGCATTATGAATTGTAGGTATTGGGAACTATTTTCACCTTCTACTGATATTTCATTACTCGTATCTCCTATAGTTCTACCAACAACTTCTATAGGACCTTCATCATCTACATAATCAGAAACTAAAGCATAAAGTTCTAACCTTTGAAACTCTTCGTCATTTTCAGAAGAAGAATTTAACAATTCATTTACATCAGGCATTTTTATTCTCCTTCTTGTTCAATAACTATTTTATTCGTTACTATCTTTTGGTTTCCTTTTTTACCAAATACTTGTATCGAAAAATCCCCCTCTGTTTTCGTTACCTCTTCTGGTATTAAGCAACTACTATTCTTAATCAAAACTGCATATTCTTTATCATCTTTTGCGAAATTAGCAACCTTAGTAAGACCATTCCAATCAAAATCAAACTTGAACACACATTTTAAATAATTAGCAGAACCAAAAGCGATATTATTAAAATCAGTCTTCGGACTTTTCATTAACTCTTGCTTTGTTACAATGAAATTTAATTCTCTCATATAACCACCTATAAAATTCAATAATATAAAAAATTATTGCTGCAACAGGAGGAATAATAAGAGTAAAAATACAAAAAGTTAGAAACAACTATCCCTCCAATTTTAACCAACATTCGGCATCACAAATACCACTTGATTTTAAACCATTCTCATTTCTAAATTGTTTAACAGCCCTAAATGTTTCTTCTCCAAAATCTCCATCAGCACCATACTTAGGAAGGGGATAGCCTTTTGACATAAGCCTTTGTTGAAGATATACAACATCTGCGTTCTGGTCCCCAAGCTGACATGCCCCTCTAACGTCATATTTTGGCCTTCCAAAGCCTGCTATGTTCTTATAGGTATGTAAGTATACCTTCTTGAATACACCGCCCCCATTCGGGACGAGAACGCCCTTAGAAGAGGTGTTACCCTCTATGGTGTAGATATACCTTTTGTCAACCTTATATACCAATCCAGTATGACATATTCTCTGGGAGTTTTTGAAAAATATCTGATCTCCTACAACAGGATTTTTTGTAATCCACCTTCCTGCTTTTTTATAATATCCTGCGGAATTTACGGTATAATCATCAAAATTGCCACACAACAGTTGTTTTGCTTTGTCTGTACCGTATGCTTTCATAAAGCACCAATCTACGAAAGAGTCACAATTATGAACAGCCAAATTGTTTGCTACAAAAGTATGATCTCCATCAGTAGAAACATTATAAACTGGAATATCAATATTTAATGATAAATTTTCTTTTACAGGAACATATGTCATATTATCTATAATTCTGTCACGTCTATGCGATAACTCACAATTTCTATTAATCTGCCCTACATAAATTATAGGCTTAACATGTATTTTCCTATAAGCGTCTATACGATCATCAAATATTTCTTGCTCTTCATTTCTTGCACATTCCCTTAAAGAGCATCCATACCCTAAATCAAAAGCAAGTTTTGATATTCCTAAAGCAAGTTTTTTTGAAACTGTACTAAATTTAAAGCCTTTATATCCATCTGCCGTTAAATATCCGTCCAAAAATGCTTTTTTAACATCAGAATTTGAAAACATAATTGATGCAGGGACCTCTTTATTTGCTGCACCTGTATTTGCTTCATCTAAAATCGGAATAATTTTAGCATTTCCTTCTTTTTGTATAGTATATTCATGACAAGTACGACTAAGATAATCTTTATCTTTTTTGTAATATTTAATATGCTTAAAAATTTCAACTTCTTTATTGTCATTTCCACATATTCTATATTCACCTTTTTTAGATTTCCAACCATCACCAACAAAATATCCAACTATCCACGCTTCATCATAAGATAATTTAACTCCGTTGTCAAATTTGTTGGTAGTAATAATAACATTATCGCCTTTTTTAAATTTGCTTGCAGGATAAAAGTCTAACTTCGTTTTCTTCCAATCTTTTCTTACACCAAGTCTTTGATTACCAAGAAATGGATGATCGTCTGTCGTTGTAATTGGTAATGAGCCATAAGCACTTATTTTACGAACAGATTTTACTCTGGACGCAACATCAACAACCTCATTAAAAGAATCACCGTTTGCATTTAAAACTTTATCACCAATAAACAAATCCTCGACTGGTTTATATCCACAATCCGTCAAAACAAGTGTACCTTTTGCAAAACACCATGATGCAGGAAAATCTATAACAGCAGGATAGATGTTGTGCATTTCTTTACCAAACTTGGTATAGTTATCGCTTCCTGCTCCTGCTGTTTTATCATACAATATATTTTTGTTTGCCGTATAAGCTGATTTTGATTTCTCTAAATAACCTTCTTCATTTAAAGCTATGTTTATAACAACATCAGGACTAATAATCATACATTACCTCCAATGTGTTTAACTTCGTTTACGATACCTTCTATTATAGCATCTATTTGCTCATTTGTAAAGGATAACCCTGTGTTTTCTTTAAGATAATCAAGGACAAGATTAACAACATACTCCTTCTTCTTTTCCCATTCCTCTTTAGTAAATAACTGATTAGCTGCCCTAACTGCATTTATAACAAAATCATTAAACAAAGCGTAATTATCTACATTCGCTTTTGTTTTTAAAACAGGAATAACATAATAGCTTATTACAGAACCTAAGATTGCTATAATCAAAAGAATTATTTTTACGATTAAATCTGTTGTTTGCATTTTCTTTTCTCCTTTTTATCTTTTTTCAATTTTTTAATTGCTTCATCAATAATTGTTCGCTCTTCACTGCTTAATCCATTGATTATTTTCATACCTTCAAGAGAAACGATTATTTCACGCCTTTTCATTCTGAATCTTCCTCTTCTGTAACATTATCAACCTCTTCATCAATAATTTCTCTGTTTTTTATCAATTCTTCATTTCTTTTCCCAAAATAGGATTTGGCAAGATAAGGAACAAATATTGCGGCAATACTTATAACAAGTGTAGTACATAATTCAACAGAATGTTCTGCTTGATTAAACACTATATCAGCTATAAAATACACACTACACCAAAACATTACAAAATATTGCCAACTTGTTATCCATATCTTACTATACTCTTTTTCATTACTCAGACGTTTCCTTAGTTTCTCCAATATCTTCTTCAATGTTTTCTTTTACCTTCTCCGATTTCTGAATCCTATATTTTATTGCTTTCTCTTTTGGAACAACCTGTAATCCAGATTTAGCCAACATAATACTATCTCCAATTTTAGCTTTAATACTTTTTGTAGGTGTATGAATTGTAGCATTTATAATATTACTTTCATCGTCATAATTAATTTTTGCCCTACCTTTTTCACATTGTTCATTAAACCAATTAGGTATTTTTCCCTTACCTAAAACAAAATCTTTAATCTCCACCGTAAATTTCCTCCTTTTCTTCCAAACTTAAATTCAATTCAAAATTTTTCACACCCTTACCAAACAACAGTAATATTTTGTTCCATTCATAATGAGCCACTAACTCAAACTTTTTTGGAGGTAGACTATCAAGCCACTCAAAATATTCTTTTGTCTCTTCTTTATTAAATTCCATATACCTACTTGTTTTAATACATCCATTTTCCATATTTTTATTTTCCTTTTATACTATTAGATTTTCTTTCTTTCAGATCAGCAACAGTATAATCATCTAACGCATACCATATAGCACTAAACGTATGACTATCTATATTAAACTGACTAGGATTAATACTACCATCCTTGTTTTTCTTATACGTTAAATCTTTTAATTCTTTAATTGTATTTGCACATTTACCAGAACAAATAATTCGTTTAAAACGCTTTACTTTTTTGGTATTTGCAATTCTGCTACCTTCTGATTTTTTATCTGCCATTTTTTTACAAGGCCGCATGTGAAAGCCTTGCTGTCTGTAATATTGTATGCTTTTTGGTTCTGCATTATCAGCTTTTATAACCTGTTCTTTTATATCCTCATCCCAATTTAATAAATCAACAGCAGTTCGATCATCTGTCATTTTATTTTTATAATACTCGTCATAAATATACAACCATTTATTTACATCATCTATTGCTACCTTTACAACAGCATTATAACTTGTTTCAAAACCAAAATCCATTCCAATTCTACGCCATTTTTCTGGCAATTCTGCTACATTGTGCATTACAAACCTATGTTGCATAACTTCAAATTGTGGTAATACACGCATACCAGTTGAACCAAATCGTCCTAATCTTGCAACAACCCACAAATTAGGATCATAAGCCCTCAAATCATCTAAACGGGCAATATAACCTTTTGGCAGAAATGGATTATCGTCACAGGTACTATGATGGTAATACACACCTTTTTTAACTAATGTTTTTTCTTGATACAATAAATCATCATTTAAAATTCTTGTAGTAGTACCATCATCATTTGTTGTTTCAAAAAACTGTTGGTATACCCAATTAAATTTACCTACTGGATTACAGGTCATTATAAAGTGCATTGAGACAGCAGGCGTTCTTATACGTCCTAGAATTTCTAAATAACTCTCATAACTTACTTCTGAACATTCCTCTATCCATACAATACTAACACCATTTAAAGATTTTAGTTTTTCTGTACTATCCATACCTTTAAATATAATTCTACTTCCATTTGGGAATTTAAACTCTAATGGAGAATTTTTAAAGCACACTTTAGTTTTATGTTGTCTTACTCCATTTTCTGCAAGTAAACCCATATCATCTAAAACTTGTTTAAATAAATCAAACGTAGACTCTTTATGTGTATCATATACATCACGGAATATACAAGCCTTACGTTTTTCTCCATAGAGTTTAATTATTATTTTTTGTACAACAGCATGTGATTTACCAGAACCATAACTGCCTATACATAAATATTTTTCATAATCCCAATCAAAAATAAAATTATCAAAAGCAGGACTTATACTCATTGTTGCCTGTTTCATATTTTATTCCTTTTTATTTTTAATTTTATTATTATTCTTCTTCATCTTCCCAATCATCGGGCCAATAATCAGGATCATTTTCATCTACAACTTCTTTTTCTACCTCATCAGGATATTTTTCTAACTCTTCTTCCTCTTTTTTAGCCCTACGCTTTTCTTTTTCCTCTTCACTAATTATTTTAGCGTCCATTTTAACTTCCTGATTTACATTATCACCTAAATCTTCATTCTTAGGTCCTCTAACAATGGTAATACTGATATTGTTATCTTCTTCATCAATTTCCATATTTCTATCCCTATTACGTTTCCATTGATCATGTTTTCTGTTATTTAACCAAAACATAATTGCAGGAACACTAGGAGCAACTTCTCTTGTAGTTGTTTCTTTTAACATTTCTACAGTTTCACCATTGAAAATCTTTTTACCAAGTGTTACTTTTATTTCTTTCGTTGTATAACCTAAAGCAGATTTTAATAGTGCATTTTCAACTTTATAGTCAACTAATTCCCTTCCTACACTTACTGCTTTTGCTATTTCTGGATATTTTTTTCTCCAATCACAAAACTTTTGCCTGCTAACACCAATTTTATTTGCCATTTCCTGTATATCACAACCATCTCTGGCCCACGCCTCTAACAAAACTAACCCATCTTCTGTTAGCCAATAGTCTACAGGACTTTTTTGTACCATTCCCATAATTTATTTTACTCCTATACAATAATATTTATA
>ERZ842401.7589-NODE-7589-length-11044-cov-11.061971_pt1 | contig 11044 bp, 10 predicted proteins | sample MGYA00521270_ERZ842401 | MGnify/ENA primary metagenome ERZ842401 (study PRJEB31892, sample SAMEA3878208) | bioreactor metagenome | biome: Moose rumen | place: Sweden | collected 2011-10 | study: EMG produced TPA metagenomics assembly of the PRJEB12797 data set... | reverse complement strand
AAAGGTACAACAAAAACACAACTGCTACAAGGTGTACTTCTTCGAGTGCTTACGACGAATAGGCACCGACGGGAAAGCACAAAAGAGAACCGCACCAGACTGCGATCTGATGCGGTTTTCTTATATATCTGAAATCGTTGATTAGTTCTTGAAGAAATCTTTCACTTCCTCGTTTGGAACCATACGCTCATCGAAGATGTAAGCACCCGTCTTCGGGCTCTTCACCATCTTGATAACCTTTGTATATGCGCGACCTTCCTTTGAACCTTCATGGAGGGTAGCAACCGTTTTCTTTGCCATAGTATTTTCCTATAAATTATTTAATCTCTTTATGAACAGTCATTCTCTTCAGAATGGGGTTGTACTTCTTCAACTCCAAACGCTCAGGTGTGTTCTTGCGGTTTTTCACTGTCACGTAACGGCTTGTGCCGGGCAGTCCGCTGCTCTTCATCTCTGTGCATTCCAGGATAACCTGAACTCTGTTGCCTTTCTGTTTCTTTGCCATAAGGTTTAATCTCCTATCACTTTAATGTCTTTCCATTCCAAATGACCCTTTGCTACAGCCTGTTTCAAAGCGGCATCGAGACCAATTCTATTGATAATACGCAGGCCGGCAGCACTGAGCTTCAAGCTGATCCAGCACTCTTCTTCTACATAGTAGAACTTCTTGTTGAACAGGTTCACATTGAAGCGGCGCTTAGTGCGATGCTTCGAGTGCGATACGTTATTGCCCGTCAAGGCTTTCTTTCCTGTAATCTGACAAATCTTAGACATTTCTATGTACGTTTAACGTTACCTTTTTTGATACTTATTCCAAACAGGGTGCAAAATTACTAAGTTTTTCTCAATTGACAAAATATTTTCTTAAATAATCTTATCAATTAAGATTTTTTTTGCTTTTTGCCCCGTTTTCCAACGAATTTTGCTCACTTTTGTGCTCACTTTGCCATTTTTTTCGTACCTTTGCGCTCGATATGAGAATTGATATAGTAACCGTACTGCCCGAAATGATCGAGGGATTCGTTCATGAGTCTATCCTGGCACGGGCACAGAAGAAGGGTTTGGCAGAGATTCATCTGCACAACCTGCGTGATTATACGCTCGACAAGTGGCGCCGTGTAGACGACTATCCCTATGGGGGCTTTGCCGGTATGGTGATGCAGATAGAGCCCATCGACCGATGTATCTCTGCGCTGAAAGCAGAGCGCGACTACGACGAGGTCATCTTCACATCGCCCGATGGCGAGCAGTTCAACCAGCATGTGGCCAACGATCTCTCGCTGAAGGAGAACCTGATTATCCTCTGCGGTCATTATAAGGGTGTGGACCAGCGCGTGCGCGATCATCTCATTACGCGCGAAATATCCATCGGCGACTATGTGCTGACGGGTGGCGAACTGGCTGCTGCCGTGATGGCCGACGCTATAGTGCGCATTGTGCCTGGGGTGATTGGCGACGAAGAAAGTGCGCTCAACGACTGTTTCCAAGACGATTTGCTCGCTGCGCCCATCTATACGCGCCCGGCAGAGTATAAGGGCTGGCGCGTGCCGGACATTCTGCTCAGCGGTCATGAAGCCAAAATCAAGCAATGGGAAATCGACCAGTCGCTGGAGCGTACGGCCCGGTTGCGTCCTGACCTGCTCAAGGATGCCGGCGAGGATGCGTTGCCCGCCAAGAAGAAAGGCAAGAAATAGTCCACACGCTGTTCTTCGCCTATACCTTATTATATATAAGGAGACACTCTCATTCTCTCATTCTCTCATTTTATCATTTTTATAAAGCTTGAAAATCAATAGAGAAACCTGGGGCGAAGTTTGCCGTTTCATCGTGGTGGGCGTAGTGGCTACAGCACTCCACTATGCCATCTATTGGGTTTTGATGCACCAGATGAACGCCAACCTGGCCTATACCATCGGTTACATCGTGAGTTTTCTTGCTAACTACTACTTATCCGCACGTTACACCTTCCACCGAAAGAAAAGTGCGGCCAACGCCATAGGATTCATCGGCGCTCATGTCTGCAACTACCTGCTCCAGATGGTCTTGCTCAACATCATGCTCTATATCGGTCTCAGCAAGACACTTGCCCCCATCGGGGTCTATGCGATTGCCGTCCCGGTTAATTTCCTTTTGGTTCGCACCGTATTCCGCAGGACTCCTTGACCGTACGCTGCCTCACCGCCTCATACATCAAGACGGCAGCACTCACAGAAACATTCAGAGAGTCCAGTCGGCCAAGCATCGGTATACGGATGTGCGCGTCGGCAGCAATCCGCCATTGCTGGGTCAGTCCTGTAGCCTCTGTCCCCATCACGATTGCCGTACCGCGCCGCATATCCACATCGTAATAAAGATGCGAATCCTGCAGTTGCGCTGTCAATATCTGTATTCCCCTTGACTTCAGGAATTGGATGCACTCCTCTGAACTGCAGGCCACCGTAGGAACGCTGAATACGGCTCCGATGGAAGAGCGAATCAGATTGGGATTGAAAAGATCTGTCAGTGGGTCGCATACCACCACCGCATCAACTCCAGCCGCATCAGCGCTGCGAAGCACGGCTCCCAGATTGCCGGGTTTCTCTACCCTTTCCAATATCACAATCAGGGGATTCTCATTGAGTTGCAGGTCGTTGAGCGACAGCACTTTCGACTTCACCACAGCGATGATTCCTTCTGTGCTGCCTCGATAGGCCATCTTCTCGTAAACCGCCTGCGACACTTCGATGGTGCATTCCGCAGGCGGCCCTCCCCCACCCTGTCCGATTTCCTTGCACACAAAGATGCTCTCTACCTCATAGCCAGCCTCGATACAATGGTCCAGCTCCCGACGGCCTTCCACCACGAAGACGCCCTCCTTCCTGCGCTCCGCCGACTTCTGCTGCAAGGCCACCACTCGCTTCACCTTCGTATTCTGAAGACTCGATATCATTTCGTTTTGCTGCTCTTTCATGCCGCAAAATTACTACATTTCTGCGATGTGAGCAAATAATTAGCAAAGTTTTAGGCAAATCGCTTTGCCGCATGAATAGTTTTGTGTACCTTTGCAACCGTTTTAGTTTATTCAACAACAAACATACAGATTATGATTAACATTACATTTCCCGACGGCTCTGTTCGTTCGTATGAGCAGGGTGTGACAGGACTCGAAATTGCCGAGAGCATATCACCGGCCTTGGCACGCAGCGTAGTGAGCTGCGGTGTGAATGGTGAGACCGTAGAGCTCAACCGCCCCATCATGCAGGATGCGACGATCGCACTCTATAAGTTTGACGACGACGAAGGTAAGCACACCTTCTGGCACACCAGTGCCCACCTGCTGGCCGAAGCGCTGCAGGAACTCTATCCCGGCATTCAGTTCGGATTCGGTCCGGCTGTGGAAAACGGATTCTTCTATGATGTGCTGCTCCCCAATGGCGAGATGATCAAGGAGGGCGACTTCGAGAAGATTGAGCAAAAGATGAAGGAGCTGGCCTCGAAGAAGGAGCCTGTGGTGCGCCGCGAGGTTTCGAAGACCGACGCGCTGAAGGAGTTTGCCGCCGACGGCCAGACCTACAAGTGCGAGCACATCGAACAGGACCTGGAGGATGGCACGATTACCACCTACACACAGGGTTCGTTCACCGACCTCTGCCGCGGTCCGCACCTCGTGAATACAGGCGAGATCAAGGCCGTGAAGCTGACCAACGTGGCTGGTGCCTTCTGGCGCGGCGACGCTGAGCGCGAGCAGATGCAGCGCCTCTACGGTATTTCGTTCCCCAAGAAGAAGATGCTCGACGAATATCTCGTCATGCTCGAAGAGGCCAAGAAGCGCGACCACCGCAAGATTGGCAAGGATATGGAGCTGTTCATGTTCTCCGAGAAGGTGGGTAAGGGTCTGCCTATCTGGCTGCCCAAAGGCACGGAGCTGCGCCTCCGCCTGCAGGACCATCTGCGCAAGGTGCAGAAGCGCTTTGGCTATCAAGAGGTCATCACGCCGCATATCGGCTCGAAGAACCTCTACATCACCAGTGGTCACTATGCCCACTACGGCAAGGACTCGTTCCGCCCCATCACTACTCCTGAGGAGGACGAAGAGTACATGCTGAAACCGATGAACTGTCCTCACCACTGTGAGATATTCGCCTCGAAGCCCCGCTCTTATCGCGACCTGCCGCTGCGTATCGCTGAGTTCGGCACCGTTTATCGCTATGAGCAGAGCGGCGAGCTGCACGGACTGACCCGCGTGCGTTCGTTCACGCAGGACGATGCCCACCTGTTCTGTCGTCCCGACCAGGTGAAGCAGGAGTTCCTGGGTGTGATGGACATCGTGAACATCGTGCTGAAGGCATTCGGCTTCAACTTCGAAGCTCAGATTTCGCTGCGCGACCCCAACGACCACGAGAAGTACGTAGGTACCGACGAAGACTGGGCTCTCGCCGAGAAGGCTATCGTGGAAGCCTGCGAGGAGAAGGGCTTGAAGGCTAAGGTGGAATACGGCGAGGCAGCTTTCTATGGTCCGAAGCTCGACTTCATGATTAAGGACGCCATCGGGCGTCGCTGGCAGCTTGGCACGATCCAGGTGGACTACAACCTGCCGAAGCGCTTCCAGCTGGAGTACACCGACGAGGACAACACGAAGAAGACGCCGGTGATGATTCACCGCGCACCCTTCGGATCGATGGAACGCTTCACGGCTGTGCTCATCGAGCATACCAGCGGACACTTCCCCTTGTGGCTCACGCCCGACCAGGTGGCCATCCTGCCGCTGTCGGAGAAGTACAACGACTATGCCCGCGAGGTGGCCAAGAAGTTTGACCTGCAGGGCGTTCGCGCCACCATCGACCTGAGAAACGAGAAGCTGGGCCGCAAGATTCGCGACAACGAGCTGAAGCGCATCCCCTATATGGTGATCGTAGGCGAGAAGGAGCAGGAAGACGGCACGGTGGCTGTTCGTCCGCAAGGTGGCGGTGAGCAGAGCGTGATGACCATCCAGCAGTTCATCGACGAGGTGAATGGCCGAGTGGCTGAAATGACAAAGGACTTCTAACTCATCTGAAATCCCACACATAAAAGGAGCGTCGCTTTTGGCATCGCTCTTTTTTTACACTCCCTTGCTTCCCCGCCAGGGGTGGGGTATATAATCAATACCCCAAATCTTCGCCCACAAGCACCACCACATGGCGCCCAGGATTCCTGCTGTTGCGAAGAAAATGCACATAGCTGCAGACACACTCAGGCGTGTTGCAGTTATGGCAGACCCCATCCGTCTTACAAGGAGTCTTGATGTCAAACCGCTGCGCGTTGATGGGCGATGCGGTTCCCCTTGCCCTCATCAAGGCTGCTTCCACCGTCTGTGCCACCTTGTTGAGTCCAATCACGAAGATCACCTTCTTCGGGCCCCACGTAATAGCAGCCACCCGATTGCCGTTGCCGTCGATATTCACAATCACGCCGTCTTCAGAAATAGCGTTCGCACTCGACAGGTAAACATCCGATGAGAAGGCTCTCAGATAAATCTCCTGCTGCTCTTCGCGACTGGGAGCCAGGTCTCGGTCGAGTACTTCCAGCGTTCCGCGCTTTCTGAGTTCGTTTGGGATACCCATCTCCCTGATGGTCGTAGAACCTCCCCATGTGACGCTACTTCCATCGGGTATCAGTTCCATCACTCTCCTGACCGCCTCGCTTACTGTCGGGCAGTAGCTGGCCTCAATGTGCCGACGGTTCAGATTCTTGATTATCCGCTGCGCCAGCAATTCTTTTCTCTGTTCTTGTGGATTCATATATGCTTGTTGCGTTTTATTGCCTGCAAATATAACACTTTTTTTTGAATTTTTCCGATTGCCATACAATAAAATGAAAAAATGCGCGTTATTATAAAGATGAAGAGACTTTTTACATACATCCTGCTGCTCGTCGTTGCCTCTACAGCTATGGCGCAGACGTTCACCCTGCAGGGCAAGGTGATGGACGAGCAGATGAACCCTGTTGAACTGGCCACCGTCTCGTGTCTGAAGCAGGGCAAGGTGGTGCTCACCAGCCTGAAAGGTGAGTTCTCTATGCAACTGCAATCGGCCGACTCTGTTGTGGTCCGCTTTTCGATGGTGGGCTACAAGACAAAAGAGCGCGTACTCAGAAACCCCAAGGGCAAGCAGACCCTACAGATACAACTTTACGAGGACAATACCTTGCTCAACGAGGTGACCGTCACGGAGAAAGCCCGGCAGACTACCAGCACCGAGCAGCTCGACGTGAAGGACATCAAGCTATCGCCTTCGGCCACAGGCAATGCGGTAGAAGAGATGATTCAGGGACAGGCTGGTGTCAGCACTCACAGCGAGCTGTCTTCGCAATATAACGTCAGAGGTGGTTCGTTCGATGAGAACTTCGTATATATTAATAATGTAGAGGTCTATCGTCCGTTCCTCGTCCGCAGCGGCCAGCAGGAAGGTCTTTCCATCATCAATCCCGATATGGTGGAGCGTGTGGGATTCTCCACAGGTGGATTCGAGGCAAAATTTGGCGACAAGATGTCGTCGGCACTCGACATTCAATACAAACGCCCCAAGAAGTTCGAGGGAACGCTCTCCATGAGTTTGCTGGGAGCCAGCGCATACGTCGGTGTGGCCAACAAGAAGATAGCCTGGAGCAACGGCCTGCGCTATAAGACCAATCGCCACTTGTTAGGGTCGATGGACACCAAGGGCGAATACAATCCTAACTTCCTCGACTATCAGACTTATCTCACCTGGGAACCCAACAGTCGCTGGTCTATCGAAGTCTTCGGCGACGTCTCTGTCAACCACTACAACTTCCGCCCGAAAGATCGCGAGACGAAGTTCGGTACGATGGAGGATGTCAAGAGTTTCCGCGTCTATTTCGATGGCTACGAGAAGGATGTGTTCCGCACCTACTTCGGTACGGCCAACATCACTCGCCACCTCTCCCCCACTACGCATCTCAGTCTGATTGCATCTGCCTTCAGCACCAACGAACAGGAGAAGTACGACATTCAGGGCCAGTACTGGCTCACACAGACGGAAACAAGCGAAAACTTGGGCGTGGGTACCTATATGGAGCATGCCCGCAACTATCTGAAGGCCAACGTGCAGAGCCTGAAGTTGATGGTGCGGCATCAGGTGAAGCGTCACGACATCGAGGCCGCTCTTACCTATAAGATGGAACGAATCAAGGAGCGTTCGCGCGAATATGAGATGCGCGACAGTAGCGGCTACAGCGTGCCTCATACGGGCGAAGACCTTTATATGATTTATTCACTGAATGCCCGCAACGAGCTGAAAGCCAACAGAATGGAGGTCTACGCACAAGACTCCTATAAGTGGAACACAGGCGGGAAAGCCGATAACGAAGAGAGTGAAGACCACATTACGTTCTGGACGCTCAATTATGGTGTGCGCTTCAGTCATTGGAACTTCAATCGCGAGAGCATCTTCTCGCCGCGTGTCTCTCTCGCCATCGTGCCTGCCTACAATCACGATGTCACCTGGCGATTTGCCACAGGTCTCTACTATCAGGCGCCCTTCTTCAAAGAGCTGCGCGATACGGCTACCGTCAATCACATGACGACAGCCACCCTCAACGCCAATATCAAGAGTCAGCGTTCGCTCCATTTCATCGCCGCCTACGACCATCGGTTCAAGATGAATCAGCGACCCTTCAAGTTCACGGCTGAAGCTTACTACAAGGCGCTCTCGCAACTCGTTCCTTATACCGTCGACAACGTGAAGATTGTCTACGATGCCAGCGAGCAATGCTCTGGTCACGCCTTAGGTCTCGACTTGAAGCTTTATGGTGAGTTTGTGCCTGGAACAGACTCCTGGCTCACTTTCTCCGTGATGGACACCAAGATGAAAATCAACGGCAAGAGCATCCCGATGCCTTCTGACCAACGCTATGCGCTCAACCTCTTCTTCACCGACTACTTCCCAGGCACCGAACGATGGAAGATGTCGCTCAAGCTGGCATACGCCGACGGACTGCCTTTCGGGGCTCCTCACCGTAGGCTCGACTCGATGCCTTTCCGCGCTCCTGCCTACAAGCGTGCCGACATCGGTATGAGTTTCCGGGCGCTCGACAATGAGAATCACGAGAAGAAGATCTTTATTCGTAACATCTGGCTCAGTCTTGACTGCCTCAATCTCTTTGGCATCAACAACGTCAACTCCTACTACTGGATTACCGATGTCACCAACCAGCAGTATGCTGTGCCCAACTACCTTACCGGTCGACAGGTCAACTTCCGCGTTTCAATGGATTTCTAACACGTAATCCCGCTAAGTGACATTTTTGCCAATAAAATTTTGGTTCTGCGCTTTTTGGAGCAAGAGTCATCTTTTTGGCTCGAAACTTGTTTGTCATCAGGCGAATACTCGTTGTATAAGTTTTCTTTAGATGGCGTATACGAATGGTACATACGTCATGTACGAATGGTACACACGTCATGTACGAATGGTACACACGTCATGTACGAATGGTACACGCGTCATGTACGAAAGGAAAACACAATATTCTTTTACAGAAAACTTAGTGTAGTTAAACGAATTTCAGTGTAGGTTACCTACATTAAATAAGCGATTGATAATGAGCGGCTTCCCAATGGTTATCTGAGGCGCACGGTGATTGTCTGCAGGTCGCTGTCGGCCGACGATGTGCCCACCATAACCTCGTATTTTCCTTTTCTTACGCGCATGGTGTTGGAACTTGTATCCCATAGCTCGAAGCGCTCGCGGGGCAGGTCGATGGTTACCGTCTTTTGTTCGCCGGGCTGCAGGCTCACACGTTGGTAGCCGCGCAGCGTCTTCAGCGGTCCTTCGGTGTCGCGTGGATCCTTCACATAAACCTGTACGACCTCCGTTCCCTCGCGGTTTCCCGTGTTGGCTACGTCGACAAACACTTTCCCTTCTCGGTAGGCCGGTTTCCCTATCAGGAAGGTGGTGTAGCTCAGTCCGAAACCGAAAGGATAGAGTGGTTCGCCGGAGAAATAGCGATAGGTGCGCCCCGCCATCCGATAGTCTTCGAAGTCGGGCAGCTGGTCGACACTCCTATAGAACGTGACGGGCAACTTCCCCGACGGGTTATAGTCGCCGAAGAGTACGTCGGCAACGGCCTGTCCGCCCTGTTCTCCCGGGTACCATGCTTGCAGGATGGCGTTGGCGTTCGCCTGTTCAGGCACCATCCCGATGGCACTGCCCGAACAATTAACGTAGACCACGGGCTTGCCCATGTTGTGAAGCTGGGCTATGAAGTCGCGCTGCACGCTGGGCAGCTCGATGCTCAGTCGGTCGCCCCCCTTGAAGCCTTCCACATCGACGTTCATCTCCTCGCCCTCAAGGCTTGGGGAGATACCGCCCACGAACACCACCACATCGGCATCGGCGAGTCGGCTGATGAAGTGTTCGGGCAGAAGCTGTCGTTCGTTCATGAGCCGTCCGGCATAATCGAAGCCATAGAGATAAGTCATGTGATCGCTCTTGCCGCGGATGCCGTCGAGGATGGTGACCGTCTCTGTGGGGAAGCCATTATAGTTGCCCCACTGCATCTCGGCGTTGTCGGCATTAGGGCCGATGACGGCGATGCGCTGGCTGCGTTGGAGCGGCAGGATGCCGTCGTTCTTGAGAAGCGTCATCGACTCGCGTGCCGTCTGAAGGGCCAATTCGCGATGCTCCTGGCTGCATACCACGCTCATGGGAATGTCCGTCCAGCTGACGAGGCGGTCGTCGTCGAAGTCGCCCAGTTCGAAGCGAGCCTGCAAGAGACGTTTCAGGCTGATGTCTATCTGCTCCTCGGAGAGTTTCCCTTGTGCCACAGCGTCGGGAATGGCGGGATAGTCGCTGCCGCACTCCAGGTCGGTACCCGTTGTAACGGCGCGCGCCACCGCATCCTCTTTGGTGGGAGAGAATTCGTGGTGGCCTTTACGCCAGAAGTCAGACACGGCCCAGCAGTCGCTGGTGACCAGTCCTTGGAATCCCCATTCGTCGCGCAAGATTTGTTGCAGGTAGCGCGTGTTGCCGCAGCACGGTTCACCGTCGATGCGCTGATAGGCACACATCACCTCCTTAACATGACCCTCCTGCACCAAAGCCTTGAAGGCTGGGAGATAGGTTTCCCACAGGTCGCGTTCGGGCAGCTGCTCCACGTCGAACGAGTGGCGGTTCCATTCCGGCCCGCTGTGTACGGCATAGTGCTTGGCGCAAGCCAGCGTCTTGAGATATTTCTGCCCCTCGCCTTGCAGTCCGCGCACCACGGAGAGTCCCATCTGCGATGTCAGGAAGGGGTCTTCGCCGTAGGTCTCCTGTCCGCGCCCCCACCGTGGGTCGCGAAAGATGTTGATGTTGGGCGTGTAGAAAGAGAGGCCCTGATACTGGCGGACGTTGTGGTTGCGGCGAGCCTCCGTATTCTTCGCCCGCGCCTCGTCGCTCACTGCCGAGAACACCTTGTATACCAGGTCGTTGTTGAAACTGGCTGCCATACCCATCGTGATGGGGAAGACTGTGGCATAACCACTGCGCCCCACGCCGTGAAGCGCCTCGTTCCACCACTCGAAGGCGGGGATGCCGAGCCGCTCGATGGCTGGCGAGCGGTACATCATGAGCGATGCTTTCTCCTCAAGGGTGAGTCGGCTACAGAGATCTTCTGCTCGTTGCGCGGCATCGAGCGACGGATCTTGGTAAGGGAATGTCTGCGCTGTCGCCGTCATCGCGGCGAGACAGAGCAAAAAGGAATATACTCTCTTCATTGTGATTCAATTAATAACGTCATTCTTATTAAGACTTCAACCGTAGATTATATTTTCTGCAAAAGTAAGCAATTTCCTGCATACCGCCAAATTTTTCTGCCGATTTCCGCTCAGGATACATCTTTGGATAGTCACACGCGTATGTTTTCTTTCATCTACCCCTCCCCTAATTATCTTTTTATCCTAAACTTTTTCTTCAGAATCTTTGGCAGTTTAGTAGAAACTTCGTAAATTTGCAGCCGACTAATAATTTACATATAAGGAATGTGCAAAAAATAAGTTGGTACAATGTAGGAGGTCACGTGTCCTCAC
>ERZ842401.7588-NODE-7588-length-11046-cov-5.367392_pt1 | contig 11046 bp, 6 predicted proteins | sample MGYA00521270_ERZ842401 | MGnify/ENA primary metagenome ERZ842401 (study PRJEB31892, sample SAMEA3878208) | bioreactor metagenome | biome: Moose rumen | place: Sweden | collected 2011-10 | study: EMG produced TPA metagenomics assembly of the PRJEB12797 data set... | reverse complement strand
GCTTGTGGAGCATCCTGCGTTAGACAAAAACTACAAGGGCTTTGTTGACGGGCTTGCAGAAGCTGGCTACGTTGACGGAAAGAACATTTCCATCGATTACCACAATGCTCAGGGTGAGCAGGTGAACTGCGTTACCATTGCAGAAAAGCTCATCAATGACCGCGACGACCTTATTTTTGCCATCGCAACTCCTGCTGCACAGGCTGTTGCAAACCTTACACAGGACATTCCAATCGTCATCTCTTCCGTAACCGATCCGGAATCTGCAAAGTTGGTGCTTAAGAACACTAACCCGGGAACGAACGTTACGGGAACCTCTGACCTTACGCCGTGCGAGGCACAGATTGACTTGCTCCGCAAACTTGCGCCCAACGCTACGACCGTTGGAATCATGTATTGTTCAAGCGAGCAGAATTCTCACTTCCAGGCTTCGTTGGCAAAGGCTGCCTGCGACCGTGTGGGACTCAAATATATCGAAGGAACTGTTTCCAATTCCAACGAAATCCAGCAGGTTGCGCAGAGCCTGTGCGGAAAGGTTGACGCAATCTATACGCCTACCGACAACATGATTGCAGCTGGAATGGCTACGGTGGCTCAGGTTGCCATCGAGAACAAGATTCCTACAATCGTAGGCGAGGAAGGGATGGTCGTTTCCGGTGGACTTGCCACATACGGCATCAACTACTACGAGCTTGGAAAACAGACTGCCCGCATGGCTGTTGAGATTCTTAAGGATGGTAAGAAGCCTGCCGACATGCCAATTCAGTATCTTGAGAAGTGCGACCTGAGCGTGAACGAGGAGACTGCAAAGGCTATCGGAATCACAATTCCGAATACACTGTAATTTTTTAGAACGAGGTTTTTGATATGGCAATCCTGCTTGCTATGGAAGGCGCTGTCTCTCAGGGAGTTCTTTGGGGGCTTATGGCGCTGGGTGTTTATCTTACGTTCAGAATTCTGAATGTTGCGGACATGACCGTTGACGGAAGCTTTGCCGCCGGCGGTGCCGTTACCGCAATTCTGATTACCCGCGGAATGAATCCGCTTTTAACGCTTCTGTTTGTGTTCATAGTGGGAACGCTCTGTGGTCTGGTAACCGGATTCATGAATACAAAGCTCAAGATTAACATTCTGCTTGCAAGTATTCTTACGCAGATTGCTCTATATTCCGTGAACATACGCATTATGGGCAAGGCAAACACGCCGCTTTTGGGCAATCCTACCATAATGAGCATGTTCCGCTCTCTTACCGGCGGTGCCGTTACAAAAACGACGGCATCGCTCATCATCGGCTGTATCGTCATAGTGGTCATCATTGCCCTGATGTACTGGTTCTTTGGAACTGAGCTGGGCAGCGCAATCCGCGCCACCGGCAACAACGAGCACATGGTTCGCGCAATGGGCGTGAACACCGATTCTATGAAAATCCTTGGACTTATGATTTCTAACGGAATGGTTGCCATGAGCGGTGCGCTTGTTGCCCAAAGTCAGGGATATGCCGACGTTGGCATGGGAACGGGAACGATTGTCGTGGGGCTTGCGAGCATCATCATTGGCGAGGTGATTTTTGGAAGTCATTTTGGCTTTTGGTGGGTGCTTGTGTCTGCGGTGTTCGGTTCCATCGTCTACCGCATCGTCATTGCGGTCGTGCTTCAGCTTGGTCTTAAGTCCACGGACTTAAAGCTTCTGACGGCGCTTATCGTAGCAATCTCGCTTTCTATTCCGGTGCTTAAGCGCAAGGCTGCCCGCCGCAGGAATTCCCTTCCGGGAATGAATGTGGGAGACGAGGAGAACACGCGGCACGTCGTGGTAAAAAAGCACGAGGAAGACAACGAATAGTTTTGGGAGACGAAAATGCTTAAATTGTTCAATATAACTAAGACCTTCAATCCCGGAACGATTACAGAAAAGAAAGTGCTCCGTGGAGTTGACCTTGACATTGCTGACGGCGACTTCATTACCGTCATCGGCGGAAACGGCGCCGGCAAATCCACGCTTCTGAACATCATTGCGGGCGTGCATTTTACGGACTCCGGCTCCATAACGTTGGACGGAGTTGACCTTACGACAAAGCCGGAATACCAGCGCGCGAAGTATCTGGGGCGCGTGTTCCAGGATCCGATGATGGGAACGGCTGCCAACATGTCTATTGAAGAAAATCTTGCAATGGCAATGCGCCGCGGAAAAAAGCGCGGGCTTTCGTGGTACGTGCAGCCGGCGGAAAAAGAAGTGTACCGCCAGAAGCTTGCGCTGCTTGATCTTGGACTGGAAAATCGTATGAACGCAAAGGTTGGTCTGCTTTCCGGTGGTCAGCGACAGGCACTCACGCTCCTTATGTCGACCCTGCAGAAGCCAAAGTTGCTCTTGCTTGATGAGCATACTGCCGCGCTTGACCCAAAGACGGCAAAGAAGGTGCTTGAGCTTACCGAGGAATTCGTTCAGCGAGACAACCTTACGGCGTTCATGGTTACGCATAACATGCGCGACGCAATCCGCTACGGAAACCGCCTTATCATGATGATGGACGGTCGAGTAGTGTTTGATGTGCGCGGTGAGGAAAAGAAAAAACTTACCGCAGAGGATTTGCTTGCCAAATTCAGTGGTGCGGAAATGAACGATAAGATGATTCTTGGTTGACAGATTCGCTGCAATTTACTAATATACAACCAGCATCAAAGGTGATGCGGACAATGCGTCAGGCGTATTGTCCGCATCACCTTTTTTTATGTCCGCGTAAGTTTTGGCTTTGCGGGCTGGAATGTAGGGGTTATGTATGGAAAAAACGTTGTATGAGCCGTCCTTTGAGCACGACAACTGCGGTATTGGTGCCGTCGTGAATATTGACGGTCACCAGTCAAGGAAAATCGTTGAGAATGCGCTTTGCATTGTGGAAAAGCTTGAGCACCGCGCGGGTAAGGATGCCGCAGGCGAGACTGGAGACGGTGTCGGAATCCTCGTTCAGATTTCGCATGATTTTTTTAAAAAAGCCACCGCGCCGCTCGGCATTGAGCTTGGCGGGGAGCGGGACTACGGCGTTGGTATGTTCTTCTTTCCGTCTGATGAGCTTAAAAGGGCGCAGACACAGAAACTGTTTGAGAACCTTTGTAAAAAGGAAGCTCTTGACTTTTTGGGCTGGCGCGAGGTTCCGGTCAATGCTGACGTTCTTGGGAAAAAAGCCAGGGACTGCATGCCGAACATAATCCAGTGCTTCGTGAAACGTCCTGAAAATATTCAGCAGGGGCTTGAATTTGACCGCAAGCTGTACATTCTGCGCCGCCAGTTCGAGCATTCCTCAAAGGAAACGTACGTCGCAAGCCTTTCAAGCCGCACCATAGTATACAAGGGAATGTTCCTCGTGCAGCAGCTCCGCACCTTTTACTGTGACCTTCAGTCGCCGGAATATGTTTCTGCCCTGGCAATCGTTCATTCCCGCTTTTCCACGAACACAAACCCAAGCTGGGAGCGGGCTCACCCGAACCGCTTCATAGCGCATAACGGCGAAATAAACACAATCCGCGGAAATGCCGACCGCATGCTTGCCCGCGAGGAAACGCTTTCTTCCGAGGTTCTGACCGACGAAGAGATGAGGAAAGTTCTGCCTGCCATTGAGCCTGACGGCTCGGATTCAGCCCGTCTTGACAACACTCTTGAATTCCTTGTGATGAACGGTCTTCCGCTTGCCCTTGCCGTTATGATTTGTATTCCTGAGCCATGGAAAAACGATACCACGATGAGCCAGGAAAAAAAGGACTTCTACCATTACTACGCTACCATGATGGAAAGCTGGGACGGTCCTGCCGCGCTTCTTTTTAGCGACGGCGACGTTCTTGGCGCCACTCTTGACCGAAACGGACTCCGCCCGAGCCGCTATTACATCACTAAGGATGGAATGCTCATCCTTTCTTCAGAGGTGGGATGCCTTGATATTCCAGAGGAAAATATCGAGAAAAAAAGCCGCCTCATGCCGGGAAAAATTCTTTTGGTTGACACAAAGCAGAAAAAAATCATATCTGATGAGGAATGCAAGCGCCTGTACTCAACGGAGCATCCTTTTGGTGAATGGCTCGACAGCCACTTGGTTCACCTGAGCGACCTTGAGATTCCTAACAAGAAAATTCCTGTATACAGTCAGGAAGAGCGGGACAGAATGTACCGCGCGTTCGGCTGGAACTATGAGGACGTGAACGAGATGGTGCTTCAGATGGCAAAAAACGGCGTGGAGCCTACCGGAGCCATGGGCGTTGACACTCCGCTTGCCTGCATGAGCGACAAGCACCCGAGCCTTTATTCATATTTCAAGCAGCTGTTCGCTCAGGTAACGAACCCGCCTTTTGACTCATTGCGTGAGAAAATCGTAACTGACACAACGGTTTATGTTGGTTCAGACGGAAACCTTCTGAAGCCTGAGGGCAAGAACTGCACAGTGCTAGAGATAAACAACCCGATTCTTACCGGCGTTGACATGCTAAAGATAAAGAACATGAAAAAGCCGGGCTTCAAGGTAGTTACCGTTCCGCTTCTTTATTACAAGGGAAGTTCCCTGCAGGCGGCTTTGGACGAGCTTTTGCTTAGCGTTGACAAGGAATACAGAAACGGTGCGAACGTGATGGTTCTTTCTGACCGTGGCGTTGATGAGAGCCATGTTGCGATTCCTTCTTTGCTTGCGGTTTCTGCCGTGGAGCAGCATCTTGTGCGCACTAAAAAGCGCACTGCAATTTCAATAATCCTTGAGTCCGCAGAAATTCGCGACGTCCATCAGTCGGCTATGTGCCTTGGCTACGGCGCACGTGCTATAAATCCGTATCTTGCGCACGAGTGCATCGCCGAGCTCATTGACCAGAAGCTTCTGGACAAGGACTACCACACTGCGATTGACGACTACAACAAGGCGATTATAAACGGAATCGTGAAAATCGCGGCAAAGATGGGAATTTCTACCGTTCAGTCGTACCAGTCAGCCCAGATTTTTGAGGCGGTCGGAATTGCGCCGGAAGTGATTGACAGGTATTTTACGAACACGGTTAGCCGGGTAGGCGGAATCACGCTCAAGGAAATTGAGGAGGACGTGAGTTTCCATCATAACAAGGCATTTGACCCGCTTGGGCTTACGGTGAATACGCACCTGGATTCCGTGGGACTTCACAAGATGCGCCGCGGTCCTAATGCGGAAGACCACCTTTACAGCCCGGAGACAATCATAGCGCTTCAGGAGTCAACCCGAAACGGAGACTATGCGCGCTTCAAGGAATACACGAGCCTTGTTGACGAGAACGCCCATCCGCACACGCTGCGTGCAATGCTTGATTTTGCGTTTGATGAGTCCAAGGCGATTGACATCAATGAGGTTGAAGGCGTTGAAAGCATAGTGCAGCGCTTCAAGACTGGAGCCATGAGCTACGGTTCCATAAGCGAGGAAGCTCACCGCTGCATGGCAATCGCTATGAACCACCTGCACGGAAAATCCAACAGCGGCGAGGGCGGTGAGAAGCCTGAGCGTCTTGGAACAGAGGCGAACAGCGCCATAAAGCAGGTTGCCTCCGGCCGCTTTGGCGTTACGGAGGAATATCTTCTTTCTGCAAAGGAGATTCAGATAAAGATGGCTCAGGGCGCAAAGCCAGGCGAGGGAGGACATCTTCCTGGAAAGAAGGTGTACCCATGGATTGCAAAAACTCGATATGCAACTCCAGGCGTTTCGCTCATCTCGCCGCCGCCGCACCACGACATCTATTCTATAGAAGATTTGGCGCAGCTTATCTATGACCTTAAGAATGCAAATCGTTCTGCGCGCATTTCCGTAAAGCTTGTGAGCGAAGCAGGAGTAGGAACCATTGCGGCGGGAGTTGCAAAGGCTGGCGCTCAGGTAATTCTCATAAGCGGACACGACGGCGGAACAGGAGCTGCCCCGATTTCTTCAATACATCATGCGGGGCTTCCGTGGGAGCTTGGACTTGCGGAAACGCATCAGACCTTGATTCAGAACGGACTTAGAAGCCGTGTTGTTATAGAAACTGACGGAAAGCTCATGAGCGGTCGTGACGTTGCAATTGCCGCGTTGCTTGGTGCCGAGGAATTCGGTTTTGCCACGGCTCCTCTTGTGACTATGGGGTGCGCCATGATGCGCGTCTGCAATCTTGACACCTGTCCGTTCGGAGTGGCAACACAGAACAGCGAGCTTCGTAAGCGCTTTACCGGTAAGCCTGAGTATGTTGAGAATTTCATGCGCTTTATAGCTCAGGAGCTCCGCGAGTACATGGCACGTCTTGGCGTGCGAACCATAGAGGAAATGTGCGGTCGCACTGACCTTCTTAAGCTGAAGGAAAAGCAGGGCTTTAAGCGAGCTTCTCTTGTTGACTTAAGCCGCATCATAGGCTGGAGAAGTCCGGAGAACGCAAAAACTCACTTTGTTCCTGAGGATGTGTTCAACTTTGGACTTGAGAATACCGTTGACGAGAAGGTTCTTCTTAAGGAATTTGATAGAGCGGCAAAATCTGAGCACGGAGAATTCAGCGTTCAGGTTACTTCTACTGACAGGACGCTTGGAACGATACTTGGAAGCGAGATTCAAAAAAGGTTCGGTTCCGCTTTGGACGAGGATTCCTTTACGGTGAATGCCGTTGGGGGCGGCGGTCAGAGCTTTGGCGCGTTTATTCCCAAGGGGCTTACGCTCCGCCTTACGGGGGACGCAAACGACTACCTTGGAAAAGGCTTAAGCGGCGGAAAAATCGTAGTAAAGACGCCAGAGAAGTGCACGTTCAAGGCAGAGGAGAACATACTCATTGGAAACGTTGCGCTTTTTGGTGCTACTAGCGGCGAGGCGTTCATAAACGGAGTTGCGGGCGAGCGCTTCTGCGTGCGTAATTCCGGGGCGCTTGCCGTAAGCGAAGGCTGCGGTGACCATGGTCTTGAGTACATGACGGGCGGAACTGCGGTGATTCTTGGCGAGACAGGGCGGAACTTTGCCGCCGGAATGAGCGGCGGAACGGCTCATGTGCTTGACATGAAGCACGACCTTTACAAGCGGCTGAACAAGCAGCTTGTTACCATGAGCGAGCTTAGCGACGAGCATGACAAGGAAGTTCTAAAGGGAATAATTGAGAAGCACGTCCGTGAGACGGAGTCCGAACTTGGAAAGAAAATCCTTTCTGATTTTGAAGGTTATGTTCCGTACTTCAAGAAGATTGTGCCGAACGACTATCAGCGCATGCTCACGGAGATAAGCAAGGCTGAGGAGCGCGGTTTGACCCACGACGAGGCGGTTCTTGATGCGTTCTACACGACCACCGGGCAGAAGCGGCTGGCATAGCCGGGGCGTTACGGGGGTGGCTTTAGCCCCCGTAGAGAGGGTAGCGTAAGACGGCGGGCATTGAGCTTTGCGAAATGGCAGCCGGCTGAAGCGAGGGGGAGACTTCCCCCTGAAAATAGGAGATACGAAAGTGGGAAAACCAACTGGATTTTTAGAATATACACGGCTTCAGAACGGAGATGTGCCTCCGCTGGAAAGAATCAAGGGCTTCAAGGAATTTCACACCTATCTTGATGATGATGAGCGTAAAAAACAGGCCGCGCGGTGCATGAACTGCGGCGTTCCTATGTGCCAGAGCTCCATAAAGCTCGCAGGCATGGTGACAGGATGCCCTTTGCACAACCTTATTCCTGAATGGAACGATGCGCTTTTTCAGGGGCAGTACGACATGGCGGCGTGGCGGCTTTTGAAGACATCGAGCTTTCCAGAATTCACAGGTCGTGTGTGCCCGGCACTTTGCGAGAAAGCCTGCAACTGCGGAAATGGCGGCGACATAAATCAGGCCGTTACGATTCATGACAACGAGCTTTTTATAATTGAGCATGCGTTTGCTTCCGGCTACATGAAGCCACAGGTTCCGGCTGTCAGGTCAGGTAAGAAGGTTGCCGTAGTCGGTTCGGGACCGAGCGGACTGGCCGTTGCCGATGCGCTGAACCGCCGCGGACACAACGTTACTGTTTTTGAGCGCGAGGACAAGGCTGGTGGACTTCTGATGTACGGAATTCCGAACATGAAGCTTGATAAGAAGATAATTGAGCGGCGCATAAAGCTCATGGAAGCGGAAGGCGTTCAGTTTGTCTATAATGCTGACGTGGGAAAAAACGTTCAGGCAGAAAAGATTCTTTCTGAATATGATGCCGTTGCCCTTTGCTGCGGGGCAAAAAAAGCCCGTCCCCTTACTGCGACTGGAGCGGACAAGGCAAAGCGTGGACTCATGTTTGCCGTGGACTACCTTAAGGCTAGCACTAAGCTTCTGGTGAGCCAGAACGTGGAGGACGACGGCTTCTTTGACGTGAAGGGAAAGAACGTGATTGTTCTTGGAGGCGGCGACACAGGAAACGACTGCACCGGAACTGCAATCCGCTTTGGGGCCGCAAGCGTGACCCAGATAGAGATGATGCCATGTCCTCCAAAAGAACGAGCGGCAAGCAATCCGTGGCCGCAGTGGCCAAAGGTGCTAAAGACTGACTACGGTGCCGAGGAGTCAATTGCAGTGTACGGTCATGACCCGCGCGTGTACGAGACTACGATAAAGGAAGTGCATGTAAAGGACGGAGCTGTGTGCGGCATAACGACCGTTCAGGTTGAATTCAAGAACGTTGACGGAAAGCGGACCCTTTGTGAGAGGCCGGGAACAGAAAAGGAGCTTCCTGCTGACCTTATCCTTGTTGCGGCGGGATTTTTGGGCTGCGAGGAATACACAGCCCAAGCATTCAAGACTCCGCTCACCTCACGCGGTACGGTTGAGTCTGTGGGTGAATCTGTTCCGGAATGCGCGAGCCCCAACGGCTACAGGACCAGCGTGAGCAAGGTATTTGCCGCAGGCGACATGCGGCGCGGACAGTCCCTGGTGGTCTGGGCAATCGCCGAAGGCCGCGAGTGCGCCCGCCAGATAGACGAGTACCTCATGGGGTATTCGAATATGTAGGAAGTCAAGGAAGAAGAACAGCCGGAGGTTTTGCTGAATATAAAAGCCTCTGGCTGTTCCTTCAATCATGTCCAAAGAATAATTTGCAGCATTAAGAGATTCTTTTGTTGTTTTACGCTTTGAGAATCATATTCAACTTAAAAAAATATTCATGATTGCCCGTAGTGCTTTAAAAGACCTGCTTTTCTAGTATAAAAAACGAGTAGTTTTTTCAACACCCACTTTGAAAATTTTATCAAATATGCTAGATTTATTCAGATTATGAACAGTGAAGTAGCGATATTACAGAACATTGCTGATACCCTTAAGGAATACCCGCTCGCAAGTCAGCGCGTGCTTGCCGAAAACGCCGGAATGTCAATCGGACTTATGAACGCCGTAATCAAACGCTTTGTAGAGCGCGGCTGGATTATGCTTACAAACGTGAACCTTCGTAAGCTCTCTTATGCAATCACCCCAGCCGGAATCGCCGAGCTTACCGAGCGTAGCCAGACATTTGCCAAGCGCACGTTCGCCCTTGCAAACCGCTACAACGACGCGCTCTGCAAGGCAGTGTCCGATGCCAAAAAAGAAGGAAATACAAAGCTCGCCCTTTACGGCAACAGTTACATCAAGTTCCTGCTTGTTTATGCCTGCCAGACGCTGAATGTTACATTTTTGGAAAAGGATGTGAACGCCCCGATTGAATCTGACGCTTTTTGCGTGGTGGGCGAGCAGAATGACGAAGCTGACATTGCCCGCCTTACTGAGCAGGGCTGCGTGAATTTGTTGGATTTGCTGGAAGAGTAAAGTTTTGCAACGGGCTTGGTTGGATTTTGCTAAAAATTAGACTTCTGAAATGTTTAAGAATTTAATATAGGAGATATAAATTATGATTAACATCCAGAATCGTGGGGGGGGGTACAGCCGTATAGTATAAGCGAGGAATCCTCAAAAAGGATTACCGTGCTTCGCTTTCTTTTAATCGTTCTTGTCGTATTCATTCACAACTGCTACACAACAGAGTCAATCCAAAAAATCATCGCGTCTGGTGACGTTCCGCCTGTTTTTGCCGAAAATGCCTTCGGACGCTGGGTAAAGCTTTTCATCACATTCGGCATTGCCCGTTCCGCCGTTCCTCTCTTTTTTATGTTTGCGGCCTTCTTGCAGGCAAAGAAAAATGACGGCTATCCTGTTCTTCTTAAAAAACGCGCAAAATCACTGCTTCTGCCGTTTGTGCTTTGGACTGCAATCTATGTTTTTTATTATGGGGGCTTAAAGCTCCTTGTTGCAAAAATCGCTCCGCAGTTTATCAGCCACCCCGAAAACAATATGCTTGCATGGACTTTTTCTGAATGGGTGCATAAAATTTTTGGTTACAGACCAAACGGCAAAGGCGGATTGGATCTTCCAGAGCTTGCCGTTCAGTTCTGGTTTGTCCGCGACCTTATGATTCTTGTTATCATTTCGCCCGTGCTAAAATGGCTCATAAAAAACTTCCCCATAGGATTTTTGTTCTTCGTCACGGCTGTATATGCCGTTCCAGTCCAGCTTTATGTTTTGGTAAGCCAGGCCTTGTTTTTCTATGTACTCGGTCTTTACTGGGGCATGTACGATATTCCGCTTTTTGAGACTGTAGATAAAATCAGCTGGAAGGAAGTGGCCTTGCTTTATATGCTTTCTTTCTTTTACACATACAAGATTGGTGGGGGCGACCATTCCACGGAGCATTATTTTATGGTGATTACTTCCTGCGTCATTCTTCTGAAGCTTTCCGCGCTAATCATCAAAAAAGAAAAGCTGTATGCCGCATCTTCATATCTTGCGGGATTCTCGTTCTTCTTGTTTGCGCTTCATGCGCCAGTCCTTAATGGCACTGTTTCAAAACTGTGGATTCGGTTCTTTCCGATGAAAAACACCTTTTTCTGCCTTCTGCAATATTTTGTGCCGACAATCCTTGTGATTTCGATAGGAACAGGAATCGGAATTGTCTTGAAAAAGGTCTGTCCGCCTTTGTTCAGGCTTTTGAACGGGGGAAGGTAAAAACAAAAATTACAGAACATTCACAAATTGAACACATTGACAGCCACTTAATATTACAATAGTATGAAACATA
>ERZ842401.7587-NODE-7587-length-11048-cov-3.016465_pt1 | contig 11048 bp, 11 predicted proteins | sample MGYA00521270_ERZ842401 | MGnify/ENA primary metagenome ERZ842401 (study PRJEB31892, sample SAMEA3878208) | bioreactor metagenome | biome: Moose rumen | place: Sweden | collected 2011-10 | study: EMG produced TPA metagenomics assembly of the PRJEB12797 data set... | reverse complement strand
GGTAAAGGATTTTCCCGGCCAGGGGGTCAGCCCCCGGACCAGATTCACGATTTTTTCCGCGGGCAGCGTCCAGTCGATTTCCCCCATTTCCTTTTTCAGCATGGGGAAATAGCTGGCGTCCTTTTCGTTCTGCTTTTCCCGGGGGCAGCTTCCCGCTTCGATGGCGCGGATGGTTTCGATCAGCAGCTCCGCCCCGATGGGGGCCAGGCGCACGGTCAGTTCCTCCGCCGTTTCCCCGGGCAGGATCGCCGCTTCCTTTTTCATCAGGATATCGCCGGTATCCAGGCCCTTATCCGTCATCATGGTGGTCACGCCGGTTACGGTTTCCCCTTCCATCACCGCCCAATTGATGGGGGCCGAGCCCCGGTACTTGGGCAGCAGGGAAGAATGCACGTTCACCGTGCCGATTTTCGGAATATCCAGAATTTCCTGGGAAAGGATCTGACCAAAGGCGGCGGTGACGCACAGATCGGGCTCCAGCGCTTTTAAAGCCTCCACCCCGTCCACGCGGATTTTCACCGGCTGGAATACCGGAATCCCGTACCCCTCGGCGCAGATTTTCACCGGGCTTTTCTGCATTTTGTTGCCTCGGCCCTTGGGCTTGTCCGGCTGGGTGAACACGCCCACCACATCATAGCCCGCGTCCACCAGCGCTTTCAGGGATGGAACGCCGAAATCCGGCGTACCCAGAAACACGATGCGCATGAATTACTTTTCCTCCTGGGTTTCTTCCTTATCGTCGTCAAAGATTTCGTGATCCATCTTATCCACGTAAATGATCCCGTCCAGATGGTCGATTTCATGGCAGAACGCCCGGGCCAATAATCCCTCGCCCGTGATCTCGAACCATTTTCCCTTCCGGTCCTGGGCGCGGACGGTCACCTTGTTGGGCCGCACCACGTAGCCCCTGCGTCCGGGCACGCTCAGGCACCCCTCGCTGCCCGCCTGTTCCCCTTCGGTGGCAATGATCTGAGGATTCACCAGCTCGATCAGCCCATGCTCGTCCCCCACGTCGATCACGACCACCCGGCGCAATATGCCCACCTGCGGCGCGGCCAGGCCGACCCCCTCGGCGTCGTACATGGTATCCGCCATGTCCCGCAGCAGCAGCCACAGCCTTAGATCGAACTTCGGCATGGGCTTGCAGGTTTTGCGCAGGTTTTCGTCCCCCAATTCCAAGATCTTCCGAACCATTTGTAACCTCCTATGCCAGCGACGCTGGATTGATTTCCAATAATACCTTGGCCGGAAATTCCTCTCCGGCGATTTCCTGAAAACGGGCGAGCAATGCGTCCGTATCCGGGTGATTCAACAATTTCATGAGCACCTGGGCCCGGGCCCGGTCCTGAATGCGGGTGATGGGCGCTTCGTCGGCGCGGATAAAAAAGATGCGCCGGAAAAGCGGTGTGCCGGAAAATTCGGCAATCACCCGGTTTTTGATTTCCTCCGCCACGGCCCTGGCCTCCGTCATTTCTTTGGCTTCGCAAAGAAACCGGGCCATCATGGTAAAGGGCGGATACAGATCGGCCTTGCGGCGCTCAAATTCCTGAGCGAAAAACGCCCGGTAATCCTGGGTGGCCGCGCCGCTGATGGCGTAATGATCGGGCTGGTAGGTTTGGATGACCACTTCTCCCGGCTGTTCGCCCCGGCCCGCCCGGCCAGCCACCTGCACAAGCAGCTGGAAGGTGCGCTCCGGCGACCGGTAATCGGGAAAATTCAGCGTCAGATCGGCCATCACCGCGCCTACCAGCGTCACCTGGGGAAAATCCAGCCCCTTGGCGATCATCTGGGTGCCCAGCAAAATTTTCGCCTGGCCCGCCCGGAACCGGTCCACCAGTTCAAAGTGGGCGTTCTTGCCCGCCGTGGTGTCCACGTCCATGCGGATTACGCCCGCCCCGGGGAAGCGCTTATTCAGTTCCTCCTCCACCTTCTGGGTACCGATGCCCATAGGCTTGATATAGGGGCTTTGGCAGGAAGGGCACAGCTTCGGCATGGGCCTGATCTCCCCGCAGTAATGGCACCGCAGGGTCTGGTCCACGCTGTGATAGGTCATGGATACGTCGCACCGGGAGCATTTGATGGTCTCCCCGCATTTGCGGCAGTTCACCGAGCTGGCATATCCCCGCCGGTTGATGAACAGCATAGCCTGGTGGCCCTGGCCAATGCATTCCTCCAATTTTCTTTGCAGCAGGGTGGAAAACATGCCGTGGTTCCCCATGCGCAGCTCATTGCGCATATCCACCAGATGCACGTTGGGCAGCGGCCGATTCAGCACCCGATGGGGCATTTCCAGCAGGGTGTAATCCCCCCGCCGGGTCATGGCGTAGGAATAAATGCTGGGCGTGGCGCTGGAAAGCAGCACCGCGGCCCCTTCCCGCTTTCCCCTGGACACGGCGATTTCCCGGGCGTCGTACTGGGGGAACCGGTCAGACAGATACGTTTGCTCGTGTTCCTCGTCCACAATGATCACACCTAAGTTTTCCACCGGCGCGAACACGGCGGACCGGGCCCCGATCACGATGCGGGCGTCCCCCAGGCGGATACGACGCCATTCGTCAAACCGCTCCCCGGGACTCAGCCGGGAATGGAGCACCGCCATGGCGTTACCGAACCGGGAGCGGAACCAATTGATCATTTGCGGCGTCAGCACGATTTCCGGTACCAGGATGATGGCGCCCCTGCCCATTTTCAGCGCTTCCCGAACCAAACGGATATAAACCTCCGTTTTGCCCGAGCCCGTGACCCCATGCAGCAGGAAGGGCTTTCCCGGCTGCTTCAGGGCTGGAACCAGTTCAGAAAGCGCTTCCTTCTGCTCGTCCGTCAGCTGCGGATCCGGCGGCGCGTCCACCCGCCCATAGTAAGGCGAGCGCAGCGCTTCCTTTTCAAAGACCCGCGCCATTTCCTTTTCGATCAGGTAATTGAGCGGCACGCGCACATCGTGGATCATGCCCCGAAGCTCATCCATGGGATGGGGCTGACCGTCGGACAAAATGGTCAGCAGCAATTGCCGCTTTTTGGACCGTTTTTGAGAATCTATGGCTTCATCGATCCTGTCCGCCGGGATCGTCAATTGGGCATATTCCTCGGTCTTTACCTTGATCCTGCCCCCCCGCATTTCCGCGGGCAGCATCAGCCGCAGCGCTTCGCACAGGGGGCAATGGCACCTTTCCCGAATCTCCCAGGCCAGCTCCATCAATTCCGGCAGCAGGGCGGGATATTCCTCCAACGCCGCCAGAATGGGCTTGATTTTGCTTTCATCGTAATCCGCCTGTTCCTTAAGACGGATCACATACCCCTCTTTTTCCCTTGGCCCAAAGGGCACCCGCACCCGCATACCGGGCAATATCGTCAGGGTATCCGGAACGGCGTAGGTAAATACGCGGTCCACCTGCTCGGACGCAATATCCACGATGATTTCCGCGTACACCTTCGCCTTCTCCTTTTTGTGTTTTTTTCTGGGGGAAACCGTTCTTTGAAGGTCAAAGAACGGTTTCCCCCAGACCCCCTTCCAAGAAAACCGAATGGAAGGGATAATACCGTTCTTTATTATCCAGCAATCATTTCCTGACCTAAAAAGGAAGAACCGGCAAACTCATATGACCGTAGGGGCGGATATCATCCGCCCGCTGTAACAAACCCATCGAAATATCGTGAAAAATTGGTTGTTTCATTGTGCTTGGATCGTACGGAGCAAACGCCCCTACGGGTTTCAGTCCCGTAATTTCATCACTCTATTCAGCAACTCTTCCGCTACCTGGGTTTTGGGCAGGCAGGGCAGGGTTTCCTTTCCCTGTGCGGTCACGAACGTGACGATATTGGTGTCCACGTCAAAGCCCGCCCCGGGGGCCGTCACGTCGTTAGCCACGATCATATCCAGATTCTTTTTGCGCAGCTTGCCTTCCGCGTTTTCCAGCACATCGTTGGTTTCCGCGGCGAAGCCCACCAAAATCTGGCCCGGCTTTTTCAGCCTGCCCACCTGGGCGGCCACGTCCGGGGTCTGGCGCAGGGTGATCGTCAAATCCCCGTCCCCGTGCTTTTTGATCTTTTGATCGGCTACCACAGCAGGCGTAAAATCCGCTGGGGCCGCCGCCTGGATCACCACGTCCATTTGGGGGCACCGGGCCGTCATGACGTCATACAGGTCCTGGGTGGAAAGAATATCTGCCCGTTCCACACCCTGGGGCGTTTCCAGCTTCACCGGCCCGGAAACGAGCGTAACCTTTGCCCCGCGCTTTGCCGCCGCTTCCGCGATGGCATAGCCCATTTTGCCGCTGGAGCGGTTGGAAATGTAGCGCACGGGATCGATTCTTTCCTGAGTGGGCCCTGCCGTGACCAGCACGGAAAGCCCTTCCAAATCACGCTTGGGGCACAGGATATTTTCGATGGCGTCAAAAATATCCTTGGGCTCGCTCATGCGGCCCGCGCCGCTGTCGCCGCAAGCCAAAAACCCCCCCTCGGGCCCAATGAACTGAATGCCCCGGCTTTGCAGGGTTTTCACGTTCTCCCGGGTGGCGATATTCTCCCACATGCTGGTATTCATGGCGGGAGCTACCAAAACAGGCGCTCTGGTCGCCAGCACGGTGGTAGACAGCATATCATCCGCGATGCCGCAGGCCATCTTCGCCAGGATATTGGCGGTGGCCGGGGCGATCACAAACACATCTGCCCGCTTCGCCAGGGCGATGTGCTCCACCTCCCAGGTATCGGGCCGGGAAAAAGTGTCCGTCACCGCCGGATGATTGGACAAGGTTTCAAAGGTGAGGGGAGATACAAACTGGCAGGCGTTTTTCGTCATGATCACGTACACCTGCGCGCCGGCTTTGCGAAGCCGGGAGGTCAGTTCGCATGCCTTATAGGCCGCGATGCCCCCCGTCACCCCCAGCACCACATTTTTTCCTTCCAGGGTCATTTTTTCTTATTCCTCTTCATCTTCCAGGTTGCGGTGATAGGCCAGCAGTCCCCGGTTGATTTCATCCACGGCGATGGAAACGGGCTTCATATCCTTGGGATCGATCAGGGGCTGAGCGCCGCCCACCAGCTCCCTGGCGCGCTTGGCGCTTTCCACCACCAAAGTATACCGGCAGTCCACCTTCTGGCACAGTTCGTCGATTGCAGGCTTGTTTATAGGCATTGTATTGTCCTCCTCTTTCAATATCCTCTTTGATTATCTTTTCGTTTTTTTCGGGCTATACTTTGAATAAGCGTGGAGTTTGGAGAGTGGAGTGTGGAGTTATCCAATGATGCCGCAGGATTGCCAATTTGTTTGACAATTATGTGCAGACTATATTAAACTCCACTCTCCACACTCCACTCTCCTTACTTTTTACTCCACTACCGGGAAAAACCGGTTTGTCCTTTGTTTTTCCGCCGTAATGATGGCCGAAACCTGATCATAGGCCAATTCCAGGTTATCATTCACCACCACGTATTGATACAGGTGCGCCTGCTCGATTTCGCCCCGGGCGTTGCCTAAGCGGCGCTCGATTTCCTTGGGATCATCGGTGTTCCGGCCATACAGCCGCTGGCGCAATGTTTCGTAGGACGGCGGCAGCAGGAAAATGCTCACGCATTCCGGGCAGGACGCCATCACGCTCCGGGCCCCCTGGGGGTCGATATCCAGCACCACGTTTAATCCCTTTTCCATCTTTTCTTCCACCTGGGATTTTAAGGTGCCGTAGCTGTGGCCGTGCACCGTGGCATGCTCCAGGAAGGCGTTCTCCGCCACTAACTTTTGGTATTCCTCGTCTGAAATGAAAAAGTAATCAATGCCGTCGGTTTCCCCAGGCCTGGGGCCCCGGGTGGTCACGCTGACGGAAAAGGTGAGGCTGGGATCATTGTCCAGCAGCTTGTTGTAGATAGTGCCCTTTCCCACGCCAGACGGCCCGGAAATCACGATCAGCATGCTTTTTCTTTCTTCCCGCATTCAGGTTCCCCCTCTTTAGCTTATGTATCGCTTTGCAGTCTGCCGGCGATGGTTTCAGGCTGCACGGCGGAAAGCACCACGTGGCCCGTATCCATCATCAGCACGGCCCTGGTGCGCCGCCCCGCGGTGGCATCGATCAGGTGTCCGTCGTCCCGGGCCTCCTGCACCATGCGCTTCACCGGCGCGCTGTCCGGCGCGATCACCGCCACAATGCGGCCTGCCGACACCATGTTGCCAAACCCAACGTTCAAAAGCTTCACGCGCGTCACTCCACATTCTGCACCTGTTCCCGCAGCTTCTCGATTTCGCTCTTGGCGGCTACCACTTTTTTGGTAATTTCCGCGTCGGAAGCTTTGGAACCGATGGTGTTCACTTCCCGGTTCAATTCCTGGGTGAGGAAATCCAATCGGCGGCCGATTTCGCCCTCTGCCGCGATGGCCTCCCGCATTTGGCTGATATGGGATTCCAGCCGGGACAATTCCTCGTCGATTGCGCAGCGGTCCGCCATCAGGGCCACTTCCTGGGAAAGCCGCTGCTGATCCAGTTCCTGTACGCCCAATTCCTTGATCCGAGCCTGCAGCTTTTCCTGATAAATCATGGGCACCTTGGGGGCCAGAACCGAAATTTCATCCCGCAGGCGGGCCACTTCGTTTAAATGCAGCGTCAGGTCGGCTTTCAAGGCTTCCCCTTCCCTGTCCCGCATGGCGATCACATCATACAGCGCTTCGCTTACCGTATCCGTCAGCAGAGAAAGCACTGCTTCCTGATCCTCTTCCCGCACAGTCACCTGCACCACGTCCGGCTGCGCCACGATCCAGCTCACATCCTCGTCACGAATAGAGGATCGTTCTTTTCTGGCGATTTGCCGGGCGTTCAGCAGCGCTTCCTTGTATTGGAGCACCAGGCCCTCGTCCAGCCGAACCTCTTTAGCGTCCTGCCGCAGGTTCAGGTAGGTCACGTTCACATCCACATGGCCCCGGCGCAGCGCGGCGCTCAATTGCTTTCGCAGCGCGTCCTCCGCAAAAGATAAAGCCCTGGGCAAACGGCAGGAAACATCCAGAAACCGGTGGTTCACCGTTTTCAGCTCCACCGTGATTTCCCGTCCGTCCAGGCTTTTCTGCCTGCGTCCGTACCCCGTCATGCTTCGCATGCACAGCATACCCCCTTTTATCATAATATTATAACACATTTTCTTGCTTCCTGAAAGACTATTTTTTTCGTTTCCATTGCTTTTTCGGGCAATTTCAGGCCAGTGATGAAAGAAATGTTTCTTATTTGTATTTTGGCAGGCTCTTTTCGCTTTCCGCAAACGCCGCCTCGCCAATTATTGCACAAAAATACAGGCCGCAAAGAAGTTGTCTTCGCGGCCTGCTGATGTCGGTTTAGAATTATGGAATCAGGTTTTTCGCGGCTTCCCAGGCGTCCTTCAGCTGAGGATCGTTCAAATCGCCCAATTCAAAGAGGGTGCTTTGCAATTCCTCCGGCATTTCGGAAATAATATCGGGCGTGATGCCGATTTTGTGCACCTTTTCTCCCGATGGCAGGAAGTACTGGGAGTATGTCATCTGGAAGCCGTCCTTGTTATCATCCAGATCGATCACCACCTGCATGATGCCCTTGCCATAGCTCTGGGTGCCCACCACGGTGGCCCGGCCCCGATCATGCATGCCGCCAGAAAGAATTTCCGAGGCGGAGGCGGAATTGCCGTTTACCAGGAACACCAGGGGAATATCGTCGCTGCCGGCTTTCATGGGATATTCTTCCCTTGTGCCGTAGCGATCCTCGCTGTACATGAGCAGGCCGTCATCCAGGAACAGATCGGCAATATCCACCGCGGCCTGCACCCAGCCGCCGCCGTTATCCCGCAGATCCACCACCAGGGATTTGGCCCCTTGGGCCTTCAGGGCTTGCAAAGCTTCCGCAAATTCTTTTTCGCTGTCCCCGGCGAACTGGTACAGCAGAATATAGCCCACCTGGTCTTCCAGCATGGTATATTCCACCCGGTTGATATGGATAATGGCGCGGGGTACCTGGAAGGTGATGTATTCTCCTCCGCGAAGCACTTCAATTTCCACGATCTCGTTCACCGTGCCCCGCATCACGTTCACAGCGTTCTGCATGGAGTAGAAGTCCACTTCGATATCCTCTACCCGCACCAGAATATCACCCTTATGGATTCCCGCCCGTTCAGCAGGCGTATCCCGGAACACGCGGGTAATGGTGACGGAATAATCCAGCGCGTTGCCCAGCAGCTCCATGCCCACGCCGGCGTATTCGCCCTCGTCGTCCTCCCACATTTCCTTCCATTCATCCTCGTTGTAATAGAAGGAATAAGGGTCCCCCAGGCCATAGAGCAGGCCGCGGGTGGCGTTTTCGATCAGGGCGTCCACATCCGGTTCCTCATAATACCAGGCTTCCACATACTGCAAAATGGTGTCCATTTTGGAAAACCGGGACAGCCGGTCGTATTCCTCCTGGCTGATGGTCACGGTTTCCTTTTTCTGATTAAAGAAATCGAAAAAGCCGGTAGCGTGGCCGGTCACAAACAGGGTGCCGGATAAAAGCGCCAGCACGGCGCACAACGCGATGATTTTTTTCTTCATGTTCCTCCCCGGGGCACGTTGATCAGCGCCCCTTTTTACCTTTCGTTTTATTATTGCCGCATTTCCGCATTTCAAGCAGCATTTTAAAGGTCACGGCGTCCTCAAATTTCCGAAGATCCAGCCCCACCTGGCGCTGCACCTTGTCCAGCCGGTACACCAGAGTGTTGCGGTGGATATAAAGCTGCCGGGCGGTATCGGATAGGTTCAGATCCTTCTTAAAGAACATTTCGATGGTATACAGCATTTCTTCCCCGAACAGCCGGGCGGTGGAGCGGTTGAACAGCAGGCTGTGATAATGCTCCGCCATTTCGGGGGACAAATCGGACAGGAACCTTTCCAGCATCATGGAGCGGTACACGTGGATGGTGCGCTCCGGAGCGAACGCGCGGCCGATTTCGATGGCCCGCCGGGCCTGACGGTAGGACGCGTGCAGATCGGCCACTGTTTTGGCCACTTCGCCGATACCCACGGTAACGGACAGAGCGATTTCCCCCATCAGCGTTTCCTGCACGGCGCAGGCGAACTGACGAAGCTCATCCTCATCCTCCATACCGCTTACATCCTTCACGAAAGCGGCGGTGTGCTTATCCATGGATACTAGCACGTCGCTGCTGCCGCCGGGCAAAAACTCCTGCAATATCTCGTACGCGCTGCGCTGATGCACCTGTACCATGTGCATCAGCAGAACGCACCGGGGAATGGAGGCGGGAATGGCGTGCTCATCCACCACGGCGTCCAGCTCGGCCAGAGAAAGCTCGTTCTGAAGGATACGCTGATAGGCGTTGTTTAAATCATTACCCGCCTCATTGGCGGCAATCACCGCGCCGATCATGGCGTCGCAGAGCACGAAGGCGTCCCGGGCGGCGTCCGCGTCCGTGATGGTGGTCATGATCACCCAGCCGGGAGCGGATTGGCACAATTGGTACAGCCGCCCATCCTGGGCCACCGGCACGCCGGGCTGCGCCAGCGGCGGCAGGGTAAAGCGGATATCCTCATTGGGAATCAGGCTGTTTCCTTCCGCGTCCAGCAGCGAAATAGGGGCACGCAAACGCCCGAGCACCTGCTGCAGCTGATATAATAGACGATTATCCATACTGATGAATCCCTCCTGTGCTGAGGCACTGGTACCATGCGCAAGATGAAGAATAAACAACGCCGTTTATTATATCACTTTTTATCGAAATTGTACATACCATAGCTGGTACGATCCGGCGTCTTTTTTTCCAAAATCCTTGAAACCACCGCTTTTTTCAGTTTTCTCCGCGGTAAACGATGTCTTCCCGCAAACGGTACAGCGTAGCGCCCCGGGTTTTCTGGCAGAACGCGTCCGCCCACCAGTCGATGCTCTTTTTCGCGTCGTACTGCACCTTGCCGTAGCGGATGCCGCCCCGCTTTTCCCCGGCCATGTTGCTGTCCATCCAATGAACGGTATTGGTTTCCGGATCGTAATCGGAAATCATGATGGCGCTGTGGGCCCCGGTGCCGTAGTAATACTTGGCGCTCATCTGGAAATAATCGCCCCGCTTTACCTGGCGCATGAATTCCAGGGCTTTTTCCATGTTTTCCTTTTTAGAGAGGCTGGTATCATACACAAATTGGGCAGCGATATAGAAGGGGTTCCCCGCCTCCGCTTTCTCATCCTCCCAGCAGTAGCCGTAGGAATAGGGCTTGCATTGATCGGCGGGCAAATTATTGGGCACCGTCAGGGCGACGTCCGGAAACTCCGCCATGCAAAAATCGGCGCTGTTTTCCCGAAACACATGTACGGTGAAATTTTTACATACATAAATATCCCCGGCGTAGTGGGCACGCTGCATTTTGCCGTTGGCGGCGATATAAAGCTTATGACCCGTTTCGATGATCCGGTTGATCAAATCCTCCCGGGCCGGATTGCTTTCATTGGTTTCCTCAGCCAAAACGGGCACGGCCAGCAGCAAAAACGCCAAACAAAACGCGAAAAACCTTTTCATAATCTTCCATTGCTTCCCTTCCTGTGATGAACTTTGACGACAGCTTCATATTAATCACGCAGAATGGCTTTGTCAATGCGGAAAAAGTATCTTTTATGTAAATTCTCGCAAAATCCCGACGAAAAAAAGCAAATTTTCTTTGACAACCCGCGCCTTATGGTTTAAAGTAATCTTCAGGGATCGATTCCTCGGAAGATTGAAAGAAGGCTTTGCCCCATGATCTGCATTATCTGCAACCCCACTGCCGGCAATGGACGCGCCAAAAAAGAAGGCGTCAAAATAGAAAACTTGCTCCGTCAAAAGAAGAAAGAATACCGTCTGCTTATGACGGAGCATCCCGGCCACGCCACAGCCCTTGCCCGTCAAGTCCTTGCGGAAGCTCCCGAATTGGTGCTGTCCGTAGGCGGCGACGGAACGGCCTACGAGGTGGCCAGCGGGCTGCTGGGCTCCGCCGTGCCCTTGGGGATCATTCCCGCCGGTACGGGCAATGATTTCATTAGAGTGTGTTTCTAAACTCATAATGACATAACAAAAGCGAAAAAAGATGCAAAA
>ERZ842401.7586-NODE-7586-length-11048-cov-3.602201_pt1 | contig 11048 bp, 9 predicted proteins | sample MGYA00521270_ERZ842401 | MGnify/ENA primary metagenome ERZ842401 (study PRJEB31892, sample SAMEA3878208) | bioreactor metagenome | biome: Moose rumen | place: Sweden | collected 2011-10 | study: EMG produced TPA metagenomics assembly of the PRJEB12797 data set... | reverse complement strand
TCCTTTCGGGCATAAGGATGCGTCCTTTCGGGCATAAGGATGCGTCCTTTCGGGCGTAAGGATGCGTCCTTTCGGACGAAATGATGCGTCCAAAGTGCCGTTTTCTCTCACCCTCTCACACGTTCCCTCACCATAACTACCTGATTGACAAGGTGTATGAGAGAATGAGGGAAATTTCGGGAAAACTAACTTTTGTGTGTGGGGGGCTATCCACGGAAAATCCCCCCTGCGCCGTAGGACTGCATCCGCAATTTCAGGTTTCGGCCCGATCCAGAAAATATCGTAATAGACGGGCATGACCACTCGGCGACGAAGGAGTCGATTGTTACCAACGGGACGCAAGAAAATACAATTAGTTAAGTTTGGTTAAAGAGAGAATCTTTTATGGCTAAAGATGGTGGGCTGTGGGTGATTTGGCATTACCTTTGCCGCACGTTTTCTGGGAGCACTTGTCGCTCTCAGGTAAATACTAACGAACAGATAAAGACAATGAACAACGACTACATCGAAATCCAGGACAGCTACGACCGCGGAGCCTACGTCAGCTCTTCGGTCGGTAGCGCTGCCACCACCTTCTCCGGCATCATGTCGCGCGTCTATCTCTGGATGTTCGCAGCCCTGCTGCTCACCGCCGGCACGGCCTACGTCACCGCCTCGTCGCCCGCCCTCCTGCAGCTCATCTTCGGCAACAGCATCGCCGTCTGGGGGCTCTTCATCTTGGAGCTTGGCCTCGTCATGGGTGTCACCGCAGGCATCAACCGCCTCTCGCCCACGGCCGCCACGGCGCTCTTCCTGCTCTACTCCGTGGTGAACGGCCTGACGCTCTCCGTCATCTTCTTCGCCTATGAGCTCGGCACCATCTACAAGGCCTTCGCCGCTGCGGCACTGACGTTTGGCGGCATGAGCCTGTATGGCTACACCACAAAGAAGGACCTGAGTGGCCTCGGTGGCTATCTCATCATGGCACTCATAGGTCTGATTATCGCCAGCGTCATCAACATCTTCTGGGCCAACTCCACGCTGGACGCCATTATCACCTACGTCGGTGTCTTCATCTTCGTAGGTCTCACCGCCTATGACACGCAGCAGATCAAGAAGATGTCCGCCGCCGTAGAGACCGGTTCCCAGATGGGCTATACCGATGCCGCAGCGCCCCGCCGCGTCGCCATCCTCGGAGCCCTCACCCTCTACCTCGACTTCATCAACCTTTTCCTCTACCTCCTCCGCCTCTTCGGGCGCAGCAGGGATTAGGAAAAAACTTACTGACAAAATGGCATAAAAAAGCTTAAATGCTTGGTTATATGGGCGGCTTTGCGTACCTTCGCGGCGCAAAGTCGCCCTTTCTGCTGAAAGCGGTGATTAAATTAATGTACGCGCGCGGAGAAATGAACGAGACAAAAGTCCTGAGACGACCGCTGTTGGGGTTGACCCTCGACGAGCTGAAAGGCGTGGCGGTAGAAGTGGGATTGCCTGCTTTTGCTGCCAAGCAGATGGCGCAGTGGGTGTATCAGAAGGGGGTGACATTGATTGACGAGATGACGAACATCAGCAAAGCGGCCCGCGAACGTCTCTCTGAGCGCTACGAGATAGGGCGGATGGCGCCGCTGGCCGAACAGCACAGCAAGGATGGCACCGCCAAGTACCTGTTCCCGACGCGCGAGGGTGGGAGAGTGGAGACCGTCTTCATCCCCGACGATGACCGCGGCACCATCTGCGTCAGTTGTCAGGTGGGCTGCAAGATGGCGTGCCGCTTCTGCGCCACAGGGCAGCAGGGCTTCCAGGGACAGCTCTCCGCCGCAGACATCCTCAACCAGATCTACAGCCTCCCCGAACGAGACCGCCTCACGAACATCGTGTTCATGGGGCAAGGCGAGCCGATGGACAACCTCGACGCCGTGCTGCGCGCCACGCAGCTCCTGATGGCTGACTTCGGCTGGGCGTGGAGCCCGCGGCGCATCACCATCTCCACAGTGGGGCTGCGCAAAGGCCTGAAGCACTTCCTCGACGAGAGCCCCTGTCACCTGGCCATCAGCCTGCACAACCCTTTCCCCGAAGAGCGTGCGGCTCTGATGCCAGCTGAGAGGAGCTATCCCCTCGCAGAGCAGTTGGAACTGCTTCGGGAGTACGACTGGACAGGACAGCGGCGCCTCTCCTTCGAGTATATCATGTTCGGCGGTCAGAACGACAGCAACCGCTATGCCCGCGAACTGGTGCGACTGCTTGAAGGCCTGGAGTGCCGCGTGAACCTGATTCGGTGGCACAGGATAGAGGCCCCCTATATTCTACCGGTGGGGGATGACGAGGCCACTCACGTCTCAATGCCCCCCGCCGGGGAGCTACGGGGGGCTCTTGCCGAAGCTGACCCCGTGCGCATGGAGGCGTTTCGCGACTACCTCACACACCGAGGTGTGCGCTGCACCATCCGTGCGTCCAGAGGACAAGATATAGATGCGGCGTGCGGGTTGCTGAGTACAAAGACCCCACTCCCAACCCCTCCCGTGGGGAGGGGAGTATATACTTCACAAGATAGCTAAACGAATCATATGCAATCACTCCAGTCATTATATAGAACACTTTTTGAAAAGGTGACCATTCCCTCCCTTCACGGGAAGGGTTTGGGGTGGATCTTTATTGTCACTCTCTTTCTCGCTACCAGTTGCAAGAAGGAGTTCGTCATGCCTCGTGCCAGCGGACGTCCATACGAGGTCATGGTAGTGATGACCGACCAGGCATGGCAGGCTAAAGAGGGGCGGGCATTGTTCACGGTCCTCGACACCGATATCCCCGGTCTGCCGCAGCCCGAGCGCTCGTTCCATATCTCGCAGGTCGATCCTAAGCGCTTCGACCAGATCCTGAACATCTTCCGCAACATCATCATCGTAGATATCAATTCGCAAATCTATACGAGGACGTCGATGAAGTTCACGCGCGACAAGTACGCCATCGACCAGATCGTACTGACCATCCAGAGCCCTTCGGCCAATGAGTTTGCCGACTTCTGCTTCGACCACGGGCAAGACATCATAGACTTCCTGACGAAGATGGAGATGAACCGCCTCATCAAGGAACTCAAGGACAAGTACTCCAAGAAGACCGCCGAACTGGCCAAGGAAATCTTCGACTGCGAGCTCCACGCCCCCGACGAGATCAAGAGCTACAAGCGGGGCGAGAACTTCTTCTGGACAAGCTCCAACGGTGCCTCCGCGCTGGTGAACATCTGCATGTACAGCTACCCCTACGAGGGTCCCCAGACCTTCAACAAGCAATACGTCCTGGCCAAGCGCGACAGTGTGATGGCCGTGAACATCCCCGGCACGCTGCCTTCGATGCACATGGCCACCGACACGCTCTGCACCTCGGTCAAGCCCATCGTCGTCCACAACCAGTACGCCCTCGAGGCGCGCGGCCTGTGGTACATGGAGAACGACGGCATGGGCGGCCCCTTTGTCAGTCACTCCCGCGTAGATACGACCCGCAACCTCGTCATCGTCGTCGAGGGCTTCGTCTTCGCGCCGGAGAAGATGAAGCGCGGCCTGATGCGTCGCCTCGAAGGGTCCCTCTACACCCTGAACCTTCCCGACGAGCAGACATCGCCCATCGTGACCACGATGGAGGAGGTGGCTGTCACGGCGGAAGACAGGAAAAAAGCACGAGAAAAAACTTCCTCCTCACTCCCCCTGTAGGGGGAGGGGACACCTTTCAAGCATAGAATCTGTTCATTATGAAGATAAAAGTAGGAATCACACATGGCGACACCAACGGTGTCGGCTATGAGATCATCTTCAAGTCGTTCGAGGACCCCGCGATGCTGGAGCTCTGCACGCCCATCGTCTATGGTTCGCCCAAGGTGGCCAGCTACCACCGCAAGGGCATGGAACTGACGACCAACTTCACCTCTATCGATTCCGCCACGGAAGCGAATGAGAACGTCCTCAACATCCTGCACTGCACGGCCGACGAGGTCAAGGTGGAGCTTGGACAGGGCACGGCGGAGAGCGGCGCGGCGGCACTGGCCGCCCTTGAGCGTGCGCTGAAGGACTGGCGCGAGGGGCTCATCGATGTCCTCGTGACAGCGCCCATCAACAAGCACGCCATCCAGAGCGAGACGTTCCACTTCCCCGGCCATACCGAGTACATCCAGGACCGCGTGGGCGGCGAGGGACAGCAGGCACTGATGATCCTGATGAACGACCGCATCCGCATCGCCCTGGCGACCACCCACGTGCCCGTCAGCGAGATTGCCAGGGCCATCACCCAGGAGGGCATCCTCCAGAAGCTACGCATCCTGCACCACTCCCTGCACCGCGACTTCGGCGTCAGCACACCCCGCATCGCTGTCCTGGCGTTGAACCCCCACGCGGGCGACGACGGCCTGTTGGGCAAGGAAGAGGAGGATATCATCCGGCCCGCCATGCAGCAGGCCGAGGAGGAGGGGATGAACCTCTATGGCCCCTTCGCCGCCGACGGCTTCTTCGGCACCCGTGCCTACGAGAGTTTCGATGCCGTGCTGGCGATGTACCACGACCAGGGTCTCGCGCCCTTCAAGCTCTTGGCGATGGACGACGGCGTCAACTACACGGCTGGCCTCGATATCGTGCGCACCAGCCCCGACCACGGCACCGCCTACGACATCGCCGGCAAGGGCGTAGCCAACGAGAACTCTCTCCGTCAGGCCATCTTCGCCGCCATCGACATCTTCCGCAACCGTCGGGCATGGAATGAGGCGCGACAGAATCCGCTTCCGAAACTTTATGTAGATAAGCACGACCGTGCGGAGAGGGGGTGAGAGTTTAAGGTTTAAGGTTTAATGTTTAAGGTTTAAGGTTTAAGGTTTAAGGTTTAAGGTTTAATGTTTAAAGGTGGACGCTAAAGAACTACAACCCATCAAGCAACGCTACGGCATCGTCGGCAACTGCGAGGCGCTGAACCATGCGCTGGACACGGCCTTGCAGGTGGCGAAGACCGACCTCTCGGTGCTCATCACGGGCGAGAGCGGCGTCGGCAAGGAGATCATCCCCCGCCTCATCCACGACAACAGCCTGCGCCGCACCCGCAAGTACTTCGCCATCAACTGCGGCAGCATCCCCGAGGGCACCATCGACAGCGAGCTCTTCGGCCACGAGAAAGGCGCCTTCACGGGTGCCATCGGCGAGCATGAGGGCTACTTCGGCGCTGCCGACGGCGGCACGCTCTTCCTCGATGAGGTAGGCGAGCTCCCGCTGAGTACGCAGGCCCGTCTGCTGCGTGTCCTGGAGACGGGCGAGTACATCCGCGTGGGCAGCAGCGAGGTGCGCAAGACGAATGTCCGCATCGTCGCCGCCACCAACGTCAATATCCAGCACGCCATCCGCGACGGCAAGTTCCGCGAGGACCTGTTCTACCGCTTGAACACCATCCCCATCAAGATGCCGCCCCTGCGCGAGCGTGGCGAGGACATCCTCTTGCTGTTCAAGAAGTTCGCGATGGAGATTGCCGCCAAGTACCAGATGCCGGAGCGCATCACCCTCTCGCCCGATGCCGAGGAAGTGATGAAGCGCTACAAGTGGCCCGGTAACATCCGCCAGCTGAAGAACGTCACCGAGCAGATGTCCATCCTGATGCGCGACACGCGTGTTGTCACTCCAGAAGCGCTGTCCGACTACGAGATATGGCCCACCATCGAGGAGAAGGGTGGCCTCGTCAGGGTGGGGCAGGGCACTGCTGACTCGCATAGCTATCAGGCGGAGCGCGAGATGCTCTTCCAGATGATCAACGCCCTCCACCGCGAGGTCAGCGAGCTGAAGCAGCAGATGGCAGGTATGGGTAGGAACGGCCTGTCACCAGACAGCCTCACCCCCAATGGCCTCACCCCCGACCCCTCTCCCCGCTCGACCCAGGGGGGCGCTTCATACTTGGAGAATGAGCGGGGAGTGGTTACCGTGGTGGAGGGCTATCCTGTCAATCACAAAGGTGTGTACTCCCCTCTCTCTGCGAGAGGGACCGGGGGGGAGGCTTCCCACGAGTCAACTCCCTATGCTGAGGAGTATGTCGAAGAGTCCCTCTCCATCGACGAGCAGGAGAAGCGACTCATCGTCAAGGCACTGGAGAAGTATCGCGGACGCCGCAAGAAGGCGGCCGAGGAGCTGCACATCAGCGAGCGTACCCTGTACCGTAAGATCAAGGAGTATGGTTTGGACGAGCTATAGGAAGCTGGTCGTTGCCATCGTGGCCACGATGGCAATGGCAGGTTGCGCCATCAGCTACAAGTTCAATGGCGCCAGCATCGACTATGCGGTCACGAAGACCATCCAGATCGATCCGTTCCCCATCCGCTCGGCCTACGTATGGGCCCCCATGCAGTCCATCTTCAACAACCGCCTCACCGACATCTTCGCCCAGCAGACCAAGCTGCGGCAGGTGCGCCGCGGCGGCGACCTGGTGCTGGCGGGTGAGATTGTGGGCTTCGACCAATATAATAAAGGTGTGGGCAGCGACGGCTACAGCGCGCAGGTGCAGCTGAAGATGACCGTCAACGTGCGCTTTACCAACAACAAGAACCACACCGAGGACTTCGAGCGGCAGTTCTCGGCGACGACGGAGTACGACGCCACGCAGCAGCTCATCAACGTCCAGGAGGAACTCGTCACGCAGATGACCAAGGATATTACCGATCAGATCTTTAACGCCACCGTGGCGAACTGGTAATGAGAAAACAGCTATTTCATGGAATCGCTTACCACATACATCACATCCCCTGAGCTGCTGACTGCCGACGTCGTCGAGGAGTTGGCGGACATGGTGGAGCGCAATCCCTCCTTCCAGGCGGCACGCATCCTCTACCTGCGGGGGCTCTACGAGCTGCAGGACGCCCGCTTCGGCGCAGAGCTGCGCAAGGCCGCTCTCCTCGTCCCCGACCGCACGACGCTCTTCCGCCTCTTCGAGGAGGAGAGGATGTCGCCCGTGACCGCTGTCGTGCCTGCCGCCGAGCCCCAGGGCATCTCCCATACGGCCGACCGCACGCAGTCCCTCATCGAGTCCTTCCTGGAGCAGCAGCCCGACCCGATGGCCTCCCGCAAGCCCCATCCCGTTGATGCCAGCGTCGATTACATGGCCTACCTCATGCAGCAACCCGATGCCCTCCCCGAAGGACTCCCCGATGCGGAGCCCGAGGAGGAACTTCCCGACGAGGACGACGACGACTTCTTCGACGATGAGGAGACACCGCCCACCGAGACAACTGCGCAGCAGAAGGTGCAACCTGTGGAGGCCAAAAATAGCACCAATGACCTTTATTTTACCGAAACTTTGGCCCATATCTACATCAAACAGGGCAAATATACCAAGGCAATTGAAATTATTCGGCGTTTAAGTTTGAATGTTCCAGAAAAAAACCGTTACTTTGCAGACCAAATCCGATTCCTCGAGAAATTGATCCTCAACGAACGGGCCTCCAACAACGAAAATCAACAAAAATAAATACTCAAAGTCATGTACACACTACTTGTAATTCTTGTGGTCATCGCGTCCATCTTCATGTCCCTCATTGTGCTCATCCAGGAGTCCAAGGGTGGCGGTCTGGCCAGCGGCTTTGCCAGCGGCAACCAGATGATGGGTGTGCGCAAGACCACCGATGTCATCGAGAAACTCACCTGGGGCCTTGCTGCCGCCATGGTGATCTTCAGCGTGGCGTCTGTCTATTTCATCCCCTCTGCAGCTACCGACAGCTCCGTGATGGAGGACATCGCCATCGAGCAGCAGGCTACGGCACCCACCAACCTGCCTGGCATCCCTGCCGCCGACGTACAGGAAGCACCCGCAGCTGAGGCTCCTGCTGAGGCTCCCGCTCAGTAAAAGCGCATCATGCTCAGCAGTACCCGTGGAACTGCCTTGACATTTGTCTTGGCCATGATAGCGCTGACCTCACAGGCCAGCGCTTTCGTTTTACCGGCGCAGCGGCCGGTCACCCTGTCGGTCGCCGACAAGGAGAAGGCGGTCGTGCACACGGCCGTGAGCATCCTGCAAGAAGACCTCCGGCGGGTGCTCTCCGCAGAGGTGAAGCACACGTCCTCCAAGGCGCAGATCATCGTGGGCACGTGGCGCGGCGAGGGACGTCAGCTCCTGGCCGCCACGGGGCTCGACTTCTCGTGGCTCGACGACCAGGCGCAGGCGTTCATCCTTCAGGTGACCCCCGACGGGCGCCTCGTCATCGCGGGCAGCGACGTCTATGGCACCGCCTACGGCGTCATGGAGCTCTCGCGACAGCTCGGCGTCTCGCCGTGGGAGTGGTGGGCCGATGCCGAGCCCGAGGCGCGGAGCGAGTTCTGCCTCGCCGACGACTACGTCACCCGTCAGGCACCCGGCGTCGCCTTCCGTGGTATCTTCATCAACGATGAGGACTGGGGACTGATGCCGTGGTCGGCCACCAACTATGAACCCGCCTCCCGCGGGCAGGTGGGACCCAAGACCACCCAGCGTATCTTCGAGCTCCTGCTCCGCCTGCGTGCCAACCTCTACTGGCCGCCCATGCACGAGTGCACCCGTCCCTTCTTCCTCACCGAGGGCTGCGCGGAACTGGCAGCGAAGTACGGCATCTTCATTGGCACCAGCCACTGTGAGCCGATGGGCTGCAACGCCGCCGGCGAGTGGGCTGTCCGCGGCAAGGGCGACTACAACTGGGACACCAACCGCGCGGAGGTGCTCCGCTTCTGGGAACAGCGTGTGAAGGAGGCCGCCCGCGTGCCGCAGATCTACACGCTTGGGATGCGAGGCCTCCACGACGGTGCCATGCAGGGCATCCACACCCTCGACGCCCGCAAGCAGGCGCTCACAGAGATCTTCCAGGCACAGCGCGACCTCCTGGCAAAGTACGTCACGCCGCAGGTCAGCCGTCTGCCGCAGGTCTTCATCCCCTACAAGGAAGTGCTGGAGGCATACGACGCCGGCTTGCAGGTGCCCGATGACGTCACCCTCGTCTGGTGCGACGACAACTACGGCTACATCCGCCATTTCCCCACCGATGCCGAGCAGCGCCGCAGTGGCGGCAACGGCATCTACTACCACGCCTCCTACTGGGGGCGCCCCCACGACTACCTCTGGCTGGGCACGGCGAGCCCCTTCCTGATGTTCCAGCAGCTCTACGAGGCATACTACCACGGCGCCTCGCGCCTGTGGGTGCTCAACGTCGGCGACATCAAGCCGCTCGAATACCAGATTGCCCTCTTCATGGACATGGCATGGGACGTGGAGCGCGTGCGGCAGACGACCGTCGCCACCCACCTCGAGGAGTTCTGCGCCGAGAACATCGGACGCGACGTGGCCCGCCTCTCGTCCATCTACCTGAAGGAACACTACCACCTCTCCTTCCAGTGCAAGCCCGAGCACCTCGCCGGCACGCGCGTGGAGGAGCCCAAGGGCGGTGATATAGACTGGTCGCATGTGCGCGACCTCCCGTGGAGCGAGCAGAAAGTCCGCCATCGCCTCGGACGCTACGACAAGCTACAGCGCAACGTGCGCTGGATTGCCGACTCCGTGCGCCGCACGCATCCCCGCCGCTACGATGCCTTCTATCAGCTCGTCGAATATCCCATCCTGGCGGCAGCCGCGCAGAACGAGAAGTACCTCTGTGCGCAGCTCGCACGCCACGGCCTCACCTATCTCTCGCGTGACAACGTGGATTCCACGTGGATGCGCAGCGACATGGCTCATAACCGCGTGCAGGAGCTCACCGTCCGCTACAACGAGCAGCGCGATGGCAAGTGGCGCGGCATGATGAGTTCCAACCCGCGCAACCTGCCGGTCTTCCAGCCCGTGCCCCATGAGCTGCACACCGATGCGCTGCCCGCCGAGGAGCCTGCGGTAGCCACCTTCTACGGCGCCAGCTACGATGCCGCCACCTTCGCAGGTGGGGAGATCCTTGCACCCGTCCTGGGACTCGGTGCCAGCATCCGTGCCATCCCGCTGCCGCAGGGACACAGCCTGACGTACAACTTCAAGCATAACTTCCTGCGCCAGCGCTTCTCCGTGATAGAGATTCACTTGCTGCCCACGCATCCCATCGATGCGCAGCAGCGCTTCACCGTCTCCCTCGACGGCTCCACGCCTCTCACCTACACCTACAACACCGTGGGACGCAGCGAGGAGTGGAAACAGAACGTGCTCCGCGGCTATGCCGTCGTCATGGCACGGCCGCAGGTCTTCAAGCCTACTGGCGAACATTCCCTCGTCATCACCGCCCTCGACGACGGCGTGGTCGTGGATGAGGTGATTGTCAGGAAATAATAGGCCGTCATATCGAAATCACGTTATCACGTAATAACGCAAACCCAATAGCATCATGTTTGAAAACTTATCCGAACGCCTGGAACGCTCCTTCAAGATCCTGAAGGGCGAAGGCAGAATCACAGAAATCAATGTCGCTGAGACACTGAAGGACGTGCGCCGCGCACTCCTCGATGCCGACGTCAACTATAAGGTTGCCAAGCAGTTCACGGACACCGTGAAGCAGAAAGCCCTCGGGCAGAACGTCCTCACGGCCGTGAAGCCGCAGCAGATGATGGTGAAGATCGTCCACGACGAACTCGCCCTCCTCATGGGCGGTGAGACGGCGGAACTCACCCTGAAGAGCCATCCCGCCGTCATCCTCATGGCGGGTCTCAATGGTGCCGGTAAGACCACCTTTGCCGGCAAGCTGGCCAACATGCTCAAGGGCAAGCGGGGGCGCAATCCCTTGCTCGCTGCCTGCGACGTCTATCGTCCTGCTGCTGTCGAGCAGCTCCGTGTGCTCGGCGAGCAGATCGGTGTGCCCATTTACATGGAGCCCGCTTCGCAGGATCCTGTGAAGATAGCGCAGAACGCCATCATCGAGGCGCGCTCGAAGGGCTACGACACGGTCATCGTCGATACCGCCGGCCGCTTGGCCATCGACGAGAAGCTGATGCAGGAGATTGCGGCGATCAAGGCTGCCATCAACCCCGACGAGACCCTCTTCGTGGTGGATGCCATGACGGGACAGGATGCCGTGAACACCGCCAAGGAGTTCAACGACCGCCTCGACCACACGGGTGTGGTCC
>ERZ842401.7585-NODE-7585-length-11049-cov-19.451246_pt1 | contig 11049 bp, 7 predicted proteins | sample MGYA00521270_ERZ842401 | MGnify/ENA primary metagenome ERZ842401 (study PRJEB31892, sample SAMEA3878208) | bioreactor metagenome | biome: Moose rumen | place: Sweden | collected 2011-10 | study: EMG produced TPA metagenomics assembly of the PRJEB12797 data set... | reverse complement strand
ACAACTTTTAGATGAAATTCAAATCAGACTGACACAGGAAATCCCTGCTGCTCCACTATTCTTTCTGTGAAAGCATTCTTAATTCACTTAAGAATGCGCCATCATTTTCACCTCGGTCTTTACGGGATTGCCATAATTCTTCGACTTTATGGGCTTCTTCCCAAAACACTTTTTCTAAATTCTCTTTTTCATTGATGTCAAAGAGAAAGAACAATTGGTGCTCAGATGGATATAGACGCCAGAAAGTACAAATAATATACACTATACTCATATAATCAGCCAACACATTCTCTGGAAGTGCTGTAACACTTTGATGGATGATTCGAATATTTTTTTGTTCTATCCAGTCTAAATATCTTAGCAAATCAATTAACGCATCCCAGTTCCTACCAAAATAGGAAGGAAAAGACAAAAGTTTAGCATACCAGTCCAATAATTCTTCCTTTGTGTACACACTTGGTATGTACACCGTTAAAGTATCATCGGAGATTCCCGATTTTTCTTGCTCGCTATAATATATAATCTCTCTCATACTGCAAAGTTACGAAAATAATAAAAAGGTACAAAATAAAATAGAAAAAAGTTGTTAGTAAATCAAAAAAACTGGCGGTTTGTGATGATTAGGCATAAACCATAAATGACTCTCTCCCTCTATAATGCGAAGTGTTCCTGCCCTGTTTTTAAGTCCTGGAGTTGGTACAATCCATTCTGTATACTCTCCATTTGGAAAATAACCCTCTTTGTTAAAATATTCATATCCGTCATGCCTAAATGTGTATTTCCTCCCAGATTTTATTCGATCGATTTCATTTCTTAAATCTATTTGTTGAAAATTCCCTTCTTTATCCATATAATATTGGAGATAATTTCCATAATGATTCTCTTTTGTTTCGTTCGCAATCTTTGCATTTCTCGTTTTTTGAATACTCCATCCTCTATTTAATCCATTTAGGCCATTGAAAATAGCGCCTTGCATTCCATATTTTAAGCCTTCGACACCTGCATCTGCAATACTTTCTCCATTTACTATAGAAAGACCCATACCCCATGTAAAACCTCCTATGATTCCACTTATGGCATCATGTGCTCCCGCTTTCAGCGTTTCATTGCTAATACCTTTCGTGAGTTTGGATGCCAAATTGTCATATTTAACTCCTATTTGACTTCCTATTGCATAGGTCGCAACAGACATTCCTGTAGATAATAATACCGCATCTAAATCGATATTATTCCAACTATTATTAAATCCCTGATTCAATATGCTGTTTCCACCTCCCATAAGAGCAGCACCTGCAAAAGGATAGCCGGCAATAGAAAGTGCACCAGAAGCAGCTCCTATTCCAAACATAGCAAGACCATGACCAAAACTATGTATCTCATCCCAATTAGCCACAACATTAGCGGTTCCTGATATTATTACAGCAACACCTATTCCAACTATAATGTCATCTATTCCGAATAATTCCCCGCTTGGATCCGTATACTTCAGCGGATTATTCAGACAATATGAATATCTATTGAAGTTCTGACTGAAGTCAGGCAACTGTACATAATTATCAGGACTTAAGAAACAGCCTAATAATGGATCATATAGCCGCCCGTTCATATTGATCAGCCCAAATTCCGGCATCATCTCATGCCCAGTATATCCCCTGTGGAATCCTATCGTGTTTGTGATGATATTTTGCTGTCCCCATGCATCGTATTCAGCATTATAGACAATTGATGTACGACCGTCGAAGATATGTACGTAACTTCCCAGATTGTCCGTAATAGCATAATAAGTCTTAACAGCGGTATTTCCAGTCTTTACCAGAATGATATCCTCAGGAAGATAGTAGAACTGCCTGGTAACACCTCCTTCTGTTATTTTCTCATAATCACCAGCATAGATAGATGTGCGGATGGTGGAGCCATTCTGCTTTAGGACGGATTTCCAGCGTTCGTCATCAGGGCCATACGTGAAAGTCATTAGATAGCCATTGTCACTTGCTGTCAGTATCTTACCCCTACCATTATATGTAAGGCTTTGTGTGGCTGTAGATACAAGTCCAGTAGTATTCGCCACACCTGTGACTGCGTATGGACTACTTGAAGAATAACTATAGTTTCCTAACCCTGTCTTTGAGGTAATGTTACCATTTGAATCATATGTGAGCGTCACAGGAGAGGCTAGGGAATTTACTGAAATCAAGGAATATGTTGTATTTACTATTTGTGAGTAAAGATTAGCAGATTTCAGAATCCTTTGATTGAGGATTTCATCTTTGATGCCCAGGGTTGCAGATAGATTCTCAAGTACAGAGGCTGTCATCCCGCTCTGTGTTGTGACCCCTGTCAGCCTGTCAAGATTGTCGTATGTAAAAGTTTCCGTATTGTAGAAACCACTATTGACGCCAAAACGCGAAACTAAGTTTCCCGTAGAGTTATTATATAGGAAAGACATTGGGAACATTGTCGTCTGGAGAATCATGCTTGATACATTCTTGCTGACGATTCTTCCTAAGGCATCATAATTTACCTGTTGCGTTGTGGAATCATTCAAGTTGGCATATAAGTGACTTCCATCATATCCATAGGTGTCAATGTTCCATACTTGGTTGCCATTTACAGAAACAGCATTTCTACATCCTGCATTGTCATATGAATATCCAACAGTGACAGAGCCAGGGTAAGAAACCGAACTTATCTGATCGTAACTGTTGTATGTATAAGAGAAAGAAAGGGCTTCCGCTCCGTCAACAGTCCTTGACTCAGTGGTAATGCGTCCATAAAGGTCATAGGTAAACTGCTGTATGTTATTTCCTGTTTGTTTTTTTATCAGTCTTAATTTACCATTACCAGAAGTACCATAAGTGTATGAAGTGACGGTTCCGTCCACGTTCTCCTGTGAGAGTCTCCCCAAATTGTCGTAGGAAAGTGCAGAAGTCTTTCCTCTGGCATCTGTCAAAGACAGCAGATGGCAAGCGTCATAGGTATAAGTTGTGATACCTGCGCTCGGATCATTGAGCATGGTTTGATTGCCGATTGCATCATACTCTATTGTCGTTTCATTGCCTTCAGAAACGATTGAGGTGGGTTTCCCATTGGACGAATATGTATATTCTACTGAAGAAATGGGGTCTGTGGAAATTTTGACATTTCCCCAGGCATCGAAACTTTTGGTATATGACTGGCCATTTTTAGTGGTAGCCGTACTTCTATTGCCGTAGGAGATATGGGTATTTCCTTCTATGCTGGAATATACACTTGTTGGTCTGCCCCAACTATCATAGTTATATGTCGTTGTATGTGAAGTGGTTCCTCGGTCTTCCTTTACTTGGGAAACGTAGCCCTGGGAGTTATAAGTATTGGTTCTTCGCAGCACTGAAAGTTGCTTTCCATAGGTTGTCACCTGCATTTCACGTCCACGTGCGTCAAAGTAGGTTGTTATGGAACTCCTTCCTGCCGTTTTTTCATAAGTGTAGTATTTCCGTGACTGTGAAGTTCCCCAGCCATAACTGTATTCAGTGGTTAATCCTGTAGGAGCGGTTTCGAATGTCTTTCTCCCCCATCCATCATAGCAGTATGTTGTAGTCAGATAGGCAGACTGGTTTGTCTTGTCTTCTTCTGTCAGGATATTCCCCCAGTCATCATAAGAATAATATATGTCTGTAGTGGCTGGACTAGTGTAGGCCCTGGTCAAGTCTCTTTTGTTGCTGGCATAGGTGTAATATTTCGTCAGATTGGGGAAGCCTGAACCTGAAGTGCTTTCTGTTATGATATTTCCTGTAGTGTCATAAGTATAGTTTGTTGTTATTACCTTATTGCCTGTTCCAACATGGCAAACCACTTGCGATTTCAATCCATTATTGGTGTATGCAATATTCGTAATATCACAGAACTCATTTATGTCATCTTCATGTTTCTGCGTGGATGTGATTGTCTGTGGTAGCCACACTTCTCCCTTTTTTACATAGCCTGAATATGATGTGTTTTTATACATATCTGAGCCATAACTGACATTCTCCGAGATGACATATCCATAATCAGCATTGCAAAGCCTTGTCAAGGTTGTTATGTTATTGTAAATATCCGAGTTTGCCATTGACGATTGATAGGTGAAATAATGGCGGTCTGTTATTTCATTAAGAGTAATCTGGCTTGAACTTGTTTCGCTTAAATTCCCCTTGCAAATGACAGTTTCTGTATTTTTGGGTATAAAATACTTTGTGTCCCAGTTGTTAAGCGTAACAGTTTTATAGTCTTGGGTGCTTAGGTTTGTCACCTTGTTCGTTGCAAATCCAAGAATTCCTTTCCCTCTTAAGTGGGCTTTCAGACCTCCATATTCATATGAAAGGGTAACATTGCCGACAGAGCCATTGGTTTGGACTGTATTTGTTACAACGTTGATCGGCAGATTTATATCTGACATCGGGAATGCGGCATTAGACTGTGGCGTATACTTCCCGCTATTGATAAGTGAGGCATACGTGATAGATGTCTGGTTATCCATTCCGTCAATAACGGATGTCACTTTTCCGCTTTGGGCCGTATATGCAGATTGCCGATATAGATTCAATGTCGGATCAACATCCGCATTGGTTCCATTGTAGCAGTCATAGCCAAAATTTAACAATTCTGTCCTGCCACTTCCTGAGAAATCTCCAAGCATATAATAGGAGGCTAGGGCATCCTCAGAACGATCTGATGTCGCTGTTTTTACATGGGCAAATCCTTCTCCCGTCGATTGAATCCAGAACGCCTTTGTCTTGGAGAATGATGATCCTGAGTACATAGCCTTCTCAATGACTATATCAGACCTGCCGTCACCATTAAAGTCATATATCAGACATCGCATTTTATCATCATCCTTATCTGTACTTTGATCATAGAGGTCAAAAGTACCAGCCTGCTGCTTTTCAAAGTTTCCATTGCCTTTTCCATAGGCAACAAACCACGTATTATAGTTCTTTAGCCCCATAAGAAAGTCTGCACAGCCGTCACCATTGAAATCGCCCATTTCAAGTTTGTTACTATAACTAACATTTGTACCCTGAATGTATGCTGATTCTGTGAATATCGTGGAATTTACACCAGTTTGGTTCCAATATATTTTATATCCATCATCGTAGACAACCATTAAGTCGCAAAGGCCGTTGTTGTCAAAGTCTGACATATATATTTCTTGGGGAGTTGATGGTATTGACAGACTCATTTCGGAACTCAGCAAGTCTTCTGGGCTCGTACCGCAACTGATAATGGAGAGAGCATAGGAGTTGTTCACTTCATTTTTTTCAAGTATGACAATATCACTTTTACCGTCGTTATCAATGTCTGCCGTAGTGTAACATGGCACTTCAGACGAGCTTAGCGTTATTTCAAAAGTATGATCAGTTGGGAACCCCGATTTCACCTCACTTCCAAGAACCATATAGTACCTTGCCACTTTTCTGTCACTAGCATCTTCGATGTAGATACTAGGGATAACCACATCATTTAGGCCGTCCCCATCAAAATCGAGGATTGATGGTGAGTCTTTCCTATTTGACCAGTCTCCTGTGCTGAATGATGGCCCAAGAGGATAATATCCTAACGTTGGCGCTGAATAGCTTATGGTCTGAGTGCTTTTTTGAAAACTTGATCGATAAATATACAGATATGTGTCGTTTGAATAATGCCCGTATCCCATATTAATCCTTACTGGTGAAACCTGAATAAGATCACAAAAGCCATCTCCATTCAAATCTGCAGAGAAAAAGTTCCTGTTTTCAAAAGAAATAATTGAATTCGAATTGACAAGTGGAATAGACGGATGCGAGACTGTTTGCGTATAACCAGAAGCAGATTGCCAATTAAAGGAAACTGGGGGCAGCGAATTCCCGTCTCCATTATTTTCCGTGACGGAAGATAATACCGAATATGTACTGTTGCCTAATTCCATGGAAGAATAGGTAAAGTCATATTTACGGTAAGTCGAATTCCCGTGAGAAGTGGTTATGTCTTTTAGCCTTTTGCCCATTTTCACTTTAAAGCCTTTCGTATAATAAGTCATATTCCTATTGGGATCATTTTCATAAGTGAAGGTGATCGCATTATAACTTCCTCCCCCATTGGAATTATATCCGTAAAATATATTTGATGGATATAAATAATTATTATCTCGAAGATAAGAATATGTTATGTAATTCCCAAGTTGATCCTCAGCACGAGAAATGTACCAAGCGTTTTGCCAGTATTGGCTGCTTAAATAGAAATACATTGTCTGATTCATATCCCTGCCATACTGATATGTAATTCCTTCGTTTGTTTTAACCTCAAACCAAATAGTGGGATTTGAATTGTAAGTCGAAGTGTGTAATGTGACTTTTGTGAGGGCCTCACCCTCAGGAGCATAAGTAGCCCCGTCGGTTCCTTCCGTTCCAGATTGCAGTATGAGGCGCTTTCCGTCCAGATAGAAAGCGTCTGTATTCTCAAACGAAATACCCTTTACCTCTGTGGGATCATGGTAAATATCCTTTGGAGCGCGGGTTATCATTGATAGACCGCTAATATTACATCCATACCCAACTATGCCAAATGTCGATTGGCTACTATAAGAAACTCCAACATCGGGAGTCATATTACCAAGACCCTGCGGAGTTTCTATGACCAATGAGTAAATTGCTCCACCCATAGGAGAAACAGAAAAAGCACCAGTGGGAGAACCAACATCTGTTGCCTTTACAGAGGGTGAAATACAAATTGTTACACAGAAAACGATCAGTTTGCAAATAAGGCGAATCTTTGTATCCATACTATTTACTTCTTTATGATTTTCCAACTATCTTTTTCTTCCCCAGTTTCAATGCAAAGAATATATACTCCAGGTATGAATGTAGCAAGGTCTATATCCGTCCTCATACCCACAATATCCTTCTTTAACAACAATACACCAGACGTATTGAAAATGCCAAATGAGGCTTTGACATCATTGCTCCAGCCAACAATCTCAACAGAAATTTTGTCTTCTGTCATATGTTGTATAATATGAATCTTTTCTGTTGAACCTTGCTTTTTGTCCTTGTCTTCTAAATCACTATCCCATCCTCTGGTTTGTACAATAGTGGTACTTCTGGTAACCCGGTTTCCACTTGCGTCATAACTATAATATACCATGGTCTGTGCTTCCACACCTGTTGCCATTACCATCATCAATGATAGTAAGAAGGATTTCATTATTGTTTTCTTCTTCATAACACTTTGTTTTTAGAAATTCTAGGGCAAAGATAGAAAGAAAGAATGTATCAATAAAACTATTAAGCGTTGCTCTTAAGTTTTTAGGCGTTTCTTATAAGTTGATAGTTAATAGGCTGAATAAGAGCAACTTAACATCTTATAGTCTAACCAATTCTGCTAGCAAAGCAACGATTACAGATTGTTTCTGATAGAGGAAATAAGTACTTTTTGTAAATACCAATCCTGGTTTTCAATCCTGTTTTTAGTCTGAAATTCAAAAATTTGCCTAATTTGTTTTGCCAAGTAAAATACTATTTGTATCTTTGCATCCGAATCGTTGTCACCTTTAATGGTGACTGCGGTTGGGCATTTTGATGGTAATTATCCTATCTCTTAAACTTAGGAAATTCAAGACAAAGGGTAATGAGCATGGAAATGCTCACGTCTGTGATTTGTTGTCATCTGACATCAATCATATAGGGCGTGAGCGGTTGTTCGTTATTTTGTCGTGGCGTCCTAAGGCCTAAGAGATGATAATGGCGACTTGCGAGCGCCTTTATCTTTACCTTTTTTGCTCATTAAGATATCCGAACTAAACATAAAGCAAAATGAATATGGATTTGCAAGAATTTGGAGAAAGACTAAGGATGGTTAGGAAGCATCTTGGACTCACACAGACTCAACTGGCTAGAGAGTCACAATTATCGCAGACCTCTATTTCACGATTGGAAAATGGACAAGAGGTATATGGTTCTGCCATAATATCTATCCTGAAATTCTATAGTGACAAAATCCATCTCGACTATTTATACGCTGACGTATTTGATATCAATAGTTATCAATTGTTACGGAAAGACGCTCATAAAACACGGAATGACATTCAACAATATCTTGATGCTATGACCAACAGTATTACCGCGTCGGCTGCTGCCAATTTACATCAACTAGAACTACTCAAAAAATCTATCGCTTCGGTTTAGTCCTTAAGCGATAGGAACGGAGGGTTGTCTTGCTGATACACATTATTTTTAATATCTCGTCGTCACTCTTTTCCATATGTTTCAATATCAGATAGAACAGTCTGTTCTCCGTTAGTTTTTCTTCCCTTTTCACTTTTCTCATCCGATAAACTGTAAAATAGTCGATGGCTCCATAATAGGTGTTGAAGTCTGCAAAGTCTTTGTCGTGCCAGTAGTTCGTGGTTCCTCCTTCTTTAATCTCTATGTACCTTGCTAACCCATTTTGTAGTTCTGGCTCCATCCTCTGGGACAACTCTTTCATTTGACGATTTAAAGACTCAATCTCTTTCTCACGGTCATCTCCCGTTGTTTCCAATTCTGCTATCTGCTTCAGGTAATCACTCATTTGCAGTTGTTGCTCCTGTATTCGTTTCTCATGCTCTTGGAACTTTATTTTCTGTTCTTTATCATGCAGCAAGGCTAGATGCTTTTTCCTAATTATAAAAAGAATCAGTAGAAGCAAGACGATGATAAGAATGAAGACGCCCGTTTTCCAAAGGCCTGTCTTCTTGTCTAGTTGATGCATTGCTACCTCGTGGTCAAACTTCACCTGCAAATCCCTGATTGTGTTATTTTGGAGAACCGATTCTATGCTGTCGCGAATTGCGATGATTTCATTTACCTTATCACTGATGCTATCTGTGTTTCCTTTTTCCAAGTCAAATTCTATTAGATTGTGAATGATATTGTCTTTGGGCAAGGGATCATCTGTAGCGAGGGCTCTCTTCCATAGGCGATAGGCCTCCTCAGTATTGCCTTCACAATAGTACACGTCAGCGAGATGTGACAATATTATCGATATTTCTTTATGGGATAAAGCCTCTTCAAAATACTTTCTTGCCAACTGTGGATCTGATTGTTTATATATGCATCCAAGATTTGACAGGAAATAGGGTAAGTCTATCTCGCGAACATATTTTATATATGGGGTAGTGGCATTTGTATAGAATCTAGCACTATCCTCATTCTTCTGTTGCGAATACGCCAAGGCCATCCTATAATATGCATCTGCTATCCACCTCTTATTGCCAATCCTTTTGGATAAATCCAACGATTGCTTTGCATATTGAAGTTGCAGGTCTGTGTTTTCATACAGGCCATTAAGAAATGACAGCATTTCTGATATTTTGCATTGCTGTCGCAGATTTCTTGTTTTTTCTGCCAGTTCTTCGGCTTTCTTTAACGAAATGATTGCTTCTTGATACTGAGCATTTTGGCATTCATATACAGCCTTATAGTAATAAGCGTCGGAAAGTCTGTCATTATTCTTATTTTCATGATAATCCTGAATAACAACATCAAGAAGGCTGTCTGATGACAGAGGATGACCTACCAGACACCCAACCTTTACATTTAGCAAGTCATAGTGTATTTTGTCTTCTTCAGGAGCAATAGTTTTGCTGTCAATCAAATGCAGTATATGATACGCCGAGTCGTAGTTTTCCGATATGATCAAAGACTCAATCTCTGCTAATCTTTGGTCATTATGATAACTGCATCCCACGAACAGGAAAACGAAGATTCCTGAGTACAAAGAAAATGTTCTCATTCTATATTTTTGTTTTATGTGTCTCTATAACGATTTTGCAAAGATAAAAAAATAAAATGAAAAAAAGGGGATATTTTTTGTTATTTTAGCCAAAGAGTAAAAAATATTTATAACAGAATAATTGTTCTAGGCCTAATTTTCGTTGCTTTAAGATGGCAACAATTAGCAGATACTGATTTAATGCGTTCTTTTTCATATTGTTACAAGGTTTTTTCCAGCAACGGCGTAGTCTTGATGTTTCGAAAAGAATATTTGGTAAAGAATATAATTTGATATACCTTTGCATCGTCTTTAAACAAAACGATATGAAAAAGTTATTTATTACATTACTAATGGGAATGTTCCTGTTCCCCATGCTGGCAGATGCCAAGCATTACAAAGAAAAAAGATTGGCAGTAAATCCAAATCTACCAATCAAAGCCCCTGCACGCTATTGGATAGCGTTTGATCTGGATGAAGAAACTGGCGACATTGCCATTAGTCCAAATTATGACATTTCAGGTTTGCAGATTAGTATTATGAGCAATGGTATCACTTATGCGACCACAACAATCTCTCTGTCTGCTGGACTGGTTTATGCAGACTGTCTGGATTATCTGGATGAAGGTACTTATACTTTGACTCTCTCAACTGATGACGGAATTATCGCACAGTATGAGATTACTGTTGAGGATTAATAAGTCAGAAAGATTAGGTTATCAGTAAATTGAGGATAGGGATGATCTTTAATGATTGTCCCTTCCTTATATCAAAAAAAGTATGGTAAAAGTAAACACTCAAAAAAAGAAGTGGAAGACTTGGGGTTCTGGTTTTTTTATTGGACTTTTCAGTAATATCATTATCTATGCCATTATTAATGGCTATGACTTTGTTTTCACATTAAAACCTTTGACTATAGATATCAGTAATAGAGTTAATAAATTGGGTGAGATAGTAAATTCTACCAATGAAAGGTTAGCCCGGATGGAAGACTTTTATCTGTTTAAGGACAGCAATGGTCAAGATTGTATCGTAGGTGTTAATCCGCAAATTGAAATAGGCTGTGCAAGTGCATATAAAGATAATAATCTAAAACTGGAGAATGGGGAAAGAATTAGTCTTATCCGAAATGATGGCATTCATGCACCTTCTGTGGTGACCGTGACTATCGTTATTATTGAGAAACCAGATAATGCTCCAGACTCGCGAGCCGATTTCTTTATTAATAAGGTTGCTGTCGAGCGGTTAGGTTATAACTAAAGAGGTCTTCGTGTGGCCTCAAGGCCATATGAAGACCATGTTGTA
>ERZ842401.7584-NODE-7584-length-11051-cov-3.646053_pt1 | contig 11051 bp, 11 predicted proteins | sample MGYA00521270_ERZ842401 | MGnify/ENA primary metagenome ERZ842401 (study PRJEB31892, sample SAMEA3878208) | bioreactor metagenome | biome: Moose rumen | place: Sweden | collected 2011-10 | study: EMG produced TPA metagenomics assembly of the PRJEB12797 data set... | reverse complement strand
GCGCGAGTATGCCGGGGATCCTCCCCATGGGGTCGATCCTCTTCGCCTCCTCCTCCGTCATCGTCCTGGAGAACGGCCTGAGGGCAGGGGTGCCGTACACGTAGTGCTCCCTCCACGCGCTGACCCTGGCGTACGAGGAGCCGAAATACTCGGTCCTCCTGCGCATAGTCGAGGAGTACGTCGACTCCCACCGGGAGGACGTGGAGAAGGGCAGGTGGCGGTTGAGCCACTACCGCCCCGAGGGATGGGACGACGAGGATGCGGAAGACGCCTGCGGCCTTCAGGGGAAAGAGGATTGAAAAGTGCCGGGTTCGGGAGACGCCCCGGCCCGGATCATTGTGTCGTTTATGGGGAGCGTCTCAGGACCCGTTTCTGCTGATGAACTCGCGGCATCCGGTCTCTTCGGCGATCTCGAGGGATTTCCTCAGAAGGTCGCCGGAGTAGTTCTCGCTCTGCTCCAGCACCACCTCTCCTGCAAGATCCGCATCGCCTGCGGAAAGGACCTCTCTCAGATACTCTTCGATGTCCTCATCGTCCGGGACGGCATCGTCCGGAAGCCATACGGCCAGGTTGTACCCGCATTCGAACGGATTCCTCGGCGTGAAATTCTCGACGAATTCCTTGACCAGGGGGATTCTTCCCGCTTCCGCGGAGTCCCATTTCTCCAGATCGCCGTCCTTGAGGCCCTCCAGGCCGAAGAACCTGATCGCATGGGGGTCCCTTCTGCGGACGAGCCCGTTCAGCTCGTCCGGATCCATCTCCGTCTCGCCCAGGCATTCCAGCACGAAATAGTCCTCGCCGGCTTCGGCCAGCCTCTTCAGCTCGTATCCCTCGATCTCGCGACGGGCCTCTTCGCACATGCGCTGCAGTTCCGGCACGTCTTCGAGATCCGCGCCGGTCATCACCGCCCGCCTGTACGACTCTTCGTATTCTTTGTTTGGCGATTTCAGCTTCCATTCGCATTCTTCGCCGCTGCCGCCGTATTTTCCCGCTTCGACCCTGTATCTCACCGTTATAACCATTTCGCCCCTCCTATTATATATGAAATCAACAGGAATCGATATAACGGTTCGTCCGCCGCGGGACGTTCCCCGACTACGGGCGCCGGCCTCCCTCTGCGCTAGACTGCCATCCTGCGGCCCGACGGATCGGAGCCATCCTCTCTTGTGCATTAGAAGGATGGCGAGAAGCAGGATCCCTCGAGCCGCTGAAACATCAGAGGATGCCGCGCCGGAGGCTTCTGGTCCCTGCCGGCGCGGGAGGGGTTTCACTGGGATCGTCCCACGGTCACGTGGCACACGGCGGAATAGAACCCGAGCGAGGCCGTGAGGTCGCACTCGCCTGCCCTGTGGGCGACGGCGGTGACCTTCCCCGCCGCGGAGTCGGCAGTCACCGTGCAGACCGACGGGTCGGATGACGACCACTGGGCCATGGAGAGGAGGGACAGGTACTCGGAGGGGACGTCTATGGCCTTCGAGCCACCCGGCGCCAGCTCCAGGTAGAACTCCATCGCCGGGGAGGCCCCGGATACGGACGGCACGTCCGCGGGCGCGCCGGGACCCACCGGGGATGGCTCCGGCCCATCGGGATTTACCGGCACCGGAATCGGTTTATCTATTACCGTCACGTGGCAGGTCGCGGTCTGGTCCCCAAACGATGCGGTCACGTCGCACTCCCCGATTCCGACGGCTGAAAACATGTCCGAACCTTCTAATTGACGGCAGACGTTCTCGTCTGTCGAATACAAAAACAACGAATTGTAGTCTTCAGTGGTTAGATGGTAGGCAATCAATTGAGTTCTGAACACGATTGCATCACCTAATACCATGGTGACGGATGTTTTGTGAAAGAAAAAGCTGTCCGCCTCTGTCTGCGGCGGGTAACCAGACGGCGCCTCGCCTCCCTCTCCCTCCTCTCCGCCGCTCAAGGCCATGGCCGCTCCGGCCGCTACGACGGCCGCGAGGGCGAGGAGGATGGGTATCATGCTCTTGTCCATGGTCTCCGAACCGCCTTGTGGCGATTAATTGTTTGCTCGGCCGATACTGTCTAATGCCTTTTTTTCGGCATTTCGACGGGGTTTTCCGATCCCACATGTATCCTCCGAAGCATCCGCCGCAATGGTCCTTCTCCCAGCACGGGTTCGATTCCCTCCAGTTGGAGCAGCCCCTCCTCAGGCATGATTTGCAGGTCCTCTCGTTCGGGCGCATCGAGAGATTCTCGAGGGCCGGGACGTCGTGGCTGAGCCTCAGCCGGATCCCCAGCCTCTCGGCGCACTCGCATATCTGGGTGAACATCCCGTTCGGCGCGAGTATGCCGGGGATCCTCCCCATGGGGTCGATCCTCTTCGCCTCCTCCTCGGACATCGTCCTGGAGAACGGCCTGAGGGCAGGGGTGCCGTACACGTAGTGCCCCCTCCATGCGAGCATCTCCTCCGGGAGCTTGTTGCGGTAGCACTCTATCGCCAGGTGCTCCAGGTCGAAGGAAGGGTCGTAGGGGTGGCGGTCGTATCTGCGAATCTCATCGTCGCCGCGGATCTCCGCCGCCCACTCGCCTGAGGGCAGGTCCAGGACCAGCACGTCGCCCTCGATACTCGCGCCCCTGACCTCCTGGTGCTCCAGGGGGCGGAACTGCCTCCCGTCGTGGTAGTAGTGGCCCAGGGGGTACGGGTCTATGAAGTCCTTCGCGTTCCCGTCGTGGTCCACGAGCTTCTCCAGGCCGATCCCGTTCTGCCACCATATCCTGGCGCTCCATCCCCTGCACCAGGAGTTGTATGTCGCGCTCTTGTCGATCTCGAGGCACCTCAGCCACATCCCCTTGCCGCTGGGCATCGCGTTCAGGGATTCCACCAAGGCCTCCGCGTCGGTCCTGCAGAGGCCGCGGCGTCCGTCGTATCCCTCGAGCCATCTCCTCCCTGCCGTCGCCTCCGCCGTGTCGAAGGCCGGCAGGCTCGTCTGCACCGATCCCATGTCATCACCTGTAAGGGTCCCCGCGGGCCTCCCCGCGGGGTTTGACGGTCAGTAGTCCTCCGGCGTCAGGACCGTGGTCGTGGACCTGTCCCACTCGGTTATGACGTAGAGCTTCCCGATCCCGGTCTCGTAGGCGCTGAAGAGGCGGTCGGTGTCCCCGCCTTCCCTCTCGGCCTCGATGGCCTCGTCGTTCATCCTCCGGTCCTCCTCGCAGAGGTCGCCCCAGTCGCCCGAGGCGTGCCTCTGCAGGCAGTCCATGACCGTGCCGATGGCGCCGTCCTCCTCCACCATCCTGGCGACCTCTGAGGTCATCAGGACGGCGCCCAGCTCGAAGAGGCTCACGATCCCACCTCCGTCATGGAGTCGACGATGTGCTCGTCCAGGTCCTCGTCCTCGAAGACGGTGGACTCGCAGCCGTCCCTCCAGACGAACCTCGGGACCCTGCACCTGTCGCCGTCCAGGTTCACGGTCATCCAGTCCTGGTCCACCTCGATTACCTCGACGATGTTCCTCTTCGCGTCCCTGTACGGGGCGTAGAACCTCCCGGGCTGGAACCCGGTCGCGGTCGTCCCCTCCAGCGCCCTCCTCATGATGCTGTAGTGGTACTGGCTCGACACCTCCGGGAGGCTCCTCCCGTGGGCCCTGAGGCAGCGCATCATCTCGATACCGATCCGCTGGTCCTCCGGCTGGCACTCGTCCAGCTGCTCCATGAACTGGTCGTGGTCGTACTCGTTCTGCTCCTCCCCTTCGAAGTGGAGCCTCGCGACGACCTTCCATCCGCTCAGGACGTAGGTCCCGTTGTCCCAGTTGTCCTGGTCCAGACGGTCCACCAGCCCGACGCCAATCGAGTAGCCGTCGCCTCCGAGGAAGTTCGCCATGGTCTGGACCAGCCTGGCGTACCCGTAGTCGCTCCTGTCCGGAGGGGCGAAGCCCCTCATCCGGCAGTAGTCCAGCAGGGGCTTCACGGAGTCGTACCCTCCGTTCCAGTGGAGGTACACCCCGACGCCGTGGGCGTCGAGGTCCTTCTGGGTCGTGATCACCGCTCTGTTCCCCATGCTCAGGCCCCCATGTACTCGAGGACGTCCGCTGCGTCGCGCAGGTCCTTGGACTCGATCGACTCCCAGATCTCCTCGCGGAACGGGCTGTCCTCGATGTAGTCCAGCATCGCCTTCAGACCGGCATGCCTGTCGAGGTGCCTCTCCACGGTCGCGATGATCGTCTCGCGGTCCATTCGGAGCACCCCGTTCATCCTGGCCTCGGCCATCCAGATCGTGTACTCCTCGTACTCCGGGGTCGACATGAGCTGCGAGAGCACCTCCTTCTTGGGCGCGAACTTCCCGTAGTCCCTGCCGGGCATCATGATGACCGGCTTCCTGTTGGAGTGGCGGACGGTCGCCACCACCTCGGGGACGGCCATCCTCCTGTCCCTCGTGGTCTCGCGGATCACCAGGCGGTAGCCGGTGCCGGCGTCCTGGTCCACGCGTATGTCCTCGCTGTTGAGGACCGCGATCTGCCAGTCCTCCATCGGTACCACCTCGCGTTCTCGGGGTAGTTCCCGTCGTCGTCCAGCGGGTACCCGCGCATCGTCCATCCCCATGGGGAGAAGCTGTCCCCGTGGTCGGCGAAGCCGAAGCTCTCGAAGTCGTTTCTTAACGGGTTTGCCGAGGACGGAGTCCTCGAGTTCTTTCCAATAGCGCTGTGTCTCATGTTGCGCACCTGGGCCGAAACCCGAGGCCGGTGCCCGAAGCCGGGCGTTACGACGGTTGCGCCCATGCATCGAATGGAGGGCGAAACCCCGATACGCCCCGGCGAGATGGAGGCATGGGTGAGGCCGCGCGCACATGGCACAGTTCGTTCCCATACCGATCCGTCATGTTCGTGATTGGGCATTTTTATCGCTTCATGGGTCTGGTGCGGATTGCTTTCATTGCTTTAAAAATAGAATATAATGGATTAATATTGCATTTGTAACAGATTTTATTTACAATTGTCAAACAAATGTAATGAACTGTATTATACGACCAACACAGGTTAGTTCTTGATGAAACATCGGGTCGCGCCGGCCCGGCGCCATCCCGTCTCGGCCCTCGGGCATCACGAGGAGACTGATGAAATGAGATCGACCGTTTTAGATTGCGAGATTGTTTTCGACAGCGACATAAGATGCGTGGACCCAAGCTACCAGGAGGAGGATAGCTACCTCGTCCCCAAGGGGATGTGCAGATGCCCTCTCGCCCCGGTATGCGAGTGCTATGGCGACTTCCGCAACTGCGAGGACCCCGAGCAGGTGATCTTCCAGCTCTCGCTCTTCTTCGAGGGCGCGAGCGCCACGGACGGGAGGACGGAGTACGTCTTCTCGCCGTACTACCACCCCGGCCTGTTCGTCGTGTTCTCGGACGACAGCGTTTCCGTGGAATGGTTCGACGGGAGGACCAAGAACGTGGAATCCGCCGAGGAGCTTATCGGCATCCTCGGCAGGAGGGAAACCCTTTGAACGACGTCCGCTGAGCGGGCGCAAGAATAATCCGAGGCCCGCATGACACGATGCCGCGGGCCGACACCGGAAAATCACTCGTCGGAGTCCTCCGCCTTCCTCTGGACGCGCCTGAGGACCGTCCTGGCTTTCTTGATGATCCTCACCAGCTCCTCGCCGTCCTTCGAGAGGACTATCCTCTCCCTGCTGTAGTTCTCCGACCTCGCGTACTCGATCAGCCCGAGGGCGATGAGCTCGTTTATCCTGTTGAACTTGGTGCGCTCGTTCTGCTGCTGGAGGCGCATTATCTCGGTTTTGGTCGACATCGGGTGCTCGGAGACGGCGAGGAGGATGTACATAGAGTACTTCCTCTCCAGGACGTCCATGTCGTCGTCTTTCAGTGCCATGCCTTAGGGATGCGCTCGGCCATAGAAATAACCATTGCATATTTTGCAATGCAATTAGTGGATTCCTGCATTGTCCACCACTGGCGTTGTCCCCCGGTCGCTCCCCATCTGTCAATTTAACAATCATGTATCTTGTATCTTTTTACAATGTTTTTAATACGTGGAACTCATACATCTTCATGCCGAGGGCGGGCGGATGCAGTTCAGTGCCAAGTTGTGCACCCAGGCCCGGAGAGCCGATGCCTCGCCCCCGGCGCTGAGAAAGGAGGTAGAGTATGGGAAAGTATCCGTTCGGAGAGTACGCGTCTCGCTACATGGATTCCGTCCGCGGCGTCTACGCCGAGGAGACCTGGAAGACCAGGGCGCGCAGGTACAGAAGGATGGAGCGTAGGATCATAGAGCTGAAGGAACAGAAGAGGATATCTACCATGTCGCCGAAGAGCATGACGGAGGAGGATGTACGCGAGTACATCCTCCACTGCAAGAGCTTTCTGGCGCAGACCGACATGGTCCACGAGGTGAACGCGCTGCGCAACCTGCTGCTGTTCGCCGGGAACAACGCCGTCGACGTCTGCATGAACCACAACCCCGGCCTGAGGCCCAGGAACAAGCCCAGCAGGAAGGCCTCGATGGACGAGGAGACCTACCAGAGGATCCTCGCGAAGTCGGCGCAGATCGACCCCACCGACTATCCGAGGGTCCGCGCCTACACGCTCGTCCTCCTGTGCCTGAACGCCGGGACCAGGAACAAGGAGATCCGCCTCGCGAACGTTGAAGATCTCGACATTGCAAACTGGGTATTGCACATTGTGCACGTGAAGGGGGAGGATTCGTACGGACAAACGAGGGACGTGCCGATCCCGCCGGAGATCAGGCAATTGGTCAGTATTTTTCTTTTAGGGAGAAAAAAGACCATGGTGGACAAAAACTGTGATTCGCACGCCCTTTTCCCCTCGAACAGCTCGCCGGACGGCTACTGCTCGGGCAACACCCTGAGGAACTACAAGAACATGGTGGAGAGGGATCTCGGCATCAAGTTCGACCTGCGCCAGTGCCGCAGGACGTTCGGGCAGAGGTACCTCGACAGGGATCTGGACATAGAGTCCGTGAGCGTGCTCATGGGCCATTCGACCACGAGGATGACCGAGACCTTCTACAGCCGCAGGAGGCTCGACGACGCCATGAGGAAGGCCCGCGGGGCGTGGAAGGAGGGCGAGGGCAGGAAGGAAGGGCAGCGAGGTCGTTGCAGGATCATACATGAAACGTTGGTGGACAACGGATTACGGGCCGTTTTCCGGACGTCTGGCTAAGGTAAAAATGGTGGACAGGGCGAGATTCGAACTCGCGGCCTCTACCATGCCAAGGTAACGATCTTCCAACTGATCTACCTGCCCAGCAAAACGGATGATATGTTTGTGCTATAAAAACATTTCTAAATCTGGCAGGACTGGGACCATAGCCAGAGGACGATGACAGGATAAGATGAGAAAGGGAAAGGGGTTGGTCCCTCGCTCCGAGGCGAGGTCAGAACCTGTATTCCTCGCCTTCGATGCGAGTGGGATACTTCCCATTGGTGCATGCGAGGCAGAGCTCCTCGGCAGGCATGCCGACGGCTTCGACAAGTCCAGCGATGCTGATGTAGCCTAGGCTGTCGGCCCCCAGCATCTCGCGGATGCCTTCCTGCGAGAGCTTTGTGGCGATGAACTGGTCCCTGGTCTTCATGTCCACTCCGTAATAGCACGGGGCGATGATCGGAGGGCTTCCGATGCGGACGTGGACCTCCGTCGCTCCTGCGTCCCTGAGCATGGACACCAGGATCTTCAGGGTGGTGCCTCTGACGATGCTGTCGTCCACTATGACGATCCTCTTGCCGCGGACGGTGCTCTTGATGGGAATCATCTTGTTGGAAACCGCCTTCTCCCTCATGTGCTGCTCCGGGAGGATGAACGTCCTTCCCGCGAAGCGGTTCTTCATGAACCCTTCCTCGTAGGGCACCTTGGCCTGGAGGGCGAACCCTATCGCGTGGGCGCGTCCCGAATCCGGGATCGGCATGACGAGGTCGACGTCCGCGGGGCACTCCCTGGCGAGGACCATGCCGATCCTCTTGCGGACCTCGTAGACCTCCCTGCCGTCGATGATGGAGTCGGGCCTCGCGAAGTACACCCACTCGAACATGCATCTCGCATGGGGGTGGTCGCCTTCCATGGCGTGGATCCTGTAGCCGTCCTTGGTGATCTCGCAGATCTCCCCCGGCTCCAGGTCCCTGACCAGCTCCCCTCTGAGGGCGTCTATCGCGGTGCTCTCGGAGACCGCCGTGTACCCTCCCATGACCTTACCGATGCACAGGGGCCTGAACGCGTAGGGGTCCCTGACGGCGAAGAGCCTGTCGTTTATGAGGATGACCAGCGAATACGCTCCGTCGAGCTCCCCCATGGCCGCGCGGATGGCCTTGACGGGGTCGTCGCAGCCGACCCTGTGCTTGGAGATCAGCTTGAGTATGAGCTCGCTGTCGGAGTCCGTGAGGAAGGTCCTCCCCTCCTCCATGTACTTCTTCTTGAGCTGCGGGTAGTTCGTTATGTCGCCGTTGTGCGCCACGGATATCGTGGCCCCGTTGGCCTTCACCGTCAGGGGCTGAGAATTGATGTACCCCTTGGACCCGGTGGTGGCGTACCTTACGTGGCCTATGCCCACGTTGCCCTGGACGGACGAGAGCCTGTCCTTGGGTATGGCCTGGTCCACCAGGCCGTCCCCTTTGACGGTCTCGATGGTGCCGCCCGTGAACACGGATATGCCCGCGCTCTCCTGACCGCGATGCTGGATGACCATCAGGGCCGTGTATAGCGCGTTCGAGACGTCCGAATCGGCGGCGATGCCGACGATGCCGCAGCTATGTTTCGGCCCTGCCATGATATCACTTTAATTGCGGAGCTTGGCCCATCCGTAAGATCTCATTGTTGTGGTCTTCCCGTACCCGCAGGAGGCGCAGACGCCCTTCCTGACGTGGTAAGAGCGCTTTCCGCACCTGCGGCAGGGGATGTGGGTCTTGAATTTGTTGTGCCTTCCCTGTGCAGCTGTTCCGGTTCCCATGATCGAACTCTCCTATCGTGAATAGTGAAGCCAGGCTCTTCGTCGAGCCTCCCCCCGGCGTCCCTCGCTACATATGCCTCTCTTGTGCCTGTGCGTCGAGCGCCTCACATGCCGTGGGCCATAACATTTGCCGATACTGGATTCAATATAAGAACGTATCTGTCCTTATATTATTATAAAAGGGGGGCGGGGCGGCCCCGCTAAGACGAACGCGCCTATGGTGGGCGCGTCGAGACGGTCCATGTCGTAGAAGATCACGGCCTCCCTGACACCCTCCGCGCCGCATCCCGTCCCCATGAAGTGGTCCAGCATGGACATCCTCCACAGCAGGTCCATGACGGCCACGGCCATGCTCCCGTAGTAGGCGTTGGCCATGTCGTCCTCGTAGCCGTTGTAGTCCATCATGGAGAACACGCTCCCCATGAAGCTGTCTCTGCCGTTCAGGGTCGAGACGTAGTCCAGCAGGACCTTCCTGCCCTCCTCGTCCGGGAGCCTCAGGGCTATGTCCTCCGCGTTCGCGGAACCCTTCCTGACGAGGTCGCCGCTGTCGTCCATCACGTTCCAGCCTATCTTCCCGTCGGCCGCCATGAACATGTTCCAGTTCCAGTCCCTGTCGCAGTACACGGGGACGCTGAGAGGGTCCTCCGAGGACATCGAGTCCATGGCGAGGTCGCGCCCGGCCTCCTCCAGCGACTCCATGTCCGGACGGGACTCGGGGGCCAGGCCGGATAGGGTCATTATCGGCTCTATCTGGGACATGTCCATTATGCGGCTAAGGTACGAGATGTCGGCGAACATCGACATGTTCTCGGAGACGGTCATGCGGAGCCTCGAGGGGTCGGACATGACACCGGCCTCGCGGCAGTTGGCGTAGAACTCCCTGTAGACGGCCTTGGACTCCTCCAGGGCGGGGAGTATCCTGGAGTCCGCCCTGGCCACGAGGTCCTTGGCCTCGGCCAGCGCATCGCTCCCCGTGCCGTACCAGACGCCCCTGCAGGACAGGTCGAGCTCGACCTTCACCCTGTCGCTGGCGTACAGATGGAACGGGAACTGCCTGCAGTAGGCCGTCCTGTGGTCGTAGACCGAGCAGCGCCTGTTGTTCAGGAACACGCAGGACCCGCGGCCCTTCTTGAGCGCCAGGGCGTAATGGGGCTCGGGCCCGTTCACCTTGACTATGGACCTGGGGTGGTTGGTCCTGAAGAACTGGCGCTCCTCCGGCAGAACCTCCGGCTGGCACAGGCAGCACATGCCGCACTGCTCCGGGCACTCTATCCTCTTTCCGACGACCTCCGAATAATCCACTTCGTAATCAGCCACAGACGTCCCTCCCCAGGCGTTCTCCGCAGAACTCCTTTCCGTCGACCTGTAGCTCGCCCCTGATTATTACCGTATCGGGGAATATCGCCGCGAAGCCCCCGTACGGGGAATGGCCGCACTTGCTGGGCAGGCGGGAGACGTCTATTGCCCCGGACGAGCGGAGGTCGAACACGGCCAGATCCGCGTCGTACCCCTCTGCTATCCTCCCCTTCCGGACGGAGAACAGCGAGGCCGGGGCCTCGGCCCCCATGGACACGGCGCGCGAGAGCGGGATCGTCCCGGCGCGGACCATCTCCATGACGATGGGCATGGTGGTCTCCACCCCCGGGATCCCTCCCGGCGCGGCGGAGAACTCCTGCTCCTTCTCCTCCAAGGTGTGGGGCGCATGGTCGGAGCCGAACATGTCGATGTCCCCGGCCAGGAACCTGCGGAAGAGGGCGTCGCGGGCGGCTGGCTCGCGGATGGGCGGGTTCACCTTGTACTCGGCGGTGGCATGGCGGTCCACGTCGAACAGCATGTGATGGAGCGTGACCTCGGTCGAGAACCCTGCAGCCTTCGCCATGTCCAGGCCCTCCGACGTGGTCAGGTGGCAGATGTTGATCCTGGATCCGGGGAATGAGCGGGCGAGCCTGCGTATGGCGCTGTGCTCGGCGGCCGCCGGGCGGTTGCGTAGATGGTCGCGGGTGCATTCGGAATGCCCTTTGGATATCATCGAGTCGTCCTCGGCGTGGACGCTCATGCGCTTGCCGGTCGCCAGGACCCCTCTCACGGCGGGGACCATCTCGGCGTCGTCGTTCAGGA
>ERZ842401.7583-NODE-7583-length-11052-cov-5.773666_pt1 | contig 11052 bp, 1 predicted proteins | sample MGYA00521270_ERZ842401 | MGnify/ENA primary metagenome ERZ842401 (study PRJEB31892, sample SAMEA3878208) | bioreactor metagenome | biome: Moose rumen | place: Sweden | collected 2011-10 | study: EMG produced TPA metagenomics assembly of the PRJEB12797 data set... | reverse complement strand
CAATTATATATAAGTTATGAAATCATAAAATATTAAGTATTATTTTAAAAAAATAATTATATTTATATAATTTCCAATATGTATAAAATAATATTTTTGAATTTAAATAAATGTCTAAACCAGATAATTTTGATGATGAAAATCCATATATTTGTTTTAATTGTTTAATAAGTCTGTGTCATGTTTCAAATGAAGAAAATAATAAATTAAAAATCTCTAAATATATAATGCGTAAAGAGCATTTTAGTAATTTTCTGGTTTTAAGACAAATTAATCAGTCAAAATTTGAATATTTGAATATTTCAGATAGTTTATTTTTTATTAGAGATATAGAAGAATGTCAATCAATATATGGAAATAAATCAAAAGATAACGAAGATTTAATAACTTCAAGTGAAACACATTTTACTAAAAAAGATAGACTTAAACAAAATACTAAATTTTATTTGCAACATTTTATAAGTGGAAAATTTGTTTCTTGTTTAATGAAAGCAAAAGATAACAAAATTACTCTTAAATTAGTTAATGATGTAGAAAATACATATCCATTTTCACTCGAAAAAATTAATAAAAATAGACAATCTAAAGGACCTTTAAAATTCAACCAGATTTTTTTTCTAAATGTTTATCTAAAAGAAGATAATACGAATTATTATGTTTTAGAAAGAGAAGGAGAATTATATAATAATAAAAATAATAAAAAAGAAATAAATATATTAGATCAATTAGATGATGAAATAATTGATAATAATAAAATAGAAAATAATAAATTAAATTACAATGAAATAATATTAGAAACAAAATCAAATTATGGATTTCATTTAATTAATCAATCATATATAATTAATGATAAGATTAATATTTATTCAGGTCATTTGATAAATATAATATTCACCAAAAAAAAAGAAGAAAAAAATTCAGAAAAGGAAGAAAGAATGATGCTTTGTTTGAAGGATATTAGAGATAATAAATTTTTAAATAAATGTAAAAATAATAATATGGAAAAAAATAATATTTTAGATATTAATAATGATAATGAAGATGAATTAAATCGAAATGATTTTATTGTTTCAGTATGTCCTTATACAGAAGAATTATGCGAACAAGTAATAAATTATGCTCTATGGGTCATCGAAGATAATACATTTTATGATAAAGGAGGTATAAATATAAAACCTATAAATATCGAAGATAATTTCAGATTAAGAAATGCATTAACCGGATTTTATTTAGATATAAATCAAAAATCTAAATCAAAACTTAAAGCAAATATTATAATTAGTAAAATTTATCTGGACAGTGAAAAATATGAATATGAATTCAATTTAGTTGATAGTAAATCTATAATGGAAAATTTATTTTTTCCTTATAATTTTAAATTTTTTCTTCCTTTGATAAACGATGATAATGAATATGTTGTAAATAATGGGAAATATATTTTGAAAGGAATATTTCAAAATATGGATAAAAATGAAGTATATGAAAAAGAAGTTAATAAAAATAAATTTTATTATGTTGATGTGGAAAAATATTATTTATCAATTTCCCTTACATATGATTGCAAAAATTCCCCTACAAAGATTAAAGGAAGTTTGATGAAAAGTTCATTGCTATTAAGCCAAAAAAAATTAAAAGAAAAAATTTTAACAATAAAAAATGCAGAAGATGATTTTCTTTTCAGTGTTAAACAAATTGATGTATTCAAAGGAAGTCAAGTGATTTATATTCAAAAAATAATTCTGAAAATGGAACATGACCTCAAAAATAATAATATAAATATTAATTTAGTGAATGAAAAAATATTATTTTTAAAAGAATATTTAATCAATATTGACTTTTCATTTAAAGATAAAAATCAAGAAAAAAATGTTCCTATTAAAGAGAGACAAAATTTACTTTGGAAATTTAATATTATAAATTTACTCGTATCTTTCATTGATTATATTATAGAAAATCATATCACAAATGATATATTAAGAAAAAGCTTGATAATTTTTTTGGAAAATGTTAAAGGACTTTTCATGTATTTATCGAAAGGAAAAGAAGATATAAAAGTATCTATATATGTTTTAGCTTTGAATAAAATAATTAAATTAGAAGAGAAATTAAATCAAAATTATTCGAAGTTAGTATATTTTATTTTCGAACTGGTTCATCATTCGGAAATATTACAAACTCATTTAATAGGAGATTCCTCTCTTCTTAAAAATTATATTAAAAAAGATTCTTTTTTATCTGATATGAATATTGATATAGATAATTTAATTATGGAAAAAAAAATTCTAGAACTAATTGAATCTAATACAAATTATATGTTATCCTACCAAAATTTATTAATTTTGAATAAAGTCCAATATAAAAGAGAATATATTTTAGCTGATATAAAAAAGCATATCGAAGAAATTGAATTTAAAACAAAAAACAAAATAAATTTAGAGAATCCGAATTATTTGCAAATTTTAGAAAATAGTTTCCTTCATATAAAAGATTTAATCAAAGATAATGTAATATTATTATCAAAAATTTTGTCCCGACCTAGAAATTCATTAATAAGCGCAACGAAACATAGAAATTCTTTGATGTATAAATCTAAAATAGCAAGTTTTAGAAATACCTATACGAATAATGATGTAAAAGGATTTGATAAAAAACCTTCAAGTTTAGTAAATATTCAGGAAGAATCTTTATCAAATCAAATTAAAGAATCTAATGTTATTAATGAAGAAAAAAAATTAGATGAAATGGAATTTGATAGTGAGAGGGTTGAAACTTTGAATCGTTTAATAACACAAGAAAGTAAAGAAATTTCAAACAATACTGAAAGAATTAGGGAAAGAAATAGTGCCACACTTCCTAAAGATACCGAAAGAAAAGCCCTCATAGAAAAATCAACTTTTTACAGTCATAGTCCAGATAATAGAAAAAGTATTAGAGCATCAAGAATAGGATTAACAAATGTTGTGACTAATTTTTCAATAAATACGAAATTTGATAAAGATAAAGACAAAGAAAATGATAAAAAAGATTTTAATCTTTTTGAAGAGGAAAAAAAAATTAGAGTAAGTTATAAAGATACACTTAATAAACTTGCAAAAATATGGTCTTTTGTTAAATATTTCAGTTCTTGTGAATTAAAAGAAATAATTTATATCTTGGATGATGTTTTAAAAAATCTTTTTAATGATAAAATTGAAACACAAACAAAAACTCTTTATTATTTTATTAATTTTAAGAAAAATAAAGATTCAGTTTTTTTAGATAAAAATTTGAGAATTAAAAACTCAGTTAGAATGTGCGTTCTTTATTTATTCAGATTATATAATTCTCTTTTTAGAATACCATACAGTTCTCTAAATGAAAAAATAAATAAAAAAGAAAATATTGAAGCCAAGGAAATTTTAGCAGATATGGGAGAAAATATTGATTTAGATGCATTGAGTATTCAAGAGAACGAATTTAATCAAATAAATTATGAAGAGAATTTAGAAAGAGATAAAATTATTATAGATGAAATTATGAGTATGTTTTATTCTACATATCAATTTTATATAAATCAATATGTGATATTAGTTCACAAATTATTAAAATTATTAAGTAATTATTTAATAAATCAAGAAACTTTTGAAAGTATAGAAAGTATAAAAGTTTGTTTTATGAAGACATTAGATTTATTATTATCAAAAGTTTCTTTTTTAAATGATAATATTGTAGGTTTTATATATTCAAGAGCAAAGGAAAATCCTACAATATTAAGTGGAGTATTTAATTACAAGCAATTAATAGAGCATTCTCTTGAACTGGTAATAAATAATATCAGAAAAGCTAAACAAAATCAATCAATAAAAAATTTTATAATACAAGAACAAGTTCTTATAAATTATCTTTATTCAATGTGTAAAGAATGTGATGAAATCAAATGTCTGTATGAAAAAATATCTGTATTGAAATACACTAGAGATTTGATATTTTCTAGAAAATATGATGAATTAAAAGAAGATGAATTTAATGAAAAAGTTAAAATTGAATTCAGAAAAATTTTGAAATTAATCTGGGAAAAAAAGCGAATTCCTATTTTAGCTCTTTATGAAGAATATAATAATAAAACAAAGAATCAATTGACTGAAGAACAAAGAAAAAAACTTAAGACAATAAATACTAGTAATTCTTATGAACAAATTGATTTCTGGGAAAATTACTTCTATGAAGCATTCAAAGTTGGAGATATCACTAAATTCACTTTAAAATTATTAAAACTTTATGAGATTGATGAATTTTTTGGAAATATTATATTTTTAGAAATAAATAGTAATGATGATTTCGCTTTAGAACAAGTTGATTTATCATTAAAAAAAATAAGACAATTAATTACCAGTATAACAAAAATAGAAAAACAAATAGTAGAATTAAAATTAAAGAAAAATTATGGCCTTGATAAAAAAAAAATTTTAATAAGTATAAATAATAGAAAAGACAATTTAAGAGAAATAACAGATTACAAACAATTATATTTTTCTTTGCGTCAAATTCTATCCAATTCTTTGGAAATCTTCAATTATGAGATTTATGACTTTAAATCTAAAAATGAATTATATAAAATGTTGTTAATGGAAAATAAAACTTTTTATAAAAAAATAGATTTTTTAGGTTTTATTAAAAACATGATTCAAGCTTTAGAATATTCTGAGGAAAACACTGATATAAATATTTTAGGTTATGTATCAAATTTATTACGTATTATATCTAAAATTATTTCTATGCATCCATTTTTCTATACAACAATACCTAATAATTTTGAAATGTATAATTCTCTTATAATATTATCTTTTCAATCCATAACAAAATATCCGATAAATTCTTTTGAATTCAGTGATGAATTTTTATTTTTAGAAATTATATTTAGAGCCACAAATATTTTTTATTACATAATAAAAAATTGTTCAATGAAGTTTGAAAAAATTAAAGAATTTATGCAAAATGTATTCTCGGAAATGAAAAAAATATTACAAATATTCAAATCGGAAAAAAATAAATATATTTATAGAATATTATATTTATATTGTGTTTGCAGAATTTTGCTATATTTATATAATGATTCTATTTATGATTCCTCATCTTATAAATCATTTTATAATGAAATTTTTAATCAATCAGGAATTTTTAGATTTATTATGAATGATTATAATAAAAAGAAAACTCGTTTAAATTATTTACAATCTAAAATGGATCCAATACCAGAAGAGTCTCAAAATGATAATAATATATCTGAAGCAGGAAACAAAATTAAAGGAAATATGTTTTTTGATCTTAATAATTTCCCAGAAGAAATGCATCCAGTTAAAATAGAGATTTCTAATGATTCAGAAAAATCGAAAAATAGTGAAGAAATGAAAGAAGACTTAATTGAAATAAAAACAGAGCCATCTCCCAGACAAAATGAAGAAAATAATAATAATACTTTAATAGAAGAAGAACCGCATGAATGGTATGACGAAGAAGAATTAGAAATTTTATCATTTTATGAATCGTTTCTGTTTATATATAGTATATACTTAAATGAAAAAAATACTATGGTTAAAAAATATGATGAAGAAAATAAAGAAATAGAAGGACCTATTGAAGAATTATCTTTAGATATTTTATTAAAAAAAGTAAAAGGATTGTTATCTAAAAAAAATAGTGATATCAATAATTCAGAGCAAATAAATGATAATACGTATAATTATTCATTAACGGCAAATAATACCACATCAATCACCAAAAATATATCTTTAGAATCAAATAAACCAAAGAAAGAAACTTCTGTTCTAGATTATAATTGTTTAGAGGAAAGTTCAAGTTTACAATCAGAAGATAATTATATAAAAGAAAATGCGTTAGAACCTCAACATTTATTTATTTTTGCTATTTTACAATCAATCATTAATTTTCAGCACTCATCTTATAATCATTCAATAGAAATTCCAATAAAAAAATCTTCTCATAAATATGAATCATCAGATGAAAGCGAATATGATGATACACAAAATGAAAGTGATGTTTTATTTGATAAAAAGAGTATCAGCGACTCCATTATTTTTTATTATTATGATTCATCACATATCGATATTATATTATTAGAGAAAATTATGATAGAAATAGAATTAAAAATAAATATAAGTAATTATTGCTTGCAATTAGCTGATGGTGGAAATGAAAAAGTACCACCTTTTTTAAAAGAATTATTGCAAAATCTAAATTTTTATAATGTAATGTATAAATATCAAATTAAAGAATATAATCTTGTTAACAATCTTTTTGTGAAAAATAATTTGGCTTTATTAATTAAAAAAATATTTACTAAATTCAAAAAAGAAGATTTAAATGAAATCTCACAGATGAAATATTTTTCCTATAAAAAAATGGGAGAAGTTTATACAAGTGAACAAATTAAAGAAGAAGACACTTTAGAACGTAAAAATATAAATTTTGTTGAATTTTTACAATTTAATGATCTAATAAATAATGATATATCAGATAAAATAAATATTTTTTCTTTTTTGGAATCATTGATATATATCTATCCAAAATATGATAAAAAAACATGTTTAATACTTTATAAAATTGGGTTTCAATTGTTATATAAAAAATGTTCTATTATAAATGAAAAAAAGAATGATAATGGAGAAGAAATTGAAGTAAATACACATTTAATTAAAATAATAGAAGTAATGACAATGATATTTAATAGAGATGATTATAGAAAATTAATAAAAGATCAAAATGTTTTCTGTAGCATGTTATTAAGTCTAGAAGAACTTCTTAAATGTGTTGGAGAAAATTACACCTTTTTTTTTAAATTTTTTGAAAAAATTAAGGATTTTTTAAATACTTTTGATTTTATTTTAGAATATTTAACAAAAGAATTTAATGAAATAGTTCAATATTTGAAAAGACCAGAAAATCTTGTTGATTCTAATAATTTTTTTATTTATAAAAATAAATTAACAACGAATTTAGATTTTTTCATAACATTATTAAATTTTACAAAAAAATTCGAAGTAAAAATGTTGGCAGATGAAATAATAAATTTCGAAAAAGAAATAATAAAAAAAGTAATTAAATTAATTTCTCAAATTTTGGAAATCGAAAAAGAGAAGAGCTTGGAAATTATAAAAATATTAATTGATTTTTTATTTAAGTTTATCGAAGGACCAAATATAGAAAATTTGAATATGGTTTTTTCTTTGGGATTTTTCAAATTAATTTCATATACAATAACAAATATTGACTATTATAAATTATTTCTGAACTATGTCAATAAAGATAATATGCATCAAATGATTGATAGTTATATTCAAATTGAATGCCGAATATTAAAAATATTTATAGTTTACTATAACATTTCTTTTTCGCCACAAAATTCGATTGAAGAATTTGATAAAATGCAAATATGGTATGAAAATAATTTTAAAAAAATCGTAAAAAAACTAAAAAAATTATTTTATATGTCAGAAAAAGAGATGGAAGGAAGACATTATTCAATAAATAAAATGTTGTTATCAATAAAAGAAGATGATAATGATGAATATTCTAAAGAAGAATTGTGTAAAAGAGTAAAAAAATCAATCACAAACCATAAAATTAGTGAAATTAATGAAAAAGATAAAGATAATCAAAATAATAATGAAAATAATGATAATAATGATAATAAAGAAAAAAAATGTGAATTAGAGAAAAAGTCTGAAAAGAAAAATAATAATGATTTTTGTATTATTAAATTTGATATAATTTTAATTTATTATATATTATTAAACTACCATAAAAATTTATCTGATAAAGAAAGGAAATTTAAGTTTTCAAATAGAACCAAAAATAGTTTATTAATAAGAATATGTTTAGTCCTTTTTAAATCAATTTATAGTTTTTTCAAATTTTTATTTGGTGCGATTGGGGTGTTTATTCCCTTCTTGATATATTTTTTTAAAAGGTTCAAAACAAAAAATAAAAAAGATGTTGATTACTTACAAGATTTGCAAGATATAGAAATAAAATGTGAAAATATAAGTGAGGTCAAAATGATAAATTTTTTAAATAATTATATCAGAAAAGTAGAAGTTTCAATCAAAAATGTAATATATAAAGTTTATTTCCCAATGATAGATAAAGCAAATACATTATCTAATTATAGAAAAGAATATTTAATAATAGATAAAGCAGATCCTGCTGATTTCGCAAATTATTTATTAAGTCAATATGATTATATTAATATAAGAGCAAAACAAAATTCAAATATAGATAAATGGATAAGTGAAATTCCTATAATTAATTATATTTTTAAAAATATGTATATTTTTTATCTTTTAATAATATTTGCAGGATTAGGAAGTACTTTTTTAATCTTAGCATCTTTTAATACATTCACATCTAAAATAGAAAGAGAATGCGGAAGAAGTGTTATATATTATAAATATGCCAAAGAAGACACAAGAATTCAGTGTCCTAGATTTATATATTCAGATTCTTCTGATATATACACAGTTATTGTTGCTATTTTTATTTTGATTATTATTCAATGTGCAATTCAAGGAATAATATTTTTTGATTATGCAATTAGGACTGTATTTGTTGAATTAGGAATTGTTAAATTTAATTATAAATCTAAATTAATTAAAAATGAAGGATATCAAGCAAATTTTAAAATTAGTAAATTTAATTACTTTCTTCATATAAATTTGCCAACATTTTTCAGGTGTATATTTAATTTCAAGACAATATATTATTTGTTAAGCTTATTCTGTTTAATTTTGGGTGTAATTGTTCATCCTTTTTTTGACTGTGTGATATTATTAGAATTTGTTAATAGAATAGAAGTCATGCAAGATATTGTTAAAGCGATGTATAAACCAGGTAAAAATATTTTAATTATTTTATTAATGTTCATAATATTAGAATATTTTGCTTCTTTTTTCGCTCAATCATATTTCACATTACACTTTCCGAATTTAACAGACACAAAAAACTATTTGAAAACATTTATGAGAATGATAGATGAAACATTTAAACAAGATGGTGGTATAGGTACTTATTTGGATAAAACATTAGAGCCTGATTATGTACCCCAAGAATTAACAAAAAAATATTTTAATCGATTTATTTTTGATCTAATATTTTTTTTGATCGTTGTTTCACTTATTTTCCAAATGTTTTTATCAGTAATAATAGATTACTTTAATTCAACAAGAGAAAAAAGTGGTAATTTTCAAGAAACTATGGAAACTGAATGTATTGTATGTGGTAATGAAAGAGAAAAAATCGAAAAAAATAATCCGAATGATAAAATGGCTTTTGATAAACATATTACTTTTTGTCATAATGACAATCAAAAAGCCAAAATATACAATTGCAACGTGTTTAAATTGTGCACATTAAACAACAAGTGATTACAATGATTACAGCCTTCGACCGTTTATTTGTTATCACTTCGTCAAATTACACTTAGTTTTCGGGGTTTTCAAAAAACAATTTTACAGATTTACCAAAGTTGTTTTTTCCGAAAAATTTAACGCTACAGATTGTTTTAAATATGGATTTATTGTATAATATCCGTAGATTACTATTGAAAAGGAAAAACAGCGTGAAGGTTCACACTTAATTTCCGTTTACGCCTTATCCGCCCACGATAAGGTGTACTGAACTTTAATATTTATTTGTGGGCGGAAAGGCTATGGGAATTATTATGCTTAATACACTCTACAAAAACTTTAAAAGCGGAACTGATATACGAGGCGTAGCTCTCGAGGGCGTCGAGGGTCAGCCTGTTAATCTTACCGACGAAATCGTAGCCGATATGGCGAACGGTTTCGCGTTGTGGCTGGCTGAAAAAGTCGGTAAAGACTGCAAAAACCTAAAGGTTTCAATCGGACGCGACAGCCGTATAAGCGGACCGCGTATTGTTAAGACGGTTTCAGACGAGCTTAAAAACGCAGGAATTACGGTGCTCGACTGCGGACTTGCCTCTACCCCGTCGATGTTTATGACTACGGTGGATTTAGGTTGTGACGGAGCGGTTCAGATTACCGCCAGTCATCATCCGTTTAACCGAAACGGTCTTAAATTCTTTACACGCGGCGGCGGACTTGAGGGCAGCGATATCGAAGAAATCCTGCAGTACGCTCAGGATAAAAAGAAACCCGCCGTATCCGATAACGGCTCTATAAGAAAGTCCGATTATATGGAGAAGTACAAGGCTCATTTAGCCGAGATTATAAAGAAGGGCGTTGAGGCTAAGGATTACGAACATCCGCTGAAAGGGTTTAAAATCGTAGTAGACGCGGGTAACGGAGTAGGCGGATTTTACGCTGACGTGCTCGAAAGCTTAGGCGCTGATACCAACGGCAGCCGTTATCTTGAACCCGACGGAATGTTTCCTAACCACGTTCCCAACCCCGAGAATAAGGAAGCGATGCGCGCTATTACAGAAGCTGTACTCGAAACCGGCGCGGATATGGGCGTTATTTTCGATACAGACGTTGACCGCGGCGGAGCTGTTGATAAGAGCGGTAACGAGATTAACCGCAACCGTTTAGTCGCTTTAGCTTCGGCAATCGCGCTCGAAGGCAACGACGGCGGTACAATCGTCACCGACTCAATCACCTCAAGCGGACTAAAGGAATTTATCGAAAATACACTCGGCGGAAAGCATTACCGCTACCGCAGAGGATACAAAAACGTTATTGATAAAGGTCTGGAGCTCAACGAGCAGGGCATTAACTGTCCGCTCGCCATAGAAACCTCAGGTCACGCCGCTATGAGAGAGAATTACTTCCTCGACGACGGAGCGTATCTCTGCACTAAAATCATAATCAAAATGGCTCAGCTGAGCAAAGAGGGTAAGGATATAGAAAGCCTTACGGCTTCGCTTAAAGAGCCTGCGGAAGAAACTGAAATCCGCTTTGAGATTACTGAGGACGATTTCAGAGCCTGCGGCGAGAGGATAATAAACGAGCTCACCGCGTACGCTGAAAACAAAGACGGCTGGATTTTGGCGGATGACAACCGCGAGGGCGTACGAGT
>ERZ842401.7582-NODE-7582-length-11052-cov-9.066200_pt1 | contig 11052 bp, 9 predicted proteins | sample MGYA00521270_ERZ842401 | MGnify/ENA primary metagenome ERZ842401 (study PRJEB31892, sample SAMEA3878208) | bioreactor metagenome | biome: Moose rumen | place: Sweden | collected 2011-10 | study: EMG produced TPA metagenomics assembly of the PRJEB12797 data set... | reverse complement strand
GTTAAGCCTGTAGCTAGCGTTCATCCTGAGCCAGGATCAAACTCTTCATTGTAAAGTTTTTATCTTCAGGACCCCAGAGGGAATCCGTTAATCTCTGAACCAAGGACGAATCCGTAGTATCTATCGGACCTTCTGTCTACCTTATGAATAAAGTGACGGTTCGCATTCTCAATCTACCCGCTGCGACATCCCCCAAGAAAGAGGAGCTGCGCAGCTGCTTCTTGTACTACTCAGTTTTGTTCATTGCAATCTTATCATTGTACGATCGTGCTTCCTTTCGGAAAGCGGGTGCAAAGGTAGCCACTTTTTCGACACCGACAAAATATTTTACCACTTTTTTTCAAGAAAAACGAAAAAAAGTGCAAAACAAGGGAGACAGAAGAGGGGAAAAGAGGCAAAACGGGGGGAAAGTCGGATGAAAAGGAGGAACAAAAAGGACGGAGGATAAGAAAAATGCAGGCAAAAAAACAAAGGTAAAGGACAATGAAAAAAACGAGGGAGGAAAAAGACACAAGCTCACTCTTTCTCCAATTCTTGAGGGATGCGGAAAGAAGTATAGAGTTCTAAGACAGCAGCGATAGAGAGGCAGGCGATCCACTCATTATGATGCATGAAGAACATCAACGCCCCAGCTGCCACAAGCAGCAAAGCCCCGATTACCTGCTGGGCACGCAGGCGCTTCAGCACCACACTACTGGTCTTAATGGGCATATTCATCTGAGCCAATGCCACCAGCGCAGCCCCTATAATATATATATAAGGTGAAAGTGACCAATGCGTGATGTAGGAGCCTGCCCCCACCAGGACCATCACGGCTCCCACGAGCAAGAAAGGTTGCGCCAGACGTTTCATTTCACCAGATCCTCCTCAAAGACATAGATGTCCTCATTAGGTTTCTTCATCAGATACTTCTCACGGGCGATGCGCTCTATGGAGTTAGAATCAGCATCCAGTTCATTGAGGCGCAGTGTGCTTTCCTCGAAATCCTGACGATATTTTTCGATCTCGTTGCGCGTGTTTCGAGTCTCATTCGCCACCTCCATCCTGCGCAAAATGCTGTTCTCATCGAGAAAAACGATGATAACGCCAAATATCACCAAGGTGATGATATACTTATATCGACCCAAGAAATTTCGTATTGAAGAAAAGTTATCCATACACTCTGCCTTGTTATTGCTTGCAAAGATAAGTTTTTTTCTTTACTTTTGCATGGGAAAAGCACTATTTTTGCATTTCAAAATTGAAGCAAGCTTTTATGGAAAATTATATTGTATCTGCACGTAAATATCGCCCCACCACTTTCGAGTCGGTTGTGGGACAAGAAGCGCTCACCACCACGCTGAAAAACGCCATCGCTACGGGAAAGTTGGCACAGGCCTACCTCTTCTGCGGTCCGCGAGGCGTGGGAAAGACCACCTGTGCGCGCATTTTCGCCAAGACCATCAACTGTCTGAATCCGCGCGAAGACGGGGAGGCATGCAACGAGTGCGAGTCTTGCAAGGCCTTCAATGAGCAGCGCTCTTACAACATCTTCGAGCTGGATGCTGCATCCAACAACTCCGTTGACAACATCCGCCAACTGGTGGAGCAGGTACACATCCCCCCACAGATAGGCAAGTACAAGGTCTACATCATCGATGAGGTGCACATGCTCTCCACCTCTGCCTTCAACGCGTTCTTGAAGACTCTCGAGGAGCCTCCACGCCACGCCATCTTCATCTTGGCCACCACGGAGAAGCACAAGATACTGCCTACCATCCTTTCACGCTGCCAAATCTACGACTTCAATCGTATCAGCGTAGAGGACATCGTGGCGCACCTGGCACGTGTGGCAGCCAAAGAAGGCATTCATGCAGAGCCTGAGGCGCTGAACGTGATCGCCCTGAAGGCTGACGGAGGTATGCGTGACGCCCTCTCCATCTTCGACCAGGTGACCAGCTTCACGCGTGGGAACATCACCTACCAACAGGTGATAGAGAACCTGAATGTGCTGGACTATGAATACTACTTCAGGCTGACAGACCATCTGCTGGCTGGACAGGTGACAGAGAGCCTGCTGCTGCTGAACGATGTGCTGAACAAGGGATTCGATGCAGGCAACTTCATCACAGGCCTGGGTTCTCACTTCCGCGACGTGCTGGTGAGCAAAGACGAAAGCACCACTTCCCTGCTGGAGGTGGGTGCCAGCATACGTGAGCGCTATAAGGAACAGGCACGGAAGTGCCCACTGTCTTTCCTCTATAAGGCGATGAAGCTGTGCAACGACTGCGACCTGAACTACCGCCTCAGCAAGAACAAGCGTTTCTTGGTGGAGCTGACCCTCATCCAGTTGGCACAGCTCACGTCTGACGAAGACGACCCTGCCAGTGGGCGTGGCCCTGCCACGACAATTAAACCCATATTCCAGAAGCAGGCCAACCAGAGCGCACCACAACAAGTGAGTGCCCCTACCCCTGCTCCAACAGCGCATGCCGCCCCTCAGCAGGCAGCTCAGAAGCCCGCATCCCCTGCCCCAGAGGCACCTAAGGCGCAGCCACATGGCACGCTGACCTTCACGCAGGCCTTGAATGCGCCTGAGCGCAAGGTGAAAACGGTAAAGGACCTCTCGACCCTGAGCATCTCCATCAAGCCACACACGACGGAGGCTGCCAAGACATCTGCTTCAGAAAAGCAAGCCTCAGAGACACAGGCCATTGTAGAGAACCAACCCATTGACGATGCAGCGCTGCACCAGAAGTGGATACAATATGCCAACTCCCTGCCTGTGGAGCAGATAGCGATGACCAAGAAGATGCTCACTACCCAAGTGGCCCTCATAGAAGGCACAAAGGTGCAGATCATGGTGGACAATAAGTTGGCTGCCAGAGACTTCATCACCCTGAAGCCAGCCCTGCAAGACTACCTGCAGAAGAACCTGCACAACAGCGCCTTAGACATCGAGGTAGTGGAAAATGCTGTCACTGAGCAGCCCAAGGCATTCACCAGGACAGAGCGTTTCCAACTCATGGCTGAGAAAAACCATGTTTTGGTTGATTTAAAAGACGAATTCAACCTCGAATTCTCCGTCTGATTAATTTAGAAGACTTATAAATAGAATAAAATAAGGCGATAAAAGATACAAGAAATCAATAAAAGGTGTATTTTTGCCGTGACTTAATACAAAAAACTAACTAAAAACTGAATAAAATGGCTTACGTTATTAGTGACGATTGTGTATGTTGTGGTACTTGTGCAGATGAGTGCCCAGTAGGTGCAATTTCAGAAGGTGATGGCAAGTATGTCATCGACGCTGACAGTTGTGTAGAGTGTGGCACTTGCGCTGGCGCATGCCCTAATGAGGCAATCTCTTTGCCTGAGTAACTTACATAAGAAAAAGAAAAGAGCCCGACTGCAAGCCGGGCTCTTTCTTTTTCTGGTTTAGAGTTTAGGGTTTAGAGTTTAGAGCGTAGAGCTCTAAGTATTAATCCCTAAACTCTAAACTAAAAAACTCTAAACTAATCTTCCTAAAGCTTCTTTGATGCGACGGATGGCCTCCACAATGTTCTCATCACTGGTGGCATAGCTCATGCGGAAGCAGTTGGGGTCACCAAAGGCAGCGCCACTCACACAGGCCACATGCCCTACCTCCAGCAGATACATCGCCAAGTCGTCTGCATTGTTGATCTTCCTGTCGCCACAAGCCTTTCCGAAGAATGAGCTGCACTTAGGGAACAGGTAGAAAGCACCCTGAGGCACATTCACCTCCAGCCCAGGGATCTCCTTGGTCAGCTTCACTATCAGGTCGCGTCTGCGCTCGAAGGCCAGACGCATCTCCTCCACGCACTCCTGTGGGCCATTATAGGCAGCCTCTGCAGCTTTCTGCGACACGGAGCACGGACCACTGGTGTACTGGCCCTGCAGCTTGTTCACAGCTTTCACTATCCACTCCGCACCAGCCACGAAACCTATGCGCCAGCCCGTCATAGCATACGCCTTAGACACACCGTTGATGATCACCACCCTGTCGCGTATCTCCTCAAACTGTGCGATGCTCTCATGCTTGCCCACATAGTTGATGTGCTCATAGATCTCATCAGCGATCACATACACCTGCGGATGCTTCGCCAGCACGTCAGCCAGCCCCGCCAGCTCCTCCTTGCTGTAGACAGAGCCCGTAGGATTGGATGGTGAGCAGAGAATCAGCGCCTTCGTCTTAGGCGTGATGGTAGCCTCTAGCTGTGCAGGCGTGATCTTGAAGTCCTGCTCTATGCCCGCATGCACTATCACTGGCGTACCCTCAGCGAGTTTCACCATCTCCGTATAGCTCACCCAGTATGGTGCAGGCACTATGACCTCATCACCTGGATTCACCAGCACCAGCACCGTGTTGCACACGCACTGCTTGGCACCGTTGCCACAAGAGATCTGAGCCGTTGTGAAGTCCAGTCCATTCTCATTCTTCAGCTTCCTGACGATGGCGTTTCGCAGGTCTGGATAGCCTGGCACTGGAGAGTAACGCGAGTAATTCTCATCGATGGCTTTCTTGGCAGCCTCCTTGATGTGGTCTGGGGTATTGAAGTCGGGTTCCCCCACACTGAGGTTGATCACATCCACACCCTGTGCCTTCAGCTCGGCACTCTTCTGTGACATCGCCAACGTAGCCGATGGTGAGAGACTGTTCAAACGATTGGATAATTGGGTCATAGTGTATTCTTGAATTTTGAATAATAGATGCAAATTGTGTCCCATGCGTTCCTTCTTGGTCTGCAGGTAGCGCTGGTTGTACTCATTGGGTGCCACCTCTATGGGCACATTCTCCACGATCTGCAGGCCATAGGCCTCCAGGCCTACACGCTTCACAGGATTGTTGGTCATGAGGCGCATCTTGTGCACGCCCAGTTCACGCAGGATCTGCGCTCCCACGCCATAGTCGCGCTCATCAGCCAGATGGCCTTGGCACAGATTGGCTTCCACCGTGTCCATGCCCTCCTCCTGCAGCTTATACGCCTTTATCTTGTCCATCAAGCCTATGCCTCGGCCCTCCTGAATCAGATAGACCACCACGCCCTTGCCAGCCTGATCTATCATCTGCATGGCCTTGTGCAGCTGTTCCCCACAGTCGCAGCGCTTAGAGCCGAAGATGTCGCCAGTGGCACAAGATGAATGCACGCGCACCAGCACAGGCTCGTCGGGTTCCCATGTGCCCTTGAAGAGCGCTATGTGTTCCAACCCGTTGGACTTCTGGCGGAATGGTATCAGGCGGAAGTCGCCAAAGGCGGTAGGCATGCTCACCTCCTCACCCTTCTCCACCATCGACTCCTGCTTCAGTCGGTAGGCTATCAGGTCGTGAATGGAAATCAGCTTCAAGCCCCACTCATCAGCCATTCTGCGCAGCTCTGGCAGGCGGGCCATCGTGCCGTCCTCGTTCATGATTTCCATCAGTGCCCCAGCAGGATAGAGCCCAGCCAGACGCGCCAAGTCTATGGTAGCCTCTGTATGCCCAGCTCTACGCAGCACGCCCTTGTCCTGTGCGTACAGCGGATTGATGTGTCCTGGACGTCCGAAGGTGTTTGGCGTAGAGGCAGGATCGGCCAAGGCGCGGATAGTAGCCGCACGATCGTTGGCAGACACACCCGTGGTGCAGCCCTCCAACTTATCCACCGTGACGGTGAAAGGCGTTCCCAGCATCGACGTGTTGTCAGACACCTGATGGGGCAGGTCCAGCTCCTTGCAGCGCGAGATGGTGATAGGTGCGCAGAGCACGCCACGCGCATGCTTCAGCATGAAGTTCACCTTCTCTGGGGTGATCATCTCTGCAGCAATAATCAGGTCGCCCTCATTCTCGCGATCCTCGTCATCCACCACCACTACGAACTCGCCACGCGCGAAGTCCTTCACAGCCTCCTCTATCGAATCCAGTTTTATCTTCTCCATAATTATAGTATATGCTTCATTTATTTCTCAGCCATGCTGTCTATCACATACACAGCCTCTTTGTTCACGTTCATGATGGTCTCCAGATCCTTCTTCAGCCTAAGTCTGAAAATCCAGATACGAATATAGAAAAATAATCCCAAAGGAACAAATATTCCGCAGGCTAAATTCAGCCAATGCTTCTTGAACGGCCTTTCCTGCGCCTCTGTGGTCAGTATCGGATAGTTGTTCAGCACGTTCAGCAGATGCCCAGAGCGGGTGTTCGACATCTCTTCCACGAATCCCTCCAGCGTCTCGTTGATCTGCTCCGCCTCCTCGTCGCCCTCCGCATTCGTCCACAGCTTGTAGTAGTTGGGTGCGCCCTTCAGGTCGTGCTGCTCCATATAGTCAGCGCACTGGGTGCTGAAGGCCTGCAGGCGTTCTGGCAGGGTGCTGTAGTCAGGATCCTCTATGATTACCTCCTTGCGCGCCAGGTTTCGCTTGCTGCGTATGCCGAAGAACTTCTTCACCGCTGTCATGATCTGGTCTATGTTGATCACCACCGAGTCGTTGTTGCTCTTGTAGGTCAGATAAGCGCCGATAGGTGCCAGCACAGCCGTACTGAGCCACATGCCGCTCCAGATCAGCCATCTGCCCTCTTTCGCCATCTTCATGCCCGTATTGTTCACTATATAATAGAAGATGAAAATCAGCACGGAGATCACCACAGGCATGCCCAATCCACCCTTGCGTATGATGCCGCCCAGCGCCACGCCTATGAAGAGGAAGATCATGCATGCCAGCGAGAGTGTCAGCTTCTCATGCCAAGCCGTCTGGTGGCGTCGCATGTTGCTCTGCAGCAGCTTCATGTTCACCTCCCTGTTGCTCCAGTCGGCCTGTACCTGCGCCACGTCAGCGAAGGCGTTGCTCACGAACTTCTCCCTGTCGTCCAGGCTGGAGATGCGATAGATGCTGTCCACGTTCACCATGTGTGTGGCCACTATGTGCTCTATCTGCTTGATGCTGGTGGTGTAGGCAGGTTTTGCAGGGGCGCTCTCCCCCTCCTCGTCCACAGAGCGTTCTCCGCGCACCTTCAGCGTAGGATCCATGCCCACGGGCTGGTACGCATTGCGCAGAGCGTTGTTGAAGTTCACTATGCCCATGCTGTCCACCACCTGCCGCATGGAGTCGGCATCGGCATCCAGCTGTGCCATGTTTTTACTGATGGATTGACTGTCCATGATACCCTCGTCCATCATATTGAAGCTGGAGTCGAACTCTATCAGCGCATGTTTCTCCTTGAAGCTCTCGCGTCTGTATGGCACACTCTCCGAGCTCACTGTCTGCGAGCGCAGGTTTTCAAACTCTTCCCCATCGAAGAGATGCAGGTAGAGGTGCTGCTTGTCTTGGGTCAATTCCATGCGTGCAGAGTCGCAGTAGATGATCTGAGCATTATCGAAGCCATTCTGGAAGTTGTATATCAGCACATCATAAAGCATACCCGTGTCGCGATTCTTATGCCCCACGTAGAGGTTGTAGCCAGGTATCTGGTCATAGAAAGCTCCCTCTGGGATGTCCAGCTCGGGCGACTTCTGCTTCATCGAGAGCACCAGCGTCCAGAGTTTCGACTGTGCGTAGGGTCCCACCACATTCTGGAAGTAGAAGCTCACCACGCAGATGAAGGCGATGAACACCACCAGCGGCCTGAGTATCTGCAGCAGCGACACGCCCGCGGCCTTCATGGCCATCAGCTCGAAGCGTTCTCCGAAGTTTCCGAAGGTTATGAGGGCAGCCAGCAGCACCGCCAGCGGCAGGGAGGCAGGCACCAGCGTCAGTCCTGCGTAGATGAAGAATTGCGCCAGCACCGTCACGTCCAGTCCCTTGCCCACCATCTGGTCCACATACTTCCACAGAAACTGCATCATGAAGATGAAGAGGCAGATGAAGAAGGTGCCCAGGAACAGCAGGCAGAAACTCTTCAGTATAAATATGTCCAACTTCTTTATTCGGAGCATCCTTTTTCCAATTTCGGTGCGAAGATACGATAAAAATGCCAAACCCCCGCATTCCATGAAAAGTTTCTGCGAAGATATAATTTTTTTTGATAAAGTTTGGCAGTTTTAAATAAAGTCTCTATATTTGCACCCGCAAAACAGCGATGGCGGGATAGCTCAGCTGGTTAGAGCGCATGATTCATAATCATGAGGTCGAGGGATCATGCCCCCCTCCCGCTACAGAAAGCACTTCTGAGAATCTCAGAGGTGCTTTTTTCATATACCACCGTCTATGAGCAAGGAACGAAATACAGCCGATGCCTATCGCAAGGCAGCCCTCGCGGGCGATGCCAAGGCGATGAACAATCTGGGGGTGTGCTATACCCGTGGCTATGGGGTGAAGGTGAACCTGTCCCTGGCGTTCAAGTGGTATATGGAGGCTGCCCAGGCTGGCGATACCTATGGCTGTTTCAACGTGGCAGAGTCTTACTACTATGGGCACGGGGTGGAGCAAGACATCCGCAAGGCTTTCGAGTGGTACCTCCGTGCTGCGGAGAAGGGCGACACGCAGTCACAGGTCAACGTGGCGAATGCCTACTACCTGGGCGAAGGCGTAGAGAAAGACCACCTCAAGGCCTACGTGTGGTATCGTGAGGCGGCTTTCCGAGGGCATCTGCAGTCGCAGAAGAACGTGGCTGCAGCCTACTGGAACGGCGATGGCGTGGAGCGCGACGTAGAGGAGTGCGCCTTCTGGTACGAGCTCGCAGCCCAGCAGGGCGACCCACAGGCACAGTTCGCCACTGCTTGGCTACACCTCTCAGGCAGCGTCAGTCAGCCCAACCCCCAGAAAGCCAAGAAATGGCTCTGGCGCGCCACCCTGCAAAGCTACCAACCTGCTATAGAGTATTGCAAGGAGCACCATTTGCTGGGGTACTGAAGAAAGCGTGTGCACAGGAAAATTTGCTTGTGCACAGCCGCAAATCCAATTTCCTTAAAATCGGGTGCATTTCCCCCGAAACCTACTTTCATCGACTGAGAAACTTACTTTCACACCTCACGAAACCCGTTCTCGTGTTTTCTGCTCACGAAGTGCGACATGCGACATGTGACATTTGCTCTATTCCCTATCGCAACGGGGAAATGTGACATTACACCTTACTTATTATATTATAATATTAATATTATAATATAATAAGTAATATATATAGCTTAGGATTTGTAACTCCTCACGGTGCACATGCGAAATGGCAAATGTCACATGTCGCATGTCGCACTTTCGTTTGGTAACGGGTGCAAATTTGCGTTGGTTAGAAGAGCCCATAAACACCTTCTGCTAGGCCACATTATAAGAATCATTAGTGTCTCGTTAAAGCGGATCAGTTGTTGGTCATGTGCCTGGCTCAGTATGCTGACAAGAATAGCCTACGTTATATAGAGGCAAGCCTGAATGCATTGGCCGTTACCCACTTGACATTGCCGACATGGTCTATGCATTCGACAGCAGCGCCATCAGCCTCTGTCTCAAACTCTGTCCCAGGGCGAAATTCAGAAAGAAGAAAGAGCTAAGGACAACATGCAATATGAGGTTGTCAAGTCCATGCCCGTTGATAAGCAGACAGGCGTTATCGGTGATGATATTGTCAGACTTACCAAGGAGAACTCCAAGCAGAAGTACCCCGAGGAATTCCGCATGGTAGTCTACGAAGACTTTGCCACGGGAAATGTCTACCGTTTCATCACCAACCATTTGGGATACGAGGCTCTCATCATCGCAGAACTCTATAGAGAGCGATGGAACGTGGAACTTTTCAAATGGATAAAGCAACATCTGAATATCAAGTCGTTTTACGGAACCTCAGAGAATGCTGTCTATACACAAATCTGGATAGCAGCCTGTGCTTTCCTGCTACTGGCTATGGCCAAGAAGCGCATGCATATCGAGGAGCCATCTTTGTATATGATTTCCCAGACCATAGGTACTATGTTGTTTAAGAAGATACCCATTCCTGAATTGTTTAACAAACCAATTAATAACTTCCCCAAAGATGATAGTCAACTCTGTTTATTTCGAGACTTTAAATCTTAACGGGACAGTAGTGACAAAACAGCATTACTATTATTTGACAGATAATCTTGGCGTCACGCTTTCACTTTCTTACTTCAACTCTTGTAATTCTGCAATTCATTTTTTACCTTTGCCTCGTTAGTTATAAGCTAACAGACATATTTAGAAAGCGTTTACTTGACGCTTTGTCTTTTGCGCAGAGAAACTTCGCACCTTTCTATTGTATAGCAAAAGAGCAAAGCAACAGTAGATGCCTATTGCTGTATATATATTCTCTTACGGGAGGATTATATACTTTCAAGCGTAGGTCTCTGCGTTGCTCGTTCTGCTATACAAGGGCAATGCGAAGGCCTCTCTGCGTAGGATGAGTGACATAAAAACAGATCCTGCGCTTTCTTTTTTTGTGGTGGCTGACTCTGGGGATCTATAGGCCTGCTCTATACTATGGATAAACAAGCTTTAATAGAAAAGATACGTTCATTAGATGGTTTGACATCCAAGGAGAAATCCGATCTGGTTGGTCTTCTACGTAAGCACAAGAAATATGGTTTAGTGTGGGAGGATAAATCAGAAGATGTAGAAGAACGGCTTCGCGAAGAACTTCCTGTGCTTCGTGAAGTGAAAGATAGAGCCATCATAAGTGATTCCCCTGCTGCCCCCAACCATATTCTGATAGAGGGTGATAACTTAGAAGCACTTACAGCCCTCAGTTATACCCATGAGGGGAAAATTGATGTCATTTATATAGATCCTCCATATAACACGGGTAATAAAGATTTTGTCTATAATGATTCGCTTGTAGATACTGAGGATAGCTATCGCCATTCCAAATGGCTCTCTTTCATGAACAAGCGTTTGAAGATTGCTAAACGATTGTTGTCTGATAAAGGCGTTATCTTTATCTCTATTGATGATAATGAGCAGGCGAACTTAAAGTTACTTTGCGATGAAGTTTTTGGCTGCAAGAACTTCATCTCGAATATTATCTGGCAAAAGAAATTTTCCCGTTCAAATGATGCGTTATACTTCTCAACAATGCATGATCATCACTAGTGTCTATTAAATTCCGTTAAATTCAAATATAACTCTCTCATGCACAAT
>ERZ842401.7581-NODE-7581-length-11053-cov-4.173031_pt1 | contig 11053 bp, 13 predicted proteins | sample MGYA00521270_ERZ842401 | MGnify/ENA primary metagenome ERZ842401 (study PRJEB31892, sample SAMEA3878208) | bioreactor metagenome | biome: Moose rumen | place: Sweden | collected 2011-10 | study: EMG produced TPA metagenomics assembly of the PRJEB12797 data set... | reverse complement strand
GTAGATATTCCGCATACGCTGGTATATCTTTGCGATGGAGTCCCAACAGGTGCCATCCTCATGGATGCCCCTCTGTTCCATGAACAGGTAGATCAAATCCTTCTGCTGTGTCCCCACCTTCCCGAAGTCATGCAGGAAGTCCCACACGTCGATGTCGAAGTCCTCCTTGATACGTGCCAGCATGGCCCGCTTGCCCGTCTCGGTGATGTAGTTGTACGTCCTTGGGTCGTGCGACTTGGAATAAGGGATACAGACAGCCACCTCGCCCTCCTGCTGGCGTGGCGGCAGCACACCGTCCGGCTGCTGCACCGTGGCCCGCTGTAGCAGTTTGCTCTCGATGGAGCCACGGATCAGCGTCACGGGGTTGCCTCCGCCGTGGCGATGCACAAACCACTGGCGGAGGTATGAAGGCATTTTCAGATAAACGCAATATTCACTCATGTTGTTTAGATTTGTCTGTTGCAAAGGTAATAAATTCCGAGCAATTACAAAAGAAAACTTTTGGACAATTTCAGCATGATTATCAAATAGCAAAAATCATTAATAGGACTTTTCTTTTGTTGGTTTCAAAAATAATGCCTATATTTGCAGCGGGAACAACAAAGGTAAACAAAAATGGGGAAAAAATCTACAAGCAATTTAAACGATAGTGCTGCAAAGGTGGCGATTAGGCGCAAGAGCATCTCAGGAGGCAGGGAAAGCCTCTACCTCGACATCTACAACAAGCGTCAAAGGTCATACGAATTCCTTGACCTCTACATCCTTCCAGAGCTGAGCTATAAGGGTGCCGCCAATGATGAGCAGGTGAGGAAGATAGAGGACATCAACGCACAAATAAGGGAGAGGAACAGCGATGCATGGCTGGAGGCCGAAGCAATAAGAGCCGCAAGAGAGGCGGCTATCATCCAGGGCGGCGCCATAGTCACCTCAACAAGACGCAAGCGCGGAGGCGTTCCGCTATTGGAGTGGCTGGAGACATACAAGGATTATAAGGCCGAGACAGGGCAGAGCACAGAGCTGGCCATACAGGTAGGAAACCTTATAAACCACATCAAGCTCTACAGGTGGAACGGCATCACGCTCAATGACGTAGATGAGTCGTTCTGTGCGGGTTTTATAGAATACCTTGGGAAGGCGCAGTCTTTGCGCCACAAGAGCGGGCAGCTGTTAAGCCCTAACACGAGGCATTTGTACTACAGCCTCTTTTCGATGGCCATAAACGAGGCGGTAAGTAGGAAGCTCATGGACTCCAACCCAATGGAGAGGATAAGCAGGAGACAGAAGGCAGCTGTAAGAAAGAGAAAGAGCGGGAGGACGTTCCTTGACGTGGACGAGGTAAAGAGCCTTATAGACACGCCCTGCCACGATGAGGACGTTAAAAGGGCGTTCCTTTTCGCTGTGGCCACAGGACTGCGATGCGGTGACATACGCAGGTTGAAGTGGAGCGACATCAGAAACGGAGTGATGCGGATAACGATGCAAAAGACGGGTGCGCCTCTGAGGCTGAAACTGAACGACACCGCAAAAAGGTGGCTGCCAGAGAAAAGGGGGGACGGTGACAGCATCTTCTGTTTACCGAGCAGGGCGTTAATAAGCAAGGTAGTGAGGCAATGGAGAAAGGATGCAGGTATCGACAAGCCTATGAGCTTCCACACGAGCAGACACACTTTCGCAACGCTGAGCCTCAAATCCGGCGCAGACCTTTACGAGGTCAGTAAGAATTTGGGACACGCCAGCATAAGCGTTACACAGGTCTACGCTGACTTAGTGGACGAGAGCAGAGACAGGGCGATGGATATGCTGGACAGTTTGAATTTAGTATAAATATAAAATAGGGATGAGAGTATGAAAACATCAGAATTAATGCATTTGTGTTTCAATATTGAAGAAGAAATCTCAGAGGCCTGTTCCATGATAGGCTATAACTGGAGCGAGGGCGGGAACTATCCCGATAGGGATGAAATTGTAAGTTCGAACGTTACAAACCTCTTGAAGATGGAGAGTGCATCAAGAGTACAAGACAACCCCGTATATAGAAGCGTGATTGATAACGTGGAAAAGCTACAGGGCTATTTAAGCAGTATCGTGGACTATGCGGCAGACAATCCCAAGGATGAGCGCATCGCCAGCAAGATAAGCGAATACGGCAGGGCACTTGATTTCGCTGCAAACGAGTGGAAGGTGATAGGAAAAGAAGCAGATGAGAAATACCCAAAAAGCAGCGATTTCCTTGAAAGCCGCGAGGATTGGTTTTATTTCTGGATAGGAAAAAATTACTTGGAGGTGAAGCAATACACAATAGACCTTCTAGAATCATGGATGCACCAAGGGGCGGAAGAACAGGGCACGGCCGTTAAACTACCCACAGAACTGGACACGGCTACAGTCAAAGCCGTTCTACAGAAGGCCGTAGATGCAGGACTCTTAGATAATGACTACCAGCCGATTGAAATGACTGGAGCGCAAAAGAGACTCTTCGCAAAATTAACTGCGATAATGGAGAGGGATGAGAAAGGGAAGAAGAAGAATATGATTTCAGTCTATGAAAGTTTCTGGAACGTAAAGAGGCTTTCAGCCTTTGATTATTCCTCAACGAGCAAAGAACATTTGGATGATATAAAAAGACTCTTTCCCAGTTGGGTGGTATCTCATTTTAAAGGATAGAAAGAACAAGAAAAACACAAAAAAACACGCATGAAAAGTCGCACAAAAAGTGCATGATTATCATATAATATTTGATTTTTTTTAGTAACCTTAGGTCGGACTTAGGTCGGACTCCGACCTAAGGTTTTGCTTTGAATTTACTTGTAACTTTGCATCGCATTCATGGGGAAGCATAGTGCATGATGCCTCCCTATGGAAGCACGGCAAAGGCGGGGAGCCATGCACCTACCCCGCCAGAGCCATAAACTATTAAAACAAATTAACAAATATGGAAGTAAGTTTGAACGCACAAACAATCATCAGGAAGCTCGACTACATCGAACGCCACATCAGACTGTCATCAAAGACCCTTCTCAATGTCGAGGACTGCGCCTTGCTGTTAGGTCTCAGCGTTGACAGCATCTACCGCCTCACGCATACCCACGCAATCCCGTTCTACAAGCCAGCGGGCAGGAAAACTTTGTATTTCGACAAGGACGAGGTGGAGCGATGGGCGAAATGCCAGTATCAGCCAGTGGTGAACCAGCGGAAGGAATACACCCCCGAAGCTACCCTTAACGCAGTCCGCAGACAGATGGGACTGAAAGCAAAGAAATATTAACCGACTAAAAATGTTCTATTATGGAAAAGCGAAGTAGTTTTATATTTTACGAGTCTTTCTATGAAAGCATCATGGCACTGCCAGACGACAGTGACAAGCTGGCACTGTTCAACGCCATTTGCAGTTTTGCCATAACTGGCGTTGAGCCCTCTTTCACAGGCATAGTAAAAGCCGTATGGCTATCCATACGGCCGATTATCCAGGCGAACACACGGAGATATATAAACGGCCGCAAAGGCGGTGCGCCTCTCGGAAATGAGAACGCAGTAAAACAACCTAAAAACAACCTAAAAACAACCAAAAAACAACCTAAAAACAACCTAAAAACAACCAAAAAACAACCTAATAAGGATGTATATAAGGATGTATATAAGGATGTAGATAAGGATGTATATAAGGATGTAAATAGTATTACTACCCCTTTATCCCCTTCAAAGGGGAAAACAATATCAAAGGATTTTATAAAGAAAGATTTTATAGAGCCTTTTGATTTGTGGCTGGAGCGCAAAAGAGACTCTTCGCAAAAGCCACATGGTCAAATCCCGCCAAGTTTCTCAAACGCATCTTCCACTGATTTGTTCAGCACCTTTGCATACACCTTTGTAGTGCGTATATCGGCATGGCCGAGTATCTTTGCCACCACCTCAATCTGTATGCCGTTGTTCAAGGCCATTATCGCAAAAGTGTGCCTCCCAGAGTGCGAAGATACATTCTTCTTTATCCCAGCAGACGCAACCGCCACCTTCAGATAGTTGTTATAGTTCTGGTTTGCCATCTTCGGCAGCTTGTAGTCGTATTTTCGCAATACGGCCATTGCAGGACCGAGAAGCACGATATAGTATTCCTCATCGCTCTTTATGCGCTTGGCCGTAATGATGTATTTGCCGTTTCTTTCCGTCACGTCAGTGTTATAGTCAAAGTGCATCATATCGGCATAGGCCATGCCCGTGTAGCATTGGAACACGAACAGGTCTCTTGCTTTCGCGACAGGCGCAATGTCAATTTCCGCTTTCTCCAGTTTCCTCAGTTCCTCTTCGGTCAGGAAGGTGCGTAGGTTGTTCTTGCCCCTGTCCATCTTTATGCCCACAAACGGATCGTCCTTTATTATGCCCCTTGCTATCGCCTGATTGACATAGACCTTCAGGTTCTTCATGTAGTTATACACGGTGGTCTGCATGATGCCTTTCCTCTGAACATAGTCGTAGAAGTCCAGGATATTCGCTTTCGTCACATCGCCCACGAGCTCCATCTTCCCATGTTCCCTTAATGCCTCATACATGACACGGTGATGCTTCCTCGTCCCCTCCCCTATGTCCGGCCTATGCTCTATGCGGTCATGCAGGAAGTCAAAGAAAGACACCTCAGAACCGCTTTTCGCAGAAAGCACCCTCTTTACATGGTCGAATGAGAAATCCTCTCCATGCTCATAGCAACGCCTTATATAGTCGCTTACTTTGCGCATCATCGCATTAAGCAGGTCGTTATATTCAATGCTTTGCGGGGAGTTTATCACATGGTTCGTTTCACTCCATTGGTTTTTGTACAGAAGTACGCCAGTGGAATAATAATGCCTTTTTCTGCCTAATGTGACCACAATCTTCACGGCGGCCTTAGTCTTGTTGGTTGCAATTCCTTTGGTGTCAAACACCAGTCTTGCGGACGGAATATTAGTCATAATCTATCGTTTTTTGGGTTAGGGTAACACACTTTTTCTGTTAGGGTAACACAAAGGTAACACAAAATTGCCAAATTATGCTCATTTTTGCCACTTTTTGCACATTTGAAAAATTGAGAAAACCATTGAAAAACAAGTAAACCGCTGATTATCAGCGGTTTACCTCGTGATTCCGCTGCAATTCTCATATATGTAAAATATCTATTGTAAATCAAGCATTTTCTATTTTGCAAAAAGCATAGGGTAACACAAAATACACGTTTATCGCTTCTGGTAATGCCATTTGCCCCACTCCATGAGAGTGTTGTTTTCGCTGAAAGTGACCGTTTCGCCAAATCCGCCATCCAATGTCAGTATAGAGCCGTTGAAGCTGTAAGTGCCGCTCCCTTTTGCGCTGGAATCCGTCTTGGGAAATCAAATAACGCTCTGAAAAAGTATTAAAAACCATATATTTTCAATTTGTTGTGCATTTCTGCTGACGTATTGCAGATGTCTCATTCTACACGGATGGCACCTATCACTATTGCCACGCCGTTCAACATCAAGACCAGCAAAAGAAAAAACCACAACTATACCAAACATAATTGTTGTTATTGCACGCTATTCAGCACGCCGCCTGTACGGATGTCAATTATCAGGCACTCTTTTCTGAAATCTTGCCACTTTTTTCGGATGATGCACCACGGAGGATGCTGTTTTGCTCTCTGAGGATTGCATTTTCACCCAATAGCCTATTATATGAATCTCTTAGAGATTGATAATCTTCGTTTGAATTATTATCTAACCTGCCAGTTCCTCTTAACAACCATTCGGCTGAAACATCAGAAAAAGATTCTAATATCTTACACACAACAGATAAACTAAGTTTTCTATCTCCATTTACATATTGGTTTAGAGTAACCTGTTTAACGCCAATGACTTCTGCGAAACCACTTACAGTAGTTGACTTTTTTTTAATAAGTTCTTTAATTCTTTGTAGCACAAACTCTTCCATAGTTATACAATTTTTAATAATTCTAAATAACGAATTTGAAGTATTTTTTTATTAATTCGATTTGCATATTATCTCAGATGATTTTATCTTTGCACTCGGTAAGTGATTATTTATGTTTACCGAACGTAACAAATTTTTACGAACTACAATTATAACAACAATTATGTTAACAACCAAATTAATCGGAGAAAATCTCTACGAACTAAAGAAGGTCAAGGAGAACACATGGGAAGGTGTCCTGCTTGACATGAAAAAAGGCGACATGCTGAGAGTGACACGTAAGAATGTGGGCACCGTGAGCCATGTCCGCAAGCAGGTGAGCACGGCAAGGAGCAAGCATCCAGAGCGTGCATGGGTGGTCAACGCATTCGACTGCGAGGACTACTGTATAGTGACATGCGAGGCATGAGAAAGGAGACACTGCCATGACACGCACTGATGCAAGGATGATAGCAGAGGAGCTCTACAGGCTCATGAAGAACGACGGCCAAATAAAGGAAACTTGGCTTACTGCAAAGGAGGCCGCAAGCCACATAGGCAAGTCGTATAGCTGGATGCAGAAGAACGGCATATCGCTCCCACGCACTAAGCTGGGTGGGCAATGGAGATACCCTAAATCGCAACTGAACACCTATCTCAATAGGTAGAACACATTGCGGGGTGGAGCAGCAGGTAGCTCGTCATGGCCCATAACCAGAAGGTCGCAGGTTCGATTCCTGCCCCCGTCACAAAGAATCGCACAATGACTTTTTGTAAATATTGCGCTGGCCTAAGACTATAACGCCATGCGCAGGAACAGATAAGGGAAACTTGCGATTATCTCAGCAAGTTGGCGAATCCACGACTGGGTGGTATGGCTTTAGCGTTGATAAAGGGATAGCCCTCCAAGTCCGCAAATAATCCTCCTATTTTAAGCAGTAAGCAAACAGGCTGGGGGTCTGTACGCTTGGACGGGTGACAACATATAAGGATAGGCCACGGCACACGGTAGGAATGTGCCAGTAACCCTATAGACCCCTACAGGGGATAGACATCGGAACAGGGGTGGCCACAAAAATACGGCTTAATGCTGTGAAATTCATGTTTTTTAAGTTAGATGATGTGTTTGTGTGTGCGGTCTGTGAAGATAGCACACTTCTTTGGGAAACAATTAAATCAAATATAATTATGAGAATTATTATCTATACCTCACTTTTCTGCGTGTCGCTCATCGTGATGTGCGCCACGATCTACGCCCTCAACTGGGCGTTCTGGATTAGCCTTGCTGCTTTCTCCCTGTCCTGCATGCTCATGCACCGTGACAGGAAGGTGTGCGAGGGAGACTTGGATGAGCTATTCGGCATAGGCAATGGCTTTTAGTTTATATATGGTTTTGCGATTTAATTTAAGTTTTGTCGTTTTTTTTGGCACTTGGCGTTGCCGCTGAAGGCAGCGGAGAGGTTATTTGCCTCTCCGCATAGCCTTCAGTATGCACTCGTTGATGAAGTCAGCCTTGCTGCCTTCCACCTGCGAGAGGATGTCATGCACCTCCTGCGCTGCCCGATTCCCTTGCCGTTCTATTCGCTTCGGTATCTAACGCCAACGGATTTGTCATCAAAAAAGAAAGGAGAATAGCTATGGCAAAGGGAAAATGCAAGTTCACAAGGGAACAGCAGCCTCCATTACACACCCCTGCCTAAGTCGGCTCGGATATAGACAACTAAAACTGAGGAAAAACCAAGGTTCGACTCCTTGGAGGGGAACGATGGGAAGCGTCCCATTTTACTGATTGTTGAACTAATTACCGCGCCAAAGGACGCGGGGAGGTGAAAGGCCTCACGCCTGTTATGATTCCAACGTTGATGATTTAAGGCTAAAAAAGGAACTTGTGCAGCAATTAGTAAACGCTTTTAAATATGTCAGCAGCCTTCGGACTGCAAACGCCAAGTAAAGCTGATAAAAGGAGCAATCAGCGGTGTAAAGCCTTGGATGAGCGGGAGTTCGATTCTCCCACTTGGCACCAACTATATCACAGTAAGGCCGTCCGACCAAGGACCCTGTAACAGGGCGGGATGAGGGCGTGGCGAGTTGCCGACTACTCCCTCATCCCTTAAACAGAACATTTTTAGTACATCATGAAAATATTAGGAATAGACCCGGGCCAGAACGGCGGAATCGCCGTTATCGCCGACGGGGAGCTGATCGAATGTGTGGCCATGCCCCAGACGGAGCATGACATCAACGAAGTGCTGGAGAGGCACAAGGACGCAAAGGTGGCATTCCTGGAGCAGGTGCATTCCATGCCCAAACAAGGCGTTGCGAGCACGTTCACCTTTGGAAAGGGCTACGGATTCCTGCGCGGGGTCTTGGTTGCCAACAAGGTCGTATTCCTCGACGTAACGCCAAACGAATGGCAGAAGACGCTCAGGATTAAGGCAATCAAGGACGAGCCGAAGACGGCCCACAAGAACCGCCTGAAAGGCTATGCCCAGCAGGTTTTCCCAAAGCAGAAGTTCACGCTGAAGACCGCCGATGCGGCCCTGATAGCGTGGTATGGATGGCAGATGAGTAAATATCTATAAAATCAGTTATATCGTTACACTATGGCAAATCCAAACATCGTAAAGTTGCAGGGTTACTTCAACAACGAAACCTGCATGAAGAACCTACAGGCGATGCTCGGCCAGAAAGCGCAAGGCTTCGCTACGAGCGTACTGTCTGTGGTGAACAACAACCGCCTGTTGCAGAACGCAGAGCCGGCCACCATCTATTCAAGTGCTATGGTCGCCGCATCACTTGACCTTCCTATCAATCCGAGTCTCGGCTTTGCTGCCATCGTGCCTTACGGACGGTCAGCACAGTTCCAGATTATGACCAGAGGACTGATCCAGCTGGCCATCCGCAGCGGCCAGTATGAGCGTATTACCAATGCAGTAGTGCACAAGGGAGAACTTGTCAAATACGACCCTTTCAGGGATGAGTATGAGTTCGACGCGGGCAAGAAAGAGAGTGACGAGGTAATCGGATACATGGCGTACTTCCGCACGGTAGGGGGCTTCGAGAAGTACTTCTACATGACAAAGGAAGAAGCTATGGCACACGGAAAGAAATATAGTAAGTCTTTCGCTACCGGCGTATGGGCCACCGACCCTACGGCGATGTGCCTTAAAACCGTTACTAAGCTGCTCCTTTCCAAGTTCGGCATTCTCTCCATTGAGATGCAGCGGGCTATCCGATGGGACCAGGGAGTGGCAAAGAACGACTTCTCGCAGATAAGCTCATTCGACGAGATAGATGCGGAGGAAGTGGACTACGTAGACAACGAGCCCATCCAAACCGCCGTCAACACGGAGGAAGTAAATCCTTCCGACACGTTGTTCGGTGACGAGGAAGGAGCGAAAGAAAAGAAGTCTAAGAAGTAAAAATCATTGCACATCATGAGCAACGAGCTTCAGCGTACCAACGAATGGTACTTGGCCCGCAAAGGCCATATTTCAGCCTCGCAGATAGCCGTTCTTTTGGGTAACCATAAAGAACCTATGACGGAGGAGGAAATCGCCGCAGCGAGGCTTAAAAACCCCAAATCAAGGGTAACTACCAAGGACGTGCCTTTTTCTCAGGGGACATTCACATACCTTGACGGGAAGATTGCCGAGTATTACATGACCGATGATGCCTACCTTGAATATCTGGAGCAGTTCGGCTATGAGAACAGGGCTATGCAGTGGGGCACATTCTGGGAAGATAAGGCAAGGGAGGAATACTGCCTTGCAACAGAGCACCATGTCTCCGATGCCCCTTTCATAGAACTGAAGAACTATGAGAGGATCGCAGGAGGCTCCCCTGACGGGATCATCGACGATGAAAACGGAATCATCGAAATCAAGTGTCCTGCCACCCCAGCCATACACCTTCGCCATGTCCTCTATGAGAAGCCGGAAGACCTGAAGGAGGATAACTTGGACTACTATGCGCAATGCCAGTACAACATGATATGCGTGTCAGCTTGGAAGGGAGTGCAGTATGACTTCTGCGACTTCATAAGCTATGACCCCCGAACCACGGCAAGCAAGCAGCTCAAGATACTGCGCATACCAGCCGACAAGGAGATGCAGGCGGAACTGATAATACGCACATCGCTGGCGAAGCAGTATTATCAGGAGCAGATGAAAAAGATTGATAACATTTCAACTAAAATACTAAGCTACAATGAGTGACTACTACGGATCAATAAATCTGACGAGGCTCTGGGAGGTGACTAAGAACCACCCGGAGTTGGTGAAGGAAGTTACCTTCAAGGACGGGCGCAGGGAGAAGTTCATCAACATCAATGTCAACTCAAAGGCCGTTGATGACTACGGCAATGCCGGCTATATCAAGGTGCCCTGCAAGGAGCCTAACATGAAGCTCCAGAAAGGCAGGTACTACGTCGCAGACCTCAAGCTGCGAGAGGAACAGAACCACATAGGCGGGCAGAGATACCAGAAGCGTGAGGACTACACTCCGCCTGAGCAGAAGACGGACAACGACGAAATTCCGTTTTAGCGAGCGGATAAGGCTGCTTGACGAATACTTTCAGATACTATAGTGCGATATGAAGACAATAAGCAATACGGACTACGCCGCCGTCGTGGACTTCCTGCGTGAATATGCGGACACGCCAGACGGCGGCAGTCTGAAAGCATTCAACAGGCGGAGGAGAGCGAGAATACTTTACAGGAAACTTTCAGCGAGAGAATACAATGGCAGGATGGGTAAAGATAAGACGTAACATGCCGGATTGGCTGTGGGACAGCGAGACCAAGCTCAAATGGTACATCGACCTGCTGCTGATGGCTTCCGTCAAAGACACGGAGCGCGTCATGAGACTACAGGTAGACATGACCATGAGGCAGCTGGCTAAGAGGTGGGACACTACCACGCCCACAGTCTCCGATTTCCTCAAGAAACTGGATGCGGAAGACATGGTGATCCTTTGTAAAGAAAATGACGCAACTTTACAGAAACCTTTACAAGGAGCTTTACAGAAACCTTTACAGATAATAGTCCGAGATTTCAGCGAGTTACGAAACACAGCGTTACAGAGAGCTTTACAGAAGCCGTTACAGGGAGCTTTACAAAATCCAAAAGAAAAAGAAAG
>ERZ842401.7580-NODE-7580-length-11053-cov-6.216039_pt1 | contig 11053 bp, 10 predicted proteins | sample MGYA00521270_ERZ842401 | MGnify/ENA primary metagenome ERZ842401 (study PRJEB31892, sample SAMEA3878208) | bioreactor metagenome | biome: Moose rumen | place: Sweden | collected 2011-10 | study: EMG produced TPA metagenomics assembly of the PRJEB12797 data set... | reverse complement strand
TGTCCGGTCGCTTGAAGTCGTAAATCTTGATTTTTCGCGTGTCACTGACCGGCTTGAAATCATCCGCCCCGGAATCGCCAGAGCTGATGGCTTGAAGCAATTGGTCAATTTCATCCTGTGACAGAACCTCGTTCATGTCTTCCCACCTTTATAACGCTTTTTAGAGCGAACCGCTTAGTTCGACTGGATTACATCCATCTGCATAAAGCGGACATCTTTAATTTTTGAAGAACTCAGAATTGTGTCGTTGATTGCATTTCGGATTTCAATCTTAAGATTTTCTTCGTTCTGTGGCCGAAGTTCATCAGCCGTCTTCTGTGTAAAGTATCGGCGCAAAAAGTCTTTAAGTTCAACAGTTCTTTGCGTGATTTCTGTTGAAGTTGCCTTATCCTCTTTTTTGTAGCCGAGAACGACATCAACGCGGACAGAAGCAGGATTTGCTTCCATAGTGCGTGTTTGAATCAATCCGAGAGAGGTGTACCAGTCAAGGATTTCTTTTGATGCCGAATATTCTTCGGTCATTGGAATAGCAGCGTTTGTGCTTGTATTATTTCCGCCGACCACTTTCATGGTGATAACGACAACCGTAACAATCAAAATGACTGCCGCAAGACCAATCGCAACCCATTTTAAAAGACCAGGAATGAGGAGACCTTTTCCGCCTTTTGCAGGAGCGGCTCCAGCGTCTCCGCCGTCATCCAATCCTAAACCTTCATCTTCATCTGCCATAGAAAACTCCTTGTCCTACCAAAAAATGGTAACATTAAAAATGGCCTTCATCAAGAATGATGATGTCCACGCGGCGATTGTACGCCTGACCTTCTTTTGTTTCGTTAGAAAACATCGGTCGTGTGTCAGCATAGCCGGCAATCGAGAACTTTTGCTCCTCAACACCGAAATCTGACAAATAGTGAAGCACATTCGCAGCGCGCGCCGCCGAAAGCTCCCAGTTTGACGGAAAACCGACATTGTTGCCGTTTTCGTCGAGGAGAGCAGGAACTGGCGTGCTGTCTGTATGCCCCTCTATTCTAAATCTTCGGTTTTTTAATTCCGAATCTTGAAAAAATTTTGACAATTTAAGAAGAATATCGCGCGTTTCGTCGATATTGAGGAGCGCACTTCCTTGCTCAAAGAAGACATCGGAAGCAAGCGAGATGACAAGCCCGCGCTCATCGCTTGAAATCGTGATTTTTGCAGATTTTACTTCGGGCGCAAAGAGACTGACCGCCTTCTTTTTTGCGATAGAAAGCGATTTTCCGCGCTCCGCAGACGGAAGTGCTGAGACAGAATTTCCCAAATCGGCGAGTTTTCCGGCATTCAAAGACCGACCGCCACTTGTGACGGGAGCTTCGATAGACTCCGTGGTAATTTGAAGCGATTCTTGAATTTGCGCCAATGCCGCCGTATCGACCTCAGACGGGTCGTACAACATAACGAAGAAGCAGAGCATGAGCGTAATCATGTCACCATAGGTACCTTGCCAGGCGGTTGACGGTTTATCCGGTTCTTTTTTTTCTTTTTTTGCCATTTGCGAGCCTTTATTCTAGCCTTTTTGAAGAAAATTAGTCTTTAAGGACATCCGGTTCGATAATCTTGCGCGTTTTCGGGTCAAGATAGGTGAGAAGCTTCATCGCAAGGATTCGCGGGTTGTCGCCCGCCTGAATTGAAAGCACGCCCTCAATAACCATTTCCATAGTAGACATTTCTGCCGCGTTCTGAGCCGAAAGTTTGTTCGCGAACGGAGCGACCAACCAGTTTGCAAGCATAGAACCATACAAGGTCGTAATCAAAGCGACAGCCATGTTCGGACCGAGCGAGCTTTTGTCTTCCAAGTTGTTCAACATACCGATAAGACCGATAACCGTACCCAACATACCGAAACCAGGACCGTAACCTGCCCATGCGTTGATGACGCCAATCCAGCTCATGTGGCGGGCCTCTGCCGCGCTCATCTCGTTTTCCATAATGGCGCGAATGACATTGCCGTCAGTACCGTCGACCACCATGCGCAGACCTTCCTTCATGAAGGCACTGTCCAAGTCGTCAAGACCTTCTTCCAAAGCAAGGATACCTTCTCGGCGGGCCTTTTCCGAAAGGGCGACCATATTCTGAATCAGCGTTTTTTCGCCGTAATCATGAGTTTTGAAAGCCCTGCCCATGATTTTGAACAAACCGAGAGCCTGTTTTAAAGGCGCAACGATGAACAATGCGGCATAAGAACCACCGACCGTAACGAATACAGACGGAATATCAACGATACCACCGATTGTACCACCCGAAGTGACGACACCGAGACCGATGGCAACCGTACCACCGATAATACCAATCAAAGTTGCTATATCCATGATTTTCTCCTAAATCATTAACTTTTATATTTCAAGAGCATTTATGCCAATCTGCTTGCGGTAAGAAACAATGCGGTCAATGACTTCCTGAGGTTTGTCCTTCACAACGATTTTTTTGCCAGAAAAGAAAGTGACCGTAAGGTCAGGATTCTGCTCCATGCTTTCAATCATGTGCGGATTTATCCAGTATGTAGAACCATCTAATTTTGTTACAGGAATCATATTTCCCCCACCCTGCAAGAAAAAAGACTTTAAATATTATATCATTGTAGTACAAGTGTTAAAATATTTAAAGTGTATTTTTCAACTGCACACTGCGCATTTCTAACTTCTTTTTGATTATCGGAAAAATATAATTTTTTATTAGATTCTCTTTTTCTGATTGCGTTTTTTTTATTGTTTAGTTACTTTAAAAGTATGGAGAGTTTTGGGAGAAATACAAAATGAGCACAAAAATCCTTGTTATCGAAGATGTACCCGAAATGTCGGATTTGATTTCAATGTATCTTGAAAAGGAAGGCATGAGCGTCACAAAGGCACTGAACGCAGAAATCGCGCTCGAAACGCTCAAAAACGACATTCCTGACCTCGTGATTCTTGACCTCAACTTGCCGGGCATGAGCGGCTTCGACTTCCTCAAAAAATTCCGCGAAGAATACAACAATACGATTCCCGTTATTATTTCTTCGGCTCGTGATGGCGACGAGGACATTATCGAGGGGCTTGGCTTGGGCGCAGACGAATTCGTCACAAAGCCATTTTCCCCGCGCGTGCTCGTGGCAAAAGTAAAAGCAAATTTGCGCCGAAGTTCAGAAATTTCTGACGCCGCCGAAGAATATTATGCCTTCGGAAACTACAAACTTCTATTGAATTCCTGCGTACTCAAAAAAGGGAGCGAAAAGATTCCGCTTTCCAACAAAGAATACAAAGTGCTCGAATATCTCACAAAGCATGAGCGAGAGCAGCTTTCCCCCGAAAAAATCTACAAAGATGTCTGGGGCACGGAATTTGGCGATGTCACGGCGGTGGCGGTCTACATTCAGCGGCTCCGCAAAAAAATCGAGGCGAATCCGAGCGACCCGCACTTCATAAAAACCGTGTTCGGCATGGGGTATCTCTTTGAAAATTAAGACTCAGCTCCGCGTTTTTCTTATCGGCGTGATTCTCGTTCCGATTCTCGCCGCGGTCTCACTCCCCGTTTACCACTACCTCACCCGCCCCGAACGGCTTCTTTTCGACGGCTACCAGCAGGTGCGGCAAATCGGAGAACTCCCGCTCTCAAAGCGCGACATCAATGTGTTCAAGCAGCTCCTTCACACGCTTCCCCCGAATGTTGAATTCATTATTCTTTCCGAAAACGGGGAAAGCTACGAAATTCTTGCAAACACACTAGGAGCTTTCCCCGAGTGTTCCTTCATCGAAAAACACACGCTCTTCCACTACATGAACGAAACGAGCGACGATTATTTTTACCAACTCACTTCCCCTTCGCTCGAAAGCGATGCCGATATTCTCTTCATCAGTCGCATTTCTCGCGATACACGGCACAATAAAAAAAGCGGCTTCTTTGAAAAATCGCTCCGCTTTTCCCTCATTTTTGTCGGCATTTTTGAACTGTTCTGCGTGATTCTCATCGTGAGCCTTTCAAACACAATCACGCGCTCAATCACCAGTTTAAGCAAAAATACCGAACGAATCGCAAACGGCGAGCTTGACGCCCCCTTTGACTACGAAAAAAACACCAAAACCGACAACGAAATCACTTCGCTCGCTGAAAACCTTGACAAAATGCGCCTTGCCCTCAAAGACAACGAAGAGCGGCGCACCAAATTCATCATGGGAATCAGCCACGACTTGCGCACGCCCGTCGCCGTCATCAAGGGCTACACCGAGGCATTGAGCGAAGGATTCTACAGCACGCCCGAAGAAGCAGAAAAATCGCTCGGTATTATCAGCACGAAGACAGAGCAGCTCGAAACCATGATAAACACGCTCATCAACTTCGTAAAACTGAACCAAACCGACTGGGTGCAGCAGCTCCAAAAACAGAAAATCGCGCCCGTTTTCCAGGAATTCGCGCAGAGTTCCGTCACCACGGGCGGCATTTTCAAGCGGAATGTCACGGCGGAAGTGCGCATAAACGAAAACACGGAGATTCCCTTCGATAAAGAGCTCGTTCAGCGCACGCTCGAAAACCTCTTCTCAAACGCGCTCCGCTACACGAATGAAAACGACTCAATCGAAATCACCGCGCTCGAAGAAAACAGCAGGATTCTCTTTAAAATCAAGGACACGGGAATCGGCATAAAAAAAGAAGATTTGGAAAAGATTTTCGACATGTTCTACCGCGCAAGCTCTTCAAGGCGAGAGGAAGGCATGGGAATCGGCTTGGCGACCGTAATGACCATCGTAAAAGCGCACGGCTGGAAAATAAGCGTAAATTCCGAATTCGGAAAAGGCTCAGAATTCGTGATTGAAATCCCAAAAACACCTGTTAGCCCCGCCTAATTCGTTCGTTAGCCTTCCCTAATTCGTTTCGCCAAGTCTTGTTTTTTGCAATTTCCAATGTTACATTATATAGAGAAACTTTTTGAAAGAGGTACAATTATGGCAATGAAAATCGATCCAAGCGTATGCGTAAACTGTGGAACTTGTGAACCTGACTGCCCAGTCGGAGCAATCTCAGAAGCAGACGGACACCGCGAAATCGACGCAGGAAAATGCGTGAGCTGCGGAACATGCGCTTCTGAATGCCCAGCATCAGCAATCAGCGAGGCATAAGTTCATTTTTAATAGCGAAGGCTGCCACTCGGCAGTCTTTTTTTTTTTGTCCGTTTGTTTTACAATAAGAGCATGTTCATTTTTCTGCTTGTCGTCTGCGCGATTTTCTGCTCAGCCCTCGTTTATCCGCTCTGCACATTCGCCACGAATTTCCAAAGCGCGTATTCATTCGCCGTAAGTGCGCTTATTCTCTGCCTGCTCGCTTTTTTGGCGGCAAAACAAGTCAAAAAACACGGCGCAAAATCCGCGCTCTTCTTTTTAATAAAAAGTTTTATCGTCATCACGGGAATCACCGCCGTTTTTGCCGCAGTTTTCTCAGGAAAACGCCTTCTTGCCCTGCTTGCGCTCGCCGCAACGCTCGCATTGTTCGCGCTCGCCGCCCGTTTTCTCAAATCAAGCGCAAAGGAACTCGCCGCCGAAAAATCATGAATCGTTTCGTTTTTTTTCTGCGCATTCTTTTTTTTCTCGTGCCGGTCCTTCTTTTTTCCCAGTCCGAAGCGATTCCCTTCACGGCAGAAGAGCCGCCCACCGAGCCGCTTTTCATCACAAAAAACTTTCTTCCCCGCATTGAAATCCCGAAATTCATTCCGCCGCGAACGGCAACATCCGACGAAGAAGCCGAAAAAATCGCCCGCGGGAACGAAATCTGGCAGCAATACCAAAAAGACCTCGAACGCTACCAGAAAATCAAAAATCTTCCGAAGAATTTTCCCGCAGAAAAAATCCGCGCCCGCGAAAAGCCCGTTTCTCTCTTTTACACCTACCGCGTTCTTCCCGACAAAGAAAAATATCTCGACACTTTTCACGGCTTGTACGCCCGATTCCAGACTGGGCAGGGAACGCTCGCCACGGTGAACCGTCTTTCCTCGCCCGAAGCCGTCAAAGTCGACATGGATTTGATTCTTCCGATTGCGCAGGGGCTTTTTATTCCGAAAAAAGCCGAATCCGCGCTTGAAATCTTACTCCAAAAAGAATATGCACCGCTCATCACGGAAAAAACGCCCGTCTACTCAATCGACGGGACGGAATTCTATTTTCTGCAAGACAAAACTTTTTCGCCCACACAGATTGCCTTTTTCCACGACACGGGAATGCAGCTTCCCTTAAGCAAAAAAGTCGTCACTTCCCAATTCGGCTACCGCACAAGCCCCATCTCGGGAACTTGGAAATTCCACGCAGGAATCGACCTCGCCGCCCCCATCGGCACGGAAGTCTACGCCTGCAAAACAGGCACGGTCGTCGCGGTTGAGCAAAACCATCCGCTCTACGGAAAATACATCGACATCAAACACAACGGAAACACCACGAGCCGCTACGCCCACCTTTCAAAAACGCTCGTCACCAAAGGGCAAACTGTCACCACAGGGCAGAATATCGGCTTGGTCGGCACAACGGGGGCTTCCACTGGCCCGCACTTGCATTTTGAAGTCCGAGAAAACGGCACGCCCACCGACCCTTCAAAACAAATTAAGAATTTTTAAAATCGCTAGAAATTTTGGATATTTCCGCTGCTTCCGCATAAAAAATTCAGATGAATTTCAGAATTTCACGCGCATTTTCATAGAAAAAGAATCAGACTTGCACTATACTTGAAATGAATTTTTCTGACTATGAAGCTTTTCGGACTGCCGTCAATTCTTGGCATTGCAAAGAGATTTTCATTTTTCTCGCTCTTCGCCCTTTCGTGCGCGCTCGCATCTGGCGAAAATTTCCGCGTGCGAAAAGTCATTCCGATTGCGCTCAGCGGTCTGCACGAAAAACCCACCGTCGAATCGGGCATCAACGACGCGCTGTGGATTACGCTTCCGAGCGACCTCACCTACATAAGCGGCGTGGAGCTTACGCTCAAAGTTCCCGAAGACATCGTTACATGGCGCGATTCGGTCGCCTACATGCGCTACGAAAAACTCGACCCAGAGCCGAGCGAAAAAAAACAGAACTATTACGGCGAACGCTCGTACATCAACACGATTCCGGGCAATTTCTCGCTCACACTCTACATTCCCATCTCTTCCGAATTCGCCATCAAGGACAGCCCCTATTCCGTCAAACTTCCCCTTTCTCAAAATCAGGCGGGCATTTTTCTCCGCTTTATGATGGTCATGAAGGGCGTTCCCGAGTCGCTTGAAAACGCAATTCTCGAAATCACGGCAAAGCCCGTCCTCAAAAACAAGGGCGAACTCGCGCTTGCAATCAGCCCCGCTTCCACCGAAGAAAAAAAATATTCCGTCTTCATCGACGACGCGCCCGTCACCGACTACGCAAAAAAAATCCTCAGCACAGGCGAGCATCACCTTTCTGTCGTGAGCGATTCTTACCGCAACGAACTGCGCACTTTCCGCATTGAGCAGGCAAAAAGCACCTCGCTTTCGGTGAAGCTCCGCGGAATCGAGCCGCTTCTTAAAATCCTCTGCCCGCGCGACACGCAGGTTTTCCTCGACGGCGAGCAAATCAAAGTCGGCACAGAGCCAGTCGTCGTCACGCAGGGAGAGCACGCCGTCAAATTCATTCTCGGCGACTACGAAATCGTCAAAACCGTCTCCGCACAGAACGGCAGAACCTATTCCGTCAGCCTCAATGTCGATGCGAGCGTTTCCGAAGAAGAATAACACCGTGGAAAAGCGCAACCTTACAAAGGTTTCTCTTTTCCACACCTTTTCTTTTCCAAATTCCCAAAGCAAAACATTTTAAATTCTTCCCAAATGCACTAAAGATTTCCGCATTTTATAGCGATAATATAAAGGTCGGGCACGCAATTATCCCCTCCCACCCATTGGTGCCCGACATGCCTGATGGGCAACTGGGCTGTCGCAAGACAGCCCTTTTCTTTTATAAAACGGTGGCTTTACAGAAGTTTTCAGAAATTGTATTCTATATAAATGCAAAAAACGAGCAAGTTTACTATCGTTATGATTTCAGGGCTTTTTTTCTGCGCGGTGCTTTTTGGAGCCTCGCTTGGTCTCGCCCTTTCAAATACAAAATACATCATCGACAACGAAAATTTCACTGAGTTCGACACGGCTCTACCCACGCGCATTCTCGACATCAACGGCGAGCTTATCACCGAATTCGCGAGCGAAGAAAAGCGCGAGATTATCAGCATTAACCGCCTTCCCCAGCACATGATTGACGCGCTCGTTTCCCGCGAAGACAGAATTTTCTACAAGCATCACGGCTTTTCCGTAAAAGCATTGTTCCGCGCGGTCATCGGTCAGGCACTGCATCTTTCGCTCGGCGGTGGCTCAACGCTCACCCAGCAGATTGCGGGCACGCTCTACTGCGACCGCACCGACAAATCCTACAAGCGAAAGCTCAAGGAATTGTGGTGGGCAATTCAAATGGAACGCCGTTTCTCAAAAAACGAAATTCTCGAACTCTACCTCAACAAAATTTATTTCGGCATGGGAACTTATGGCGTGAACGCGGCAAGCAAGCTCTACTTCGGGCACGACGCAACGGAAATCACCCCCGCAGAGGCGGCATTGCTCGTCGTCCAGCTTTCAAACCCCGCGCATTACAACCCCTTCGAGCACCCCGACCGAGCCATGGACAGACAGCACTATGTTCTTGCGACAATGGTAGAATCAAGCTTGATTACCGAAGAGCAGGCAAATTCTTCATTTGACGATTATTGGGCGAATTTCGACTACACGCGCACGGGAAATTCAGCAATCGTCGCACGGGAAGACAATGCCCCCTGGTTCTCGGAATATGTGCGCCGCGAGCTTGCTAGCATGGTATACGGCGAAGACGACATCTATTCTTCGGGCTTCACCGTAAACACCACGCTCAACCTTAAAAATCAGATTGCCGCCCAAAACGCAATGGAATACTACATCGCCTATGCAAACCGCTCATATCAGCGCGGGAACAATATGCGCCAAAACGAGGCGTTCAGAATCTACACACCGCTAACAGAGCTTCTCACGCTCACCTTCAACTTGGGGTCTCTCAAAGTCTCACAACAACGAAACGAAGCACTCGCACTCTCAACCTACACAAAAACAATCAACCCGATTGTCGATGTCATGTCGCTCGTCTGTGGCATTGACTCGCTCAAAGTCGGCGTGGCGAACAAGGCGAACGCGGTCGCAAAATTGAATGTCGGGAAAAATGTCATCGAAGGCACAATGATTGCGCTCGAAAATTCCACAGGATACATCACATCGCTCGTCGGAGGAAGCAAATTCGACGGCGAAAACCAGTTCATCCGCGCGGTTCAGGCAAAATTGCAGCCAGGCTCTTCGTTTAAGCCGCTCTATTACAGCGCGGCAATCGATTCTCGCCAGTACACACCGAGCACGATTATTTCCGACACGCCCGTTGTATTCCACACGGCGGACGGAAAGCCCTACATTCCGCAGAATTTCCGCGGTGAATGGAAGGGCGATGTAGAACTATGGTACGCGCTCGCACACTCAATGAATGTTCCTTCCCTCAAGATTCTCGACGGAATCGGTTTCGACACGGCAATCAATCGCGCTATTGACCTTCTCGGCGTTCCAAAAGAAGAAATTCCGAACCGAGGTTTCGTGCCAGGCTATCCGATTGGTCTCGGTGTCTGCTCAGTCCGTCCGATTGAAGTCGCCCACGCATACGCGATTTTTGCGAACGGCGGAAAAGAAGTCGTTCCCATCGCTATCCGAAGCGTTGAAGACAAAAACGGAAATGTATTCCTCAATCCCGAAAGGGAAGTCCGCCAAAAGCAACAGGCAAAAGGCGCATCCACGCAAATCATTTCGCCGCAAACCGCTTATGTCATGGCACGGCTTCTTGAAAACACTGTAAAGACTGGGACGCTTGCAGGCCCCACTGGCAACGGCTCAAAGTTTACCTATCGAAACGAAAACGGCAGGAAATATACGATTCCCGCCGCAGGAAAAACAGGAACAACGCAAAACTGGGCTGACGCATGGGCGGCATGTTTTACGCCCTATTACACATCTGTATTCTGGTTCGGATTCGACAAACCAGGTCAATCACTTGGACTGGAACTCACTGGCTCGACACTAGCAGGCTACGCAATGGCAAGTTTTATGCAAAAAGCGCATGAAGGTCTGCCATATAAGAATTTTACACGCCCGTCCAGTGGCACCGTTGATGTCACCGTCTGTTCAGTCAGTGGAGATTTGCCAACAGACGACTGCGAGGGGCATAAAATAACGCTCACTTTCCTTGAAGGCACACAACCCACAGAACTGTGTACGCTTCATTCAGGGAATTCAGCAGGTCGGCTCTTGGGAATCTACCGACTCGAACAAGATTTATACCGTGCAGGCTTCGCAAGCGACCTCATCATAAAGGACACAAGCCCCCTCAGTTTCGATTTGGATGGAATAGGAACTCTCGACAATTCTATGAATTCATCATACGATTTCTTGCAAGAAGACGAATTCGGAAACGCGCCCGACTACAACTACCTGTTGGACTAAACGCAAAAGCTATTTTTTATACAAAAAAAATCTCAAAAAACAAAAAACAGGAACTTCCCTTAAGCAAAAGAACACCCTCACGATGGTCGTGAGGGTCGCTTACATTTACATACAAAAGAGAAACAGGGGGGAGAGAGGGAAGGGGAAGGAGCGAGGATATGGCCAGGTCTCACGGCCTGTTAGTACCGCTCGGCTGTGCGCGTCGCCGCGCCTGCACCTGCGGCCTATCGACCCGGTAGTCTTCCGGGGGCCTTCAGGGGGGGCAAAGCGCCCCCCGGGGACGAGCGGTCTCGGGGCCGGCTTCCCGCTTAGATGCTTTCAGCGGTTATCCGTTCCGGACTCGGCTACCCGGCGCCTGCCGCTGGCGCGACAACCGGCACACCGGAGGTCCGTCCACCCCGGTCCTCTCGTACTAAGGGCAGATCCCCTCACTCGTCCTGCGCCCATAACAGATAGGGACCGAACTGTCTCGCGACGTTCTGAACCCAGCTCACG
>ERZ842401.7579-NODE-7579-length-11054-cov-3.371216_pt1 | contig 11054 bp, 8 predicted proteins | sample MGYA00521270_ERZ842401 | MGnify/ENA primary metagenome ERZ842401 (study PRJEB31892, sample SAMEA3878208) | bioreactor metagenome | biome: Moose rumen | place: Sweden | collected 2011-10 | study: EMG produced TPA metagenomics assembly of the PRJEB12797 data set... | reverse complement strand
GGTAGAGAATTAGGATATTTTATGTTATGCAATTCTACTACTTTTTTTCCTAGCATCTTTTTCTATCAACATTCTTGATTATGTATGGCATGTCTTAAAATATCCTAATTCTCTACCTTGCAGGCAAAGTTTTATATATACTTTTATATTGCTTACTATATGTATAAAGCCACTTCTTAAATATAAGAATTTAAAAGTGAAAGAGCTTGCATATAGTTTTGCGGGGGTGATTGCAGGGATAGTGTTACTTGAGAGTGCACTGCTGAGCGACAAAGTTGAGTTTTATTCTATATATGTCAGCATCATATTTTTGCTTATCTATTTTGTGATACTTATAAGGTTGTCAAGTAAAAAAAGCAGAAAAGTTGTCGTTACTGGATTGTTACTCATATTCATATCGGTTGAGACATTCGTCAATATGTATCAGACATCAATCTATACCATCACACGTGGCGACTACATGCAAAATGTTAGCGACATAAGAACCATAGTTAAAAATTTAAAAACCAAGACCAATGACTTCTATAGGATTGAGAGAGTTGATATGAAGGCCAAGGATGATGGGGCATTTATCAATTTCCCTTCAAGCTCTATATTTTCATCTTCGTCATACAAGTCAGGCAGTGATTTCTATAAGCAATATGGCATGGAAGCATCGACCAATGCTTATTCTATAACTGGATCGACACCTTTCATGGATTCTATACTTTCAGTTAAGTATAAGGTTTTTGAAAATGAGTTTACAGATGCCACCGACCTTAATCTAAGAGCTATAGATAAAGTTGGCGGTGTATCTATGTATCAAAATATCGATACTATGCCATTATCATATATGCTAGATAGAGAATTTCTTGCAAATTATGATACTACATCAGGGAACCCTGCTACGATTCAGAATAATTTTGCAAGAACGCTTGGGCTTGATGTTATGCTTGTGAAGAACGATATAGCTATTAATGGTATCAAAGCATTTTTTAATGTAAAAGAATCTGGTGATTATTATGCTTTCATTCGAGACAAGAGCATCAAAGAAGTGACAGTGTCATATGCAACTACATCTAAGCAGTTTAAGAATATGAACCGAGGATATTTCATAGAACTTGGCTACTTAAAGGCAGGTTCCGACATAGAGTTTAGAAATGATACTAATGAAAAAGACATATTGATGGAAGTGTTTAGATTTGACTATGATGCATTTAAGAATGTAATTAATGAATTAAAGTCTTATTCAGATTTTCATATTAATGATTATACTGATAGTCACATATCTTATAGCATAGATGTAAAAAAAGATGGGAAATGTGTCATCTCTCTACCTTATGATGAAGGTTTTAGGGTGAAGGTAGACGGTAAGGAGGTGAAGACAGAGCCTGTTTTGAATTTCCTTATTGGTTTTGACCTTGATAGAGGGCTACATGAAATTGATTTAACATACATACCAAAAGGATTAAGGCTTGGTGCATTACTTTCTATTTTAGGTATAGCGCTACTTATTGCAATATATGTATATGATAGAAAGCGATCTAAAGCTAAGTATATTGACAATTCCTTGAATAAATAGTAAAATATTGTTTTGTGGATTTGGTGGGTGTAGCGCAGTTGGTTAGAGCGCCAGATTGTGGATCTGGAGGTCGTGGGTTCAAGTCCCATCACCCACCCAGCAAAATATAATCTAGGGCTATCGCCAAGCGGTAAGGCACAAGACTTTGACTCTTGCAGTCGGTGGTTCGAATCCACCTAGCCCTGTCAAGAGACACTAGCTCAGTCGGTAGAGCACTTGACTTTTAATCAAGTTGTCGGGGGTTCGATTCCCCCGTGTCTCACTTCTATCTGCTGCCTGTTCACATAGGCAGCTTTTTTATTACAATTTCATAAACACTTTTTCGATTTTGTTATATACTCCCTCATTTTAACAAAAACATAATTGCATTTTAGCCATTGTCGATGTATAATATTAGAGTTTTGTAAGCTCGCGTTACTTTAGCGAGGTAAAAGGACAGTGTAATACTTTCTAAAGCTAATATTGGAGAGGTGATAGATTTTGAATCCAAAGACAGTCAAATACATTATCAAACGTCTGATACTCGCGGTCTTTACCATATGGGTCGTGATCACGCTGACATTCTTTATCATGCACGCGGTACCGGGAGGTCCCTTCCAGTCCGAGAAGGCAGTTTCTCCTGCGGCACAGGCGGCGCTTGAGGCAAAGTACGGCCTCGACAAGCCCCTGATGACACAGTACTGGACATATCTCACGGATGTGATTCAGTTTCGCTTCGGCCCATCCTTAAAGCAGCGCGGCCGTATGGTCATCGATATCATAGGTGATGGGCTCAAGACATCAGCGAAGCTTGGCGTGATAGCAGCTTTTCTGGCACTGGCTATCGGCGTGGTGCTCGGAGCGGTGGCGGCTCTCCGTCGTAACACCATTCTAGATCGTATCATCATGATCATCACGACAGCATTCGTATCCATGCCTTCATTTATAATGGGATCTCTGCTTTTGGTCGCTTTTGCCATAAAGCTGCATGCGCTTCCGGCAAACGGCAGTACACCGGCAGGCCTGGTGCTCCCGGTCATCACATTGATGCTTTATCCTATGTCATATATCACGAGACTCACGAGAAGCTCAATGCTGGATGTGCTGGGGCAGGATTATATCCGTACAGCAAAGGCAAAGGGCGTATCTAAATGGAGGATCATCTTCGGCCATGCCTTAAAGAATGCGCTGACACCCGTCATCACTTATTTCGGACCGATGCTGGCATATATCGTTACGGGCTCACTGGTGGTGGAGCAGATCTTTGCGGTCCCCGGCATAGGCAGAGCTTTTGTTCAGAGTATCATAAATCGTGATTATACACTTATCATGGGTACGACCATCGTTCTGGCTACCTTCATAGTCATCATGAATCTGGTCAGTGATATCCTGTATAAGGTGGCAGACCCCCGGGTCAACTTGGAATGAGGCAGAGAACTTAACGAAAGCGAGTCGAAGACGAAGCTTGAGTTTAGTCGTAGCCCTGCAATACACTTAAAGAGCGAAGCGAGTTTAGTGTATTGCATCGGCAGAAAGGAACTATAAAGTATGGATAGTGTGAGTAATAAAAGACATCTGTCCCTGCAGGTAAATATGGACGATTTTATCCCTGCGACGGATGCCGAAAAGGAATATATGGTGCAGATGCGCCCCTCATCTACTTTCTTCAAGGATGGAGTGAAGCGTCTGATAAAAAATAAAGTAGCACTGGTCAGCTTTATCGTGATAGTCCTTATCACCTTGGCTGCGATCTTTATTCCCATGTTCTGGCCGTACAAGTACGAGCAGATGCTGGGTATGGTGCCCGGTCAGCCCATGGACGCATCCTTTAACAATCTGCGTCCCATGGAGTATTCCGTGACGGAGCAGGCTCGTATCGAGGCAGGAGAGAGTGTTTTCCCCCACCTCTTTGGTACGGACGCCCAGGGGCGTGATTATTTTATCCGTGTGGTATATGGTACCAGGATATCACTTGCAGTGGGATTTTTCGCCAGCCTGATCGTGCTGGTTATCGGCATACTGGTGGGCTCCATCTCCGGTTATGTGGGCGGAGTCGTGGATATCGTGCTGATGCGTATAGTGGATATTATCTATTCGCTTCCCGATATGCTGATGGTCATTCTTTTGGCTTCGGTGCTTCGTATGACGCTCGATACCGCGCTTGAGGGCACGGCTCTGGAAAAAGTAGGATCGAATATCATCTCTCTTTTCATAGTGTTCGCAGTGCTTTACTGGGTCAGCATGGCCCGTCTCATCCGCGGGCAGATCCTTTCCCTGCGTGAGCAGGAGTATGTGCTCGCTGCGGAGACCGCAGGTGCAAAGGGCAGCTGGATCATCAAAAAGCATCTGATCCCGAACTGTATCTCGGTCATCGTGATCTCAACCGCGCTGCAGATACCCAGTGCCATATTTACGGAGAGCTACCTTTCATTCCTCGGGCTGGGAGTAAACGCACCCATGCCGTCGCTGGGATCCCTGGCATCCGATGCTCTTAACGGACTCAGCTCATATCCGTACCGACTCGTTATCCCGGCAATAGTTATCTCACTAATCGTGCTTTCCTTAAACCTCTTTGGCGATGGCCTGCGCGATGCGTTTGATCCTAAATTGAATGGTTAAGCAGGGGGGATAAAAATGGCATTATTAGAAGTAAGAGATTTACATACATCATTTTTCACAGATGCCGGTGAGGTGCGTGCGGTAAACGGCGTATCCTTTGACCTCGACCATGGCAAGGTCCTCGGCATCGTGGGTGAGTCAGGCTCGGGAAAGTCGGTGACGGCATACTCCATCATGCAGATTTTAGCCGGTACCGGAAAGATAGTGTCCGGCTCCATAAAGTATGACGGCAGGGAGCTGGTGGGAGCCGGCGAGGATGTGATGAAGGACATCCGAGGAAACAAGATATCCATTATCTTCCAGGATCCCATGACCAGCCTCAATCCTACATATACCATAGGAAAGCAGCTGATGGAGGCTATCCTGCTCCACACCGACAGGAACAAGGAGCAGGCTTGGGATCGCGCAGTGGAGATGCTTAAGCTCGTAAACGTAAACTCTCCCGAAAAGCGTATGAAGCAGTACCCCTATGAGTTTTCCGGCGGTATGAGACAGCGTGTTATGATAGCGATGGCTTTGGCGTGCGAGCCGGATATACTGATAGCCGACGAGCCTACCACAGCTCTCGACGTGACGATTCAGGCAGGCATCCTCGAGCTGATGAAGGACATCCAGAAAAAGATGGGCATGGCGATCATCATGATCACCCATGACCTCGGCGTGGTGGCGCAGCTTTGTGATGAGGTCATCGTCATGTATGCAGGCTCTATCTGCGAGCAGGGTACGGAAAATGAGATCTTTTACAATCCCCGCCATGAATACACAAAGGGACTGATGAGATCCATCCCCACGGTGGACAGTGACGGAGGCAGGCTTTCTCCTATCACGGGTACGCCTATCGACCTTTTGAATATGCCAAAGGGCTGTGCATTTGCTCCGCGATGCGACGCCGCGATGAAGATATGTCTGCGTGAAAAGTGTGACCGCATCCAGATCAACGATATGCATCAGGCGGCATGCTGGGTCAATGTGAAAAAGGCGGCCGAGGAGGGAAGTCTCTCAGAGCTTACCGCGGCTATGACCGAAGAAGAAAGAGAAGAGGAGGCAAAGGCCCATGAGCGATAATACAATGACAAGGGCAAAGCAGCCTATCATTTCCGTAAGACATCTTAAGCAGTATTTTGATATCAGCGACGGCTTTCTCGGATCAAAGCCGCTTAAGGCGGTGGACGACATTTCCTTTGACATCGAGGAGGGCGAGACCTTAGGACTCGTGGGTGAGTCCGGCTGCGGCAAGACCACTGCTGGCAGATCGCTTTTACATCTGTACAAGCCCACAGCTGGTGAGGTTTACTATCGCGGCAAGCTGATAAAGACAAAGAGCGACATACATGAATTTCGTAAAAAGGCGACCATGGTTTTCCAGGATCCCTATTCATCACTGGATCCCCGTATGACCGTGGCGGATATCATAGGTGAGCCCCTCGACGTGCATCATATGTATTCCTCAAAGGAGGAGCGCAGGGAAAAGATACTGACACTGATGGAGCATGTGGGACTCAATTCCGAGCATGCGGCCAGATATGCCCATGAGTTTTCCGGCGGCCAGAGGCAGCGCGTGGGTATCGCGAGGTCACTTGCGGTGGATCCTGATTTCATCGTCTGCGATGAGCCGGTTTCCGCTCTGGACGTGTCTATTCAGGCACAGGTCATAAATATGTTTGCTGAGCTCCAGGAGGAGATGAACCTGACATACCTTTTCATCGCACATGACCTTCTGGTGGTCAGACACATCTCTGATCGTATAGCGGTCATGTATCTCGGCCACATGGTGGAGCTGGGAAAAGCAGAGGAGCTTTATTCCAGACCTCTGCATCCTTATACAAAGGCGCTTATTTCCGCGGTACCCGTACCGGACCCTAAGGTGGCAAAGGCCAATAAGCGTATCGCGCTGACAGGCGAGATACCGAGTCCTTTAGACGCCCCCAGCGGATGTCCCTTCAGGACCAGATGCAAGTACGCCACAGATGTTTGTGCGGGAGAGGTTCCCGAGCTTAAGGAGGTCGAGAGCGGGCGCTTCTGTGCATGTCACAGGCTCGCGGAGATCAACGACTGATTTCGGTTTTCATACTTCGTAGGGAGGTATTAAAACATATATTGCATTTTCCGGGTGAAAACGGAGGGTGCAAAAAAGAAGCTATTATGAAAGGAGAGATTTTTCAATGAAAAGATTAGTAGCTCTTTTATTGGCAGGAACTATGATGTTTTCACTCGCAGCTTGCGGTGATTCTGCCAAGAATCCTGACGGTGGAGCTGTAACTGATGATAGTGCAGCTACTACCGGCGATACAGCAGCTTCTGATGGCAGCGCACTCAATGTGTGTCTCGCATCGGAGCCTGCTACACTTGATCCTGCACTGAACTCTGCAGTTGACGGTGGTACAGTTATTCTTCACCTTTTCTCAGGTCTGACAAAGTGGGAAAAGCAGGGCGAGGGTCTCGAGATCGTAAACGACGGCATCGCTTCTGAGGAGAAGACAGAGAACGAGGACGGTACAGTTACCTATACCTACACTCTTCGTGACGACGCTAAGTGGTCTGACGGACAGCCTGTTACAGCAGCTGACTATGTGTTCGCATGGAACCGTGCAGCAGGCCCCGAGCTTTCGGCTGACTACAACTACATGTTCGACGTGGTCAAGGGCTATGATAAGATGTGGGAGAGCGAGGACAGCGGCGAGGTTGACGAGGATGGCAATCCCGTACCCAAGTTTGTAAATCCCGACGCAAAGCTTGCTGTCGAGGCTACAGACGACACTACTCTCGTAGTTACACTTAACACCGATGTACCTTACTGGAAGGAGCTTATGGCATTCCCCGCTTATCTTCCTGTACGTGAGGATGCGGTAGACAACGATGGTGCATGGGCAGCAGATCCTTCCACCTATGTCTGCAACGGACCTTACACCATGACAGGCTGGGAGCACAACTCAGTGATCAACCTTACAAAGAACGACAACTTCTATGATAAGGATGCTGTCACAATGCCTGCCATCAACTTCTACCTTTCAGATGACAGCAACAACATGCTCACAAACTTCCAGAACGGCGACTGGCAGATGATCGACGATGTACCCGTAAACGAGATCGCAGCACTTCAGCAGAGCAATCCCGACGAGTACTTCAACGAGGGTCAGATCGGTACATACTATGTATGCTGGAACATCAATGAGGAGATCCTTCCCTCCGGCACAAGCCTTTCAGGCGTAGAGGCTGAGCGTGCGCGTGAGGAGATCAGAAACGCAGTTTCACTCCTTATCGATCGTCAGTACATCATCGACAATATCGCACAGGGCGGTCAGATCCCCGCTTCTTCATTCGTTGCCATGGGTATCACAGATGCCGATTCCTCCGAGCAGTTCTATGAGAACGCAAATAAGGACGCAGGCAACAGCTTTGTAGGTTACTATGATGCATCACAGGATGCACTTCAGGACAACTACAACAGCGCTATGGAGACACTCAAGAAGTACTATACCTTTGATGAGGCATCAGGCAAGTTTACTGACTTCCCCAGCCTGGTATATCTGTACAACACAAACGAGGCTCACAAGGCTATCGCTGAGTACATCCAGACAGCTCTCGACGCCGTAGGCATCAGCCTTAAGCTTGAGAACCAGGAGTGGAATACATTCCTCGAGACCAGAAAGAACGGTGACTACTCTGTAGCACGTAACGGCTGGCTCGCAGACTACAATGATCCTATCTCCTTCCTTGATATGTGGACCACAGGCTCAGGTAATAATGATGTTCAGTTTGGCAAGGGTGCCAACAAGCAGCTTTCCGCATACTCCATCGACCTTACAGACCTCGGCTATGACTTAAAGGTAGAGAACGGCACATGGGCTGACACCTATGATCAGGTTATTTCCCTTATCAAGGGCGAGGCTGACAAGGACAAGAGATATCAGCTGATGCACAAGGCTGAGGACCTCCTCATGAGCACAGGCTGCATCACACCTATTTACTACTACACAGATCTGTATATGCTTTCAAATACCGTAGACGGCTTCTACTCAAATCCTCTCGGATTTAAGTATTTCCAGCAGTGTACATTTAAGTAAGATCTAAAAAGTATTTACGGCACCATAGGGCTTAAAAATTAGCCCTGTGGTGCTTTTTTTTATACTCCGTTTTTGGTATAATGAACTTTGTATATGTATTTTGGAACGGAGGATGTTCTGATATGGATATGACGGAAACCAAAAGGGAGATACTGGATAGTCTTTTGATGGATTATATCCTGGTCTATACCATAGATCTGGAGGAGGACCGCATCAGGCTATACAAAAAGACCGAGGAGTACGGCACCTTTGACATGGTGGAGGAGGGAGTATACTCCGAGTTCAATGACAAGTACACTTACGAGCGTGTGCCCGAGGACACCAGAGAGTGGCAGAGGCAGCAGGGCACTATAGAGAATATAAAAAAGGAGCTTCAGAACCAGCCATCATTTGAGATCACCTATGTCACAAACTACGGCAAGTGGCGTAAGCTGACCTGGCGCGTGCTGGAAAAGCGCGGGGACATGGTGGTAAAGGCTCTCATGTGCTTCCATGCTGTGCCCAATGACAGCGAGGAGTATTATAATGAGATGCGTGCAAAGGAACTCTCCGAGATAAACGCCCACCAGATGGATATGATCCAGGTGCTGGCGCAGGAGTTCCAGACCTGCTACTATGTGGATCTGGATATGAATTCCTTTGAGATCATCCGTATGTCCGAGTATATGCTTGAGAGGTACAGGCGTGCCTTTGAAACTTATATCGCCTTTAACTATGAAAAGGCTTTCCACTATTATATAGAGAGAGATGTGGCGCCGCAGGACCGGGAGCGCATGATGCAGACGATCACGGTGGACAATATAGTGGAGCAGATGAAACACAATTCGTCCTACATTTCCAGCTGTCTGGCACGCAATTCCGATGACAAGCTGGTCCACTACAATTTCAAATGGGTGCGTATAGGCGACGACCCCACAAAGGTCATTTTGGGCCATGCGGATGCCGAGGCGGAGTACCAGGAGAATGAGCTGGCCAGAAAGACATTAGAGGACGCATTGAATCAGGCGAACCACGCGAACGAGGCGAAGAACGCATTTCTTTCCAATATGTCCCACGACATCCGTACACCCATGAACGCCATCATCGGGTATACCGAGATCGCTCAGGTGCATATTGACGACAACGCCAAGGTCAAGGACTGCCTCGGCAAGATCATGACCGCCAGCCAGCATCTTTTAGACCTCCTTAATAACATCCTGGACATGAGCCGTATAGAGAGCGGCAGGGCCAGGCTTATGGAGGATGAGTACCGGATATCCGAGCTGATGCACGATATCTGGAGCATCGAGGAGACCCGTATACAGAAAAAGAGCCTGAACTTCCAGATAGATATGTCCGAGCTCAAGGACGACGCAGTATATTGCGACAAGATGCGCATGAGACAGATGTTTTTGAACTTCGTATCAAATGCCGTGAAATACACGCCCGAGGGAGGCGACATAAAGGTCACCATACGCCAGAGAAAGAGCATACTCCCTGGGTACAGCCGCTATGAGGTGCGCATCAAGGACTCCGGCATAGGTATGAGCAGGGAGTTTTTAGACAAGCTTTTTGTGCCCTTTGAGAGGGAGAGGTCATCTACCGAGAGCGGCATAGAGGGCACTGGACTCGGTATGTCGGTGGCAAAGAGCATTATAGACATGATAGGCGGTACGGTCCGTGTCAAAAGCGAGCAGGGAGTCGGTACCGAGTTTATTATTGTATTTGATCTGAGGCTGAACACAGGGTCGAGCTTAAAGTCCATGGGGCGGTCGTCCCTGGAGGAGGAAGAGAACCGGGTGACGCCCTTCCGCAACCGATTTGAAAAGGGCGGCTCCATTCTTCTGGTGGAGGACAATCAGCTGAACCGCGAGATCGCCCGGGAGATCCTGGAGGAGGCCGGATTTACGGTGTCAGAGGTGGAGGACGGGGATCTGGCTGTCGAGCGCATCATGGCCTCAAAGCCCGGAGACTTCGATCTGATACTCATGGACATCCAGATGCCTACCATGAATGGCTATGAGGCCACAAAGGAGATCAGGCGTCTAAAGGACGAGGAGCTTTCTACCATCCCTATCGTGGCGATGACTGCCAATGCCTTTGAGGAGGATCGGCAGCGTGCCAAGGAGTGCGGTATGAATGGCTTTATCACCAAGCCGGTTGTGATCGATAAACTACTCTCTGAGCTTGAGAAGCACTTCTGATTGGGCTGTTGAAGCAATATTCCACTTATGGGATTATCAACTATCAGAATAGTGTGAAAATTGATAGAATTGTGGAAAAGTTGATAACTTGGGTGTATTTTGGTTGATAAATAGGCAGAAATATGGTGTTGAATGATGCATCAACAGGAGTTATCAACATTTTCAGAGGTATTTTTCTTCTATGTATAATAGAATTTTTACTACAAAATCCCGAAGGATAATATATCTGATCGTACTGATCATTCTGATGCTGACCACAGCCACTCATATGATCTTTTCGCAGCGGCAGCTTTTAGGTGGGGCTTTGGAGGTATCTGCCTTTAACTACACCTTTGGCTTTTCCCAGCTGCTTATCATGTTTCTGGCAGGCCTGTGGGGTATAGTGCCGGCGGTGGTGGCCTTTATCATGGCCTTTATCGATGCGGTCATATACGATATCGACTCAGCATATTCGGTGAGCATTTACCTTATAGCCATGGTCGGAGCATATTTCTTAAGTAACAGAAAGGCCTACAGGCATATATGGAGTACGATCCTCGGCGGCGTCATCTTAAATGCCGTGATGGGTGTTGTCTGGTCCGCAGTGGGCACCATTGCCGCAGGAGAGGGACCAGGAGGTATTGACTGAAATTCTGTGGCAGCGGATCA
>ERZ842401.7578-NODE-7578-length-11057-cov-3.508726_pt1 | contig 11057 bp, 6 predicted proteins | sample MGYA00521270_ERZ842401 | MGnify/ENA primary metagenome ERZ842401 (study PRJEB31892, sample SAMEA3878208) | bioreactor metagenome | biome: Moose rumen | place: Sweden | collected 2011-10 | study: EMG produced TPA metagenomics assembly of the PRJEB12797 data set... | reverse complement strand
AACTCGATGACAATGGCATTTCAGGAGTAGTTGTGCGTCTGTCGTCCTTCACTGATGCTCGCAATAAGCCTCCCGTGATACAGACTAATCCTGATATCCTGAACTCTGTGCCCTTCAGAGCTTGTGTCTCTGATTCTCAAGGGGTGATTTTGGCGGCTAATAAGTTCCTCGCATCATCTCTAGGCGTTGACCCTACAGGCAGCAACATAGCCGAGATACTTGAGCCGTCCGTACATTCTGAGCTTATGCACGTAATCGCTGCTCGTTCAGGGTGTGCGGAGTGCCTCATCTCGGATATTGTCAAGCACGACAACTTCTACCAGTTCACACCTGAGAACGTGTATCTAGACCCTGACTATAACAAGTTGCCTGAGGTAAAGAGAGAGGACTTCCGGAGAGTCAGACTTCATGCGAGTCCTATAGAGTGGGCAGGTAAAGAGTCAGTGATGCTGACGGTCGAGGACATTACGGATTCTCAGCGTACTCAGGAGCAGTTACGCAGGCTCTTGACGTTCGACGCTACGACCGGGATTCTCAATAGGCGAGGTATGGAGCACGTGATTCTTCGTGAACTTAGTGCGGCGGTCAGAGAAGCACGGAACTTGAGCCTGATATGTCTTAGCATAGACAACTTAGGGCATGTTACTGAGAAATTGGGATGGGCTGCGGGTGAAAAGGTCATGCGCAACTTCGTGATTAACATGAAGGGGTTCCTTGATGGCAGGGCTGAGAGTGCCGTTTCTGTCTGGGGAAGAGGAGAGTTCATGATACTCGCGCATTGTACTGGTGCTGTTTCTGTCGTGATGGCTAATGAGATTAGAGATGCTTGCGCACATTCTGCGTCTTGGCAGGGCTTGGCCGTAAGTGCAGGAATTGCGGACTTTGCTGACGGAGGTTACTCAGGAGTTAGCGAGTTCGTAGGTGCAGCTTATGACGCAATGATTCAGGCTAAGATAGATGGCGGGAATAATACCGTGCTGGCTGGAAGGTCATGAAGGCTCTAAAGCGTTTCGGACAGAACTTCCTGATAGATAGGAACATTCTAGGGCTGATTATTGCTCGATCAGGATTAACTCATAATGATTGCGTCCTGGAGATAGGCCCGGGACATGGTGTGCTCACTAGGGAGATACTTGCTCAGAAGGTGAAATGTCTGCACTGTGTTGAGCTAGATGAACGCTTACGCCCAGAACTAGAGAGCATTGATGACGATAGGCTGCTTCTTCATTGGGGAGATGCCCTGAAGTTCAACTACTCATCGCTAGACCCATTCCCCAACAAAGTAGTAGCCAATATTCCCTACAAGATAACTACGCCACTAATCTGGGAGTTGCTCAAGTTTGCTGATAAAGGCTTGAGGTACATGCTCATGATGCTGCAGAAGGAGGCCGCAGAAAGAATAGTTGCTTGTCCTGACACTAAGGCTCGTTATCCTTTGGGAGTGTGTATTGACGCTGTGGGGAGAGCTAGAGTAGTCCGTAGAGTCTCTCCTAAGTGCTTCAGGCCAGTGCCAAAAGTAGAATCTGCAATCGTGGAGATAGAGATAACTCGGAATTTTGGGCTGACTAGTTCTGAGTTATGGAGCAAGATGCTGCACTTGGGATTCACTCACAGACGGAAGACGCTTGCTAATAACTTGAAGGGCTGGGATATACCCGAAGATTTAGGGGAAAAGAGGGCGGAGGACTTATCAGCAGATGAATGGGTAAAAATATACTCCTCTGCACAAACTAGTCATACAGAGGAGTAATCTTTCTAGTTATTATTCTCGTTATTATTCTCGTTAAGGACTTCTTCATCATCAAGTTCATTGGGCAAAGGTATATCCGGAAGTTCTGTGAACTCCATAACTTCACCCGCACTGAACTCGTCCGGCAAATCTTCCACGTCGGCAGCAACTTCCTGAATTTCGGCGACATCATTAGGTGCTATGTCTGCGTCGTGTTCCTGTTCTGGGGCTTCTTCCGGCTCGGGTATTACTTCAGGCTCTGCTTCTTCCTCCTGCTCTGACTCTTGGGCTTCATCGTTTATGGCGGCTATGTGCTCGTCCAACTTGGCCTCCATCACACTGAATGCTTGTGCTAGTTCCTTGTCTGGCTCAGGAATAGGCTCGGGCAAAAGCTCGTCGACGTTCTCAGCAGGTTCAGCTTCGGGCAAGTCTTCAGCACTCTCGACTGACTCCTCGACGATTACGGGAATTTCCTCCAGCTTCATGGCTTCATCTTCGACTGGAGACAGCTCTATAGTCTCGCTTACTGGTAAATCCTCGAACTCCTTGCCGTTCTGCACCAAAGGGATAAAGATTGCTATGACTTTAGTGTTCCTGCCGTCTCCTGAGGCATCATGTATCGCCTTCACGACTTCGTTGTACAGCCATGAATGTTTTGTGCCGTCCTGCTGCTTAATGACCTCGATTATCTCTGGCTCATTGTCCGGAGTCTGGATTTCAGGCTCTTGTGGCTCTATAGGCTCCTGTGGTTCTTCGTGCTCTTCAGGTTCTTCGTACTCTTCAGGCTCTTGTGGCTCTAGGGGAGCTGTCCCGAGAAAACGATTAGGTGCGAAATGTCCGGATAATGCCTTCTTGGGAGCTGATGGCCTTCTCGGTTCCGGCTTGTGTGGCGTGGGATCGTAGCCGTTTTCGTTCAGCCACTCTATCTCTTGGCTCTCCATAACTGCCCTGATGTTCTCTAATGCTTTGTCTATGCGCATGGTCTAGTCATCACCTTCTTCCGTTTCGTCAGCTGCCCACACTGCATGAATATCTTCTTCGCCTTCCGTTAGACGCTCAATAGCTTTCGTGATCTTCCTGTAGAGATCCTCATAGGGATATCTTGAACGACCAGTTAGTCCCATTGACCAGATACGACCTGATGATATGTTGTAGGGAATGCTCTTGTGCAAAGCTAATTCTTCGGCTACAGGGTATCCTCCGTCGTTGATGATCTGGTTAGCTACTTTGGCCATAGCTGACATATCAAAGCCTACTTTGACTAACGGGAGCTGTGAACGAGACTTATTGTAGTGTTTCTCGGCCATAGCATTGATCATAGCTACTGGGGACAACGAGAAGTAGTCGGGCCTCACAGGAATTATTGTGATGTCCGCAAAGTCTATTGCGTGCTTCGTCGTGTCGTCTAGACTCGGAGGGCAGTCGATAACTATCCAGTCTTCCGGGCTATCTGCATCAGTGTCCTCGAGGGAGGTCTTTACCCTGAAGGAGTCTCTGAAGTTGGTGGCCTTCAGAAAACTGAATGCACTGCTGAAATTTCCTGAAGGGTCAAGGTCTATCGCTAAGACCCTGTTACGACGGATTAGGGCTATTTGCGCAAGAATTACTGCTAAAGTTGTCTTGCCTACTCCGCCTTTACGGTTGAATACTGCTACTGCTATCTTAGACATTGTAATGTTCTCCTGTAGTATTATTCTGACTTCACAATAATAATAATTGATATTAGCACAACTGCAATACCTGCATAATTCATGAAGGCTAATTTCTCTCCGTAGAACTGGGTGCCAATTATCACGGCTATCACCGGCTCTATTGATGCAAATATCGGTACACTGCTAATGTTGCTGACTTTTCCCAAGCCAATATAGTACGTCATGTAGGCTCCTGCAGTAGGAATAAGCCCATAAAGAAAGCCTAAAGATATTATTCTCTTGTTATGCATTGCTGGAATGATATCCGGCCTCATGAACACTAGCAAGAATATTCCTGCTGCTAAGTAACTGTAGGCACTTAGGGTTAATGCGTCGGTCTTGTTGCCTGCTATACGCCCTAAGATTGCTGCCATTCCGTAGCAGAAGCCTGATGCTATCCCTGCGAGTATTCCTGTAAGTTTGAGACTTCCTGAAGATATCTCACCTCCTGTTACTGTCAAAATGCAACCTGCTATGTTGAGCATCAAGGCAAAGACTTTCTGAGGAGGCAGCTTTTCCTGAAAGATCATTCGTGATGCTAGTGCCGTGAACACTGGAGCTGTGTATAGCAATACTGAAGCTATGCCCATTCCGTTGAACTTGATTGATGATGTGTAAAAAACATTGAACATTCCGTGCGAGACAAGACCTAATAACATGCAGATAATCAGTGTCCTCATGTCAATGCGTAAAGAGTTCGGGCCGTTCTTGAAGAGTGTTGCTGCGGACATGATCAGAAAAGCAAATGACATTCGTATAAAGCATATCAGCTGTAAAGATGCTCCGGCGGTGTTTAGCTCGCTGACGAATAGCCCTATAGTCCCCCAGAGTATTCCGGCTGTGAATATGTAGATCATTATGCTAGTTCTTGCTCTTGTGATTCCTGACAGCTAACAGGAACTTCATCACTTTACGGTAATCCTTGAGTCTGTTGCACTCGACACCGGTGCTAACATCAAGTGCATAAGGTGTAGGCGAAATAGCTAGGGCTTGCTCTACATTCTCAGGCGTTAATCCTCCCTTTAGGAAAAACCTCCTTCGTCTGCTTGAGCCTATCATAGACCAGTTAAAGGCTTTTCCTGCCTCTCCTCCATCTAGCATCACGTAATCTGCTGTTGAGTACATAGCTTTATCTGCATCTATAGGTGTCGCTACCTTGAACGTCCGGATTATAGGGCATCTCACGTACTCCCTAAGCGCGGCTATATATTCTCCTGTCTCGTCACCATGAAGCTGGATCATGTCCAGATTAGCTGTCTCAACACTCAACGCTACTGACTCTAGAGAAGCATTCTTGAAGACACCTACAGCCTTTATTCCTGGACGCAGCTTTGCCCTTAAGTACCCGGCATGTTCTGGAGCTATAAACCTTCTGCTCTTGCCATAAAGCGCAAAACCTACGTAATCAGGCCTCAACTCATTCATGATGTTTATCTCTGCTTCATGGGATATACCGCAAATCTTTACTTTAGCCATACTCTCACACCCTCACACAAAAATTAAAGCAGTGCCCTTTGTGCCGCGACACTGCCAAAGATTATACGCTATATGTGGTGATTGATTACTGCCTAATTAACTCAACTTCAGGTTCTCTGGGAAGTCCGAATAACGGTATAAATCGGTCAAGCCCTGTTAGTGTGAGTATAAGCATAGACAATACTGCAATCCACGCTAGATAGTTGTGCAGAATAATATCTCCAATGGTTATTACGCCTTCCGCCATAGGATATACTGCATAGACTATCCCCACAAAGAACGCTAAGTATACGTGCCAGGGGATTAACTGCGAGCCGAATACTCCCATTGCATCAGCAAACGTCGCGTTCCTGAGTGCTAGTTTGTACATCGCCTTCGGACTGCCTTTTACATTGCGTTCCGTCAAGTCCTTGATTATAGGGCTTATCGTTACTATCTGCGCCATTTCGTCAGCCAGTGCCGCATTACCGACAAGACATAACAGCCCGTTCGCAAACATTAACTGCCTCACGTTATGTGCACACTTCATGACTAGTGAAGCTATTGCACCAAAAGCGTCCATTCTGCGCATTACTCCTCCAAATGCCGCTATCCATAACATCATCACTATAACCCAGCTTCCGGCATCAGCAAAACTTGACTGCACCATCTCCAGAAATTTGCTCAGGCTCGTTACTGTACCTGCAAAGTACCCGCAAATCAAGCTCCCCGCTATTCCTGTGCTGAGACATACCAGCGTGTTTACTCCGCTCCCGGCCAAGACTAACACCGCTATTAACGGTATCACCATGTAGTAGGGCACTCCGGCTTTCACCTGATTCAGAAGGGTAACTGCTGCTGGCCTCTTCTCGTTCAGCGCGTCCCACACTGATTGCGGAATTTGAGCTATTGCCTCGTTAGCGTTGCCTACGGTGTCGGGCAGTCCCATTCTCACAGCCGCATAGTAAAACACTGCTGCTCCAGCAACTAGACAAAGGAACGACCATACTCCTTGATGTCTCACTCTGTCAGTAATCTGCACTCCCTGAAGACTTGAGCTTACTACCGTAGTATCTGAGATCAGGCCTATGTTGTCTCCGAAGCATGAGCCTCCTGCTATTGCCGCTATGGTGAGTACCTGACTTCCTCCTACTATGTGATTCAGCCATAAGAATATCGGTGCACACGCCGCAAACGTTCCCCATGATGTCCCTGTTGCTATTGAGAGTATGGCTGTTACTAACAGTGAGGTCATGGCTACGAGCTTGGCCGTAAGCCCAAGTGATAACGCCATGTTGATTATTGACGCGGCTACTCCCGTCTCCATGAAACATGTAGCTACTGCATAAGCTAACTGGAGAATCAGGAACACAAGAACTATGTGCTTCATGCTGTCTACTGCGGAATCCATGAGGTCGCTGAACTTGACGTTTCCGAAGACAAGGCCGATTATTAGCGCATAGATTAGTGATAGAGGAGCTGCAAGAAGTATATCAAGACCAAAACCTACTGAGCCGTTCATCAGTATACCCAGTACTAGGACAGGGCTTAACTTGATTAAAGCTGTCATGATGAATATATTCACTTCCCTGAAAAGATAAAATTGCCTGTAATTTTACCAGATAAGCATAAAATTACAGACTCCGCATTATTCGCAGAGCCTGCATCATACACATCATTACTAGTCTGAACTGCTCGAACTTGAGGTGTAGCCATTTAGCTGATTCAGGATTGCAGCTATTGAGTTAGCCTGCTGGGAGAGTTCAGCAATACTCTGTTCCGCCGCAGCAAACTTCGTACGCAATGATTCTTCTTGGCGGTCGAGTCGCTCCTGGTACTTCTCGAGGTACTCATCAATCGAGGCTATCTGCGTGTCTATGTCCTCAATCTGGCGCGTCAATGTCCCGGAAGTCTCCCCAGATGCAGAACTCGTCAGCATACTCTTCAGCCATGTATCCATCTGGTTAGCGTACATCAGCATTAATTCCTGCACCTCGTCTGCGTTTTCCTCCAATGCCTCCATAAACGTGCTCTCGTCAAACTCAAGCTCGCCGCTTTTCCCGTAATCAGTGCTCGTCGTCGCAATACCAAGCTGGAATAATCCCGTGTACGTGTAGTTCAGCTTCAAGGCTCTCATCGCTGATGTTCCCGATATGGTTATCGCCTCGCTGTCCGTTGAAGACAGCACCAGCTTATCATCATTGATTGACGCCTTCACTCTGGGCTGCTCTAATTCCTTGCCGTCCGTCCCGTAGTACATATTGCGCATCTCTGGATTTGTGCGGTCGTTTATCTTGTCCACTATGTCCTGCAGAGTGTCTGTAGGCAGTATCGTCAGGTCGGAATATACTCCGCTGATCCTTAGCCTGAGGGTCGCTTCGCTCTTGAGGCCGTTATTAGACATAGTACCGTAAACTTCCTCATTGCTGTCTCTCTGCGTAAAGCTGTAGTTGAAGGCTTGGGCTGTCAGGTTACGCATAGTGCTCTTAGTCTGGCGCAGTAATGCATTTCCGTGAAGTAGTCCCCAGCGCATACGGAAATCATCGCTGTCTATTGTCGCCGCTGTGTCATCATCTACTGCACTTTCACTCATCCGCGTATTCATCCATGTCATCAGGTCGTTATAGCTCTCAGTAAACGTAGTTATTGCTTCGACGGCCTTTTCTGCATCATGGTAAACATCAAGGCTGACTTCTCCCAGTCCCTTGAGGTTCAGCGTTACGCCCTTGAGGCTGCTTATCTCGTTGCCGTATGCCTCCCCTATGTCATTGCTGTCCCGCTGGACTTCATTGCCGTCAAGAAGAATTATCGCGTTATGGGCTTCAGTGATGTTTTCCTCGTCAGTCAGGCCAAGCGCTTCAAGCAAACCGTCTCCGTTATCGCTTAGGGAAAATTCATTAGCATCGTATTCGTACTCAATGCTTATCTCGTCTCCGTATGAGGGCATGTTTGACCTTGCTGTGCGTGCCCCGGAATACCAGTTGAAGTAATAGCCGTCTACATTCCCGGCCTCAGAGAATAATGACGTCTTGTCCACTGTGAAGGAATATGCTGCTCTGATTGCGTCATTGGCCGTGTAAGTAGTGCCGTCTTCCTCGTCAAAGTCTGAGTAGTCCGCATCGAGTTTGAGGCTTGTTCCGTCTCCATACTGCACTGAGAGTGAGCCGTTAGCTGAAGCTATGCCCAAGTCCGCCATGTTAAGCACTGTACGTCCTGAACGATAGCCGTAAAAAGTTGTCTCGTTGCCGTCAGTGTCAGTGTGATTTACGGTGTAGGAACTTCCGCTTACGGGGTAATACCATTCGTAACCGCCTTCAGAGTCAGGAATCCACCTGATATTTGCCATCCCGTCAGAGCCTTCCTCGATAGTGAAGTCTATGTGTTCGTAGAAAGTCTTTGCCCCAAGAGTTATCGTAGTAGTCCCGCCGCTGAGTTTGGAGTATGTCGGGCTGATGCTGTTTCCTGAACTGTCAGTGCCGCCCATTACAGAGTCCGTGGCTGAACGCTTAACTGTTGTGCTGATGACTTCTCCGCCGCCTTCGCCTCGTCCTGTGTAGGTGAGTGTGAGTTTTGACATGTCAGAAGGTGCAGTGCCGGACAGCCACTTTATGACGGGCATTGATACAGCGTCCTCATCAACAGCTGAGCCGATAATCTTGTAGTCAGTGCCGTATACGTAATCAGTGCTGGTATCTGTGTTAGTGAGCACGAACGCCTCAGAAAATGCATCCTGTACTCTTTCTGCAAAATCGCTGTCATCTTCCGTCTTGCCTTGAGTGAGCTTCAGGTCGGAGAGAATATTGCTGTACGCAAGGGAGACTCCGGAAAAACTGGATACATTTATCAGGGTCGAATCGTCTGCATCTACAGAGAGTGCCGAGTCTGAGGCTTCCAGAGCACTGAATGATTTATAGGTGAGGGTGTAGCTGCCTGATGGGTGTTCTTGGCTGTCATCTGCATACCAGTGAATAGACCCGTCGGACTCCAGAGTAAATTCATTGCCGTAAGTGTAGGTGTTGCCCGCACTGTCAGTAATAGATATAACCGCGTCTTCAGGGAGATTACTCGTCTTCGAGAGGCTGTAGACAGAAAACGCACTGTTCAGCGTAAGGTCTCTGCTCACGCTGTCATCGGAATAATGCACGTTGTAGGTTCTGCCTTCTGCAGGCTTGGTATCATCGTCAACCCATATAACGTCCATAATGTACTCTCCGGCAGCATTTTTTTCTGTGCTCTGTGCAAAGGTGAAGTGCGTCCCGTAAGAGTAGCGTGTACCCTTGCTGTCAGTGATGTAGAACGCTGAAGAGTCGGCCGCAGCTATAGCATATGCTTCCGCGTAGGACATGAGGTCGTCATCAGCAATAGTTATCTTCGCAGTCTGTGCAGTCTCTTCCGAGCCGGTGTAAGTGATGTCTTCTGACTTGTAGAGTACAGGATTAGCGAGGGTTGAACTGAGAGTGATTCCGGACTTCGAGCCTGTGCGAGTGGTCGTGTAGTAGACGCGGTAGGAGCCTTCTTCCGGAGCGTCAGTGAGCCAGTTCACGGAGAAAATGGGCTGTCCCTCTGAGTTGAGTTCTGTGCTCTGTGTGAACGTGAAGTCTGTCCCGTACTCGTATTCTTGGCCTGCACTGTCCTTTATCGTGAAAGTGCCTGTGCCTGCTGTTGCCTCTGCGTGGGACATGTAATCTCCGTCGTCTAGGGTGATTTTCACTAGGCGTGAAGTGTCGTCAAAGGCTATGTTCTGCGTGTAGTACGTCGCACTCCCTGAGTAGTCCACAGTGTAGGTTGCGTTCTCTGCGGGCTTGGCTATGGGAGTGTAGTTCCACGTGATATTGCCGTCAGCGTCAATAGTGTAGTCTTCTCCGGCAGTGTAGGTAGTGCCTCCGCTCGTGATCTCAATACCGGCTATGTCCTCTGCAGTGAGCGAGTCGAGTCCGAGAGCACTGGCCAAGTTTGTGCTGGTAGTAGAAGGCGTAAGCTCGGCGGTATGGGTAATAGTCGTCTCGTCTGAGAAAGAGAAGCTGTAGGTCTCTCCTTCTGAAAGGGACGGAGCTTTTTTCCAGCCTGATGTGCTCAGACCTTTTTTCGCGGTGTACGCAGATACAGCAATATTAGCGTCCTTGATGTCAGTTCTGCCGTCGTTATTACTATCTCCGGTAACCAGCCACGAGAACATATAGCCCTGTCCGTCATCCTTCACTCGAATAACGTAATCCCTGCCGTAAACATAGCCTTCATCATCTTCTGTCATTGAGCTGCTCTTCATGGTGAACAATGAAGTATCTTTAGGGTCAAGGTATGTCCTGAGCACGCCGTCAGAACCGGTAATAGTAACTGTAGGAATAGATGTGTTGTACTTTGCCTTGTAGACTTCCTCGATGTTTTCGAAGTCTTCTGTAGAAATGCTGGAGCCTTCCTCTGCCCACTGTATATTGCCTTCGGAATCTATCGTGTAATCTGTGCCGTAAGTGTAGGAATTTCCGTTTTTGTCTGTCAAAGTGAGCTTACTGTAGTCTCCGTTTGCCGCCTCAATCACGGAAGCCAGAGTGTCGCAGTATTTGCCCTCTTCGACGGTGCTGTCATATGTGGGAGTGTACGATATGTTGAAGGTTGTTGACCCTGTAGGAAGCGTTGAAGGCTGTGAATGAGTAATCTCGCTCTTGTAGTCGGTAACGTAGGATGCAAGAGCTGAGTTGCCTGTGCTCCACGATATGTAGGCCTGAGTCTCATTCTCCGGCCCTCTGATTACGAAGTTTTCGCCGTATTCGTAAGACTCTCCGTCAGTAGTATCTAGGGTTATGCTGACTCCTGCTCTGTCATAGGCATCAATACATTTCTGAGTTCCTGCAGAGTAAACAGGCAGTCCCATATCCGTTAAGTCTGATAACGTAGTGGGAGACAGAATAGTACTGATATTGCCGTCCAAGCTGACAGTGAATGATGTAGTTCTTGGTTCTCCGCAGCTCAGAGTGAAGCCCTCCGGAATTTTGAAGTTTGTCCCGGAAAATTCAGCCTGTGTTGCCTCTGTCTTCTTCAGGCTCACTGTGTAAGTCTTAGGTACTCCGCTCACCGTCTCCGTCTTGAGCCACTCGACCTTATTATCCTTGATGGTGAAGTCCGTCCCGTAAGCGTAAGTCTTGCCGTAAGCGTCAGTAATGCTGAGTCTTGATGCAAGAGTGCCG
>ERZ842401.7577-NODE-7577-length-11058-cov-5.860583_pt1 | contig 11058 bp, 9 predicted proteins | sample MGYA00521270_ERZ842401 | MGnify/ENA primary metagenome ERZ842401 (study PRJEB31892, sample SAMEA3878208) | bioreactor metagenome | biome: Moose rumen | place: Sweden | collected 2011-10 | study: EMG produced TPA metagenomics assembly of the PRJEB12797 data set... | reverse complement strand
GCCGGCATCCATCTCGCTGCCGGTTGCCGACAGGGTGAGAATACTCACAATTGGGAGAGCCTCCTTGATGGGAGCCCACTTCTCGTTAAAGAAGTCCCAGGGGTCGTGGTCAACCTTTGCACCTGCGGCCATGAACTTTGTGGCATCGATGGTCGAGCCGCCACCCACGGCGAGCAGCACGTCGATGTTGTGCTCCTTGCACATCTGGGCGCCACGGCGAACGCTGTCGATGCGGGGATTGGGCTCGATGCCCGACAGTTCAAACAATTCCATGCCAGCATCCTTGATTTGACCCACCACAGCATCATAAAGACCCGAGCGCTTGATGGAACCGCCACCGTAGGTGAGCAAGACGCGTTTTCCAAACTTTGCCAGCTCCTCGCCGAGGTGCTGCAACTGATTCTCACCAAAGTATACCTTAACAGGTATGTCGTAAATGAAGTTGTTCATTGTTTAGTGGTTATTGTTTAAAGGTTAATGATGACATAGTTCTTGGTGCCGAGGCCGATGTGCTCGGCCCAATCGATGGTGTGGGTGCCATGACGGCTGTTAATGCGCTCGATGAGGGGTGCATTGTCGTCACCGGCTTTGGCCTTGTGGTTCATCACCATCTGGACGCATGCCCAGTCAAGAGCCACGGGGTCAAGGCTTGCCATGATGCCCATGTCCTTGAGTTTAGGCTCTTCGGGAGAGCCATCGCAATCGCAGTCCACCGACATATTGTTCATCACATTAATATATATAACATGACCGCCCATGTAGTTGTGAACTGCCTGTGCCGCGGCGGCCATCGACTCGAGGAAACCGTCCTGGTCCTCGATGTGGTTCCACGCGTCGCGAGCATCGGTGGTATAACCTGCCGAATGGATATAAGCCTTGCCTGCAGTGCTGGCCACTCCGATCGAAGCATTCTTCAACACGCCGCCATATCCACCCATGGCGTGGCCCTTAAAGTGTGCCAGATTGATCATCCAGTCATAGTTAGCAAGATGTTCTCCCACGATGTCGTACTTGATGTGAGTGCGGTCCCTGACGGGGATGCGCATCTGTCCGTACTCATCCATGATGTCAACGGCAAAGATTGAGTCAAAGCCGTGCTCGTGAATCGTCTGCCAGTGCTTGCTCACCTCCTGGCGGCTGCCGCCATAGGCCGTGCAGCACTCCACGATAGTGCCGTTCACCTCCTCAACCAAGTTGCGGATGAGTGTGGGCTTGAGGTAATGGTTGTTGCCTCCCTCACCGGTGCTGATTTTCACAGCCACGCGACCCGTCGCCTCGACGCCGAGGGCCTTGTAGATCTTGACAAGCGATTCGGGAGTAATCTCACTGGTATAATACACTGTGCTCTGGGCACTGGCCATGAGTGTCATCAAAGAGACAGCCATGACAGCAAAAATCTTCTTGTAATTCATTGTGTAGTGATTATTTTTGTTATCGTTGCAAAGATAACGTTTATAATGTTCTTTGACAAATTTTGAAGGCTATCGTTCAGCATTCACTTGAGGGACTCGGTCCATGACCTCATATCGTCCTCGTCCATGTAGTTGAGGTTCTTGGGGTCAACCCAATTGGCATCAGGAGCCGAGGGCTTGAGATACTTCATAGTCTCGCCGGCTCCGCTGCCGCCCGAGGTGAAGAACGGCACGATGGTCTTGCCTGCCATGTCATATTGCTCGAGGAAGGTGTTGATGATGGTTGGGGCAATGTACCACCAGATGGGATAGCCCACAAACACGGTGTCGTACTGCGCCATGTTCTCGACCTTGCCAGTGATGGCAGGGCGGCTCGACTTGTCGGCCATCTCAACACTGCTGCGGCTTGACTTGTCACGCCAGTTGAGGTCGGCAGGCGTGTAGGGTGTTTCGGGAACGATTTCATACAAATCGGCATCGGTGACCTTGGCGAGTTTCACCGCCGCCTCCATTGTTGTGCCTGTCGCACTGAAGTAGGCGACAAGGGTCTTGGATGTGTTGTTTGTCATATCTTTAATGGTTGAATGTGCATTGACTGCTGCCAGGCCAAATGGCAGGAAACAGGCAATAGCGGTGAATAATGCTCGTTTGATTCTCTCTTGGGTGATTCTTTTCATGTCGCAAAATTACTTCAATTTGTCGGAAGCAGCAATACCTAAATTGCTGATGTTTTTATCAAAAATACCGTTATGACGCTTTATGGGATACCTCTTATTGTCGTTGATCATCCTTTTGGCAAGTTCCGATTCAAGCAGGAAATGATCAAAGTAACTAAGATTTTTTAGCAAAAAAGAATAAACATATTGAATTTATCAGTAATTTTGCCTTGTTGAATTGGCATTGACAACTATTTGACCTTATCATAAACACTTAATAAAACTACATTAACATCATCATTATGAAGATCTGTAAACTTATCTGTTCGGGGTTGCTGGTAACCCTATCGATGGCATCGATACAAGCCAGCGCAGGCAACATTACCGCCGTAACGGCACGCACCGCTGCGAGCAACTTCTTGAAGCAGCATGCCAGCCCTGGCTCGCTGAGAACTCCCTCCATGGCCGACATCAAGCTATCGCATGCCGAAGCCTCAAGCAAGGTTGCAGGAGCTAACGACTACTATGCCTTCAACATCACTGGTGGCGGCTTTGTCATCGTCTCGGGCGAAGACCGCACTACTCCAGTGCTGGGCTATAGTGACAAGGGCAGTATCGATTTCAACAATCTGCCCGCTCCGGTCAAGGATCTGCTTGACAGCTACAAGCGCGAGATTGAGTACCTGCAGACCTATACTGGTAATGACCTTGTTCCTGTTACCAACACATCATTGAAGGCAGGCACTGGCGTTGAACCACTCATCAAGACGACTTGGGGTCAGGAAATGCCCTATTACCTGCAATGCCCGATCTATCAAGGAGAGTACTGCGTGGTGGGTTGTGTCGCCACGGCCATGGCCCAGGTGATGAAGTACTGGCAATATCCCACGAGCCTGCCCAGCATCGCACGATATTACTGCTATGACATCGGTGGATATGTTCCCGCCTTGTCGGCCACCACGGTGGATTACAGCCTCATGCTTGACTCATACTGCCACTGGGATTGGGACAACAGCCAACTCGTGCAGGATGTCTATACCGACGAGCAGGCCCAAGAGGTTGCCAAGTTGGGCCGCTATTGCGGTCAGGCAGTCCAGATGGGCTACAGCCCTGAGGGCAGTGGCGCATACACCACAAGCCAGTTGTCGGCGATGAAAACCTTTGGTTTCACCAACGCATCACGCATCAGCAAGAGCAGCGGTTGGTCCAGCGGTTACTCCACCTCGCAGTGGGAGGCTATCCTGAAGGAAGATTTGGATGCCGGTCGCCCCATCTTGTACTCGGCCAACGACCCCAGTGCCGGCGGCCACGCCTTCATCTGCGACGGTTACAACAGCGACAACTATTTCCACTTCAACTTCGGCTGGTATGGCACCTGTGACGGCTGGTATGTCTCCACAGCACTCAACATGACTCACCGCGACGGGGATGCCCTGAAATTTAACTCCGGACATGAGATTGTCTATAAGGTAGAAGCTCCCACCTACTTCAGCATCGATGCCGAGAGCCTGGATGCCAACAGCAATCTGCTCGTGCTGGGCGAACAACTTAACGCTGTGGCTCAGAACGTGACCTTCAGGAGCAGCTACAGCACATTCGGTCTGGCGTTCAGTCTCACCGATGAGAGTGGCACTCGCCATGCCACAGGCGACATGATTAATGTCAACAAGGCTTCGTTTGTGCAAGGAAGCAATGTGGAAGGTGCCATCACCCTGCCCACCGACCTTGCATCGGGAAGCTATAACCTGCAGTTTGACTACAACATCTCATCCAACCGCCTGACTGCAGTAAGCCAAGCCGAGGGGAAATTGGTTGTTGTCGGCAAACTGGCCAAATTCAATGCCGGGTTTGACGTGTCGGATGTCACCACCGTCATCGATTATATTCTTAACGGCTATTCCACCAGCGTATCACTGGACGTGAGTGATGTCACAAACCTCATCTCCTACATCTTAAACAACTGATCACCACAGTGGATTAAAGCACAGGCGAGGTCTTCTTGATGAGAACCTCGCCTGTTCTTGTCTGGTCGTCAAGTCGACCATTTGATCACATGATGCCGCGCTCGCGGAGTCGCTTTTGCCAGTTCCAGGCGCTGAGCATGGTGTCGTCGAGCGAAATTTCGGCATGCCAGCCCAGCACCTCGTTGGCACGCTTGGGGTCGGCCCAAATCTGTACGATGTCGCCCGGACGACGCGGCGCAATTCTGTGAGGCACTTTCACACCCGTAGCGCGCTCAAACGAGTGGAGCAGTTCCAGCACCGATGCACCGTTGCCCGTACCGATGTTGAACACCTCAAGGCGTTCATCGCTCTTGTCCTCAAGCATGCGTTCCAGCGCCTTGACGTGGGCTTTGGCGAGGTCAACGACATTGATGAAGTCGCGGATGCAGGAGCCGTCACGTGTGGGATAATCGTCGCCGAAGATGCTTAACTCCTTGCGCACGCCTATGGCCGTCTGCGTCAAGTAGGGCACGAGGTTCTGGGGAACGCCGTTGGGCAACTCGCCGATTTCGGCACTGGGATGTGCCCCGATGGGGTTGAAGTAACGCAGCAGGATGGCCTTGATGGGCGAGCCGCTGCGGATGACATCGTTGATGATGTCCTCACAAATCTGCTTGGTGGCACCATAGGGCGAGGTGGCCTTCTTGGTCGGAGCATCCTCGGTGATGGGGTTCTTGTCGGGCTCGCCATAGACGGTGCATGACGACGAGAACACAAATCCCTTGACGCCGAACTCAGGCATCAACTCGAGCAGGTTGAGCAGGATGTTGATGTTGTTACGGTAGTACATAATGGGCTTCTCGATGCTCTCGCCCACAGCCTTGCTGGCGGCGAAGTTGATAATGCCGCTGATGCCGTGATTGTCCTCAAACATCTTGCGCACGACGGCACGGTCGGTGCAGTCACCCTCGACAAAGACCGGGCGAATGCCCGTGATGCGCTCGATGCCATCGAGCACGTCGATATTACTGTTGCTCAAGTTGTCAATAATCACCACCTCATAACCTGCCTGCTGCAGTTCCACCGTGGTGTGTGAACCGATAAATCCGGTTCCGCCAGTAACTAAAATCTTACCTTTCATTTTTCTATATTTATTTGAATTCTAGTTTTTCTCATGTTTCTAAGCGCCGAAGTCACCCTTGAGGGTGCGCCTGATGCGGCGCATCGCTTTGGCCCAGAACGAGTTGGTGCGGCCATAGTAGCGCTCAAAGACTTTCCGCGCCGCTTCGTTTTCCTCGATCGGGCTGATCTTGTTGACGGGTAGCGGCTGCAGCCACAGATCACAGCTGTACAGGTCACCACTGCCGCAATTAGTTCCAGAGCCGTCAAAGCCCTCGTTGCTGACCAATGAGCGTCCCACATTGAGCGAGAGAATGTCGGCCAGGAACAGCGAAGCGTTCCAACGGATGGCCCACGAGTTGTTCTTGCCCGCTATCTGGTGACGCAACATGCGTGTAAAGCCATACTTGCCGTTGAAGTCAAAACGGCGGGTTAGCCGCTGTTGTTCAAGTTGATGCAATAACTCTGCGCCATCAGGATTAAAGAACTTCCAGGCCCGCTGCCACGTAGCCCACCCCCAACTGCCAGTGAACTTGATGAGGAAGGTGTCGGGCAACGAGGTATCGCCTGTGAAGTCACAAGCCTGGATATGCCCCACACGCGGCTCATCCTTGTAGGTCTCAAGCGCATCGTTCATGAACTGCAGGAAATGGGGAGCCAGCACGAGGTCGTCTTCCACGACAATCACGCGCCCGCGGCTGTTGACCACAGTTGTCACCCCGTCAATGACGTTGCGGGCAAGGCCCCAATTCTCATCGCGCTGGACAATGGTAACCGACTTGAAACCCTTGATGGTTTGGATATACTCCCTGACGCGGTTAACACCGCTGGCTGTGGCTTCATCACGCGCTCCATCCGCATAGATGAAGAGGTCGCTCGAGGCCGACAGGTCGTTGGCAAGCAAGGAATTCACACACCGTTGTGTGTGTTCCAAGCGGTTGTACACGAACAACAAAATGGGAGCCCACTCTTTCATTTCTTTATTCTCGACTTGAAAAATTCCACACATTCGGCAAATATTTTGGCACGGGACACTTTCATGATCGCTGCGTACATCAATGCCGCAACCACTACTCTGGCAATCAGCAGAATAACAAGGTTATTTATCGGGAGAGTGACAAAATAGGTCACGGCCATTACCGCCAGGGCAATGAGCATGAAGGGCATGAGGTCACGCAACATGCTCATGTAACTATAGCCCACCAGGCGCGAGGCAAAGAACTGCCAGGCCAGAAGCCACAAGATAATAATGCACGCAAACGCCACCACCATCGCCGTCATGCCCAGTGAGTGGCATGCCAGCACCGTCGTGATCGTGATTACAATCTGGAAGATATTGAGCCACATGTAGATATTGGATTTCCCTTGACTCAAGAGCAGGTGCTGGTAGACGGTATAAATCGGAATAAAGGCACCACTGACGCACAGAATCTGCAGCAAGGGGATGCTGTCTTTCCACTGGTTACCGATAGCCACTGTAATCAATTCATAGGCCACCAATGCCAAGCCAAACATCACCGGGAATGACATGAATGCCGTGAAACGCAGCATCTTGCCGAAGGCCCTGCACTGGCGTTCCTTGTCATCGCTGATGCGGGCCAGTACCGGTTGCGCCACCTGTGACACGGTGCCCGACACCAGCCAGTTGGCCATGTTATTCCACTTGTTGGCCTGGGTGTAATTGCCTACAGTGGCGGCAGGGAACAAGCGGCCGAAGATGACCGTCAACACATTATTGCTCACCGTGCCCAGCACGGTTGTAATCAGCACCTTGTAACTGAACGAGAACATTTGCTTCACCGGAGAGAAATCAACACCAAGCGTGGGCCACCAGCGGGCGTAGAAATAGCGCCCGGCGCAAATGAGTGCATTATACAGCACCTGTTGCGTGGCCAGACTCCAATAGGAATAGCCATTGAAGGCCATCGTCACGCCCACCGCACCCGAGATGGACAAGGCCAGCAATGTGATGATGGCTTTTTCCTTGACCATGAGGTTGCGCGTGAGCACCGCGTTGGGGGTGATACCGATGGCCGAGAAGATAAATCCCAGAAAAACGAACCTTGAGAGGGTTGTCAAGCACGGCTGATGGAAAAACGAGGCAATCAACGGGGCACACAGGAACAGCGACACGTAGAGGAAGATGCTCACCCCGATGTTGAACCAGAATACCGAGTTATAGTCGTTGTGCTTGATGTCCTTGATGTTGATCAATGCCACGCCAAAACCGCTGTCCTGCAAATTCACCGCAATCAGCGAGAAAATGGCGAGCATACCCACAATGCCATACTCCTCAGGCGAGAGCAGGCGGGCCAGGAAGATGCCGATGACCAGGTTGAGCAGTTGGGTGCCCCCACTGCTCAAGAACCCCCAGAAGAGCCCCTGTGCGGTTTTCTCCTTCAGTGTCTGGCTATCGTCTCTGTTACTCATTTATCTTGCTCGTGATGATGGCATCTACCTGAAGCTCACTTGATGTATTTCTCGATGTTATAACGTGGGCGATGCTTCTCCTCGGTGTAGATGCGGCCGATGTAGGCAGCGATGATGCTCAAGCAGATGAGCACACACCCGCCCACAAACCAGATAGACAGCATCAGTGAAGCCCAACCCTGGACACCATTGCCTTGAACCAATGCCACGATCACATAGATGAGTATAGCCAAACTGATGAGCAGGAACAACATGCCCAAATCAAAAATGAGACGCAAAGGCTTGACGCTGAACGAGGTGATGCCATCAATCGCAAAGGATAGCATTTTGCTGAGCGGGTATTTGCTCACGCCTGCCTGCCGCTCGAGCCTGTCATAATAGACCGTGTCGGTCTGATAGCCCAGCAAGGGCACAAGGCCGCGCAGGAACAGGTTGCGCTCGTCATACTCGCTCAATGCCTTGACCGCCCGATAGCTCATCAGCCTGAAGTCGGCATGGTTGTAGACCGATTTCACACCCATGGCATTCATGAAACGGTAGAAGCCCTTGGCCGTCGACCGCTTGAACAGCGTGTCGGTGTCACGCTTGCGGCGCACGCCATAGACGATGTCACAACCCGCATCAAACTTCTTCACCATCTCGGGAATAGCGTTGATGTCGTCCTGCAAGTCGGCGTCGATCGACACGGTGACATCGGCATCGTCCAGCGCAGTCAACAATCCAGCCATCAAGGCATTCTGGTGACCCACATTGCCGGCCAGTTTCAATCCCCGTACATGGGTGTTATCCTGACAATAGGTCTCGATGAGTTCCCAAGTGCGGTCAAGGGAACCGTCGTTGACATAGAGTATGTAACTCCCCTGCCCCACCAGACGGTCACGCAACATGCCGTCAAGCAAGGCATTGAGGTGCTTATTAGTCATGGGTAGCACCTCCTCCTCGTTGTAACAGGGCACAACTATCGCTAAAGTAGAATTCTCCATATTACATTCACGGTTGGTCACTATAGACCAAAATGCAAAGTTACAGTTTTTTGACCGAATGCGCAAGCCCCGGGCAGGAAATGAGGAAATTTCTTTGCCAATCCTGCAAATATATGTAATTTTGCAGCCAATTTTGAAAAACAATATCACGAGAACCAAATGACACGGATACCACTACTAATGCTTGCCCTGCTCTGCTCCTTGCTGGGAACGACCGCCATGGCCCAGGGCAACAACACCCGCATGGGTGGTGAGGAGAAAGACGATTATGAGTCTCTTGCCGAGCGAGTCTTCGATCTTGAGAAGAAGACCGACGCCTTTAACTTCCACATCAACTTTGCCTCCAGCCTCGCCGCCGAGAATAACGGCTCAGGCGAATGGGATAGCAAGTTTGTGTGCCGCGACCTGCGCCTGGACATCAATGGCAACATCACGCCCAAGGTGTTCTACCGCATCCGCCACCGCCTGAACAGCAGCCAGACGGGCAAAGGCCTTGACCGCTTTGCCAAGGCGACCGACATCATGATGGTGGGTTACCGACCCAGCAAGAAGGTGGATATCGCCGCCGGCAAGTTGTGCCAAATCTGGGGCGGCTTCGAGTATGACCAGAACCCAATGGAAATCTACCGCTACAGCGACCTCATCGACATGATGGACATCTTCATGGCCGGTGCCATGGTGAGTTACCGCCCCGTCCCCACCCAGGAGGTTGCCTTCCAGGTCACCAACAGTTACAACGGCTCGTTCACCGAGGAACTGGGTGCTGACCCCAGGATTGTCACCGACAACTTCTCTATGCCCGAGAGGCTGAGTCGCAGCCGTGTCCCGTTCACCTATATCCTGAACTGGAACGGGAACTTCATGCACAACCAGTTGCAGACCCGTTGGGCGTGGGGCTTGCAGACGCAGGCCAAGCACAAATACAGCCGTATGGTTACCCTGGGCCAGCGCCTGAAACTGAGCAACTACCAGTTGTATTTTGACTACTTCGGCGAGTGGGACGACGTGGATCGCCTTTACTATGCCACCAACGACCTGCAGCACCTGATCTCCCCACGCCCGGCCCTGATGGGCAAGGTGCACAGCCATACCTTCATCGCCAAGATGAACTGGCAGTTCGCCCCCAAGTGGAACCTGATGCTCAAGGGCACCTATGAGACCACCAGCATCGCCAAGGTAGAGGACCTGCACAACTACCGCACGTCTATCGGCTACCTGGGCAGCGTTGAGTATTGGCCCGTTGACAAACTGGACTTTCGCGTGTTCCTGGCCTACCTGGGTCACACCTACGACTTCAACAAGGCAAGCGGTCTCAAAGACTACGACACCCACCGCGTGGAACTCGGCTTCATGTACCGCATCAAATGCTACTAGGCCCCCCTGAGTCAAAACGAGGTTTTAATAATTATTACGAGTTATTATTTTATAATGTGGATAATTTGCCCTACCTTTGTGGAACTTTTAGATAAAAGTGATGAAATATCTGAGTCTGCCTGACAACGAGACGCGCATCCTCCCTTTCTATCTGGCGATGGAGGAGCATGCTGCACACATCCTTGGGGAAGAAGACCTCTTCTTCATGTGGCAGGTGGATCCGACGGTGATTTTTGGACGCAACCAGTTGATTGACAGCGAGGTGAACGTGGATTATTGCCGCGAGCACGGCATCGCCTTCTACCGTCGCCGCAGCGGTGGCGGCTGTGTGTATGCCGACCGCGACAACATCATGTTCAGTTACATCACCCGCAGCGACGAGGTGCAGACGACCTTCAGCGCCTATACCACCGCCGTGGCGTCGATGCTGCGCGGCCTGGGACTGAACGCCACTGCCAGCGACCGCAACGACGTGCTCATCGACGGTCGCAAGGTGAGCGGCAACGCCTTTTACCACATCCCGGGTCGCAGCATTGTGCATGGCACGATGCTCTATGGCACCAACATGGAGCACATGCTGGGTGCCATCACCCCGTCACGCGAGAAACTCACGAGCAAGGGCGTGGAGTCGGTGCGCAGCCACATCACGACATTGGGCGAGCACTTGACGATGGGCATCGAGGCGTTCAAGCAGTATGTGCGCGAGACGATGTGCGACGGCGAGATCCTGCTCACCCAGGACGATGTCACCGAGATTGAGCACATCATGCAGCCCTACCTGGCGCCCTCGTTCCTGTGGGGTAACAATCCCCGCAGCGAATTGACCCGCGGTAGCCGCATCGAGGGTGTGGGCAGCCTGTACCTCAACATCGGGTTGCAGCACGACGTCATTCACGACGTGCACCTGACAGGTGACTTCCTGCCCGTGTGCGATGACGCGCGCGCCCACCTGCTGGAGCGGCTGCGCGGCACGAGACTCACCGCCAGCGACCTGGAGACGGCCCTCGAGGGGTGCGATGCCGGCCAATGGATATTGAACTTGACAAACCAACAATTAATAACACTATTAACAACAAAAAACCATTAAAACCGTGACTGAAGAAATCAAAGTTACCTGTCTTCATGACAGGCACGTGGCGCA
>ERZ842401.7576-NODE-7576-length-11058-cov-6.018631_pt1 | contig 11058 bp, 13 predicted proteins | sample MGYA00521270_ERZ842401 | MGnify/ENA primary metagenome ERZ842401 (study PRJEB31892, sample SAMEA3878208) | bioreactor metagenome | biome: Moose rumen | place: Sweden | collected 2011-10 | study: EMG produced TPA metagenomics assembly of the PRJEB12797 data set... | reverse complement strand
AGCTCCTCTGTAAGCTCCTCGTCATAACGGATGTATGCAGCGTCTTCTGCCATCTTAGTCATGATATGGTCCATGTCGGCGGCTGCCTTTGAAACATATCCGGCTCCGGCGTAGTCATTCACCCTTGTAATGCCGCCGTCCCCGTCTTCCTTCAGTTCATCCGTCGATTCCAGGGCAATCCGCCCATCTTCATAGTCAAGCGCTTCCTGTATGCGTGTACGGTCGTCATCCTCACTGGAACTGGAATGTCTGAATTTCCCGGTACCGGGGGCAGGCTTTCCGCCGCCGGTCGGAAGGGGTATCCCGCCGCCAAGCTGTTCTGCCATTTCTGCCTGCGCGTTGGAGGTCTTATTTTTTAAGTCCTCACGCACCTTTTCAATATAGCTCTTCATGTAGGGCCAGAGATAGAGGAGTATCTGGTTGACGGCATCAAACCTTACTTTTGCATCGTCATCATAGGCTGCATTGTCCACGAACGGGACACACTGGTAAAGGGTATCGAGATAGGGCCCCTTGTACCCTTCCGGATTGCTGATGTCGCCGGTCCGCGCGTACTGCAGCAGAAGGTTAATGATGATGAATACTTCGTGGTAATTATTCCTGATTTCTTCCGTGATGGTCGGCATCAGGTCTGCCATCCGCAGGCTGTTTAAGCAGATACCGTCCTTTACTGCACCGGGGAAGGCATCGCACATCCTTGCCTCGATATAGATATCCTCCATGATGTTGGCGAGGGAGTGCGAGATGCTGGCAATGGCATTTACCACCGCCTCATCTTTTTCCTCAAATGCAGACTGTATCTCTTTCAGGCTCACGTCCTGTGTGCGGCTTAACTCTTCCGGTTCATGCGGGTAGAACATGCCGCCCGACAGTGACTGGAAGTAAGTCTGGAGCATCGTGAAATCCGTATAGAGGATATGCCCGCATTCATGCCCGACGATCCCTAAGAGGCTGTCCGCCTTCAGTGCTTTTGTCGGAAAGCTTGCCGTCAGGTAATTCGCGGCGTTCACGGTGATGGTGCGGTCATCGGTATGCCCGATCTCCGTATCATGGGATTCATCCCAAAGGAGCCGTACCCTGCTTTTCCTTTTGTAACGTTTTGTGATGCCTTCCGCGATGTCTGTCAGATAGGCGGCAAACTGGCTGGAGCCAAAGACCTGCGCATCTGTCAGCTTCTTTTTCTCATCCTGTATCATGCGTCTGACCGCAATGTGAGATGTTCTCATGTGTTTCTCCTTTCCAGGTTTCTTTTCTCCTGCATGTTTTCCCTTAAAAGGGCATCCACGGTACAGCCAAAGTATCCTGCAATGGCTGCAAGGATATAAGCCGGCGGCAATACTTCGCCGCACTCGTACCGGGAGATGCTCTTCTGGGTGATGCCGAGATGTTTTGCCAGCATCTGCTGTGAAACATGCGGGTTTTTTAGAAACCGCAGATAACGCAGATTGCCGGCAAGGGTCCTTTTTAAATTCAGTCCATTTACATTTGCTGTTCTCACCTCCGTAACTGTATCGGGCATTTTGTCATTTAGCCCCCTCATGCGGCAAATTTCTGCTCAAGGCAGGTGGATAAGATATCCGCACGGTTTTCCGGGTCGGCAGATGCAGAGGACAGGACTGTGTAACGGGCTGATTCCAGGATATTTCCGGTCACCATATAGGACTGTACCCAGCTGATCAGTTCCCGCACGCCACAGCTTCCATCATTGATCATTGTTTCCCTGCAGTGTTCGCTGATGTCCCGTACAGCGGCGGCCATTTCGGAAACCGCTGTCTGGTCAGTGCAGCCGGTCACCTTCATGGTACGTTCAACCAGGGTGTCCAGATCCGGCTCATCAATGTCCATGACAAGGTTCATTCTTGATATGACAGACTGGTTCATGTCCCTGCAGCCTGCATAATTGTTGTTGGTGGTGATCACCACGACGGTGTCCGGATGTCTGTGGATCACTTCCCCGGTTGTCAGGGTGATGCTGGCGCAGCGGTCAAGCAGTGCATTCAGTCCCACCAGCACGCCGGGATTCGCGATCACGGTCGGCTCCTGGATCTCGATCAGGTAGCCTTTCCGGATGGCTTCGATCAGTGGTGTTTCCACATAACGGAAATGCTGTCCGCCTTTATTGTCCTCAACCAATGCCCTTGTATCCCGTTCCATCACCTCCAGCAGCTTGTCATAGACGGTTTCTTCCGTGATGTCGTCCACATATTCCCCTGTCAGCTTGCAATAGGCAGAAGACGGGTCCATCTGGATATCAGTCAGTGTCGGGTATTCCGTTCCGGCATGCGTCCCATTGCCCGTTTCCGGGAGCATCTGTCCAAGAAAGTCGTAAATCTCCGTGTTTGCAGAGCAGGTATAATACAGATAAGGAAGTCCCATGCCCGCCGCGATTGCCTTTGCACCTTCTGTTTTGCCGGTACCCGCAGGACCGCGCATCATGAAATTACGCATGGGCTGGTTTCCTGCAGTTGTGTGCTGTGCATGCTGGCAGATAATTACGGCTTCCGGCGGTATCACATACCAGTCTTCCAAACGGGGAACCATCAGTTCTTCTTTTGCCGTCAGGGTGCGTTCCGAAAGGGCAAACTTCCCGACAAAATCATCCCTGCCTACCAGTACCGAAGCTGCCACGGAGGGAGTCCCCGTAAGGATACGGAAGTTCCCGAACAATACGCTGCTTGGCACATAGGTCTTTTTGGTAAGGTTCAGTGCAGAGATAAGCGGGATGTTTCCAGTCTTTGGAAGGTTGGTCTTTATTCCTGCTGTCGGCAGGGTATCCGCCTGTTCGATCCTGCGGTAGAGGTTGTCGCAGAGAATGAAAGCAGCCTTTTCTGCTTCATCCATATCTGCATATCCGTCATTCTTACATTTGCCAAGAAGCTGGTAGTTCTCACGGAATTCGTCATCCTCCATTGCCGCCGGGATCATTGCAAGAAACAGGGCGGTTCCCGTGTTGCCCCCTGCTTTCAGGGAATATACCTTCGGGGTGGAATTCTCATCCTCAAACCGTCCGACATTGAATTTTCCGGTTGTCCTGTTATATACAACCACATGGATCTCACCGGTGCGGCTCTGGTATTCCGCAATGCTCAGGTCTTTCTGCGTACCGATGGCATGCTCTGAAGAGCCTGCAGGAGTGATGGCTGTGTCCATCTCCAGGTAAGCGAGGAGTGCTGACAGGGTGTAAGGGTGTAAGGTTGATTTTGGGGTTGCCATTGTATTGTATTGCGAAATGTGTTCTGTACTGGCTGTGGAAGCGGCTTTGTCAAACGGTTCCGGCATGGTATGCCCCCATGTCCAGTTGCTGAATAATGCTGTCTTTGCCATAATTTTCTCTTATCCTTTCTTTTTCATTTCTGTTAGTCTTTCTTTTTTAAATCCATGATACCTGCAGTTTGCTGCCTGCAATCTTTGCCTTTAATCCGTCCTCAGTAAGAAGCTCCACCAGTTCTTTCCAGTAGTTTGCCGAAGGAAAGGATTCCAGGGTTGCCAGGATCGCCTCTGATTTCTGCCTTTTTACAAGAATGTCCCCCTTTTCGTTGATGGACAGCATGGAGTGACCTTTTGCGTTCAGGCTGGAAATCTGCTCATTGAGAACCTTTTGCCCGATGAGTTCGTACCAGACTCGTACATCCACCACGGAAGGATCTGAGGGGGAAGCCTCATCGGTCGTTTCATCTGCCGCTGTTGTTTCCGGTGATGCCGGTGCAAATTCCCCTATGGTCATGGGTTCCACATGGATGCAACCGAAACGGTCAAAACAGATGTCCGCATGAGTGTATTTGTCCATGTTTTCAACGGCAATCCGGATTGTGATGCCGGACAGCAGCTCCTTTAAGGTCGGCTCCTTTGTCCATTGCCAGACAGATGCCGGATAGGCAGATTTCAGTTTGTCTGCGATCCGGAGTGCAATATGCTGCTTCATGGTCCGGATCTCCCCATCCGTCATAATGTTTTCTTTTGGTAAGGCTCCATCGGAAGGGGACAGGGAAGCGGCCGGAGATGCATTTCCCGGATGCCCTGTGGGTTCATCTTCCCAGATAAAAGGGCGGGAAAGAAATCCCATAAGTGGCTTTTTCTTTGTTTTCCCAGTTTTGCCATGTCTTCTTTTTCTGCTGCGGATGGACAAAGTGACCATTACAATCAGCAGCCAGAGAATGATGACGGCAGCAATAACTTTGCGCACCGTTCTGTCCGTGAAAAACATGGATACAAAGAAGACTGCGGTTGTGATGAGACGGGTTCCTTTTACAAATACATCCTTTTTCATTTGTTCACCTGACCTTTCTTTTTTTGCAATAAAAAAAGAGGAACCGAAGAAAGCCTTATACTTTCTTTCAATTCCTCTTTTATCCGTCCAAGAAAGCCATGCTTAATTGAACGGAAGTCCATCCTCACCGCAGTCCTCGATCTGCGAAAATCCGTCATCCTCATCAGCGGGTTCATTGCTGTTTGCGCCGCTGTCGTCCTTCGGACGGTTGGTGGGTGCATAATTCCAGCTGAGCAGGGTGATCTTTGCCATCCATCCGGGTGTGCCGTCCTTCCTTGTGAAACTGACAAGCTCCTGGTCCCCGATGATCTGGATCAGGCTGCCTTTCTTCACCTTGGCATCGATCATGCGCTGGGCTGCATCTCCATAGTAGACACAGTTGTAAAAGTTGGGGCGTTCATTTTCACCGTACCCCTTGTTGACAGCAAGCCCGAACTGGATATATTTGGTATTTTTTCCGTTCTGACTGGTCTTGAGTTCAAGATCCGCTGTCACCCTTCCGGTCGTGATGATTGTTACCGGGTTGTTCATAATTCTTTTCTCCCTTCTTGAATAAGATTTTTGGTATCAAAAAAAGTGCCAAAAATCCGCCACGTTTTGACATGGTTCATTTCTGACACTTCGTTCGATCTTAAACAACGTATGCGTTCCCCTCTGGGGTTGCATAAAAATCAATTACATATAGGATAATAACACAATATATTGTGTTTGTCAAACCATAATATACAAAATATAGTCAAATGAGTTATTTATCGCTATAATGTCCCCGGCACTGAATGATCGTTATGCCGTCTGATCTAACCTCATAAACGAGGCGGTCTTTTTCATTGATCCTGCGGCTCCATTTACCTTCCAGATTACCAGACAAGGGTTCCGGTTTTCCTTCTCCGGCAAAGGGTTCACGTTGGATATCTTTTAAAAGCTGGTTGATTTTTTTGAGAGTCTTTTTATCCTGTGACTGCCAATACAGATATTCTTCCCAGGCATCTTCTGCAAAAGTGAGTTTACTCATTTTCCATTTTCTCCAGATCTTCCATTGTTTTGGTAACCACCTGACCATTCTTTATCTGTCTGTCAGCCTTTTCCAGTTGTGCAATATTAGATGCAGAATAGAATGGATCTATGGGTGCAACTATATCAAAAGGGATTTTTCTCTCACGAAGAGCCCTTTTTGCATAGATCATAAAAAAAGTAGTCAGGTTCATTCCCATCTCATCGCACATTTCATCAAGCTGTTTCTTCATTTCATCATCAAAACGGAGACTTATTGTAGTCATAATCAATCACCCCTTTCTATATAGATATCATATTGCAATTTGAAAGAAAATGCAACAAAAATCATTAAAATTCATTCATCTATATAGATATTATGGAATGAAATGATGAATTTATTCAATCTTAGTGTTGTTTTAGCTAAAAATAAGCCGGTTCCAACGGTTTAAGTCAGAATCGGCTATAATAAGGTGTATAGTTACAGGTTGCATATTCAGCTCTTATAAAATCTGCAGTGTGATGCATTGTTTGAGATAAAGGTTTGCCACAGCTTCCACAACAGGATACCGGGCATCCAGAGTCCTTCCATCGGTTACAATGGTCTGGTAATCGGCATTTTCGTCTCCGTAAATGCAGTCGATCAGCTGGCGGCTGTTCTTGATGTTAAATTGATTGTGCATGGCACACTGTACCAGCTCCGCCGTGGAAAGGATCTGGTATTTCAAAAGCTTGAGCAGCTTCTTTTCATAGGGCTCAACTTTTCTCGCCTGGAAGACAAGCATGGCTTTTTTCAAAGGGATGTGTCTCACAAGAATAAGCTTTAAGAATGCGGCAATCTTTGTGAATAATCCACTCGGAACCCTCTCGACATAGAGATGCCCTAACAGGTCGTAAAGTGCATCCATTCCCGTTTCATCCCGTCCGGAAACGACAAGCTGCCGTACTGTCAGCCTGTTCAGATAATGGTCAAGCTCCGCATCGCTCAGGATGTGCAGTTCCCGTTCTTTTTCATAGAATTCTTTCCGGATCTCCTCATAGGTCAGTATCCGGAATGCAAGGACAGACCATAAGAGAAGCTCATGGGTATCCAGGGCGTATTCCTTTCTGCCGGAGAGGATGTAAGGAGTCCCGTCCGGCGCCATGCGGTAAGTTCCAAGTGCTGTGTACAGTGTGATCATAATGATTCCCTCCTTGATTTCATTTGCTGTATTTATGGCTGGAGCAGGCACAGGAACTGGCTGTCAGCCCGTAATTTCCCTGCCGCTTTTGAGATCCAGGCTGCCACATGGTTGGGACGGACACCAAACCGGGCGGCAATGTCCACATTGTTCTGCCCCATGCATTTCAGCTTCAGGGCAGTTATCCCTTTTTGGCAGGTGCCGCTGTAACGGTTTTCTGCTGAGGAAAGGCTCCGGAGGATGTCATGTTCTGCGCAGGTGTCTGCGACAGATACTTCATCTGCCAGAAGCTCCGCATAGGTGAGTCCGGGCCGGTCCGCAAGCGGCGCATCCAGATATTCCATCCTTTCCTGGGTATGGTTTACCATGCGGCAATGGGAGAGAAGACGGTTCCGGATCACATGGGACGCAAATGTCTTAAAGGAGACATTCCGCCCGGGATCATAGCGGATGGCCGCATGGCAGAGTGCCTCGCACCCGGTCTGGTAAAGGTCGTCATAGCCCAGTCCCTGCACCGATTCATTCATCCGGATGGTTCCCAGAATGATGCCGCGGACAAGGTACAGATGCTGTTCAACAAGTAATTTTTCATTCCTGCCCAATACTCCCATATCAATCTCCTTTCCCCGGACTCAGCTTACAGCCGGTATATGGTTATTGCTCAATACTTTCCTGCATTCATCCATCAGGCAGTCACAGCGGTATTCCGAAAATTCCGCGATGTGTGCCTGGGAGCTGGAAAGTGCAAATTTGTCCTGCATCCAGCGGTAGGCACTGTCACGGGAAAAGATGCCGTTTTTCCAGATGGCATCAAAAAGCCGGTGAGCCTCAATGCGCTTGTGCCTGAGATCCCCGTTGGCAAGGGTCCCTTTTGGAAGCAGGGTTCCCTTGTGTACACCCACATAGGAATCGCAGGACGGATAGCCGCTGCACACATACAGGAATTCGTCACGGGCATTTTCCTTATAAACATAGGATGCTTTTCGCAGCACGGCAGTCCTGCCGCAGTAGGGACATTTTATGGATGGATTTTTCTTTTTGTGTTTCATCAGGAACCGCCACCTTTCTTTTATGTATTGGTTACATACGGTATATGTATTACCTGATTCTATTTTAAGAAATAGGGAGAACAGTTCCAATGGGAGCAGGGCGGAATTTTAAGTCATTTGCGACTATTTTCCCATTTTTTCCCAATTTTCTGTGTAGTCCCACAGTAGTCTGCCTGCTGAAGCTTTGTGGAAGGTCAGTCCCGGGACATGGATACAGGGCAGAATTTCTGCCATTGCCGGAAGGAATCATGATAAGCAGGGCAATGGGGAAAGAATATCTGCCAGATCAGGCATTCTCCAGATGGAGGAGTTCTTTTATGGGACACTCCCCATCGGAAGTCAATGCTGTGTCCAGATAGCACCGGTAGAGGCGGATAAAGTCCGATACCGTCATGCTTACCGTGCATTCTGCGGCATCAAAATCTGCACCAAAGAAGACCCGGGCATCCTTTAAGGGAAAAATGACCGGCCTGCCATCGCTGTCCGGGACAAAGAGAAAATCTTCGCAGCTGTCCATCGTCCGGCAGGAAGAACTGCAGGACACATGGACAGCATTCCAGTAATTTCCCCCGGCAGCTTTCAGAAAGCGTGCTATGGTCTGGTAGCTGATATGGAGTGCACCGTCCAAAACTGGTCACCTCCTTTCCCGGACGGTCCCTGCCCTTTAGTTGAACAGTTTGGTAATTTCTGTGGTAATACGGGGGATCACGGTGTTATTGAACAGGTTGGTGAGGGCAGTGAGGAGCAGCGCCCCCAGCACGACTGCAATGATGATCTTCACGCCATCGGAAATGTAAAAATCCCCGTTTTCGTTCCGGAGGATCCTTCCGGCGGAATAAACGGCACCTGATACCCTGTTTCTTACTGTTTTCATTACTTTACGCATAGTTTTTTGTTTTCTCCTTTTAAAATATTTTCTGGAATGGACCGGGAGAATGTTTTCCTGCCCGGCATGGTTTACGGGTTACAAAAGACAAGTTACACAGGCATCACCCCCTTTCAGGAAAGCATTTTGACAAACTAAAAGAACTCACCAAGGGATGTGACCATCTCGACCGAAAGCACAACAACATAGATGAGCAGGATGCAGAACAGCATTATCATGGAGTATTTCTGCATCTTTTTCGGACGCTTCCCGGCTTCCTTCTTTAAATTGTTCTGTTCGATCTGCCGCATGTCGAAGACGAGCATCTTGAAATACATCTGCTGGTCATCGCCCCGGAGTGTCCCGATCAGCCCCCGCACAATGTCCGAGAGCATGGTGCTTCCGACACGGTTCTGCAGGCGGAGCAGGGCGTTTTCATAGTTACCGGTCTTCATGTCGGCAATGGTGGTATCCAGCTCCTGTCCCAGATGGGTGCCGGCAATCCGGCGGTAGGAGGTTAAGAGCTTTAACACATCCCGGTCGGACTCAAGGCTCTGCTGGATGCTTACGGCAAAGCGGGGAAGCTCCGCCTCGATCAGTTTCTTCCGTTTCTTTACGGTGTCGGATGCCTTGTAATAAGTGGAAAACCACATCATCACGGAGAGACCCGTCACCAGAAGCCCCATTAAGGGCATGATGAAAAAGAGGGGTATCCCGCAGACAAAAACGCAGGCTGCCGTCAGGAAAGCCCTGATGGTATAGACTTCCGGTGTCAGGGGGATTCCGGCAATCTTCAGGTTGCTTTCCAGCTTTCCGCGTTTGATCGGATCCAAATGCAGGAAGGGTGCAAGGGACTGTGCGATCTTTGTCAGATAAACGTCAAACAGTTTCCCATCGCCGGTCCCGGTCTGTTTTCTGGCAAGCATCATCATCCGGGATGTCCTTGCCGTCGGGACATCCACAAAGGCACAGGTTAAGTTATAACAGCCGGTTCCGATGAAAACGGCTATGATCAGGATCAGAAATCCTGCCATTTTGTCACCTCATTTCTACACCGCATGAAGTTTTTTGTGGCGTGCGGTGTGTCCGCCATCATTCCCCGTACTCTATGGGCTTTGAGAACTGCATGATACGGGTAAAGGAATAGAGGATCACGGCGGCGCAGATGGCGAGCGTGATCTTTCCCGGAAGTGTAAACATCAGTGTCTCGAACCAGGACTGGTTTAGGACATACAGGATCGGGATATTGGCGACCACAAGGAACATCATGGCAAAGGCTTCCTTCTTTGGCTCATTGATGATCGCCTCAAGCTCCGACTGCACGATTCTCTGGTCGGAAAATTTCTGCACCGTGAAGGTCAGGGTATTTTTCATACTCCGGTCACTCTGGCACTGGATCAGTGTATTGCACCATTCATGGAAGATGCGGTTCGGGATCTTCATCTTCAGGGTGTTGATGTTGGAGATCATGTTGGCGTTCAATATCTCCGAGTCCGTGACAAACGCCTCGAAACTGGCTTTCACGGGGAAATTCAGGTATGGGATGTTTTCCTTTACCGCCTTCAGCAGATCCCCGCTCCTTAAATATGAGGTCGTGATTACGGAGATGGCAGTTTCCAGTTCCTCATTCAGATGCTTCTTGTAAGCCGCAGCAGTGGATCTTAAATACCACACCGGCGTGAAAGCAAAACCTGCACCGAGTATGGGGATGAGGAAAGGGTTGTTTAATAAAAATGCGATCACCGCACCGAGGGCAAACAATGCAACGGATGCACGTTTTATGAGGGCGAACCGTCCTTCCCTCCCGGTAGCAGCGAGGAGCTGTTCAATCTCCATGCTTTCCCGGTTGAAAAAGTTTCTGGCAGGTTTTCCTAAAAGTACATCCAGATCATCCTTTAAGGAGCTTCTCCGGGAGAAGGTGACTGCATGGAGAAAGTCATTGAACTGCACGCCGAGGAAGCTGAACAGTCCGCTCAGGGTCAGCAGGAACACTGCAAGCTGGAGCCATAACATCGTGGTCACCTCCTTCTGTTTTTTTCTTGGTTGTTCTGGTTGTTTTCTTTGCCGGCTTTTCCGGAAGGAAAGGCTTTATCTTTGTGGCAGGGATGCCGTTGTCTAACATCCGCTTCTTTAAGGTCTCGGAGATGCTTCCGAGCCGTTTGTGGCTGCCGATTACAGTAATACTGCCATCTTCGTTTGTACGGTTGTCGGTGACATCAAACTGGTAAAGGGGGCGGTAGATCAGTTCCCCGTCGCGGTAATCCTCGCCCTCTATGATCTGCATGATCTTGCGGCTCCCGTCCTCCAGCTGCTTGGTAAAGACCACAATGGGGTATGCTTCTACCATGATCTGCATGAGGATATCGTCTGCCATGTTGTATTTCCGCTTGGCGAGCGTCATCATCCTCCGGTATGTGGATTCCGAGGAATTGGAGTGGATGGTGGTGACAACGGTGTGACCGGTCCTGGAGCTCTCTGCCACGGACAAAGCTTCCTTGGCAGAACGCATCTCCCCGACACCGATCACATCCGGATGCTTTCTGAGGACCCGCTCCAGCAGGAGATCCTGGTCGATGTCAAGGGAAGGGTTCTCATGGGGGCGGGTTAAAAGGTGTACCACGCTGTTTATGGCGTGGCCGTCCCTGTCACGTTTGATCAGGTCAAACTCCCGGCTTCCCTCCTCAATGGTGATGAGCCTGCGGTTGT
>ERZ842401.7575-NODE-7575-length-11058-cov-14.523403_pt1 | contig 11058 bp, 5 predicted proteins | sample MGYA00521270_ERZ842401 | MGnify/ENA primary metagenome ERZ842401 (study PRJEB31892, sample SAMEA3878208) | bioreactor metagenome | biome: Moose rumen | place: Sweden | collected 2011-10 | study: EMG produced TPA metagenomics assembly of the PRJEB12797 data set... | reverse complement strand
GGCGTTCAAAAAAATCTCGGACCTGCAGGCGTCGTGATTGTCGTTGCGCGGAAAAATTTCATTGAGAAAAGTTTGGAAACTCTCCCGACGATGCTCCGCTACGATACTTTTTACAAAAAAAATTCGCTGTACAACACGCCGCCCGAATTCAGCATTTACATGGTCGGCAAGGTTGCGGCTTGGATAAAAAATTGCGGCGGCTTGCAGGAAATGGCGCGGCGCAATTCGATTAAGGCAAAACTTCTTTACGACGCGATTGATTCTTCCGACGGTTTTTATCGCGGGCACGCCGAAAAAAATTCCCGTTCCTTTATGAATGTGACTTTCCGCCTTCCCGACGAAGATTTGGAGAAAAAATTTGTTGCCGAAGCTCTGGAAAAAAATTTAAGCGGCGTGAAAGGACACCGCTCGGTCGGAGGTATGCGCGCCTCGATTTATAATGCCATGCCGATTGAAGGCGCGGAACTTTTGGCTGACTTCATGAATCAATTCAAAAAAGCCAACGCCTGATTTTCAAAATCTTTTTCACAAGCCGTCATTGATTGACGGCTTAATTTTTAGGGAGAATTTCAAATGAACATCAAAATAAATATTGCCCGCGAAGTCATGCCGATGATTTACGCTTACACGACGCCGGGCGTTACTTATCATGAAGGCTGGATAAAAATCGGCTACACGGAGCGCGACGTTGAAACTCGAATAAAAGAACAGACGGGCACGGCGGATATAATTTTCAATTTGGAATGGAAAGGCAACGCGATTTTTGACGACGGCTCCTTTGAAAGTTTCAGCGACAAAGCTTTTCATGATTATCTTCGCAAGTTCGGCATCAAACAGGAGCTTGAATGGTTTGAAGTCACGGGCGCGGAGTCTCGAAAACATTTTTACGACTTCAGACAAAATCGCGGCGTGTTGAGAGATTTTTCTGCGACGCCTTACAAATTGCGCGAAGAACAAAATTTTGCTGTCGAAATGACGCTGAAATATTTTCGTGAACATGAAGGCGGAGAATTTTTGTGGAATGCCAAGCCGCGCTTCGGAAAAACTTTGGCGGTTTATGATTTTTGCAAGCGAGCAAAAGTCTCCAACGTTTTGATTGTCACGAATCGCCCCGCCATTGCCAATTCTTGGTATGACGATTATGAAGAGTTTTTGGGCGGCACGAATTATCTTTTTGTCAGCGAAGTCGACGCGCTTAAAGGCAAAAAATTTGTTCTGTCCCGCGCAGATTTTCAAAATGAAATTCTCAATCACGAAGACGCCCGCTGTATTGAGTTTGTCAGCTTGCAGGATTTGAAGGGCTCAAAATTTTTCGGCGGAGAACTTCCGAAGCTTGCCGAAGTCGCCGACATGACTTGGGATATTTTGGTTGTCGACGAGGCGCATGAGGGCGTTGACACTTTCAAAACCGATGTTGCCTTCGACAGAATCAAACGCCGTTTCACATTGCATTTGTCCGGCACGCCCTTTAAGGCTCTTGCGAATAACAAATTTCCGCAAGAAGCGATTTTTAACTGGACTTATGCCGATGAACAGGAGAAAAAATTTTCATGGGACAATGTCGAAGAAGAAAATCCTTACTCCGAATTGCCGCGCTTAAATCTTTACACTTATCAGATGTCGGAAATTGTTCGCGATAAACTTTTGCGCGGCGCGGAACTTGACGGCGAGTCCGTTGAATACGCTTTTGATCTCAACGAATTTTTCAAGACGGAAAACGGAAAATTTGTTTATGATTCGTCGGTTGATAAATTTTTGGACGCGCTGACTTCGCAGAAAAAATTTCCGTTCTCGACGCCCGAACTGCGCGAAGAATTGCGCCACACTTTTTGGATTTTAAATCGCGTTGACAGTGCCCGCGCTCTTGCCGCAAAACTCAAGGCGCATAAAATTTTTGGCGACTACGAAATTATTTTGGCGGCGGGCGACGGAAAACTTGATGACGACGACGAAACAAAAAAATCTTACGATAAAGTTCTTGGGGCGATAAAAAATTTTGACAAGACGATAACGCTTTCCGTCGGACAGCTGACGACGGGCGTCACAATTCCCGAATGGACGGGCGTTTTGATGTTGGCGAACATGAAAAGCCCTGCGCTTTATGTTCAAGCGGCTTTTCGGGCGCAAAATCCTTGTCTGTTCAAACGCGGCGGAAAATTTTTGCGCAAAGAAAATTCCTACGTCTTCGATTTTGATCCTGCGCGGACGCTGATGATTTACGAAGCTTTTGCAAATGATCTTGCGGGCACCGGCGGCGGGCGCGGCGATTCGGAAACGCGGCAAGAAAATATTCGCAAGCTGTTGAATTTTTTCCCCGTTATCGGTGAGGACGAGCAGGGCGAGCTTATCGAACTGGACGCCGAAAAAGTTTTGTCGATACCGCGTAAAATTCGTTCGGTTGAAGTTGTGCGGCGCGGTTTCATGAGCGATTTTCTCTTTCAAAATATTTCCCGCGTCTTCAACGCAAATTCTGATGTCATAGAAATTATTTCGCGCTTTCCCGCCGTCAAGGAAGTTAATTTGCCCGTCGAAGTCGGCGACGCCAAAGAAAATCTTTTCCTTGACGAAAACGGAGAAATTTCTCTGCCCGCCGATTATGTTATCGGCAAAAGCACGGAACTTTTCGGCGAAAAAATTTATAAGGAAGTTGAGTCGACTCCGCGAGATGCAAAAAAATTTTTGAAGGAAGAAATTAAAACCGTGCTTGATACCGCGCAGAAAAATTACGGCAAAGATTTTAAGAGCGGCGAGCGGAAAAAGTTGGAGCGGCAATTAAAATCGGCGGCTGACAATCTTGTCGACAAAGCTTTTGCGAATCATGACATTGATAAAAAAATCGGCGGCGATACAAAAGATTTGGAAGAAAAATTTCAACAAAATTTATCCGCGCAGATTAAAGACTTCGGCAAGGCGGCGGAAGAAAATGTCGTTAAAGTCATTGAAACAAAAATTCGGGAGCGCGAAAAAGTTTCTGTCGAAGATGATGTCCGAGATCATCTGCGCGGCTTTTCAAGGACAATTCCTTCGTTCCTTATGGCTTACGGCGACATGGAAAAGCCCGTCACGCTTGCCACTTTCGATAAAATTATTCCCGACGAAGTTTTTCGCGAACTCACGAGCATTTCCCTTGAGCAATTTCGTTATCTGCGCGATGTGGGAAATCTTTTTGACCCCGTGACTTTTAATGATTCGGTTAAGGAATTTTTAAATCTGCGCGGAAGACTTGCCGACTACTTTGACGAGGCGCAGACCGAAGATATTTTCGATTATATTCCGCCGCAAAAAACCAATCAGATTTTCACGCCGAAAGAGACCGTCCGCAAAATGCTTGATCTTTTGGAAAAAGAAAATCCCGGCTGTTTCGATTCGCCCGAAAAAACTTTTATCGATCTCTACATGAAGAGCGGAATTTTTATCGCCGAGATTGTCAAGCGGCTTTACAACAGCCCGCGCCTTAAAAAAATTTTCCCGGATAAAGCCGAGCGTTTGAATCATATTTTTTCCGCGCAGGTTTACGGCTTGGCTCCGACCGAAATTATTTTCCGCATTGCCGCGAATTACATTTTGGGCTTCGGAATAAAAATCGACAAGCACAATTTGAAAAAGGCTGACGCGCTCGCCGCCGCCAAGAACGATAAGCTCGCTGAACTTCTGGAGAAACTTTATGATTAACTTCGACGCGCCGCCGATTAAAAATGTGATTGAAATTCTTCTTCGCGACATGAACAGCGGCAGAAATATTTTTTTCAACGGTCGGGAGCTTCTCAAAAAAAATTTGCCGCTGATTAAGCCGCGTGCTTTGAAATCGGACGCAGAAAAATTTTTGCGGACAAGAAAAATTGCCGAAGTCTTCACTCCGACAAAAATTGTAAAGCAGATGGTTGACGCGCTTGACGACAAAAAAATTGATTCGCGGTGGCTGGAGATAACTTGCGGCGAGGCTCCTTTCATCACAAATCGCTACGACGCCGAGACGGGCGAAAAAATTTCTTTCGACAAACGCACGGGCATTTTGGACAGAAAACTTCGCGCCGCAAAAAATTTTCCTGAAGCCAAACGCGCTGTCCAAAGTGTTTACGGCTACGAGTTGCAGGGCGACAGTCTTTTAATCGCCCGCGCAAATGTTTTGCTGAGTTTTTCCGACGCCGTCAAAAATTTTTCGGAAAATGATTTGGCAGAAGTCGCCGAAATTATTTCGTGGAATTTTTTTCAATACGACGGTTTGAAGGAGCCCGATTCACTTTTCGGCGAAGAAATAATCGATTGGACTTCGGGCAGAAAATTTGTTTTTGGAGGCAACACCATGAAAAAATTTGATTTTGTTATCGGCAACCCGCCTTATCAAGAGGAAACTTCAGGCGACAATAAAACTTTTGCGCCGCCCGTGTATCACAAATTTATGGAGGCGGCGCAAAAAGTTGGAGAGAAAGTCGAGCTGATAACGCCCGCCAGATTTCTTTTCGACGCGGGGAAAACGCCTAAAGAATTCAATAAAAAAATGCTCAACGACGAGCATTTAAAAGTTCTTGACTACTCTCAAGACGCCGGCAAATATTTTAAAAGCGTTGACATTGAAGGCGGCATTGCAATTACTCTTCGCGACGAGACAAAAAATTTTGGCGCGATTGGAACTTTCATTCCGTTTGACGAATTAAAATCCATTCACAAAAAAGTTTGCATTGACAATGAAAATTTTCGCCCGCTCAATGAAATTATTTATCCACGTGCAATTTATCGTTTTGCGAAAGATAATTTTTCTATCGGCACAAATGCTTTTGACAAAATGGCTGAAAATTTTTTAGACGAAAAACCAAACGACAGTAATGAATATATTCGTGTTTATGGACGGCAAAATAATAAACGAGTTTTTAAATGGATTCGTCGCGATTATGTGACTTATCATGAGACTTTAGAAAAATTTAAAATTTTTGTCCCAAAATCATTTGGAAGAAGCAATCTTGGTAATGAAGCGGGACAAATTATCAGTCCGCCTGCTATCGGCGAGCCGTCCTCTATTTGCACTGATACCTTTATAGTCGTCGGGAATTTTGAAACCCGCACAGAGGCGGATGCTTGCGAAAAATATATTAAAAGCAAATTTGCGCGGGCGATGCTTGGAATTTTAAAAATCACGCAAGACAATTCGTCTGATAAGTGGGCAAAAGTTCCATTGCAAGATTTTACTTCGGCTTCGGACATCGATTGGAGCGTCAGCATTCCCGAAATCGACGCACAACTTTATAAAAAATACGGGCTTGACGCGGCGGAGATAAATTTTATCGAAGAAAAAGTTCGCCCAATGGAGTGAGTTGCCCCCGCTTTTAAAAAGTGTGGGCACGCCGAAACGCTGTCGCGAACTGCGATTGATTCAATCATGAAATTTATTTTTTAAACTACTTTTTCTTTGTTGCGCCAAAGAAAAAGTAGCAAAAAGAAACGCGCTTAGACCGGCAAAGAAAACATCCTGTTTTCGTTGCCGGCGGGCGCACGTCCTGTGCGCCCGTGTCTTCTTTCACCTTTGCTTTTCAAACGTCCAAAAGATTTTTTCCTTTGCAGAGCAGAGCCGTCCGATTTATTTTCGCGGCGGAAATATCTGCTGGAAAGTCGAATTGCTCGCGCAAAACTTTTAAAACTTCGCTCGGCTTTAAACTCCCTTCCGACGTTATTTCAACCGCAAATTTTAAAATTATCTCGTCGCTCGACAAAAATATTTCGGCGGGTTCGATGAGATATTTTTTTAGTTCCAACTCGCGAGTTTTCTTCGGTGTGATTCGCGTAAATTTTATTTCGGGCGTTGCATTGAAATTTTTAACGGAAATTTGCGCGGCGTCCAAAAATTTTTTGTCGAAAGGCAACCGAATTTCATAACGCGACAAGTCGACCAATGACATCACGGGTTTTGACTTGCCGCGTAATTTTTTCAGCCGCAAAATCTCCGCGCCTTTCGGCAGTTGTGCGTTCAATCTTTTTGCAACTTCAAATGCCTCGACCGATTTTGTCAATTCAAAGTCCACGTATTCACAATCGCTCGTTACTCCGACGGCAAGCGCGGTTGCAAACGAAACTTTCAAATGCGGATTAAATCCTTCGCTCCAAGCGGCGGGCAATTTACTCCGCAACAACGCCCGCATGAAAACATTCATGTAATCGAGATGACTCAACACGGAAATTTCTTCGCCCTTGCGAATTTGCGCTCTGTATTTTGTCGGAGAAAAAATTTTCTGCGCGGCTGTCAAAGTTTCTTCGGACGGAGAATTTTTTTCCTTATCAAAATCGACGACGCGGACGCCCAAGTTCATACAAACTCCGCAACCCGTGCAACTCATCCGCCGACAATCGGGAGTAGTTTCGCCCGCTTGAGATTTTTCCCACTCCGCAAGCAAAAAATTTTTGTCGACGCCCGGCGAAACATGTTCCCAAGCCAATGGCTCCCAAAAATCTCGTTCGCGTTCGTTGAAAATTTTTGGATCAATTCCGCACTCCTCAAAAGCCGCCGCCCAAACTTCGGGCTTAAATAAATCAGACCATCCGTCAAATTTCGCGCCGTTCTTCCAAGCAGTTTCAATAACTTTCGCAAGCCGACGATCTCCGCGAGCCAAAACGCCCTCCAAAACCGAAAGTTTTGCGTTGTGGTAATTGTAAGTTATCGCCTTGTCGCGAATCAAACTTTTCAACAAATTTTGTCGCCGCTCGAATTCTTCTTCAGAAATTTGCGCGAACCATTGAAAAGGAGTAAAAGGCTTCGGCACAAAGCAAGCCACGCTGATTGTAACTTTCACATCCCGCCGATTTTTTATCGCCCGATAAAGATTTGCAACTTTCTGCGCAAGCTCAGCTATGCCCGCTATGTCTTCGTCCGTCTCGGTCGGCAAGCCCATCATGAAATAAAGTTTTACCGACTTCCAACCTTTTTCAAATGCCGCCGCGCAGGCGTCAAGCAAATTTTCTTCCGTCACATTTTTATTTATCACGTCGCGCAACCGTTGAGTTCCCGCTTCGGGCGCGAAAGTCAATCCGCTTTTCCGCACGGCTTGAACTTTTTCCGCAAGCTCAATAGAAAAACTGTCAATCCGCAAGCTCGGCAACGAAAAACTTACCTTTTCATTGCGAAAATCACTTTGCAAATCGTCAATCAATCGATTAAGGCAGGAATAATCGGCGGAGCTCAACGACGTTAAAGAAATTTCATCCCAGCCGCTCGAATCAATCAATCGCCGCGCCATAGCCCGCAAATTTTCTTCCTTGCGCTCGCGAACGGGACGATAAGTCATGCCCGCTTGACAAAATCGGCAACCGCGACTGCATCCTCTGAAAAGCTCCAGCATTGCCCGATCATGAACAATTTCCATGAACGGCACAACGGGCTTTTCGACGGACGGAGTTTCATCAAAATTTTTCACGACGCGCTTAAAAATTTTTTGCGGCGCATTCGGCTCCAAAATTTTCATGCCCAAGAATTTTTCTCCCGAATAAAGCGGCTCGTAAAAACTCGGAACGTAAATTCCCTTGATGTTCAAAAGTTTTTTCAAAAAGCCGCGCCGCCCGCCGCTTTTGCCCGAATTTTTCCAAGCAATAAAAGTTTCGACAACTTCGCCGAAAACTTCTTCCGCCTCGCCGACAATAAAAAAGTCAAAAAAATCCGCAACGGGCTCGACATTATAAACGCAAGGTCCGCCGCCGATTATAAACGGCTCGTCATCTGCGCGGGCTGAACTGTGCAAAGAAATTTTCGCCAAGTCAAGCATGTTGAGGACGTTCGTGTAAATCATTTCGTATTGCAGAGAAAAGCCCAGAAAATCAAAGTCGCGAACATTTTTTTTTGATTCAAGCGCGAACAACGGAATATTTTCTTCGCGAAAAATTTTTTCGGCATCAACCCAAGGGGCATAAACTCGTTCGCAAAGAGTATCCGCTCGGCGATTGAGAATAGAATACAAAATCGCCAAGCCCAAATTCGACATGCCGACTTCATAAACGTCGGGCAATGCCAAAACAATTCGGCAAGGCGTTTCGTCAAAATTTTTCATGACGCTGTTAAACTCGCCGCCCGTGTACCGCGCAGGTTTCGTAAGTTCAAAAAGATTTTTCATCGGAATCACCATAAAAATTTTTGTTTGTGCAGGTTTATGTTCAGCAAAATTGCTATCGCCAAAATATTTGTCGTCAGCGAACTTATTCCGTAACTCATAAGCGGGAGCGGAATTCCCGTCACGGGCATTATCCCCGTCGTCATGCCGACATTAACCAAAACATGAAATGCCAACATCGTAATTATTTTTCATCGGAATCACCATAAAAATTTTTGTTTGTGCAGGTTTATGTTCAGCAAAATTGCTATCGCCAAAATATTTGTCGTCAGCGAACTTATTCCGTAACTCATAAGCGGGAGCGGAATTCCCGTCACGGGCATTATCCCCGTCGTCATGCCGACATTAACCAAAACATGAAATGCCAACATCGAAGTTATTCCGACCGCGAGCAATCTCCCGAAAACGTCCGCCGCATCTCTGGCAATGATTATTCCGCGCCAAAAAACTATCAGATACAAAAGCAACAACACAACCGCTCCGACAAAACCCAATTCTTCGCCGACGACCGCAAAAATAAAATCTGTATGATTTTCGGGCAAAAAATTCAGCTGGCTCTGAGTTCCCTCAAATAATCCTTTGCCGAAAAGCATTCCCGAACCGATAGCGATTTTTGATTGAATAATATGATAGCCCGAACCGAGCGGATCAACATTCGGATCGAGAAAAACCATGATTCGCATTTTCTGATAATCCTTCAGGAATTGCCACAACACCGGAAATGCCGCGATGCCCAAGACGATTATAAAAGTGAAAATTCTCCACGGCATCCCGCAAGCTATTGCCATGCCGAAAAAAATTGCCATGAACACGAGCGAAGTTCCCAAGTCGGGCTGTTTCAAAACCAAAAGGAACGGCAAGGCGACATAGCCCGCTATCGGCAACAAATCTTGAATTGTATTTAATCTGCCCATGCGCTCTTCCAAAATCGCCGCCATGCAAATTATCATAATCAGCTTTGAAAATTCGGAGGGCTGAAGACTTATCGGACCGATTTGAATCCAACGTTGCGCGCCGAGTGCCGCATGTCCGAAAAGCATAACCGCGACGAGCATTATTAGATTAAAAATGTAAAGCCCGCGTCCGTATTGCTGGAGCCCGCGATAATCGAAGTTCATGAATAAAATTGCGAGGACGGCATTAACGACAGCGAAAATTCCTTGACGTTGAACGAACCAAAATCTTTCTTCGTGCGGCGTGTTGATGTGAGTTGCGCTGGAAATAATTATAAGTCCGTATATGACAATCGCCGCCGCCGCGAGCAAAAGCGGGAAATCGATTCGGCGGAGCAATCGTTTACTTTCTGAAGAAAAAATTGCCAAGTACATCACCCCTTAAAAATCTGCGAAATTGATTCTGCCGCCGTGAAATTTTTCCTGCAAAGCATTTCCCGCAGAGAAATATTTTTGGCAATGCGTAATTAAGATGGAGAGATGGAAAGATTGAAAGTAAAAAAACTTTTCATCTTTCCACCTTGCCATCTTTTCATCTAATGCCGGGCGCAACAAAAGAAAAGTTGTAAAGCTTTTGCAACGGGAAATGATAACTGGTATAATTATTTTCAAAATTTGGAACAGGAATTCATTCCTAATTCCTAATTCTTAATTCCTAATTATTAAAGGGGCGAGTTTGTTGACGGAAAATGTATTCGACACTTTGACGGAGCGCGGCTTTTTGGCACAATGCACGGACGCGGACGAAGTAAAAAAATTACTCGGCGAAAAAAAAGTTACATTTTATATCGGCTTTGACCCGACGGCGGACAGTTTGCACGCGGGACATTTTATCGCGCTTATGGCAATGGCTCACATGCAACGCGCAGGGCATCGCCCGATTTGTCTTGTCGGCGGCGGCACGGGCACAGTCGGCGATCCTTCGGGACGCTCCGATTTGCGCAAGGTTATGACGGATGAAGTTATCGAGCACAACTGCGAATGTTTCAAAAAACAAATGGCGCGGTTCATTGACTTCAGCGACGGCAAAGCTCTTATGGTGAACAACGGCGATTGGCTTCGCAAGCTCGGCTATATAGATTTGCTTAGAGAAGTCGGAGCGCATTTCACGGTTAATCGGATGCTTGCCGCCGAATGTTACAAACAACGTTGGGAAAAGGGCTTGACGTTTTTGGAATTCAATTACATGGTCATGCAGGCTTATGATTTTTACAAACTCAACGGCGATTATGATTGCGTTTTGCAAATGGGCGGCGACGATCAATGGTCAAACATAATTGCGGGCGTCGAACTCACGCGGCGCAAAACCGGGCGGGCGGCTTACGGCTTGACGAATAAACTTTTGCTTAAGAGTGACGGCTCGAAGATGGGCAAGACGGCGGGCGGCGCACTTTGGCTTGACGAGAAAAAAGTTTCGCCTTACGATTTCTATCAATATTGGCGCAACGTCGATGATGCGGACGTTAAAACCTGCTTGAGTCTTTTAACTTTTGTTCCGATGGACGAAGTGAATCGCTTAAGCAATTTGAAGGACGCGGCGATTAACGAGGCTAAAAAAGTTTTGGCTTATGAAGTTACAAAACTTGTTCACGGCGAGGCGGCGGCGAAGTCTGCAGAAAAATCTGCCGCAGAAATTTTTACAGGACAATCTTCCGACAACATGCCGACAATCATAGTCAACCTTGCCGCAGGGAAAAAATTATTGGACGTGCTCGCCACCACGAAGATTATAGAATCAAAATCGGAAGGGCGGCGGCTTATCGCACAGAACGGTTTGACTTTGAACGACGAAAAAATTTCCGATGTCGATTATGTTTTGGAAGAAAAAGATTTCCCCGCCGTGATTCGCAAGGGTAAGAAGAAATTTTATAAGCTGATTAACTCTTGAGGAGAAAATTTTGATTAACAAGGGCGACGAAATTTGCCGCGAAAAATTCTGTCCAAAACAAATGCGCGACGGGAATTCATCTTTATAAAAAATTCGGCTTTGAAGAAATTCCCGTTGACAAAAAACTTTT
>ERZ842401.7573-NODE-7573-length-11062-cov-4.205506_pt1 | contig 11062 bp, 4 predicted proteins | sample MGYA00521270_ERZ842401 | MGnify/ENA primary metagenome ERZ842401 (study PRJEB31892, sample SAMEA3878208) | bioreactor metagenome | biome: Moose rumen | place: Sweden | collected 2011-10 | study: EMG produced TPA metagenomics assembly of the PRJEB12797 data set... | reverse complement strand
CCCGTCGTTCTCAGAATTCGAGCAGTTCAACAACAACACCGACTGGGTGGATGCCGTCACGCAGCACGGCTGGACCCACGACCACTACCTGAGCGTCAGTGGCGGCGGCGAGCGCGCCACCTTCCTCGTCTCCGGCGGCTACCTCACACAGAGCGGCACCGTCATCGGGCAGGACTACAAGAAGCTGACCACGCGCATGAATCTGGAGTATGACATCTCCCGCCGAATCAAGGTCACCACGGAGTTCCAGTTCACGTACAGCGACAACCAGAAGAACCTGGAGACCTACGGCACCATCCTGGGCATCGCCTACAAGAAGATTCCCAACGTGGGCATCTATCTCCAGGATGCCGAGGGCAACGACACGGAAACATACTACAACATCCGCAGCAACTCCGCACTGGCCGGCTCGCAGAAGAACCTCATGAACCCCGTGGCGCTGGCCATGATGGGACAGAACAGGGAGCAGAACCGCCGCGTGCTGCCGACGGCGCGCGTACAGTACTACATCGTCAACCCCTCGCTGGACGAAAAGCCTTTCGGCCTGAAGTACTCGGCATACATCAACTTCGACATCAACAACCTGAACCGACATCAGTTCCTGCCCGCATCGGTTTCTAACTACAACTGGGACAACGAAGCCGTCAACAACGCCCAGGAATACACCACCGAGCGCCTGAACATACAGACGGAGAACAAGCTCACGTTCGAGTCCGATTTCAAGAACGGACACCTCCTCATCGCCAACCTGGCGTGGCAGACGGCCAGCGCCACGCAGACCGCCCACACCACCAAATCCTACGGCCACCCCGGCGAGAGCCTGACCAATGCCACGACAGCTGCCTACCTGAACTACCTGGTGAACGGCAACTCCAAGTCGCGCTCGCTGGCCGGTCTGGGTAACGTCCACTATTCCTACAAGGGGAAGTACATCCTGAGCGGCGTACTGCGCGTGGATGGCTCCACGAAGTTCGGTGCCGAGCGCCGCTGGGGCGTCTTCCCGGGCGTTTCCGCGAAATGGATCATCTCGGAGGAGAAGTTCATGAAGCCGCTGGAGAAATACGTATCAATGCTGGCCATCCGCCCGGGATGGGGTGTCACCGGCAACCAGCCCGGCAGCGACTACTCGCAGTACAGCGTCTATTCCATCGACACCTACGGCTACATGGGCGGCACAGCCGTGCGGCCCGTGAACATCCCGCTGACCGACCTGCGCTGGGAGAAGACACGCTCCTACAACCTCGGCCTGGACATCAGCTTGTTCAACAACCTGATCAACGCCAAGCTGGACGTCTATGACAAGGAGACCACCGACCTGCTGTGGTCCAACTACGCCATCGCCTCCACATCGGGCTTCTCGGCACTGACCTTCAAGAACGACGGCAAGCTGCAGAACCGCGGCTGGGAGCTGGAGCTGAGCACAGACCGCCTCATCAACAAGGGCAAGTTCTCGATGGACTTCAACGTCAACTTCGGCAACAACAAGAACATCATCAAGGAGATTGACGAGTCGATCATGAACCAGTACAACGACAACGCCGGCGCCATCAACAACGGCGTCTATCTGACCCGCATCCAGGAGAACAACTCCTACGGCTCCATCTACGGTTTCCGCTACAAGGGCGTCTATAGCTTCAGCTACGAGAACTTCGACAAGGCCGAGAGCGAGGGCAAGAGCTGCCCCGTGGCCCGCGATGCCGACGGCGCCATCATGTACGACTACGAGGGCAAACCCAAGCAGATGATGTACAACTACATGGGCACGAAGTATAAGTTCCAGGGCGGCGACGCCATCTACGAGGACGTCAACCACGACGGTTCCATCGATGAGTACGATGTCGTCTATCTGGGCAACTCCAACCCGAAGCTGGAAGGCGGCTTCGGCACGACGCTGCGCTACGGCAACCTGTCGCTGACCGTCTTCTGCAACTTCCGCTACGGCGGCAAGATTGTCAACTACTCGCGCATGAGCGCCGAAAACATGTACACCGACGACAACCAGTGCCGCACCGTCAACTGGCGCTGGCGCAAGGAAGGAGATGTCACCGAGGTGCCCCGCGCCCTCTACCAGCAGGGCTACAACTGGCTGGGCTCCGACCGCTACGTCGAAGACGGCTCCTTCCTGCGCATCAAGTACGTCAGCCTCCGCTACACGGCCCCAAAGAAGTGGGCACAGGCCATTCACGCCAAGGCCCTCAACGCCTACCTGACGGCCAACAACCTGTTCTGCTTCACAAAGTATTCCGGCACAGACCCCGAGGTCGCCGCCCAGAACTTCAATGCCTCGCTGCCGGGCGTTGCGTACGACACCTCGCGCACGCCGCGTTCCCGCGACTGGACACTGGGAATCTCCGCGACCTTCTAAAGTGGAAGGCATCATGTTTAAGGTTTAAAGTATTAAGACTATGCGTCGTAAATATATATCACACATCTTACATTATACATTCGCCATTGTCGTGGCGATGACGCTGACCGGGTGCAACGAATGGTTGGAGCTGATGCCCGACGACAGCACCATCGAGGAGGAGTTCTGGCAGAACGGCAACCAGGTGGAGAGCGTCGTCCGCTCCTGCTACCGCTATATGCAGGAGGACAACGTCATGCAGCGTATCATCCTGTGGGGCGAGCTGCGGTCAGACGAGGTGCAGAACGGATCGGCCATCTCAGTCAACGAGACCGACATCGTGAACGCCAACGTCAAGTCGAGCAACGCCTTCTGCAACTGGGCCTCCTTCTACACCGTCATCAACTACTGCAACAATGTGCTGGAGAAGGCACCGGGCGTGCAGCAGCTGGACGCCAACTTCGACGATGCCACGTTCCAGGCCTACATGGCTGAAGCCTACACGCTCCGCGCCCTCTGCTACTTCTACCTCCTGCGCACGTTCCGCGACGTGCCCCTCGTGGTGGAGAGCAGCAAGAGCGACGATGCGGACTACAACGTGAGCAACCGCGACACGGCGGCATGGGTCTCCTACTACCAGTTGCCGGTGAGCGCTGCCGCCTTCTCCTCAGAGACATATCCGCTCATCGACCAGGAGCACTACGTCCTCGACCGGATCATCGACGACCTGAAGACGGCCGTGGCATACGCCGCCAAGGAATGGGAGGGCGACGAGAACTATGGCCGCGTCACCCGCCGTGCCGCCGAGGCGCTGCTCGCCGACTGCCACCTCTGGCGCGCATCCATCAATGAGCCGCTGGATCCAGGGCAGGCCGCCACGGACTACCGGGCCTGCGCCGACGTCTGCGATGCCATCCTCGCAGAGACCGCAGCAATGGAGGACGCGACACTCGTGGAGGGTGCCAACCTGTTGCGGGAAGTGTTCTACGCCGGCAACTCCGCAGAGAGCATCTTCGAACTGAACTTCACGACCAGCGGCCACCAGAACGGTGGCACCGCCACCCTCTACGGCAACACGCTGAAGAGCCGCAATCCCCACTTGCTGGCAGCCGTGAGCGTGCAGGCACTCTTCAACCTCAACAAGGCCAACAGCGACGACCCCGACTACGACTACCGCAGCAAGGACTTCTTCAATCCGCGCGACAACCACATCTTTAAATATGAAGGCCAGACGCCCCCGACGGACTTCGGCAGCCGAGGCGCCACCTACACCTACCGCGGTTCGAGCAGTCAGGCGAACTGGATCTTCTACCGTCTGGCGGACATCTATCTGATGAAAGCCGAGGCACTGGCACAGCTGGCAGCGTCGGCCAACGAGCTGGAGGCCGTCGTGGCACTCTGCAACCAGACCTACACCCGCGCCTGCACCACCAATGACGAGGTGAAGGATGTCCTGAACCCGAATGTCTATGCCAGCGCGTCGGACGTGCAGACACTGGTGCTCACGGAGCGGCAACGCGAACTCATGTTCGAGGGGAAGCGATGGTTCGACCTGCTGCGTCTGGCGCGACGCAACGACGACGTGACAACCAGCTGGCAGTATATCGAGTCGCGCTACGACGACGATGTCACCACCATCCGCAACAAGATGTCGTCCATCGCCGCATGGTACCTGCCCATCTACCACAACGAGATGAAGATCAACGCCAACCTGCGCCAGAACGAGTACTACGAGTCGCAAGACGACTAAATCGACAGTCCTATACCCATAGCTCACACATATCCACATGAACAGAATCCAGTTAAATATCCGTCAGCGCCCCCGTTTCCGCCTACGCCACCTGCTGCACGCCGGAGTGGGAGGGAGCCTGTTACTGCTGAGTGCCGCCTCATGCCAGGATGCCGCCTGGGACGACCACTACGGAGCCGATGACGGCACAGCCACCGCATCACTCATGGAGGAGCTGAGCAGCCGCAGCGAGTTCTCGGACTTCGCAGCATTGCTGCGGCAGACCGGCGGCGACAGCATCCTGGGCTACAATCAGACCTTCACCGTCTTTGCGCCCACGAACGAGGCGCTGGCGGGCATCGCTGCCAGCGGAAACCCACTGACCGAGGTGGTCAAGAACCACGTGGCACGCTATCTCTATGGCCCCTCTCAGCTCGTAGATACAGCCTATCTCCGCATCAAGATGCTGAACGGGAAGTACCAGGAACTCACACGCTCCGGCCAGCGGATGTCCTTCGCAGGCATCGAGGTTCCCGATGAGCCACTGCTGGCCACCAACGGCATCATCTACCCGCTCAGCACCCGTGCCGGCTACTACGACAACCTGTGGGAGCTGCTCGTCCATGGCGCAGGGCGCTACGACTCGCTCTACAACTATATCACACAGTTCAACGACACCACGACGTCCACCTCGCTCATCGAGGTCGGCGAGAACAGCCGCGGCCAGAAGCTGTACTTCCACAACAGCTGGATGAAGAAGTACGGATCCATCCATCTCGAGGACAGCCTCTACACCGCTTTCCTGCCCACGAACATGGGCTGGAAGACGGCCTACAACAGCATCCGCCCTTACTTCCGCACCTTCGGCAGCCTCGTCGAGGACAAGACGCCGCAGAGCTCCTTCAACTACCGCCGTTCCTACGAGACGGGGACGGCCGTGAGCGACTCCCTGCAGAACAGCCACACGCGTGAGACCATCGCCCGCGACCTCCTCTTCCGCCGACGCCCGGACTTCCTGGCACCGCTCGGCGACACGCTGATGACCACGTCGGGCGACACCTACCACCACCCCGCCTATCTCGTCGAGGGACTCACTCCACAGACCGCCAGCAACGGACATTACTACGCTGTCGATCAGCTACCCCACAAGCCTGCCGACCTCTTCCTGAAAGAAATCAAGGTAGAAGCCGAGAAGGCCGCCGGGCGCGAGTTCCTCTACTCTACCCTCACCAACCGCAGCGCCGCAGAGGGAAACCTGCGCGATGAGGTCTCCAACATGAACTTCCTGGAAGTCGTGAACACCTCCACGAACAACCTCACGCCGCCGCAGGTTGTCTTCAACCTGCCCAACGTCCTGGCCGCCAAGTACAACATCTATGCCGTCTTCGTGCCGGCGCAAGCCTTCGACACCCTCGCCGTCGGCTACCGCCAGCCAGAGACTATCATCTGCCAGCGCGACACCGTCATCAACCGCATCCAGTACCACGCCGGCGACGAGGCCGTCATCCAGTACCCTTACTACGATGCTGACAGCACGAAGGTATGCTTCTACCTGAGCTACGTCCACGAAGAGCCCAACGCGAGCGGCTACAATATGTACCGCGACAACAAGATCGAGAAAGACCCCGACACGGGCGAGTACTTCATCACCAAGGGCTACGAGGTCACCAAGTTCCTCGTGGCGCGCAACTTCCAGTTCCCCTACGCCAACTACACGGGCTCGGCATTCTCCGACAAGGATGCACAGACGGTCACGACGAAGCTGTGCGTAGCCACCAACCTCACGAACGCCGACAAACAGCGAATGGGGTACATCATGCGAATAGATTATCTGATCCTTGAACCTGTCATAGATGAATAAAAAACGTCACGCCGTTATGAAACTTCTTTTATCAGCAATACTCATCTCCGCCTGCTCCATCCAGGTGATGGCACAGACGGACAAGGGCGTGGTCGAAGGCCGTGTGATCGACGTGGCCACAGGCGAGGGAATCGTCGGCGTGTCCGTGCACGCCGGACAGCTGCAGGTCATCACGGACACCCTCGGCCACTACCGCCTGCCGGGGCTGAGCGGCACCGTCGCCCTCTCCTTCCGCTGCGAGGGCTTCGCCGACCGGGATCTGCTGGTGCCGGTCAGCACAGACAGCGTGCACGTGCAGGACGTATGGCTCTCGGACCTGGTGTTCACACCGCTCTCCGCACAGTACCGTGCCTACAGCGATAACGCCAGCCTGTCACTCGAGGACGCCGTCGCCGACCATCTGGCACACGACGTGCGCAGCATCCGACGCAGCGGACAGTTCGGCATCGGCAGTAAGATGTTCGTGCGGGGCCTGAACTCGCTCCGCGCCGGTGCCAGCCCGCTCATCGTGCTCGACGGCGTGGTGATGGACGAGCTGCCGGGCGAGAGCTCCGTCCACGACGGATTCTACATCAACCACCTGCTCGACATTGATCCGCAGGACATCGACCACATCGAGGTCATCAAGGATGCCAGCGCCCTCTATGGCGCGAAAGGTGCCAACGGCGTCATCTGCGTCTTCACCAAGCGTGGCATCAGCGACAAGACACGCATCACCTTCAACGCCAATCTCACCGCCAAGCAGCGACCCCATCTGCCCGCCGTCATGAACGACAGCGAGTTCCGCCGCTATGTCTCCGAGATCTACCAGGGCAGCGCCGCGGCAGCGACATCGGCCGGAGGCTTTGAAGGTCTCTTCAACGAGAACCCAGCAGACAAGGCATACCCCGTCAACCACAACCAGACCGATTGGAACGACGAGGTCTTTCGCGTAGGCCTGCTCCATCACTACTCCCTCGGCATCCAAGGCGGCGACGACATCGCACGCTACAACGTGTCCGTAGGCTATCTCATGGGAAACGATGTCGTCAAGAACACCGACCTCTCACGCATCAACACCCGCGTGAACGCGGACATCAACCTGACGAAGTGGTTCACGCTGGGCGCCGAGCTCTTCTTTACCCGCGTGGAACGGGAGCTGCGCGACGATGGTGCCAATGCCATCTCCTCGCCCGCCTTCACGGCACGCATCAAGTCGCCCTTCTTCCACCCCTACAGCTACACCGACGACGGCAGCACACTCACCAACACCCTCGCGGGCGTCGATGCGCTGGGAGTGACCAACCCCGTCGCGCTCATCGAGAACGCCAAGGGCGAGCACAAGCAGTATCGCTTCAGCATCAACGTCACGCCTACCTTCACCATCAGCAAGGACTGGATCGTGCGCGGACAGTTCTCCTACTACCAGGACCGCACCAACGAACACTACTTCTCGCCCATGACGGGCGTCACACCCCGTAAACTCGAGAACCTCGGCACCAGCTACAACACCGTCCGCGAGCAGGACCTCCACCAGTCGAGCATCTACGGCGACCTCCACGTAGGCTACCACCACCTCTTCGGTAGCGACCACGACCTCCGCCTCACGCTGGGCGAGCGCCTCTACGTCAACTCCTTCAAAAGCACCTACGGCGAAGGGCACAACACCGGCGACGACCAGATTTACAACCTCGCCACCAACCTCGACTTCCTCCGCACCGACGGCGTTGATGTCGATTGGCGCAGCACATCGCTCTATCTGCAAGCCGCCTACACACTCATGGGCAAATACCAGGTGTGGGCCATAGGCGCTGCCGACGCCTCCTCGCGTTTCGGCAGCCAGGCCTCCGGCTCCTTGAAGGCACTGGGTGCCCGCTGGGCGCTGTTCCCCTCCGTCGGAGTGAGCTGGGACGCCAAGGGAGAGCGCTTCCTCGCCCATGCCACGTGGCTCGACGCGCTGAAAATCCATGCCTCCTGGGGCATGACAGGCAACGACGCCCTCGACGCCACAGCCGCCTGGAGCTACCTGGCACCCGTGAACTACGTTGGTGTGGCCACCGGCAACGTCATCACCGGGCTGCGCAACGACCACCTGAAGTGGGAGACGACGACCAAGCTCTCGGCCGGTGCCGAGCTCTCCGTCCTCCACGACCGCCTCACCATCGGCTTCGACGTCTATCGACACCAAACCGACGACCTGCTGAACCTGCGGCGCGCCAACATCCTCTCCGGCCAGTCCTGGTACCTCACCAACTCCGGAGCCCTGAAGAACATCGGCTTCGAGGCACAGCTGAACGCGAAGCTCCTCGCCTACAAGGATTTCAAATGGAACCTGGGACTCTCCCTCAACCACTACCGCAACGAGATCACCGACCTCCCCGAAGGAGAGTTCGTGACGGACGTCCTGGGAGCACAGGTGCTCTCCCGCAAGGGTGAGGCCGCCGGCGTCTTCTACGGCTACAAGACCGACGGCGTCTTCGCCAACTCAGGAGAGGCCGCTGCGGCAGGTCTCAAGGTGCGCAACGAGGACACGTCGCTCACCTCCTTCACCGCCGGCGACGTCCATTTCCTGGAACCCAACGTCGCCTTTGCCGACGGCATCATCGATGACAACGACCGCACCATCATCGGCGACCCTAACCCCGACCTCACCGGAGCGCTCACCAGCCGCTGGCAGTGGCGCCGATGGGACCTCGACGTGCACTGCACCTTCCAGCTCGGAGGCGACATCTACAACTACCAACGCGCACAACTGGAAGCGATGAGCACGCTCTACAACCAGAGCCGAAGCGCCCTGAGCCGCTGGCGTGGCGAGGGACAGCAGACCAGCGTGCCGCGCGCCACCTACGGCGACCCGCTGGGCAACAGCCGCTTCTCCGACCGCTGGATCGAGGACGGCTCCTACTTCAAGATTCGCCAGGTACGCCTCTCCTACACCCTGCCCATCAACAAACCCTTCATAGAAGGCATCCTCTTCTGGGCGGCCGTCGAGAACGTCGCCACCTTCACCCGCTACCTCGGTGCCGACCCCGAGTTCTACTACGGCAACAGCGTCCTCACGCAGGGCATCGACTACGGACAGCTACCCTCCTGCCGCTCCTTCTCCTTTGGCATCAAACTGAATCTGTAAGCACTATGAAAAGACTTCCTAACATCATAAACCTCCGTGATGTCGTAAACCTCCGCCCCGTCAGGCTCCTCCATTCCATCATTCTCGCTGCGATGCTATCGCAACTCACCCTCTCCTCGTGCAGCGACTTCGTGGAAGTGGATTCGAACAGCGTCATCAAGACCGATGACTACGCCATCAGCGACCAGGCATCGGCGCGCTACACCATGTTCGGCATCCTCGCGCAGCTCCAGCACATCGCCGACCGCTATGTCATCCTGGGCGAGCTCCGCGGCGACCTCCTCACCACGACCGAGAACTCCACGCAGGACCTCCACGACATCGCCGAGTTCAACGCCGATTCACTCAATGCCTACCACATCGAGGCTGACCTCTACGCCATCATCAACAGCTGCAACTACCTCCTCAGCCGCATCGACACCTCCGTCGTCATCACCAACAACGACGGCGAACGTGAGAAAGTGCTCAAGTACGAGATGGCACAGGCCAAGGCCATCCGCGCATGGAGCTACCTCCAGCTGCTGCTCGACTACGGCACCGCAGCCTACTTCACAGAGCCCATCACAGATGTCGATCAAGAAGTCAGCAGCCAGGACATGAACCTCGACGCGCTGGCACCCGTGCTCATCGAAGACCTCCTGCCCTGGGTACCCACCGACGAGGAGACCGCCGAGCTGATGCCCGACTACGGCACCGTCGGCGACTACGCCTCGCAGCAGCTCTTCATCCCCGTGCGCGCCATCCTCGCAGATCTCTATCTCTACACCAACGACTACGAGGCGGCAGCACGCATGTACTACGCTCATCTGCTCAGTAACGGACTCACCGTGGCCGCACGACGCAACAGCTGGACAGACAACACCTTCACCCGCGAGAGCGGCAACTGGACCTCCCTCTTCTCGCTCGCCAGCGAGATGCAGACCGTCATCCAGTGCACCACCGACTACATCGACAGCCAGTCGCAGCTCGCCACGATGTTCAGCGAGAAGGACGACTACCTGCTGGCACCCTCGACCGCAGGACTTCACATCTGGGAATCCCAGACCTATGCCTACGGATCCACCGTCAGCACACTCGGCGACCTGCGCGGCCCCTACGGCACCTACAACTACACGACCCTCTTGCGCGGCGAGACTGAGACCGAGATCCCCTCCGTCACCAAGTACAAGAACCTCCCGCAGACCGTCGTCCTCTACCGCACCTCCACTATCTACCTGCGCTACGCCGAGGCCATCAACCGCCTGGGCAAGCACAACATGGCCTTTGCTCTCCTGAAGTACGGCCTCACACGCGAGAAGCTCCTCGTGCCATCCTACGTACCCGCCAGCGAGTTCACCGACGCCGACGGCACAGTCATCCCGTACCTCGACTTCGGACAGGGCAACCTCAACTACGATGCCACCTTCTCTGCCAACGTAGGCATCCATTCGCGCGGCTGTGGCGAGCGCATCTCGGAGTTCCGCAGCTATGCCATCGAGTCTGGCGTCGATGCCCTCACCTTCGTCGAGGACCTGCTGCTGACCGAGATGGCTCTCGAGACGGGCTATGAAGGCAACCGCTTCGCCGACATCCTCCGCATCGGCCGCCACCGCCAGAGCATCGCCTTCGTCGCCGCCACCATCGCCCGGCGCGCCCCCGCCTTGGAGTCCTTCCTCCAGGACGAGACCCACTGGTACCTCCCCAGCAGCCGCGGGCGCTGACGTTCACTCTACCATCTCCTCGTCTAGTCGCCCCTCCCAGAGGTACTTCCTCGTCTCGCGCTCCACTACGCCGCTGAGCAGGAGCAGGGCCACCAGGTTGGGGATGGCCATGAGGGCGTTCATCGTGTCGGCAATGTTCCAGATGATGTCGAGGCTGATGATGCTGCCGAAGAAGAGGGCCACGATGTAGAGGATGCGATAGAAGCGGTTGATGCGGCGCTGCTCGATATAGTTCACGGCACTCTCGCCGTAGTAGCTCCAGCCCAGGATGGTGCTGAAGGCAAAGGTCAGGATGCCGAAGGTGAGCAGCGGGGCACCC
>ERZ842401.7569-NODE-7569-length-11063-cov-5.093750_pt1 | contig 11063 bp, 8 predicted proteins | sample MGYA00521270_ERZ842401 | MGnify/ENA primary metagenome ERZ842401 (study PRJEB31892, sample SAMEA3878208) | bioreactor metagenome | biome: Moose rumen | place: Sweden | collected 2011-10 | study: EMG produced TPA metagenomics assembly of the PRJEB12797 data set... | reverse complement strand
TTCTGTAAAAGCCGAGGTCAAGAATCTTGCCGAAATGGTGAAGTTCAATGCGGCGCGGCGGCATGCAGGGCTACCGGCTGATGCTCTGACGAGTCATTTCGTCTTTACCGGCAACCCGGGTACTGGAAAGACGACCATCGCCCGTCTGCTCGCCCGCATCTACAGAAAGCAGGGCGTTCTCAAGCGCGGACATCTTGTCGAAGTTGACCGCTCAAAGCTTGTTGCCGGGTATGTCGGCCAGACTGCCATTCAGACAAATGCCGTGATCGACGCGGCGTTGGATGGTGTATTGTTCATCGACGAGGCGTATTCGCTCGCGTCGGGCGGCTCATCCGACTTTGGGCGAGAGGCGATAGCAACGCTCTTGAAGCGCATGGAAGACCAGCGTGAGAGACTTGTCGTCATTGTGGCTGGATATGAAGACGAAATGAGGCAGTTTGTCGATTCCAACCCTGGCCTAAAATCTCGCTTCACGAAATACATTCGCTTCCCGGATTACTCTGCTGCGGAGATGACAAAGATATTCCTTTCGATTCTTTCCTCGCAGAATTACACTTGCTCCAAGGCCGCGGAGAATGTCGCGAGAAAGCGGATTGAGGCTGCCGCAGCGAAGGGAGGACGAACGTCTGGAAACGCGCGGTTTGTCAGGAACTTCATTGCATCCGTCAAGGAGCGCATGGCGGTGCGCGTCATGGCAGATGGCGTAGCGACGAAAGGTGAACTGCAGCGCATCGAAGCGGAGGACATCGGATGACGCATGGAGAGTCCAGACGCGCCGACCGGGCGATAATCTATCGAAGCGAAATTGATTTCGTTTCCCGCTGCATCCTAGATTGTCCGAATATCGAAACAGGAGGAGAACTGTTCGGATTCTGGACGGCTGGAGGGATCCCCGTCGTGCTGTTCGCGATCGGCCCTGGCCCGAATGCAAATCACCAGACAACTTTTTTCAATCAGGACATCGGCTATCTCGAGCATGTGGGGCATCGGCTCTTTTCGAAATACGGGCTTCTGCATATCGGCGAATGGCATTCTCATCACCAGCTTGGGCTTGCGCAGCCGAGCGGACACGATGCCTCGACAATGGCGACTTCCATTGCAAACAATCATCTAGGCCGTTTCCTCATGGCGCTAGGGAATTGCACACAGGAATTGTCCGTCTTGAATGCCTTTGAATTCGTCGAAGGCTTTGGAACCGACTGGCGGCACGTGCCTTGGGAAATCAAAGAGGTTGCAAGCCCATTCCGCGCAGCGGTTGAGGCAGACGGAGTGCTTGCCACTATGTTGTGCAATCCAAGGATAAAAACTCCGGGGCATGGGAAATTGTTCACCGTTCCGGTAACGGATGGCGGCGCGCTCGGCGAGCGCGCCCTACCTGCGGGGGCAATCGAATTCTTTGACGAAATCGAAAGACAAAACAACGAAAGGAACGAAGAGGTGTTCGATAGGCAACGATACGAAGCGGAAGTAGCACTTCTTAAAAGGAAGCTGTCGCCTGGCGTGTGGCATTTTGACCTAAACAGGGAACGTCCGTTCCTTGCGATGGCCGTCAAGACGAAATCGGGGAATCTGTACACGATACAGATTGAACTTGACCGCTTCCCGCAGTCGGTCCCGAAGGTGTTCGTGACGCGGATGCTGCGCGATCACGATGGGAATCCAATGAACGAGGCGCGGCATTCTCTGCATACGCTTGGCTCGGAGCATGGTTGGACGCGCATCTGCCACTATGGTTCTGAATCATGGACGCCCGGCGTATCGCTCTACAAGATTTACATCAAGTGTGCCTTGTGGCTCAATATCTACGAGGTGCATCTCAAGACAGGCAAGCCGATGGAGTACTATCTCAAGCGGCAGGCATAATCGTTGTGGTATGGCGCAATGATCCCATCGCGACTGAAAAGAAAGGAGAATCAAAATGTTCGGAATGGGCAGCAATAATAATGATATCGAGGCGTTTGGCGAGGAAGTCAAACGCCAAGGTGAGGCGACGGGACTGGATCCGTTCGGAAAAGATCTGGAGTTCGATCCTTCGACGGGTCAGTTCAAGCAGGTCTCAAAATTCGGCGGACACGGAGACGGAGACATCGTCACAGAAATGACGTCAAAGGGATTTGCCTGATGGACGTCGCATCCGACGATATCAACTCCCGCAGTGCAGGGCTGATCGAGAACGATGCGCTACTCAAGAAAAGGGCGTTGATCATCGGGCTCGGAAGCTTTGGGTCGAATATAGCCGTCGAACTCGCAAAAGCGGCCGTCGGCAGCTTTGCGCTGATGGACTTCGACAGGCTCGAACGGCACAATGTTGTGCGGCATGCCTGCTACTTGCAGGATGTCGGACGTCTCAAGACTGACGCTGTCGCGGATCTGGTGCTTGGCAAGAATCCATACGCGACAGTCGACAAGTTTCCCGTCAACATGAACGACAAGCTTGATCTGCTTGTTTCTGAAATAGACCGTGCGGACATCGTCATTTGTGCGACGGACAATAATCAGAGCCGTTTCAATCTTTCGCGGATCCTTGTTGATCATCCCAAAGTGTGTCTCTTCGGAAGGGCGGTAACACGCGCTGAAGGGGGCGATGTCTTCCGGCAGCGTCCGGGAGGTCCGTGCTACTGCTGTCTCGTCGGGAACAAATGGTTTGATCAGGCTTCGGAGGAAATCACGAGCGAGGCGTCTGCTCGTGCAAGTGGGCGCATTGCCGCGTATGTCTCGCACGAGGACGCGGATGCCATGGTACAGGTCGGCCTTGCCTCCGACATCGAGCCGATTACAAACATGATGGTAAAGCTTGCGCTTGTCGAACTGGCACGTGGCACGAATTCGGGCATCTCTGCACTTGAAGATGAGCTGACGTTCGACTATTATATGTGGGCGAACAGGCGTGAGCGCAGGCACAGGAACTGGAGCCCCTTTCCGAATGGCGGGAACCGTCCGACGATTCTTCGATGGTATGGCGCGAACATCGAGAAAGCTGTAGACTGCGCACTTTGCGGCACGGCTGGAATCGCGCTTGACGATGGCGCAGATATCGAGGCGCAGCTTTCCGAACTGGATTGCGAGTAAACATGGAAGGTCTAAAATATAACGAGAGAACCGGCGAGTTCGAGGAGCGACCGTCGGGGCGCCCGCCTAGCGGCGGGTGTGCGAAACGCCTATTTCAGATTTCCTTGGCCATTGCTGCTTTTGCCGTGACGGCATGGGTTGTCTCAAAGTGGGAGGGAGGTTGGCGTCCGGCGATAGATTTCGACCGAGTGTCGGCCTTTTTCAGTGGCATTTTGCCTTCTTCAGAGTCAATCAGCGGATTCTTCTCGGGATGTTGGCAATTCGTCTGCAAAGCCGGAGACTGGGTGTTTATAGCCGCAATGGTGGCTGCGTTCGCAGTGTTCGTACGATATTATGCGAAGGCGCTTGCTGATGTCAGGTGCGGACGATTGATCGTGTACCTTGGGTGGGGGGATTTCTTCAAGTCGGCGGCCTGGGTGGTTGCCGTCCCGTTTGGGCTTGCTTGGACCTTCGGTAGCGACGGCAGTAATTTATTTGTGCCTGTTATTGGGCTCATAGTGACCGGATTCGGCGTCAAGTCTTTTGTTCGCATGGTCAAAGGGGCGTTTCGATATAATTCAGGCACCAGACGTTGGCTGGCGTTGTTCGCAAGAGTAGCAGTTATCCTACTTTTGCTGTTTGCGCTCTCAGAGCTACAATCGCGGTATGAGCGGTATAAGCGTGGTCAATTGGGATTCATCCGCGGAGTGCTGCTGCCCTTGGCAATTTTCGCGTATTGCTATAAGGCGTTCGTCGCGCCGATGATCAGCAGCCATTTGTATGGTTTGCGGAATTATGTTCAAAGATGATAACCGAAAGCCGTAGCCCGTCGTCAACAGAATCGTCGCTACGGCAGCTGGCTTAGGAATGTCCGCATGGGAACGGCGCATGCCGCGCCGGGCGTAAAGCAGTCGATGTCGTCGTATGGAAGGTTGGCGACTATCTGCAATGCTATGCCCGCACCTGTCTGGCGCTGCATCCTCTTGAGTGCCGTAGTCACGGTGGTGTCCGAAGTCTTTGCTTCGGCGATCAGCCAAGGGTTGCCGTCCTTCGCGACCAGAAAATCAACTTCGTTCTTGTTCTTGTCGCGGAGGTAGTGCAAGGAGAATTCCCCCAGCCCCATGTCCGTCCATGTTTCAACGGCCTTCAGAAGATGGCAGGCGACGATTGTCTCGTTTCGCGCGCCCTCGTCCTTTATTCCCGACCAGTCCCGAAGATACCATTTTGGGGTCTTTCGTATGGAGTTGGCGACGTTTCGGAACCATGGGCGCACGGTAAAGCCGTAGAAGAAGGACGAAAGTGTCGAAATCCACTCTCTTGCGGTAACTTCGTTCGTCTGCACTTCGCCTGCGAGAGACGAATAGACAATTTGCTGCCCCGACCGCTGGGCGAGTATTTCCGCAAGTGCGTCAAACTGGTCGAGATCTCGAATGCCGGTGTCGTTGGCGACGTCGATCCGGACGAGCTGTTCGCGCCTGAGCTTGTGCCAGCGCATGGCGAACTGGCTTGAGCGCGAACAGAACATTTCCGGGAAACCGCCGAATGTCAGAAGTGCGTTCCAATCCTCGTCTCGTGGTTCCATGGCTTTGACAGCCACTGTTGTCGGAAGAACCGGCCTGAGAAGCTCGCCGACTGAAAGCGGGTGCATTCTGAAAGGGAAATAACGCCCCATGAGGCTGTCCCCCTTGCCTCGTTTTCTTTGTTCAAGCCGTGCGGATCCCGTCACGATGGTTCGCGCCGAATCGCCGTAGGTGTCGAAGTACCCTTTGAGAAACTGCCGCCATTTCGGGTAATGGTGTATTTCATCAAACACGAGAAGCGGCTTTTTGCTGCGCCGAACTTCCAGCCCTGCGAGTTTGGCAATCTCGTCTTCGCCTTTCAGAAAAAGCATCCTGTCGCTGCGTCTATCCCAGTTGAGATACAGATCAGACACCTCTTTCGCGACGGTTGTCTTACCCACCTGCCGCGGCCCGGAAAGCAGAATCATCTGCCGGTTGTTCGCGAAGTGATCGGCGAACATAGCAGTGTACATGCGCTTTATCGTGGTGTTCATGTTGGCAATTATATCATGTTTATGCGCAGAAAGTCAATGCCATTCCAAATATACATTAGGATTGGCCTATGCCGTTCCAAGTCTGTGTCAGGAATGGCGTATCGAATTTTTGCGCCGTTATACATTTTTTAGTAATGTCGCAAAGTTGGGGATGGCGTACACGCTTATCCCGTTTTTTTTCGGGATAATTTATCCCGATTTTTCGCGCAAGGCGTTCGTCGCGCCGATGATCGGTAGCCATTTGTATGGTTTGCACGGTTCTTTTCGACGAGGATAGCCTAAAGAAGTAGGTGCGCGCGCGAGCGGCGGTGGTCGTATAGACAAATTTCCTCGTTACGAAAAAGTTCGTTCAGTGTCGCGGATTGTCAAATGGGATGGGGAATTATGGTATAATGCTGGCATGCGGAAGACGGCATGAATAGAATGAGGCGGTCAACCCGAAAGGAGAAATGACATGAGGAGAGTTCGGGTGCTCTGCGGAGCGGTTGTTGTATGTGTGGCGTTTGAGCTGATGGGGCAGGCGGCCCCTGCGTCGCCGAAGCTCGGCGAGACCGAGCCGTCGCTCATGATGCCGGAAGGCGCGTCGTTTGAGATCGGCGCGGACGGCAACTTCCTCGTTGGCGGGAAGCCGCGTTTTCTCATTGGCAACCTATACTATGTCCACTATGGCTCCGACTCGCTCGTCCACGGCCCTGGCTATCCTGACGAATACGCATGGGTGTACGAGGGAACACCTGATCGCGCGTATCTCCAGCGGCTTGGGTTTGACACATCCGGCGGCGAGGTCTCGTCGTCGTGGCTCGCCAAGTACCGCGACCCGAAGCGCACCTACCAGGCGCGGAACGGCGTCCACTGGAACGTCGCGTCGAACTACTGGCACTCGGGGCTGCCGATGGTTGTCGACTTCACTTCCGCGACATGGTCGCACGGCGGGATGACATACCTAAAGGGCAAAAAGCCCGACGAGAGCGCGTTTGTAAAAGACTGCCATTTCATCTACTACAGTCTCATTACTCCCGAGGGTCGCGACCTCTGGCGCGACATGTGGCGCTCCGGCGCCGAAGAGCTTAAGGCCAACGGCGCTAAGCCCTACGTCTACGAGCTCTTCAACGAGCCGCGCTATGACGACAAGTCGCCCGCCGCGCGCGGCGCATTTGCCGCGTTCCTGTCGGAGATGTGGAAGGGCGATGCCGCTGCGATGGACAAGGCGTGGGAGTCGTCGTACGGCTCGTTCGAGGCGGCTTCCGCGTTCAAATCGTCGAACGAATGCGCGGGGCTCGGCGTCGCATGGGCCAAGTTCTGCGAGAGGGTTTTTGAGTCCGGCGTGCGCCTTGGCATAGAGACGATCCGCGAGGTAGATCCCTCGGCGAAGTTCTGCATTCAGCCGCTTTCGCATCTGTGGAACTTCGATTCCGTCATGGGTGCATACGAGCTTTGCGAAATCGCGATGACGCCGACGGGCGGCGGCAGTCTTTTCGAGGACATACTCATGATCGCACTCGCCGACGGCAAGCCCATTATCGACGGCGAGGCGTATCTCGGGCGCACGCGCACAAGTCACCGCGCTCGGATCCTTGCGCAGTGGGCGCGAGGGTTCAACGCCAGCTACTATTTCAAGTGGGAGCGCCGGCTGAACGAAATCGACATGGCGAACCCGATTGAGAGCATGCGGCGCCAGGGCGAGAGGTACCCTTGGCTCGGGCTCAACCCCGTGTTTCTCCCGCCTGCGGAACTCGTCGGCATCATGAACGCGAAGCGCGACATCTTCGCCATGCAGGATCTTTTCGCGCCTCGCGCGCGCGGCATATCCGCCGCGGAAAGGGCGGCCATCCTCTACTCCCTGCCGACGCGCCGGCTCGGTGTCGCGGCCGCGCACAAGTCGAGCGCGCATGTCGAGACGAGCGCGTTGGCGCTCTTTGTCGACGCGCATGTTCCGCTCGACGCCGTCCTGGAGGAGCAGCTTAAATCGGGACGGCTTGACCGCTACAGCTTCCTCGTGGCATCGGGAGTCGATGCGGTGTACGACGAGACTCCGGCGCGGCTCGAGTCGTGGGTGAGGGCGGGCGGAACCCTCGCCATCGTGCAGGAGGCGATGCAGTTGGACGAGTGGGGCGGGCGGCGCGAAGAGTCGGAACGCGGTTTCCCCGGGATCGCTCTCGGCAGCGCCGTCTCCGGCGAGGCAGCGAAGTTCTCTTTAAATGGACTCGAGTACGAGGCCGTTCCTTATCGAGAGGTGAAGTTTCAAGAAGGCGCCGGGTGGGAGACGCTTGCATCTCTTCCAAACGGGCATGTCGCTGTTGCTCGGCGCAAGGTCGGGAAGGGCGAAGTCATCTATTTCGGCGTCAGGTTTCCGAGGCGTGGCGACGAAGGTCGGCTTCTTGCAGCGATTGCGGAGGGTCGCGGGATTCGCTCCACTTGCGAGACGCGCGATATCGTGTCGGGTGCAAACATAGACGACATAGAGGTGCATGCCGCGCGGCTTCCCGGCGGCGACACCGGCTTTGTCGTCATAAACGGCACTCTTGCGCCGAAGACCGTGTGGTTTGTCCCGGGCGAAAAGTTTGCGTCTCCAGTGCTCGTCGACGTGTCGAGGCGCGTAGTCCTCGGCCGAGGCAAGGGAGGCGCCGCTCTTCTCGTCCTGCCGCCGTTCGATCCCGTTGTCTTGCGCGGCGCGAAGTCTGAGAAGGCAATTGCGGCCGCGCTCGAAAGCGCGCCCGCGGCGTGGAATGCGGCGGCGAAGGACGGTCAGCTCTCGCATGAGACGCTGAAGGAGGCCTTCGCGCGAGCAGAGGCGCTTCTAAAGGAGAGCGCTTCTAATTCCGTCGCGCCGTTTTGCGTAGACCGCGCCCGCGTGAGGACGATAGACATCCGCGAGCAGGCGAACGTTCCCCTCGGCATCATCGTCAAGAGCCCACCGTGGGGCGCGACAGACTGCGCTGGCGTGCCATTCGACTTCATCAGGCCCGACCAGAACGGCGATCGCTCGTGCGTGAAGCTCGGTGGCGATTTCCCGCGGTCGATTTCTGGAATCGGCGTCAATCTTCGCGCTTCGTCGCTCTACTTCCTCCATGCGGGAGATGGCGCAAAGTCTGGCGACGAGATTAAGTATTCTGTGCGCTATGCCGACGGGACGACGGCGGTCTTTGCGGCGAAGTCGTTTGGCGATTTCGGCGATCTCGACCTCGCCAAATGCTCGACGCCTCTCCCCGAGTCGTTCGAGTGTTGCCCAGGGTGGAGTGATCGGAAGCGCAGGGGCTTCTGGGTCTCGCGGTGGGAGAATCCGTATCCAGAAAAGACGATAGCGTCGCTCGATATTTCTTGCGGCGGCGGATTTGCCGCGCTCGTTGCCGCGATCACGGCGGAGACGTCCGTGGACGGATGCGGGGCGGTGGCTTTCGCGGCGGCGCCTAAGACGCGAATCTGGGGCGGCGTCCAGGCGACGATTTCTGACGATTCCGTAACGGTCGACTTTGGCAAGGCCCACGGCTGGCCGGGCGTAAACATCGATTGGAAGTCTGCCGTCGCCGCGGATGGCATGGCGCTTGCCGCGGACCTCGAGTTCGAGATTAAGACCGACGGCGCACCGCTTGCCCCGATGCAGATACGCATGGGGACCGGCGCCTATCACGTGCTTTCGCCGTTCTTGCGCAAGACAGGCGAAGGGACTTGGCGGGCGTCCGTGCCGCTCGACTACGCGAAGGGGGAGTTGAATTCCATCGGAATCCAGCAGCGCGGCGACAAGAATCCGGGATGTGCAACGACGCTTGTTTTGCGGGGCTTCCGCGTGGCCTGGCGACGCGTGAAGGACAAGCCGTTTGAACTTAGGCGCTTCGATCCCGATGCACAGGACGGTGCGCGGGCGATCCGCCGCGATGGAGGAATAGAACTTGCCGTCGCCGACAACGAGAAGCATTGGGCCGCCTTGCAGATGCGCCTTGCGGAGCCGATTTCCATCGACGGGCCGGCGGCGGGCGTGCCCGGGGGGCTCAGGAATGGCTGCGATCTCGTCTTCGAGGTGAACTCCGGCCGGACGCCTCTCGGGACGCGTGGCGTTGGACGCCAGCGGCTGAGGGCGTCGGCTGTGTTCAAGAACGCCGACGGAAGTGAAGACCGCCCGAAGCTCGACAAGGTAAAGGTCATTGTGGACGGCGGCAAGATCGACGACGATCCGTGGACATGGCAGACGGTGCGGGTTCCGCTTTCGAAGCACATCCCTGAAAACGCCGTCGAGATCAAGCGGTTCATCTTCCAGATTCTCGACATGCCGCAGGACGGTCGGTCGGGCATTGTCTTCCGCAATTTGCGCTTTGAACCTGCGGCGAGCGGAAACTAATCGAGCTACATATTTCACGCCGAGGAGGGGAACGGCGAATATGGTATAATACCGAACGATATCACAAAACATGGGCAGGACTCTCGAAGTCGAAAGGAGCAAATGAAGATTGGATTTTTTGGCGCGGGCAAGATGGCGGAGGGTATTCTTTCCGCGATTGAGGACAAGAAGGGCGTCGTGATGGCCGAGAAGGTCGCGGAACGCGCGGCGGATCTGACGCGGAAGTACGGCGTTGCGACGACGGCAGACGTGAAGGAAGTCGCGAAGAAGGCGAAGTTCGTCTTTCTCGCCGTCCGTCCGCAGGACGTGGATGCAGTCGCCGCCGAAGTGAAGCCGCTCCTTACCGCGAAGCACACGATCGTCTCGATTGTCGCCGGAAAGACCCTTGCGAAGCTCAAGAAGGCGTTTGGCGCGAAAGTCAATCTCGTCCGCGTGATGCCCAACCTCGCGCTCCGCGCGAACGCCGGCATGTGCGCGATATGCCCTGCCGCGAAGACCCCCGCGAAGGACGTGAAGCTCGTTGAGAAGATTCTCGGCGGCGCTGGCGCGACTGTCGTTCTCAAGGAGAAGGACTTTGACGCGGTGACGGCGCTTTCCGGCTCGGGCCCCGCGTATTTCGCCTACATGGAGGAGGCGATGGTCGAGGGCGGCGTCAAGCTCGGGCTCAAGCCCGCCGTCGCCCGTCTTCTCGCCGAGCAGACGATGTTCGGAACGGCGAAGTTCCTCAGGGAAAGCGGCATGGCGCTTCGTCCGTTTATCGAGGGCGTCTGCACGAAGGGCGGCACAACTGCCGCGGGAATGGAGAAGATGGACGTTCCCGAGTTCAAGAAGATCGTCGCCGCTACGCTCGCCGCCGCCGCGAAGCGCTCGAAGGAGCTGGCGTGAAGATCGGCATCTACGGTGGGAGTTTCAATCCCGTCCATTTCGGGCATGTCAACCTCGCGAAGAAGGCAGTCGCCGATCTCGCGCTTGACCGGCTTGTCGTGATTCCGGCGAACATCAGCCCCTTCAAGACCGAGGCGGCGAAGGACATGCCGCCTCTCCCGTGGGATCGACTTGAGATGGTGAAGAACGCCTTTGCCGAAATCCCGGAAGCGGTTGTCGACGAACGCGAATTAGGGCGCGGTGGCGTTTCATACGCGATTGACACTGTGCGCGAGATCGCCGCCGAGAATCCTGGAGCGGAGCTTTTCTTCCTGATCGGTGAGGACTCCGTAGAGGGGCTGCCGCGCTGGAAGGACTACGATGAGTTGAAGAAGATCGTCACCTTCAAGTCGTTTCCGCGCACGAAGGAATCGTCTACAGAGATACGCGAGCTCTTTGAGAAGGGCAAGGTGGTGTTCAATGGCGACGAGAAAGTGGTCAAAGTCGTGAAAGACGGCCTTGTCCGCAAGCATGGCTTTTGCCCGTGCCGTCTGCCGAAGCTCCCCGAGTTCTTCTGCCCCTGTGACGAGTTCAAGGGCCAGCTCGCCGATCCCGCGTATCACGGCCTCTGCCACTGCCGCCTCTACCTCAAGCCGTAATCGGCAGCGGTTTTGCCTGTGCTGGGCTGGTTTGCCTGACAACGTGCGGCGGCGCTGGCGCGGAGGGGCGTGTTTCGGCTTAGGGCTCGCTAGCTTTGCCGCGAAT
>ERZ842401.7568-NODE-7568-length-11063-cov-67.749092_pt1 | contig 11063 bp, 11 predicted proteins | sample MGYA00521270_ERZ842401 | MGnify/ENA primary metagenome ERZ842401 (study PRJEB31892, sample SAMEA3878208) | bioreactor metagenome | biome: Moose rumen | place: Sweden | collected 2011-10 | study: EMG produced TPA metagenomics assembly of the PRJEB12797 data set... | reverse complement strand
ATAAGCCAAACGTCATGCCCTTTTTCACGAAACAAGCGCACTAAATTATGTGTTGTACGCGAAATGCCACCAGCAGTAGGCACTATTCCATTAGAATGGAAAAACAATATATTCATCTTATTTTTGAAAGCAATTCCCCAAAAGGTGTTTCTGTGAGATAGAGTTTGTTTAGTGCTCGGTTGTCAACGTCCTGTGCCGTGTAATAAAGATAGAATATCCCATTAGGTGTTACACCAGCACAGGGCTTGTATATGCCTATCTTGCCAATGCTCTTGTTCGTGATGAGTGGACGCTTGAAGAATGTGAAGTCCTCGCCATCACTACTCTCTGCCAGACACAAGTCCGCATTGCTCATATTCGTCTGGACAATAGCATATCGCTTGCCATCGTAGTCAAAGAAATCCATGTGCCAAGGCCGGTAAAGCCTGTTACAATTACGGAATTTTACGGTCTTCATGTAAGTAAAAGGACTCTCGGGCGCACTTCCTTTCCAGATGGCTATGCCGAAATGTTTCTGCTGTGCATATAATCCCAACATGTCGGTTACAAGCAGAAGGCTATTTACAAGTTTCTTCACACCACCGCGTAGCTGTTTCACGCGCTTCGAATGAAATTGAAGGTGCATCGCATAAGCAGTATAACCGCCATCCTTTTCGTGAACAAACGTGGGGCATGTCTCTGCATCTATCTCGTCATCTTCGGTCTGTAAGATTGGCTTATCACTGCATTTAACTACCTTTCCACCGCCAACTTTTGCCACAAACGTTGCTCGCCAATAATCATATTTATCTTTGTTCTGCACTATATTCTCACGCCAGTACACATACAGTTGTCCCTTCGTGTATAATAGCGTGGGGGCAGAGTTATAACCATCGACAGGCTTTTCATTTACCAAGCAATACACTTTCCATTCTGTTGGTGGAATCTCAGAATCATCATTATCAGCATAGCAAAGAATAGGGTTTTCAAGTGCAGCATTCGAGCGGAAGTACGGAGTATATACCATCCACCAACAATGCCCCTCAAAGCCATCTGCAATATACCTCACACAGGGATGAACGACATCGCCATGGTTATCTTCAAAGCGGAATGGCTCTATAAAAACCTGTTTGCCTGGTTGCAGAATCCCCGTTGTATAGCGCCTACACATGCGACACTGGACTGCACGGTAAGCGTAAAGAAGTTTACGTGTCACTGTCATAATAAAAGTTGTCTTACTGGGCTAATGCTTGCGTCTCACTATTGGAAGACTCAACACATATTTCCTCACCTCCAAGCGGTCTGTACTATTGAATCCGAAAACATACATGCTCAAGCAATAGACAACTGCAAATGCTGCAATATACGTAAAGTATAATAGCAGTGAGCAGTCTGCAAGCTGGCGATGAACGAGTATTCCTACAACAAGAGGAATAACACCCCCTAGAGACATGCGTGATATCTCTTTCCAGAATGTCTTGATGTCAAGGTGTATCTTGGTCGCATAGAACCAATTCATAAGCACACCTTGACCTATAAGCGTAGCAATGGCTGAAGCAACTGCGGCACCCAAAATGCCCCAAATCTGAATGAGAAATATGCTTAAGGCGACTTTGCCAATGGCAACACCAAGCCACAGATAGTCGCGATATTTCTGCATATCCATGGCCCGTTGAATAATATAGGCAAGGCTTTGAATTAAGTCTATTGTTCCTACGGTTATCAATATCATCGTTATCAAATAAGACATATTGTAGCCAGGCCCCACCCAAATGAAGAAGAATCGTTGCCCGAATATACCAAATCCCAAAAGGAACAAGAATAGAACAAGAAACTGTATACGCCCTACACGGATAAAGAGGTTCGACAGTTGTTGCCGGCAGTTTCCTTGTTCGACCATCTGATTGATACGTGGCGAAAATACCGAAGAGATTGATAGGGACATTGTTGTGTAAAGCGTCACAATGCTGTAGCCTACTGTATAGATGGTCAGTCCAACCGTGCCCACATATTTGCCAAGCAGTATCCTGTCGACATTGTGGTTGAGCATTGTAATGAGCGATTCAAGAAATATCCAGAATGAAAATATGCCAATGTCCTTGAAAAGCGACCATTGCAAGTTATCAAACGCAAAATGCATGCGAAGTTTTCGCAGGCTGTAATAAATTGCCAGCAGCAAATTGATGATAGTGATGGTCAGCAGACCAATACTCAGACTTATTGAGCCATAGCCTATATAGATAAGCGGAAAGGTGATGCAAGGATTCATTACTATTCTAATCAGGCCAAGTATTTGGGAAACGACGAATCGTTCGTTGGCTATGATATAATTGCTTGGAACTACATATATAAAATGAAGGGCGCAGTTGACAACCAAGATGTACATAACAACCTTGGCAGTCTTCAATTCATCCATCGTTAGTTTTCCACCCAGCAGATGCTCTGTGTCGTATGCCAGCCATAATCCTATAAGGAGTACCACACACGCCAGTACTGTGAATACAGTGACAAATGTTCCATTCAGGTCGGCAATGTATTTGTCCTTTTCTTCCTGTAGTGAAGCTTTTGCGAAAAACTTAACATATGAAGAGGAAAAACCGAAGGTCATCAGTGACAAAAGGCTGACCGTACTGAAAGCCAGTTGGTAAATGCCATACTCGGACTGCCCCATCAAGTGAAGCATAACGGGTGTATAGAATACCGTTATCAGTATCTGTAGCCCCTGACTGATGTAAGAGAGTATTACCCCTGCTTTAAGTTGGTTGACAGACATGCAACAAAGTCAAATTGTATAAGGTATAAGATCGAGAAAACGAAGGAGCCAAGACTTGATCTTCGGGTCTTTTCGCCCATATTTGTTTACCATCTCGTCGTAAGTGAGAGAAAGCATGTCTGCATAAATCGTCTCCCTTTCTTTGGGCATTTGCTCAGGCTGGCTTAGCGGCCTATTCTTTTTTGCCTCGAGTTGAATATCAAGCGGATGTGTGTGAAACAACGTTTGATGCACTTGCCAGAAATTATACCCAGCGGGAGTGTTGACAATTACGGTGCTCTTGCTCAACTTAGGGAAAAAATCCGGATAAGAAGCTGCACTATCGCAATCACCAATAGTAATGTCACCACAGCGGTTGAGATTGGCAAACTGACAAGAATAACAACTCAATCGATGACTCATATTCTTTGAGAAAAGACTAAAATAAGGAACTGCAGCCTGACTAAAGATTGCTTTACGCATTCTTCCTCGTCGGCAGACGAGGAAGCATGCGCTTTTTTTCAAAAGCGCATGCTTCCACCTGAAGCCAACAACGTTGGCTCCAGGTGCTAATGCCCGTATAGTATTGTCAAGGAAAAGAGGACTTGGTACACCATGACAAATCAAATCAATGGTTGTCAGTTTTTCATTCTGGTGAGTAAAACGCTTTAGTGCGGCGACTTGGCATGGCGTTCCAGAGAACAATACGGGATGTCCCGCTTTCAACTCCTTGGTCACCAAAGCATAGATTCCACACGCGTCAGACTGCACATATTTGCTATTAGCAAGCCCAGGCAATTCGCGAATATCTGAAACCATTACATGCCGAACTAAACCGTCTTGCCAAGCAGCCCCGACAACCCGTCCTTCGGGATGTTCTCCCAGAAAGGCATAGGCCAATGTGGAAAACACACCGCCTGATGCTGTTAAGCGATACATTCTTGCCTTCTTTGTTATCGCCAAATACCCCTTTTGCTTAATGCTATCGGCTTTGACATCATTATCATTAACAGGGCATTGTTTGACACAGGCACCACAATGAATACAATTATCTCCAACCATAGGATATAAGAATCCTTCTTGGCTGGGTGACATCTTTATGGCTTTTTTAGGACATAAATCGACACAAGAGGAACAGCCGGTACATGACTGTCCTATGACGGAAATGTTATTTCCCTGTAACATCATATAGAGCGGATTTCAGATAACTTATCGACTTCGACTGAGACTTTTCAAGTATTCTGTTTACATCGGTATAGTCCATATTTAGTATTTCATCATTTAGCTTTATGTCCGCTTTGACGTAGCGGTTATCAATGCCAAGTGATTTCAACGTGGATACAAGCCTGTCTGCCGAAATACCAAAAGTCGACTTGTCAAGGACAATGAAAGGCTTATTGAAAATAATAGCAAAAAGCATACCATGGAATGTGTCGGTAATTACAAACTTTGCATCACGATATAAGCGGATAAACTCCAACGGACCTGTCGGCTCTGGATAAGCATATCTCTGAAACTTACCTTCTGCACCCATAAGGATTACAAGTTCACTCCCCGGCAATTGGGTTGCCTGCTCCATTATTTTGTCTCGTCCATTCCTTGTCGTTCCGTTGAAGAGGTACGTCAATATGTAGTTGTCCCTCTCAAGAAGGCTGTCCTCCCCTACTATTTCATTCCATTCCTCTTTATTCATCAACAGTGTAGGGTCAACCACATGTTCAGCCTTCAGGCCAAAGTGTTGTCTAATTAAATCTACCCCCCCAATTCCCTACAGGAAAGATGACTAATATTGTTGATGTAGGGGATACACTGTGCAATTTCTTGTTCTGTAAGGTGGTTCCTTCCATAACTTGGGGCGTACGATATGTTCTTTCGTTTCTCTGAGAACGACAAATAATAGAATGCCCAGTCAGCTTTGAAATCGGAAGACCACATCATATCTGATCCGCACACCAAGGCATCATATTTTTTGGAAACATCTTTCAATCCTGAATTACGATAATAGTCAATATCGTCTGCAAGGTTGAGATATCGATCTCTGAATTCTTTGAACTTTGTCTTTTTTGCAAGAATACTCTTGCGATTAATTAGCCACCATAGTGTTTTTCGAGGAGAAAGCTGAAAGATTCTCTTCCATCTTCCATCTCTATCCCCTTGTGTTTTTTCCGCTCGATGATATCGAATTAGCGACACATCGTAACCAAACTGCTCCATAACATGTTGTAGGGCAAAGGCCTGCAAACATGTTCCGAAATTATCATCATAGAAAAATGTTGCTAATCCTACTTTCTTCATAGATTCGTTTTTCAGTAAGAACTCAATTACTTCGGACGTTCTTTGCAAGCAAAGCGGCAGAGCCGAGCGCTTTAAACAAAGGGTATCCTGACTTTGAGATTTTCTTGTTTAACTAAGTTTCCTCGGATTATGAACCTTTTTGGCTTGTGAAAGCCAGCTCGTTTCTCGCCCAAAAATATTACAAACTTCCAATCTGTCTTTCAACATACTCAAAGAGGGTCACTTCCTGAAGGAGTGACCTGTATTGGGGTTATGAACAATTATTTGTTTCTAAAAGAATTGAGTCGAATAAAGGTTCTATTTAGTCTGACTACCACCAACAACATAATAGCCACCTGTCTTTTTGCTGCCACGACGTTCTATGAGTTTTTTACTCATCAACACAGAGATGTGACGTTCGACAGACTTTGCCGGAATATTGACGTTTGCAGAAATCTCAGGCACAGAACAGCCTTGATGATGGGTAATAAAGGCGAACACATTCTTCTGAGAAGAATTTATCCCCTCATTTATCCCCTCATTTATTCCCTCATTTATTCCCTCATGACCATTTAATTGACCATTCAATTCGCCGCTAACCTTTCGTATGGTCGCCCGTAGCATAAAGTCGTCCTGCTTAAATTCTGGGGCAGGCAGTCCCGCTTCGGTCATTTCCCGATAGATACGGTCAATGCCTTCGCCAAACTCACGAACAAAGCCGTACTCATGGAGCACATTAGCAATCTTTGGGTTACGTGAGAAATGGGTGGTACGCAGATTGGCAAGACGTACTGTGCCAGGAAGCGTGCCAGGACTCTCCACGGTCAAGTGGTTGCTGAATATCTTTACTTGAATGTCAGTACCAAAGATGGAGTAATCACGGTGGGCTATACTATTGACAATCAACTCTGTCCAGCTGAACTCCGGATAGTCGGGAATGGTGCGAAACACAGCGCCCTCGCCCAAGAAAGTATGCTCACGGATCTGTGTCTTCACAAATGCGAGCACGTTGCGCGTCAAGTCGATGATGCGTCCTTCAAACTTCTCGTCTTTCACCACGTTCATCTGCGTGCCGGTCAATTCTTGGTCACCATCAAAACATATCACGCGGACCCTTGCGCGCTGGAACCATTGCTGTGGGTCTTTGCCAAACAGCAGCAATGCCGCCCCACTGACAAATTCTCGGCCGTTCTTCTCAGTAATATAGCCCTTATTAGAACGCAGATAGGACGAAGCATCACCACTATAACCTATCTTACTGCAATACTCGGCCACATAGTCGAGGTCAATATCATCTATAGTTGCTTGTGACACTGGCTCGTCCTCAAAGTAGCATACGCCCTTGGCAAACGTAAGCTGCATACGCTCCTCAAAGCCCAACTTATGGGATTTGTCGCCCATGCGCAGATAGGCTTCGTCGGAAGAGATGGCATGCAAGCGGTTACTCTGTTCCACATGCAGCAGCATCACATGGTCATCCTCACCGAGTTCATTCTTGCATGGTACATATTCGGCTTTCACTTCAATGCTCGGGAAACAGAAGTCCATCGGAACACGCAGAAGATCATTGATGTGCGCCTGATAACGGTCAATACCCGTTATAGTTCCATTGTCTTCTATTCCCACTACGACACTGCCACCATCGGCATTGGCCATGGCAGTAAGCACCACGGCCAGTCCCTTGGCATCAATACGCACGCTCTTACGGTCGAACGTCTGCTGTTCAACCATTGTACGTAATGTCTCTATGTCGTGAGTAGCTGTCATAAGCCAAATTTCTTTGTGGCTGCAAAGTTAAGCTTTTTATATCAAACAACCAAATCTTGGAGCAGTTGAATACAATAAAAGTTCACTTTTACTTTGAATAAGTCGTGGGAATAACCGATCCCAATACCTCCAACGCCACTCTTGATGTATACAGATTAATCAATATCAGTAGTATGGAGCGGATATAAAGGAATAACGTATTCTTGGCTATTTGTTTGTTGTTCACAATGTTATTTGTAAGCACTCAATTACTACGGAGGTTCTTTGCAAGAAGCGGCAGAGCCGAACGCTTTAAACAAAGGGCATCCTGACTTTGAGATTTTCTTGTTTAACTAAGTTTTAGCTTTTGAGAAACCTACAGAGGGTCACTTCCCGAAGGAGTGACCGAAGTGGTTTTGCGAATTGTTTACTGGTTTATGACAAGAAAGGTCTTGTGCATTATGAAAAAACGGTGTGTTATTATCTGGCGACAATCTCCCAGTGCCCTTCTTTACGACTGCCTACATGGACGATGATTCCAAGCGACTGAAGACGGGAAAGGTCGCGTTGGATAGTACGCGCTACCTTATTGGTCTTAGCGGCAAGTCCTCCTGCACTGATAGTGCCATTCGACTTTATCAGGTCAACGATTATACGTTGCCTTTCTGTCAATTCTTTTGCGACATCTTTTGCGACATCTTTTACGACATCTTTTACGACATTGGTCATGTCGCGACGAGGAATAGTTACGAGAATTCCACCACAGTCTTCCTCAAAAGTCGGCACAGGAAGGCCTTCAGCCTTAAAGCCATCGCAAATCTTCTTAATGCCACGCCCCCAAGACTCGATGAAGCCAGCTCTGTAGAACACCTCTGCAATGTTGTGATTGCGAGGTTTTGAAGAATGGCGACGCATCAACGTGTCTACCGTATAGCCTTCGGGTAATGGGCCGTCATTCCATAGTTCTATGTGGTCAGTATAAACACGCATCTGAATGGGTGCTCCCGTATATTGCTTATGGATGATGGCATTATAGATAATCTCACGAAAAGCATCTTCTGGAATTTCCAGTGGTTCCTTACGCTGCATACCTTCATAATGGATGGGGGAGATAAGGTATTTGGCTTTCAATACATGTATCACCTCGTCGGCCATCTGCAAGATGTTTCCTTCTACCACATCCTGAAACATCAGGTCTGTCTCATCGGCTCCAAACCGGCCTATCTTGAACTGAATGCCGGTGAAATAGCGTTGCGGACACTTGCAAAATAAGAGGATTGCCGCATATTTCAGCTTTCCATCTTCGGAAATAAGACCAAGATTCTCCAGAACCTCTTTGGGGCTGTCACCCATTGAGTCATCCGTTATGCGGCCGGCCTCTATACCCTTGCGAACCAGATAACGAATAGCCCGTTCGTCTATACAGTCGATGGTAGCTGTCTCATGCAAAACATCATCCCACTGCATTCCCATCTTTTTCAAAATGAACTGCTGCAGGGCCACACCTTTCAGTTCCTGTTTGGTGCTGCCTGAACGATAGTGGTATTGGCCACGATATGAGATGGGGATATTGCATGGCTCTGCAACGATCTCTAAATACTCCTTTCCTTCATCCGTCAGCAGATTCACATCGACAATAATTCCCAGCACATCACGCACCTTGTTGGGAATGTCCTCCATCAGCCGCTTTGAGTCGCCTACGCCAACGACTTCCTTCTTATCGTTGACTCCAATGTAGATACGCCCACCCTGCGCATTTGCAAAACCGCAAATCCACTTTAGGTATTCATCGTGCCAAGTCTCCTTGTACTCTACATTCTGTGACTCATTCAGCATAGCTGTCATCGTTTTGATGTGCAAAATTACAGTTTTCCCGTGAAACCGCCAAATGTTTACTCCCCTTTTCTGTAGTAACCACTCAATTACTTCGGAAGGTCTTTGCAAGCAAAGCGGCAGAACCGAACGCTTTAAACAAAGGGCATCCTGTCTTTGAGATTTTCTTGTTTAACTAAGTTTTAGCTGTTGAGAAACTTGTAGAGGGTCACTTCCCGAAGGAGTGACCAATGTGTTAGTTAAAGACAAGCTATAGAGTAAGGGAAATGCTAATCATCGGACTATATCCTGACGAAAAGTGAAAAGCCTATTTATCAAAACCCTCCTTCAAGTCTTGGCCAATCAGGGTTGCCAACAAGGAGTGTACTTCGCGGTAAATCACATGAAAATAATACTTCTCAACGCTGCCGTTAATTTCTACGACAGACAGACGTACATCATTTAGAGCGCGCAGTCGGGTGTAGCGCTGGAACATGCGCTCAAAAAGACGACTTCTGTATTCCTGTACCGGCATTGTGTTCTTCAATGTGTGGGGAATCGGATTGATAAAGTCGCAGTAATAGAAAATGATGACATCGGCCCTCTGAAGAAACATTTCGGCAATCACATTCTCTATTGCCAAAAGGACTTCATGCCCTGTGACATGATTGCCGGAAATTCTCCGCAATTCTATATCAACAACTCTAATGGCATTCAATGAAGACGCCATGCTCTCAGACACCCCCCCGTATGTTCTGTAAGGGTGATGTGATAGACATCGCCATCTGACGATCTGAAGATTCTTACGATGTCTTCCATTATAAGATACTACAACTGAATGACCTCAATATTGCTATACTTACCGGCATCCCATTGCTCCTGAATCTCCTGGAGACGTTCGGCTTTCTTATGTCCAATCTGTCGCATACGGTCCAAAACCTTACGCGAGGCGTTGTTTATAGTAATGTGTTCAACCTGTGCCATAATGCTGTATTCTTTCTTTGTTGGGTGCAAAATTAGCGATTATTCTCTAAACTACCAAATATTTGCTCTACTTTTCTACCACATCTGGTCTTATGGGAAAGTCACGCCGATACCACAGAGTGAGCACTCAATCACTTCGGAAGTTCTTTGCAAGCAAAGCGGCAGAGCCGATCGCTTTAAACGAAGGACATCCAATCTTTGAGATTTTTCTTGTTTAACTAAGTTTAGCTATTTGCTTGCACGCTTGAAACCTTGGAAGCTTTGCTTGCCAAAGAATTACCAAACCAGGAGTGCTACCTGCCATAGACAAACTTTTGGTTTGCGCCTGCAAAGGCACACAGTTAATTATTGTGGTCTAAGTAGCAACTGACTGCTTTAGCCGCCAGTTACAATTGAGAACTTCACTATTTCAATTAAGACAAAAGGTAAGAGGGGCACATCGCAAGAAGTGACCAGAAGTGATTTGAAAAATATTAATTGCTAAAGATTTGCTGCATTTAAGCGAATATCAACAAACTCGAATTTGGGGCTTTCAAGTAAGTCATAAACTTTCTTTGCTTCCGAGTCAGCAGAGACAAAGGCATAGACATCGTCTTCATAACTGGCTTGAGCAAACATCTTTGTGTCATTAGGAATAATAACACGAAGCTGGATGACGGCACCACGTTCTTGTTTCACTTTAAGGATGGTCTGCATAAATCGGGCTGCCACCTCAGCATGCTGAAAGGTGAAAGGTACGAACTCTAAATATCGGGTTGGCAAATACTGAAAACAACCTTTCACTCCATATTCTGCCACGGCAATAGTTGATACCTTGCATGTGACACCGTTGGTAACGAAAGAGCGGAATAGATTCATCGCCACAGCATGAAGTCCTTCTTCTGGATTCATCAAGCGAATCAAGAAACCACTATCCAGTAAAACAGATCTCTGCATCATTCACCTCTTAACTCATGAACCCAAGCATCTGCGTCTTGAACACCACGCCATGAAGGCGCAGACAGATTTATAAGATTCGACATATATGCATCGTCAAACGTCTGGTTTCTTTTCGAGGCAACAAACTGAACAAGCAACAGCTCCATTTGCTGTTGCATCCACTTCTTCATTTCTGCATCGTCACCAATAGAGGGTCTTGCCTGCTCTATCAGCGCATCACTTATTGATATGTTATACGTGCACATAAATCTAAGACAAGTCCATTCAGGTGCAAAAATAGTGCTTTTCTGCGAAACTGCCAAATTTCGAAGCTCTATTTTTATATCTTTGTTACATTATCACCTTTGTATCACCTTTGTAAGCACTCAATTACTTCGGACGTTCTTTGCAAGCAAAGCGGCAGAGCCAAGTGCTTTAAACAAAGGGCATCCAGTCTTTGAGATTTTCTTGTTTAACTAAGTTTTTAGCTTTTGAGAAACCTGTAGAGGGTCACTTCCCGAAGGAGTGACCGAAGTGGTTTGATGTAAGCATCCAACCCCTTTTTAGCCATAAGCCTTAGCCCCAGCATTTGCTGGGG
>ERZ842401.7567-NODE-7567-length-11064-cov-3.245890_pt1 | contig 11064 bp, 4 predicted proteins | sample MGYA00521270_ERZ842401 | MGnify/ENA primary metagenome ERZ842401 (study PRJEB31892, sample SAMEA3878208) | bioreactor metagenome | biome: Moose rumen | place: Sweden | collected 2011-10 | study: EMG produced TPA metagenomics assembly of the PRJEB12797 data set... | reverse complement strand
GAGAAGCTGACGAAGAACAGCCGCACTTATTCCGACTATTTGGTTGAGAACACGCTGACCTACGATGGCACGTTCGGTCTGCACCACGCTAATGTAGTGGTTGGTCAGACTTACGAGGAGGAGAACACCCATGAGCTGAACGCATGGGGCGTGAACTTCTCTGAGCCTTACTTCCTGCAGCTGCAGAATGCAGTTGGCAGCCGCGATGCCAGCTCTTATGAGTACAAGCATGCGCTGGCTTCTTACATCGCTCGTCTGAACTACGACTACGATGGCAAGTACCTGCTCTCTGCTATTGTTCGTCGTGATGGCAGCTCTCGTCTGACAAAGGATATCCGCTGGGATACATTCCCCTCAATCTCTCTGGGTTGGCGTTTCGATAAGGAGAAGTTCTTCCCCATCGACCACAATATCGTCAACATGTTCAAGGTTCGTGCCAGCTATGGTGTGCTCGGTAATGAGAATATCGGTGAGTACATGTACCAGGCTACGATGATGCGTAACAACATGACCTATAGCTTCGGTAACCAGCCTGTGACCGGTTCTGCCGTTTCCACTTATGTGAATGAGTACATCGCATGGGAGAAGAAGAAGACCACCAACGTCGGTATCGACCTGGCATTCTTCAACAACCGCATTGAGTTCACGGCCGAGTGGTATAAGAACAAGTCTGAGGATCTGCTGTATGGTGTTCCCGTTCCTGCCAATGCCGGTGTGGCCAACACTTCAGTGACCATGAACGCTGCCTCGATGGAAAACAGCGGTTTCGAGTTCTCGGTAACCTATCGTAACAACGACCACCCCCTGAAGCATCAGATCAGTGCCAACCTGAGCACCCTGAAGAATAAGGTGACCTCTCTCGGTTTCGGTACGGAGTCTTACATCACTGGTGCATACGCTACCTATGTAGGTGAGGAAGTTGGTCAGTTCTATGGCTGGAAGTATCAGGGCATCGCCCGTACACAGGCCGACATCGACAACCATGCTTCTCAGCCTGGTGCTAACGTAGGCGACTGCCTCTATGAGGATATCAACAACGACGGTGTGATCGACGCTCAGGACCAGACGGTTCTCGGCAGTGGTCTGCCAAAGATCAGCTTCGGTCTGAGTGCTCACCTGGAGTACAAGAACTTCGACCTGAGCATCTCTACCTTCGGTGCACTGAACTATCATGTATCCGATGATATCTATAACAGTCTGAACTCTTGCTACGGCTATGGTAACAAGGACGTAGCTATGCTCGGCGCCAATCAGTGGAGCGGCGACACCTATACCTCAAATGTTCCTCGTACCTACGCAGCCAACAACGCTACGCTGGCTTGGAACGACCTCTTCAGCGAGCGTAAGATCCAGAATGCCGCTTACTGGAAGATTGCCAACATCGAGTTGGGTTATAACTTCCCCGACAAGTGGTTCGGTAATTATGTATCTGGTGTACGTGCATACGTTTCTGCACAGAACCTCTATACCTTCACAGGCTATCATGGCTACAACGTAGACTATGCCGGTGGCACGTTCACCCCGGGTTACAACTTCTGTTCGTTCCCGACACCACGTACCTTCATGGCTGGTATCCTCTTCTCATTCTAAGCGACGGTAAATGAAAGAATGACATTAAGAAATATATGAAGATTATGAAACTATATAAAATTTCACTTGCCCTTATGCTGGGCCTTGGCACGCTGACATCGTGCGATGACAAGCTGGAACTGACTAACCCCAACCAGCAGACAACAGGCACCTACGGCTATACGGCCGCCGACCTGGAGGAAGGCGTGATCGCTGCCTACAACCACATCCGTATGGAGGGTACATACGCTCGTGTGGGCTACACCATCGATGTTTGCCGTGGTGATGAAGTATGGAACTCCTCACAGGTATGGTACATGCCTTTCGACGACCTGAACGAGCCTATCACCGATGAGATCGGACAGTGGTCTTGGCGTGACTGGTACTATACCATCAATGTTTGTAACTTCGTTCTCTCCCGTACGGGTGTAGACAATGGCGCTCTCGACGCTCAGATGAAGCATATCAAAGGTCAGGCCCTCTTTATCCGCGGTCTTGCCTATTATATGCTGGCTGGCTACTACCAGAATCCTGCGCTGATCACCGACTATAGCTCTTACTCTTCACTCGAGGGCCTTTATGCTGCCAACTTCGAGACCGAGGGTGAGGATCCTAACGTACAGTATGACAAGGTGCTCGACCAAGTGGAGGCTGACTTCTCTGAGGCAATGACGCTGCTGCCCTCTCGCGATACTGGCGGTCAGTGGGCTCAGGGCCGTGCCACCAGCGGTGCTGCCGCCGGCTACTATGCCCGTACACTGATGGTTCGCCACAAGTACAGTGAGGCTCTCACCGTGCTGAAGCAGATTATCGGCGGTCAGTATGGTCACTATGAGCTGATGAAGAACTACGGCGACAACTTCCGCGAGGGTTCCAAGTACGAGAACAATGCCGAGAGCCTCTTCGAGATCCAGTTCCTCGACTATGGTACACAGGGTACCGACGATGAGTGGACACCGGTGAACACCAGTGCCAACGCCACACAGGGTTCTGCTATCGAGAGTAACTTCGGTCCTGGTAACTATGGTGGCTGGGCTGACCTCTCTGCCTCGCCCTGGCTCTACAACCTCTTCAAGCAGGAGCGCACCACCAGCGGTAAGCTCGACCCACTCCTCTACTGGACCATCGGTACCTACGAGATCGACTGGGATGGCTTCGAGTATGGTAACGTTTGCTACACTGAGCCTATGACGGCCGACAACTACGTGGTTACCAATAATAACTATGGTGGTCTGCCCGTGGCTAAGTTCACCAACCTCCGTACAGGTCTTTACGACAAGGTGGTGACTGGTCTTCACGACGGTATCAACCTGCGCATGATGCGTTACTCCGACGTGCTGCTCCGTGCCGCCGAGTGTGAGAACGAGGTGAACGGTCCTACACAGCAGGCTATCGACTGGATCAACCAGGTACGTAACCGTGCTGAGCTGGCCAGCCTGAACCTCTCCGACTTCAACTCGAAGGACAAGCTGTTCGAGCAGATTGCCAACGTAGAGCGTCCGAAGGAATTCGGTTGTGAGTTCGGACGTGGCTTCGACCTCATCCGCTGGGGTTTCTTCTATAACAATGACCGTCTGCAGCAACTTAAAGAGCACGGCACGTTCCGCCGCTCTGCCGATGCTTCTGTAGCCAAGGATGTCGTAAGCTATTCCGACATAGCAACTAACTCAGAGTTCAAGAGCTCGTATGACACCTACGTGAAAGGACATGAGTTCCTGCCTGTACGTCAGGCTGTGCTCAACGCTAACCCTAATCTCAGGGGCAACTCGGCAAACTACAACTCTGACAACAGTGTTTATTTCTTAGGTAAGGGCTGGACAGTACACCCAGTGGTTAAATAACGCATAATTCATAGTGCATAATTACAACAAAAGTAAAAAGACACGATTATGAAATATCTTAGAAAATTATTCAACGGCAGCCTTGCTGCTCTGCTGGGCATGGCAATGCTGACCAGCTGCGAGGGCTCCGACTTATATAATGTCTTGTCGCCAGACTGGCTGTCAGACAAGATTGACTCCATTGCCGACGCCAACAAGCAGGGCGACCTGGAGGGCATGATGGAGGATGTGTATACCATCGGTGCCACAGACTACTCCACAGGATGGTGGCAGAATTTCTCAAAGTACTATGTAGTACCCGCCGGACAAGTATGGTATGCACAGTTCAACCTCAATATCAATCCGGAAGCACCTGCCGTATATAAGAACTTTGCTCTTGTATTTACCAATGACAACTATGAGGTACGCAATGGAGACGGATATGCAGAGTATGGTGTTATTCGTTTTGACAACCGTCCTGACCCGGGTAACTCAGAGTGGGGCGACTACATCGACCGCAGCCTGGTGCTGAGCACCCTGACATTCGAGACCGACACCGACGAGGGCATCGAGAAGCTTGGTGGCAAGGTTACGCTCACCGTTGACCGCACCGACGGCGGTCTGAAAGTGACGATGGACAACGGCGTGGTGACAAAGACCTACAATCAGACCACCGCCTGGCCCACGGAGGCGGCGGCCGCGGAGAACGTACGCTGCTTCCTCGCGCCTGAAGGCTCCTACATCGACTTCCTTGCTACCAACATAGAGCCTATCGGCGGATGCACGTCGGCAGAGGACAAACAGCCAGTATCAATGGTACTGGAGAATGTACCTGACGAGATTTCTATGGGTACAGACCTAAGCGAAGCCCTGGCTGACATGACCGCTACGGTGACCTATGATGAAGGCATTACCGCTACAGTAAGGTTCAGTGACCTCATCGTCGAGACAGTGCCTGATATGACTGAGCCAGGCGAGAAGACTCTCGTAGTGGTCTATAACAAGACGATGAAGGGCGAGACAGCCGATGCTCCTGTCATGGCATACGGCTCATTCAAGCTGATGCTGAAAATAACGGATCTCGAGGTTACGGCCCAGCCTACTCGCGACACATACTACTTCTATACCTCTGACGCTACTAAGAGCATGACCGACCGCACGCTGGCGTTCGACCCAACAGGCTTGGAGGTAACAGCAACGTATAGCGATGGTTCCAAGGCAGTGGTGAGCAACGATAAACTGACATTCTCTGCCGTAGCAGCCTCTGCTGGCAAGAAGAACGTTACTATTTCATGTGCTGACGGAGTTTCTACTTCCGTAAGCGTCAACGTACAGACTTCTACCGCAACTAAGGTTAATCCTACACCTACCGTTCTTGGTCCTGAGGACAATTCTGCCGGCTGGTGGTCATACTTCTCTAACGACATCAAGGTAGAAGGCGGAGAGACAAAGCAGGTGAACTTCATCAACTACGCCGGTGGTGCCAACTGGAACAACTGGCTCGTGATACTGCGTCAGGCATCAGGCACTGAGTATGCCGTAGTTCGTGCCGACAACTATGGATGGAGATATGCCGTTAATCCTGTGCCAGGGGCACGATACAGCGGCGGTCAGACCAACTGGAATACGTGGCTCGCTGCCATGAACGGAGCACACTGTACTGCTTATATCACCAACTGTAACAATGGTACTGTTGACGTGCAGGTTGTAATGAACGGTACTGATGGTAATAAATACTACCAGTATTACCTCGGAACAAGCGACATCATCGTTGATGACTTCCAGTTTGCGTTTACCGTAGATGGTTGCCACCTGACATTTGAGTAATTCATAATTCATAATTCATAATGCATAATGCATAATTTATAATGCATAATTCATAATTATTTGCTAAAGCTTATCAAGCTAAAGCAGTTATAATTTCATAAACGATATAAATATGAAGAAACTATCAAAGATATTTTGCTACACAGCAGCCGGTCTCGTACTGGCTGCATGTAGCGACGACTTCACACCGCCTGAGGACATCACCATGGAGGCTCCCACGCTGGGCGTGGTGACAGAGTCAACGGCTTCGTTCACTATGACTGCCTACGGTCGCAGCGTGCATGAGAATGCCGTGGGTATATGCTATGCCACGCATACGGAACCTACCATTACCGACAGTAAGGCTACACGCTCTCGCGGTACTGGCGTTGGTCTGTCTATCAGCGGACTGGCAGAGGGCACTACATACTATGCCCGCACCTATGCCGAGACTGACTACGGAGTGAAATACTCTGACGAGGTGACATTCACCACCAGCACCACGGCGGCTACGCTCGACGCGTGGACAGCACCTACATACGCAGATGACTATCGTGACATAGCGTCATGGGCACAGCGCGCACGGTGGAACCTCGCCAACGTGCATGACCCATCTGTCATGCTTGCCGACGACGGCTACTACTACATGTATCAGACCGATGCCTCTTACGGCAACGCACATACTGCCGGCGGACACTTCCATGCTCGTCGCTCACGCAACCTCATTGACTGGGAATACCTCGGCGGCACCATGACCGATGCTCCTGCATGGGTACTCACCAAGCTCAATGAGATACGCGCTGCACAGGGACTTCCTTCTGTAACCAACCCACAGTATGGCTACTGGGCTCCTACGGTTCGCAAGGTCAAGGATGGTCTCTACCGTATGTACTACAGCATCGTGGTTGACAACTATATCAAGACCGGTAATCCTGCATCTGGAGCCTTCGACGGCTCATGGGGCGAGCGCGCCTTCATCGGTATGATGGAGACCAGCGACCCTGCCTCTAACCAGTGGGAGGACAAGGGCTTCGTAATCTGCTCTTCTTCTGACAAAGGCAAGGACGGTTGGGCTCGCTCAGGCACTGACAACTGGGATGGTTATTTCTATTTCAATGCCATCGACCCATCGTTCATCATCACACCGGAAGGCGAGCACTGGCTCATCTACGGCTCTTGGCACAGTGGCTTCGCTGCCGTACAACTGAACGCTGAGACGGGTAAGACCATCACCGAACTGGGTGACCCATGGGCTGACAGTCCAGCCGGACTGGCTGCCAACGGCTATGGCAAGCGCATCTTCAGCCGCACAGCAGGCTCTCGCTGGCAGGGCTCTGAGGCTCCTGAGGTAATATACCATGACGGTTACTACTACCTCTTCATGGCTTACGACGGACTTGATGTGCCTTACAACACACGCGTGGTACGCTCAAAGAACGTTGACGGTCCTTACCTGAATGCCAACGGTACCGACTGCACCAATGGTGCTGACGCTATCACCGTGCTGACACATCCATACCAGTTCAACGACAACCAGGGTTGGGTAGGCATTGCCCACTGTGCAGTCTTCGACGACGGCAACGGCAACTACTACTACGCTTCGCAGCAGCGCTTCCCGACTACGGCAGGCGGCAATGCACCAAACGCAGTGATGCTTGGCGGCGTGCGCAGCATACAGTGGCTCTCCAACGGATGGCCTACGGTAATGCCGGAGCGCTATGCTGCCGTACCGAAGGTAGCCATAACTGCCAGCGAACTCTACGGCTCGTGGGAGGTTATAGATATGTCTTACAGCTACAACAACATGAAGACCTCTTCTATTGTCTCAGTTAATGCCAACGGCACTGTCAGCGGTGGCGCATGGAACGGCAAGTCATGGTCATTCGATGCTGAGAGCAATACCCTGACCATAGGTACAGCCGAACTGAAGGTACAGCGCGAATGTGACTGGGAGGCCAGTCCACGAAAGCACACCATCGTGTTCTCTGGTGTTGACTCCAACAAGACTTACTGGGGTAAAAAGAAGTAAAAGATTACATTTACGGATAACAAAGAACACCCGACTGCGTTGTTGCAGTCGGGTGTTTATTTTTCCATATTATTGCTGATTTTCACGGAAATGCTTTATTTATTGATTTATTTTTTGTACTTTTGCAGTCTGATAGCTGATAACAAGAAAACAAACAAAATAACTTACACTTATGAAGATAGCACTTATAGGATACGGAAAGATGGGCAAGATGATAGAGCAGATTGCCCTTTCGCGCGGTCATGAAATCGTTAGCATCATCGATATCGACAACCAGCAGGACTTCGACAGCCCTGAATTCCAGTCGGCCGACGTGGCCATTGAGTTCACTGCCCCCATGGTAGCATACGGCAATTACCTGAAATGCTGGGAGAAGGGCGTAAAGGTAGTCAGCGGTTCCACGGGATGGCTCAAGGAGCACGGCGATGATGTGCGCAAGGCTTGCACCGAACAGGGCAAGACCCTCTTCTGGGCTTCCAACTACTCCATCGGCGTGGCCATCTTCTCTGCCATAAACAAGTATCTGGCAAAGATAATGAACTCCTTCCCTCAGTATGACGTAGAGGAGACAGAGACCCACCACATCCACAAGCTCGACCACCCGTCAGGCACCGGCATCACGCTTGCTGAGCAGATTGTGGAGAACCTTGACCGCAAGACTGACTGGCAGATGGGCACACTGACGCAGCCTGACGGCACCGTGCTACCGGCAGAGGGCACTGACGAAAACAAGCTCACCATCCATTCCATCCGTAAGGGCGAGGTGCCGGGCATCCACTCTATCACGTGGAACTCCGAGGCAGACCAGATTACCATCACCCACGATGCCCACTCACGTCAGGGCTTCGCCCTGGGCGCAGTGCTGGCGGCAGAATACACTGCAGAGCACGAGGGTCTGCTGACCATCGACGATATGTTCAAGTTCTAAATTCCTCGTTTCAGCCTTATAATTGGCAGCGTCATGCCATGGCTTCGTGAAAACTATCTGATTACGGTCTTATCGCTATGTGATTATGCAGCAATCTCTACCTGATTATAGGGTAAGAGTTATGCGATTAAAAATGTTACTCATGCACCGTATATTTTAGCGTGAATAATTCATGGTAAACAAAGCATAAATATACGTAGGTCTTTGATTTATAACACGAATTATCCGCGAATTATTCATAAATTATTTTTTAATGATAATTATATGTAAAACAGAATATTATCTTTAGCAAAAAAAAATTTGTGAATATGTAGGTTAGAACATAAAATATAAAAGCGAGACTACACACATCATGTAGTCTCGCTTTTTTATGGTTGTATTCTATTACGGTGGAAATTAGTAGTAGAACATATCTTAATAACCTCTGCCCTTATTCAACCTTGATTTCTATGGCTTTTGTGGCATTAGAAGAATTGCCGTAGATGAGTTCATAAGAGCCAGCCTTTGTGTGAACAGTGTTTGACTCCTCATCAAACCACTCGAAACTCTTGTCAGTGAGAGTAATCGTAGCGTTGACTGTCTGGCCGGCCTTTACATCCAAACGCTTAAAGGCGCGCAGCTGCATTATGGGACCATTGGCATCGCTTGGGTTCTTTACATACACCTGAACGACCTCTGCACCATCCTTCTTTCCCTTGTTGGTAACGGGGATAGTCATTGTAATTGTCTGTCCATTGCTAATCCTGTCAGCAGAGACTGTAGCATTGCCAATCTCGAAGTCTGTATAAGAAAGCCCATAGCCGAATGGGTAGAGAGGCTTGTCGTTCTTCATATAGCGATATGTGCGACCAGCCATGTTATAGTCCTCGAAATTGCCAAGCTGTTCTGAGTTTTTATAGAACGTGACAGGTAGCTTGCCGCTTGGGTTAACCTTGCCATAGAGTACGTCGGCCACTGCCTCACCGCCCTTCATGCCCGGATACCAGGCCTGAACGATAGCGTCGCATGACTCCGTTTCCGGCTGAAGAGCTATTGCAGAGCCAGAACAGTTGACGTAGATTACCGTCTTACCTGAAGCCTTGAGAGCCTTGAGGAAGTTACGCTGCACGGCAGGAAGCTCGATGTTAGTGCGGTCGCCTCCCTTGAAACCGTCGATAGTAACAGGCATCTCCTCACCTTCGAGTGAAGGAGCAATGCCTCCTACGAATACAACCTTGTCATATCCGGCGAGTTTCTTGATTATGTCATCATAATTGATAACTGACTCTGTGCCTACATTCACGCGGATACTTGCGCCCCATGTAGGAACGTGTGCAAAGTGAATTTCAATCTTATACTCCTTGCCTGCTTCTACCTGAATAGGTGTGCGGGTAGGGGTTATACGCCATGTGTTGTGCTTCTGCTTAACCTCACCGTTAACGACGACGTCGAAATTAGAAACAGACTCTACGTTGATGACTACCTCGCCTGATGTCCTCGGGCGGAAGACTGTCTCATACTGAGCACTGAAATCCGTAAGGTTCACGCCGGGAGCCCACTGATAGTTGCCTGCCGTGGTCTTGAAGAAAGGTGTGTCGTGCCATAAGGTCGCAACGGGACTGCCCTCACGCTTTGCATTATTCCAGAAAGTACCCTTGAAGCCCTTCTTCCCTTCGAACGAGAGTTGGTCGAATACGTCGGTGACTATCTTGTTGTCTGTAAGGTCGCATCCCTGCATATACTTGGCATTTTTGTTGTAGAGACGAATACCATCAAGCACGGTCGATGTAGTTGTAGGAGTACCATTATAGTTACCCCACATCATCACCTTGTCATTAGCATTAGGACCTATAACTGCTATCTTTTCTGATTTTGCAAGAGGAAGCACGTTGTTTCTGTTCTGAAGAAGAACGATACACTGACGAGCCATGTCGAGGGCTATCTGTAGATGTTCCTTGCTCTCAAGCACCGAAGCAGGAATCTTGCTCCACTCCACGACAGAAGGATCATCCATCTCGCCAAGGTCAAAACGCCCTTCGAGAAGTCGGATGACGTGCTTGTCAACCTCAGCCTCCGTGATAAGGCCACGCTTCACGGCCTCTGGAATACTCTTGTAGGCATAGTTGAAACCACACTCCACGTCAGTACCAGCAAGTGTGGCACGGGCAGAAGAGTGTACGGCATCACTCGCCACCTTGTGACTTTCGTGAATATCGGAAACTGCTCCGCAGTCACTGACTACGAGATACTTGAACCCCCACTCGTTACGGAGGATATCCTGAAGCAGACGTGTGCTTGAACAGCAAGGCTCATTGTCGTAACGCTGATACGCACACATCACCTCACGTACCTTCGACTCCTCTACGAGATACTTGAAAGCCGGAAGATATGTCTCCCACAGGTCGCGTGCAGAGATGTTATTGATGTCTGCCGTGTGGCGGCTCCATTCCGGTCCTGAGTGTACGGCATAATGCTTTGCACAAGCCCAGAGCTTGCGGTATTTGGAGTCCTCAGGTCCCTGAAGACCACGAACCACAGCATCACCCATGAGAGAACTGAGGTATGGATCCTCACCATAGGTCTCCTGACCGCGTCCCCAGCGTGGGTCACGGAATATGTTTACGTTAGGTGTCCAGACTGACAGAGCATGGAAACGCAGCACGTCATCGCCTGACCTCTGTAACTCGTTCCACTTCGCACGTGCCTCGGTGCTGACTGCATCAAACACCCTATATACCAAATCATTATTAAAGGAAGCAGCCATGCCGATAGGCTCAGGGAAGTTGGTCACATTCCCCATATTGGCATAGCCGTGAAGTGCCTCACTCCACCACTGCCAATGCTTTATGCCAAGGCGTGGTATGGCAGGAGAGTCATCAAGCATCAGCGAGGCCTTCTCCTCAAGCGGGGGACGGGAGCAAAGATCTACAGCA
>ERZ842401.7566-NODE-7566-length-11065-cov-4.897003_pt1 | contig 11065 bp, 11 predicted proteins | sample MGYA00521270_ERZ842401 | MGnify/ENA primary metagenome ERZ842401 (study PRJEB31892, sample SAMEA3878208) | bioreactor metagenome | biome: Moose rumen | place: Sweden | collected 2011-10 | study: EMG produced TPA metagenomics assembly of the PRJEB12797 data set... | reverse complement strand
GATAATAATGCCTCATCCCGTAACGATAGAAGATGCCCGCAAAATAATGCTCTCAGTGCTTGAGCAACACGGCTACAGCCTTCAAGACGAGGGTACTTACTCCATATTGAGGCGTAAAGATAATGGAGGAGTAAGAATGCGCGGACAAGGCAGCATAAACATAACGGAGCGTCTAGGCATAACGAGCGGAGAAGTAATCCGAGCAATGCGAGGTATCAGCACTGAGGAAGCAATAAAGGACGTGTCAAGAGTATTGGCGGCAGTGTTTCAGAACCAGATAACCGAGCCGAAGATTACTGATCTGAAGCTGAGTATGGTTAAGGGCGGAGAAATATCACTTTCCTACAATTACGGGCTTGACCTGAAGAAAGCAGAATCAAGAGTAGTTATGCCTGCCTCTGCAGATGTTGAGAGAGGACGGCTTCCAGTATTTTTGCTTGAGCGTTTCATAGCGTCCCCGTTTACTGAGATGCATATGCTGCGAATGCGCTACAACATTGCGCGTAAAGGTTATGAAGTGCAGTGGATACAGGCTAACTGTCTGCTTAAACACTTAGGGGTTCAGCGCGGAGATGTGCTAATAGGAATAAACGGCATCATGTTGAGGACACTGAACGACTTAGACGATGTGCTTCACGAGCTTTTGAAGAAGGAACGTGTAGAACTGGTATTACTGCACAAGGGGCAGATAGTAACGCTGAATTATGACGTAGTGAGTGATGATGAGCCTGTTTTCCTGAAACTGTCTGATGATGCAGCAGTAAATGTCCTTGCTGTGCGCGAGAAAGCATCAGGTGATAAAGCCCTGTCAATGCAGAGTATGCGTCCTGCTGAAATTGTGAAGTGCATGGTGAGTAATCCGTTTGATGAGCTGAAGCGTATACGTCTGCGCCCTACCAGCCTTAATGATGGTCTTGAAGTGCAGTGGATACAGAATGAAAGCCTGCTCAAAAAGTTAGGTGTCCAGCGCGGAGATGTGCTGAAGTCAATGAACGGTCATGCCTTAACGGAAAGGAAAGATATTGTGTCTGCTGTAACCTCCCTGCAGAAAGCGGAACGTTTCGAGCTGGAGTTTTCGCGAGTTCAAGGCGGAAAGCCTGAAGTATTGAGTTATGATTTGCGGTAAGGAAAGACGGAGGGGCTTCACTTTAATGGAAGTCCTAGTAGCTACAGCTATTGCGGGAATGGTAATATCAGCGGGCTTCAGGCTTATAGCGATGTCTTATAAATTATTGTGGGAGCTTAGGGCAGAACGTGAACTTATAGCAGCTGCTCAGGATATATGGCTGAGGTTCAGAATAGATAAGGACATGTCTGAAAACGGTACTGATGACAATGCCGGCATCAAGTGGGAAACCCGAAAAGTTACTGTTCCTGTAGATGAGTATGAGCTTGCATTTAGGCGGGTAACTATAACGACAGCATCAGGGCGTTCAACAGTTATCTATGTTGCTGAATAAAAGTTTTATGTAGTATCATTTGAAATGCTTACAGCTAAGAAAATGGGGGATGTTTAGGTTTTGAGCATAAAGAAATTATCATACATACTAATAATGACGCTTGCGATGTGTTCACTCAGAGCAGAGGGAGCGACAAGGCGAGCCGCAAATACCAGTAATCAACCCAAGAATACGAATACAGCCCAGCCTCAGACCGGCAGCGGAGAAGACATGACACCAGAAGAAGAACATAACCTCATGGAAGCCGCAGAGGCCATGCGTAAAAGCGGACTAGTACAGTTTAACTTCAAGGATATGGATTTAGTGAGATTTATGCGTTTTATGTCTGAAGTACTGCAGGAGAATATTATTGTGCCTCCTAATATCAACTCAAAGATAACGATAATTTCACCTAAGCCTGTAACAATAAGGGAATCCAGAGAAATAATGCTGTCGACGCTTCAGATGTACAATTTTTCGCTTCAGAACATGGGCAGCTATTCGGTAGTGCGTCAAGGAGGAGCGAGTCCTTCACCGAACGTTCAGCGCGGGAAAACCGGCCCTGACTTTGGAGAAGAGACAGTAACCTACATAGTGCCGCTGGACTACATCACAGTAGAGAGTGTAGTTGAGCCGCTTCGGCAGTCATTCGGCCCATTGTTAATGGTGCTTCCTGTTGGGAACGGCAGGGATATTCTGCTTCAGGGTCGTGCTACTGATGTCCGCAAAGGTATGGAGTTTATCCGTAAGATGGACACTCCGCAGAGTGCTAGGCTCTCAAGAACATTCGGCATAAAGTACGCCGATCCTTCAGTAGTAGCTTCGCAGCTCAACGCAATAGCCGGAGCAAACGGGCCTCTTCAGGGTCTTACGGCAATAGCAGACACGCCAAGCAAAAAAGTAATAGTTGTAGGCAGTCGTGCAGCAATAGACAAGGCCTCAAGCATCGTCAAGGAACTCGACGTAGATTCGCAGGTCGGAGACTTTCACATCTACAAGCTGAAGAATATTGATGCGACAGCTGCTGCGGAACAGGTAGGACGTATCTTATCCTCCACAACTACAATGCTCGGCTCTGACTCGGCGAGATTCCCAGCTACGGTAGTGCCTGACGTTGCGACGAACAGCCTGATTTTCGCTGCCACACAGAGACAGTACGACTCGCTTGTTCCGATACTGGACACGATAGACGTTCAGCCCAAGCAGATACTATTACGAGGCTTTATAGCAGAAATCAACGTATCTAACCTTGATAACAACGGCATAGACTGGAATTTTGTTGGCGGGCAGATTTGGGATCAATTCATGCTCGGCGGTATGGCACAAATCGGAGAAAGCTCGATCCCTTCGCAGTTCTTGTCCATGTATAACGACTTGACCAAGAAACAGCGCATAGAGTACGACATTCACGGCAACGCATACCAGACGACGGAGACTAATCCATTAGCCTTGATGTATGCGACAGTGGAACTTCTGAAACGCTATAACGCAGTAAATATTCTTTCTGTGCCGCGCCTGATGTGCACTGACAACAAAGAAAGCTCCTTCCAGGTAGGCCAAGTAATCCCAGTTCTGAAGGGTTCAACTTCCGACTTGAGCAATCCTTCAGCAGTCCAGAGCAATTATGACTACAAGGATACCGGATTGACGCTTACAGTAACGCCTCATATTCGTAGCGGGAATCTTGTAGCAATGGACATCAAGCAGACTACAGAAGATGTGATGACTCCTGCAGGAGTGCCCACGCCGATAACGTCAAAGCGAGAGGTGAACACGTCAGTAGTAGTAGCGAACGGAGAAACAATAATACTCGGAGGAATGATCAAGGAGACGGAGACCTCTATGAACCGGAAAGTGCCCGGCATATCGTACATTCCGTTAATAGGCGGACTGTTTAAGAAGGTGAGCAAGGAGAAGCAGAAAGTAGACTTTGTGATATTCCTGACTCCGCAGATAATCGAGACACCAGAGCAGATGAGGGGAGCAACGATGAAAGCGTCAGGTTTCACGAACATGTTTGTATCGCCTGATGTGCCCGGCCTGAACACGAATAACGTAATGCCTGCACGAACTCGCCGAGAGCTTAGGAGTATAGACATCAGCCCGGTTGAAGCCGATGTAGATACGCGTTTCCGTGAACAGTACCAGAAGAGCCTCAGGAGGAAATAGCCCATGCCTGAAGTACAAGCAGAAACGATGACGCAGGAACAGACAGCACAGAATTTGCCGCCTCTTCCTGAAGCAAAAGAGGTATCGGCGTTACTGCCTGACGGTTTCGGACTCGACGTACTGAGGCAGGCCAGAATAGTCCCGCTGAGAGTTGAGGACGGAGTGCTTGTAGTAGGAGCAGTTGACTACGGAGCATGGGGAAAAGCTCAAATGTTAGGTGTAGCCCTTGGTTACCCTATAGACTTAGAGCTTCGAGAAGAGAAGGAATTAGGGGACTTGCTGCATACGCTGTACGACTTGAGGAGTGTAGCCGCAGACGAGGCCGCAAAAGGCATTGAGGGTATTGATGACCTCGACGACCTGACACGTGAGGACATACTCAGCGACTCGGTAGATGTTCCCGTAATCAGGCTGGTGAACGGACTGTTTGTGGATGCCCTGAAGCAGCGGGCGACAGATATTCACGTTGAGCCGTATGAAGATGAAGTGCTGATACGTTTCCGGATTGACGGAGTGTTGCAGGACAGACTCAGACTCCCCCGTTCGAATCAAGCTCCCCTGACGAGTCGAATAAAAGTCATGTCGCGAATGGACATAGCGGAACACATGGCCCCGCAGGACGGCAGAATCGGAATAACGCTCGGAGATAGGGCAGTAGATGTACGTGTAGGACTTGTCCCGACGCAGTACGGAGAACGTATAGCGATGAGACTTCTCGACAAGGGAGGAGGATTACTGACGCTTGCAGATTTGGGCATGGAGGAACGTGAACGCGGCATAATGAACGAGCTGATTCATCACCCTCACGGAATGATATTATTCACCGGCCCGACAGGTTCAGGAAAATCGACGAGCCTCTACGCAATCCTTCAGGAACTCGCCAGCCCTGACGTGAACATCATCACGGTGGAAGACCCAGTAGAGTACGCATTGCCCGGAGTGTCTCAGATTCAGGTGAACGAGAAAGCAGGAGTAACCTTTGCGGCGGCGTTGAGGTCTATTCTGCGTCAAGACCCGGATATTGTCATGATAGGAGAAATGCGCGACTTTGAGACTGCACATATCGGAGTTCAGGCTTCATTGACGGGGCATCTAGTGCTGTCGACACTTCACACGAACGACTCCATCAGCGCGATAATCAGGCTTGTAGACATGGGAATTGAACCGTACTTGGCCGCGAGCTGCATGATAGGCACAGTAGCCCAGAGACTAGCCCGCCGACTCTGCCCTCACTGCAGACGAGAGATTACCCCTCCGGCAATGATGGCAAAGCAGGGATTAACACGAGCATTTGAGCCTGTAGGGTGTTCGGAGTGCCATAACACGGGCTATAGGGGACGAGTAGGACTCTATGAACAGTTCGTGATTAATGAGGAGATTCAGGAGGCGTTTGTAGGGGGAGCACCTGCCTCAAAGCTGAGGGAGATAGCCAGAAAATCCGGCTTCAAGACATTGTGGGAGATAGGGTTATCGGCTGTGCAATCCGGACTGACTTCACCTGACGAGTTAGCGCGAGTAGCAGGGGAGGACTAAGGGATGCCGTATTTTGCATACACCGGCTATGACGCTAAGGGCAAAAGCACTAAGGGGACAGTAGAGGCCGGTTCATCGATTCAGGCTGTGGACAAGCTAACGAAACAGGGATTAACACGAGCATTTGAGCCTGTAGGATGTTCGGAGTGCCATAACACGGGCTACAGGGGACGAGTAGGACTCTATGAACAGTTCGTGATTAACGAGGAGATTCAGGAGGCATTTGTAGGGGGAGCACCTGCCTCAAAGCTGAGGGAGATAGCCAGAAAATCCGGCTTCAAGACATTGTGGGAGATAGGGTTATCGGCTGTGCAATCCGGACTGACTTCACCTGACGAGTTAGCGCGAGTAGCAGGGGAGGACTAAGGGATGCCGTATTTTGCATACACCGGCTATGACGCTAAGGGCAAAAGCACTAAGGGGACAGTAGAGGCCGGTTCATCGATTCAGGCTGTGGACAAGCTCACGGAACGAGGAATAGTTGTCGTTGATGTTAAGCTGGCGGAAGAGAAGAAGGGCAAAGTCAAGATAAAGCTGCTGCCGTTGGATCAGCATATATTTTTCTGTCGTAGTCTCTCGTCGTACCTGAAGTCAGGTCTTCCGTTGGCTGATTCACTGCGCATAATGTCAAAACAGGCTCGCGACCGAGTGATGAAGCCCGTGATGGAAAAGATACTTGCTGAAGTAGAGGGAGGCAGGAAATTTCACACGGCACTAGCTGAGTCCGGAGCATTTCGTGAAAGTCTCTGGAGGGTTGCCGAATCCGGAGAACAGTCCGGAACGTTAGTATCAGTCCTGAATGAAGCAGCGGACGAGTTCAAGTTAGAGGATGATTTGCGCAGGAAGATACGCGGAGCAATGACCTACCCGATAGTGATGGCGGTAGTAGGAATAGGAGTAGTGTCATTCATGCTGACGTATGTAGTGCCGAAGATTTCGGAACTGTTCGAGGACATGCACCAGACCTTGCCCTTACCGACGAGAATACTAATCGGGATGTCTGAGTTTCTGGGTAATTACGGACTGTGGATTTTGCTTGTAGTTTTAGCGTTATGGATGTGGCTGAAGTACACGGGCAAAAAAATACAGATGCCGTTTATGCGCGGGATAACTGACCAGCTGAATCTTGCTCTGGTAATGTCTCACCTAAGCACTCTTCTGAAGTCGGGAATACCATTAGTGCAGGCGTTGCGTATGGCTTCGTCAATGGACATTCAGAGTCAAAGGTGGCTTGATGCTGCGGAGATGGTGAAGGCCGGACACAGATTCGACCGTGCGCTTGAGAAGATAGGACTTCCTGAGGAGACGGTAGCAGTAGTTCGTGTCGGAGAGATGGGCGGTGATTTGTCAGGAGCACTTGAGAATGTTTCAGGACAGTCGCGCGAGATAGCCCAGACGAGGATGGAGAGGTTATCTACGCTAATGGAGCCGATAATGGTGTTAGCACTAGGTTTCAGCGTAGGATTTATAGTGTTGGCGATACTAACGCCGGTGTTTGACTTGGCCGGTATCGTGAAGTAAAACTATCTTTATTAGGAGGTAAAACGTAATGAGGAAAAACAGCAGGAAAGTATTATTAGCACGACGCAGCGGATTCACGCTCATTGAAATTATGGTCGTCGTGGTCATTCTGGGACTCTTGGCAGCACTCGTAGTGCCGAGAATAGGTCCTCAAGTTGCAGAAGCTCAGCGCACCACAGCAGCTACCCAGATCCGCAGCCTTGAGGACTCGCTCGAAATGTACAGAATGCACAACGGCTTTTACCCATCAACTCAGCAGGGACTCGATGCACTCGTAACAGCTCCGACGACTACTCCCGTCCCGAAACACTATCAGGAAGGCGGCTACCTCAAGAAAGTACCCGACGATCCTTGGGGCAATCCCTACGTCTACAGGAACAGCAACGGCAGAATCACTATCACTAGCTACGGCCCTGACGGCGAAGAAGGCGGAGAAGGCGTAAACGCTGACATCAGCAACGAGGACTAAGACTTTGCGCAAGGCATTCACGCTCATAGAGATAATGATAGTTCTCGTCATCATCGGGACATTGGCCGGAGTGATGCTGCCGAGAATATCATTTTACTTTGAGCCTGCCTCTGCTGTTCTCCAGAGAGCTTTTGAGCAGGCCGGTAATATGGCACTTTCCGGAACGCCTGTGAGGTTTTCTGTTGAGCATGGGATAAGTTCAGCACGAGGAAAGATTGTAGCCGAAGCCCTCAAGAAGAAGGAAGAGCCTTCGGACAGCCTGAGCACGTTTTTAGGGACTGCAGCAAACAAGCCGACGGTTCTAGAATGGCAAAAGTTAGAGATGAGGGATATTCCTGAAGGTGAGGGGTGGCAGTTCAAGCCTGAGATGATTTACTTCTACACGGATGGTTCATGTTCCCCTGCAAGGATAACGTTTGCTCCGCGCGGAGTGTCTGAGAGTGAGGCAGATGAATACGTGCTGACAGTTACGGGATATTGCGTGCAGCTCGTGAAGGAATAACCAGAGGAATAACGACTCCCCTCGTGAGAAGCGGGGGGAGATTTTTGTGTGCGTCAGCGTGAGGGGCTGATGTTGTCAGCTATGATGCCGCAGCAGGTTTTGAGGTCGCAGCGTTTGAGTGTAGCTTCTCGGCCTTCGAGAGCAAGAGACTCTATTTCCGGCTCGTGGGTGCAGGCGTAAAGCAAGTTTTTGGCTAGACCGTCAACATCATCTACATCACTTCCCAGAGCAAACTTGAAGTTATCTGTGAGAAGCGTGCTCGCCTGAATGTTAGTCGTTACGGCAAAACAGCCCTGCATCATTGCCTCTGTCAACGCTACTCCGAAGCTCTCATGCCTTGACGGAAAAGCAAAGATTTTAGCGTCCATGTACATACCCGCAAGCTCTTTTCTGTCGCGTATTTCACCGGTAAAAATCACTCTCTCATTGAGTTCAGGATCAGCAGAGCATGAAGCTGGAGCTGAGTTCATGTCCTCACTGATAGAGCCTGCAAGTTTTAGTGTCCAGTCCGGAATCTTATGAGCAATTTTTCCGAAAGCCTCAATAAGTGTGTGTGAACCCTTTTCATGTTCAACTCTGCCAGCGTACAGAATAGTGTTACTGCGTTCAGAAAAAGGCCGGAAGTCCTGAAGCTCGTTCGGGTTTGCAGGGTTAGGTATACAGATTATTTTGCGCTGCCATTCACGTGATAATAATTCTGCACTTTCCTCAAATTCTGTACTCACACAGTCAGAATGTTTCATCAGCCAGCGGAATAACTGACGTTTCCAGAAAGCCCCTTGACTGCTTAACGGCCAGCCGTCTAATTTGAGATAAATTTTTCCCTCAGGCTTAAGGTTTTTGTAGATGAATGCCCGGCTGAAAGTAAATGACCTCATGTGATAAAGATTCAGCACATCGATACTTTTTGCGTTTTTCCATAGCCATAAAGCAGCATCATATTCAAAATTGCCTGTTACGTTCGGAATAAACTTTAGGTTAAGCCCCGAAAGGTATTTTAGGCTGGGATATTCTCCGTTATTGTGAGTAGCTATGAAGGCATCATATCCAGCAAATTTATGCATGCCATAAGCGATAATGCCTATATCTTTGCTAAGAAGAGCGTTTGATATGTTGCAAAGGGTGCAGAAAACAGGTTTATGTTCTGCCGACAAAATTTCAGCCTCCTCATGTTCTGACTTAGTGCAATAAACTACAGGAATCATAATGATTTTTTGGGTGCTTTGCAATCTGGTATAATCGCATAATTCTCATACACTCATACACGTAAAGGAGTTAATAATACTTTGGGTCAGATTCAGATTATCGTTGAAGGCATGACCGCCAGCGGAAAATCTACTATTGTGAATCTCATCTCCGAACGTTTGGGCTTCAAGATTATGCCTGAAGAGTTCAGAGACCCCCTAGACCTGTTGAGCCGCTTTCATCATGACAACAGGTGGGCTTTCCCAATGCAGCTAAATTTTCTCGTAACTCGTTTTGCTCAATATCTTTGTGCCAGTGAAGAAAATGATTACATCTTAGACAGAAGCATATTCGGCGATAAAGTCTATGCGAAACTCTATTACAAGGACGGCTATTTCACAGACAGCCAGCTCGGCTGCTATCTCACTCTCTACGACTCACTTCTGCGCTACGTCAAGAACCCCAGACTCCTAGTACTTGTGCGCTGCCCGTTCAACGAGATCATGAGGCGCATTCATTTACGAGGCAGGCAGGACGAGATAGATGCGGGCGAAGATTACTGGCGGAGACTCTATGATGCGTACATGCCGTTTCTGGATTTCGTGAAGTCAGAGCTTGCTGGAGACCTCAACTGCATTGAACTTGACCTCGCTAATCCTGAGTTCATACATACGCCGTCAATGATTGATGAATTTCTTGGCCGGGTAAAATCTTTCTTCCCTGAACGCAATTTCTCATGAAAGTACGTGATCTATTAGCACATATTGACTCTTTTGCGCCGTTCTCTCTTGCTGAAGAGTGGGATAACTCAGGACTTCAGGTCGGCACTCTCACCGCAGACATCTCAAAAATCGCCGTGTGTCTCGACGCAACTGTTAAAGCAGTCTCGGAAGCTAGTGCTCAGGGCTGCAACGTCCTCTTAACTCATCACCCGTTAATCTTCCGTCCAATGAAGAGAGTCAGCGATGAATCAGAACAGGGCAGGACAGTTATTGAGGCGGTCAAGTGCGAAGTGAATATCATTGCTGCCCACACTAACTGGGACAAAGCCCCCGGCGGAGTGAATGACACATTAGCTGCTTTGCTGGGACTGAGAGATATTGAGCCGCTCGGTGATTTTGGACTAGTCGGAAGGCTGAAGGCTGCTCTGAGTCCGGATGAGTTACTGAACCGCGTAAAAGTAGCGTGGAGACTCTCCAGCATAGACTGTTACGGACACCCTGCTGAGATTCTGAGGGTTGCACTTTGCGGAGGCTCTGGCGCGGAGTTTTGGAGGGCGGCCAAGACTCACGGTGCAGATATTTACCTCACAGCGGACATGAAGTATCACGAACTCTCCGACGCAGTAAACGAAGGCTTGTCAATCGGCCTCATCAATCACGGAGAAATGGAGAGGGCAACAATCCCTGAACTTGCAAAGAAAATTTCACAATGCGGCGTTGAGACAATAACTCTTGACACACACGCATTACCTTCACCTTTAAGAATATAGGAGCTATAACATGAATCACCAGAAACTTGTTGAAATATTGGCCGAAGCATGGAGAACACTTGATGCCTCCGAACTTCTGAAGTACATTCACCCAAACTTTCAGTACGATTCACAATGGGTGTTTGCCTCAATGTATGCAGACGAATACCCAGACTACATCACAGGCAAGTTCAACGCAATAAAGACTTCCGGCTCAAAAATTGATGTGTCCATAGTCAATGATGATATGTTGGGCGGAAGCATGGTTAAACTTGTGCAGGATGAAGTAAAACCCGGATACCTCAGAATCAAGGAGACTGACGGGAAAATCTCCAAGATGGATATGTGCATGTTCTGATAGATAGTAAACGAGGAGGATTCACACACTACATGAAGAAACGAGTATTAAGCCTTATGAGACCGACCGGCCCGCTTCACTTGGGGCATATGGCAGGAGCTTTGAGTAACTTTGTCAGGCTTCAAAATGATGATAACTATGACTGCTTTTACGGCATTGCTGACTGGCACGCACTCACATCTAACTACGAGGACTCCGCAAACACCGGAGAATACTGCTACGTTGCCTTACTGGACTGGCTCGCCGTCGGACTAGACCCCGAGAAATCCCCATTGTTCATACAGTCCCACATTCCCCAGCACGCAGAACTAGCTCTTGCACTCGGGATGATTACCCCTTTAGGCTGGCTTTACCGCAACCCTACCTACAAGGAGCAGCTCGACAACATCAAGAATCGCGATTTAGGCACATATGGCTT
>ERZ842401.7565-NODE-7565-length-11066-cov-3.713196_pt1 | contig 11066 bp, 9 predicted proteins | sample MGYA00521270_ERZ842401 | MGnify/ENA primary metagenome ERZ842401 (study PRJEB31892, sample SAMEA3878208) | bioreactor metagenome | biome: Moose rumen | place: Sweden | collected 2011-10 | study: EMG produced TPA metagenomics assembly of the PRJEB12797 data set... | reverse complement strand
TGCTGGACGACAAGGACATCACCGTCGTCGCCCTCGGGCATAAGACCCGCTATGCGCAGCGTGTGCGCAAGTTCGCCGATGCCCACGGCCTCGCCCGCCGCTTCCGGATGATCAGCGGCGTGGGCTTCGCCGACCTGCCCGCGTTCTATCAGCTGGCCACGCTCTTCGTCTATCCCTCGCGCTTCGAGGGCTTCGGCATCCCCTTGCAGGAGGCGTTGTGCAGCGGCGTGCCCGTCATCGGGTGCAGCGGCTCGAGTCTCGAGGAGGCCGGAGGTCCGGACAGCCTCTATGTCGATCCCGACAACGCCCCCGCCCTCGCGGAGGCCATCACCCGCGTGCTCGGCGACGAGGCACTGCGCAGCCGCATGATCGAGGCCGGTCGCCGCTACGCCGACGCCTTCACCGAGCAGCTCCTCGCCGACCAGCTCCAACACCTCTACTCCGACATCCTCTGAGCCTGCGCTGTGCTGCCGGCACATGGCCTCGTCGTGAGAAACGCTTCTTCGTCTAAAAAAAGAGGAGCGGCACCGTGGGGTGCCGCTCCTCGTGGAGTAGTGGGGTAGGGTGTCCCCCGAGTTTCGTTTACTGGATGGTCACCTTCTTGCCACCGATGATGTAGATGCCACGGCTGAGGCCACGGAGGTCAGCAGCGGAGGTGACATGGCGGACGATGCGTCCGTCGATGCTGTAGAGCGCGCCGCTCATCGCCTTCGCGGGTTCTGCCTCCAGAGAGGTGACGGCATCGGGAGCCTCTGTGCCGAGGTACTCGAGCTTGAAGGGACCGAAGGGAGCCCAGTCGCTGCTATAGACCTTCGTCTGCTTCAGACCGACGGTGATCGGGCCGCTGGTATAGCCGAACAGGAGTTCGTTGTGGTAGCGACCTGCATCGACGAAGGTCTTTAAGCTTGCACGGTCGTTCGGAGCCACGAAGTTCACGGTTTCGCCCTCCACATTCTCATAGGTGTACTCTGTACCATTGAGGTCAGGATAATCTCCAGCCTTCAGCTCGTCCAGCAGACCGGGCAGTGCACCGTTCTCCATATCCGTCCACGCCATGAGCGGTGTGCTGACTTCTCCGGCAAACAGATAGACATGCTGCTTCACGTTGCCCGCCTTGAGGCTGTCAGTAGCAGCACTAGTGCCGGCGGCACGATAGAGGCCGTCAGTGGAGAGGCGGTAGTAGCCCTCCTTCAACCTGGGCAGTTCCTGTGAGAACTTCCATGAAGTACCGTTGGTGTTCCAGAACTCGAGGAAAATAGACGCGTAGTCTCCGCGGTTACCGCTGGTGGCATCCGTCTCGATGGTCCAGCCCTCAGTGTGGTTGCTGGCTGTGAAGTCAGCATTGACGAGGATAGGCAGTTCCACAGGCTCTTCGATGGTGGCATCGTCGAGTTCTGCCATACTCAGAACGTAATCCATCCAAGCACTGGGCAGAGCGTCGAGCCAACCCTGCATCTGTGCGTTGCTTTCAAAATAGTCGTCAGCCTGTGCGCTCTGAATCTCACGAATGATCCCGGCGATTGTCTCGTCGGTAAAGGTGCCCTTACCGTAGCTGTTCTCCAGCTTCTTCTCATATTCGGGCAGTACCACATAAATGAGTTGGTTGTACAGTTCCTCGCTGAGCTTGCAGGCAGCGATGGCTTCCTCCAGCTGTGCGATGGCAGCCACCTGCATCTCGCGGTCAGCGCCGAGGGCTGCATTGGCAGCCTCTATGGCTGCATTATACAGATTTGTGGTCTCCACAATGAAGGGAGCATAATTCTGCAGTTCTTCTATCAGTGCTTCAATCTCGCCGTCGAGCGTCTCGGGAATGCCGTTGTAGTAGATCTCGAAGCCGTCGAAGATGCACCAGTGGTTGGCTTGCAGCTGGTCGGTGCCGGCGAAGCCGATGCGGAGGGTGCCGCCGTCGGCGAGGACGTTACCGCTGACGCCAATGTAGCATTGCTCTGCCTCTGCAGCATATTGGCTGTCGGTGAAGATCATGTGGGCGGAGAGCTGGTTGTTGGGCAGGTAGTTGCCGTCGCCGCAGTCGTATGGTGAGCTGATGCTGGAGAGGTTCTCGCTGGCGATAGATGCCACGTTGACGATCGGGGTGTGGTTGGCGCCGGCGTAGATGTAGGCGTACTCAGTATCTTCGTAGTTGCCATTCTGATAGCCAGGATAGTTGGTGTCGTTGCCAGCTACGCGGTAGAACGCGTGGGTCTTGACCGTGTATTTACCCTTCGGCAGGTTCTCCAGGTCGCGGTAGATGTTGAAGGGGCGGGCATCCCATACCTCAGCCGTGCTGTAGTTGGTCTTGAAGTTGCCCGTCTTCGTCTCGTTCATCCATACGGGGTTCTCTGCGGGATAGCCGTTGGCGAAGGCAGTCTGCTCGGTGCCGTATGCGAAGGTCATGTCCTTGAAGAGGGGGCTGATGTCGAGGCCTTCCTCGATGGACTCGCCGGCGGCGACGGCATCGTCGAACAACTTCTGGATGTTGGCAGCAATCATGTCGGCGTAGCCGTCAATCTGTGCGCTGATCTCCTCGGCGCTGATGGTCTGGTTGTCGTAGCCGGCAGTCAACTCTTCCTGGAGCGTACTCAGCTTTGTGACGAGTGCACCGTAGCCAGCCTTGTCGCCGTACCTCTCGATGTCTGCATCGATGGTCTCAAGGAAGCTCTCCAGCTTCTTGTAGGCAGCCACGGACTCTACGACGGTCTGACGTGCGCCGTTGAGCTGTGCGTATGCCGCCTGATACTCGGCATCCTTGCTGTCGTCGGAAGCAACTGTGGTCAGGGGCTTGGCAGCGGCGAGGGCCTCCTGCAGTGCGGTGATGGTGGCCGCTTGTGCATAGGGCTCGGTCTCAAGGTAGCTCTCAGCGGCGGCCACCTCGGCTACGAGAGCCGTGTAGCTGGGCAGGCTCTGAACCGTGCCCACGTAGGTGAGTTGGAAGTTGTCGGCACCAATCCAGTTGAGGTTGGTGTTGTCAATCATCAGACCTACGGTGATGGTGTCGGACTCTGTGGAGAGGTCGAACGTGTAGGTGAAGTGTGCGGGATGCCATACGGTAGTCCATGCGCCCGTCTCCTCATTCTCGGTATCGGTGCGGTCGCTGGCGAGGGCATCGCCGTGCAGGCTGATCTTGCCGTCGGAGTAGTAGAGATATACGCCCGTGTAGTCTTCCTTCTCGATATACTTTTCAGAATCGGGAGAGTTCTGGTTGAGTGCATTGGCATCGCACTCGAGGGTATAGCGGCCGTTGGGCAGTCCGCCGACCTTCTGGTACATCTTACCGTCGTTCAGTGTGTTGGGAGCAGGAACCCAGCTCTCGATGAAGCCCTGGATGATGACGCTCTCGTCGGCGCTCTTGTAGGTAGCGCCCTGATACTGGTAGTTACCGGTAGCACCTTCGGGCTTCTCAATGGTCCAACCCGTCAGGTTGCCGGCGGAGAAGTCGGCGTTGGTGAGCAGGTACTTGGTCAGATTGATGGGGTTCTCCACGTCGGGATTGGCGTTGATGTAAGCCACGAGGGCCTTGGCGACCAGCGGGCGCAGGGCTTCTGTGGCAGCCGTGATCTCGTCGGCTGTGGCGTCAGCGTTGTCATAGACAGCGCCGGCCTCAGTGTAGTCGGCGTTGTACTTCACGGCGTCGTTCAGCATTTCATAGAGAGGAACGCGCGCGTTATAGATGGCCAGTGCTGTGTTATAGGCATCCAATTCATCATTATAGGCGTCCTGCTTAGCCTTGAGGTCGTCCATGTCCACGCTCTCCTGATTGATGAATTCCCATACGATGTTCTCTGCCTCGATGTCAGAATTGAACACTACGGGAGCACCGGGACCTGTGACGGAGGCGTACTCGTCATTGGAGTTGGGATAGGTGGTGAAGTCGGCATTTTGGATGTAGTATCCGTTGCCTTCACCCGTGGGGTTCAGTTGCCAGGTGAAGCCACGGTTCTGCGTGTTTAAATCCACGTAGCCTGCGGCTTCGCTGTCACGGAAGAGCTTCTGGCTGGTTCCGTTCAGGGTGCAATTGTAGTTGTCGCGATCGTGGTCGGGACCATGGAAGAGGCACGTACCTGCCACGGGCACGAGCTCGTAGTAGTCGCCCGATGCATCCACGCGGATAGGCAGCAGGGGAATTCCTGTGTCGGAAACACTGATCTGGGTACCCCAGCTGTTACCGCCGACGATGAACTGGCCGCATCCTACGTTGCGGATGAAATAGACACCGCCAGCCTCGACTTCTGAAGCCGTAAATTCCAGCTCCAGGGCTGCGGGCAATGTCGGTTCCACAGGCGCAGTCCATGATTGAGCCATCGCGGTCACAGTGAGGGCAGCGAGGGCGAAAAATGAAAGTAAACGCTGTTTCATAGTTTGGTGAATAAGAATAGTGATGAGTTAGTGTTTTTAAGCAAATTCGAGTACAAAGATAGTGGCTCCGCGCGTTTTGTGAAGCACATTCTGTAAATAAATTTGAATCCGTTAAGGTAATTTAACCTTTCTGTTCCCGTATCTATGCAGCGACCCCATAATATGGTCCACGCGCAACCTCTGCGTCTCTGTGTTGAAAGACAATGTCTGTTTGCGCAAGGATTACTCATCTTATGGCACTAAGATTACTAATCTTATGGCGCTAAGATTACTAATCTTATGGCACTAAGATTACTAATCTTACAGCGCTAAGATTACTCATCTTTCTCCCATTACCGTAGGTTGGAGTAAAAAAACGGAGGAAATCGGTGGTGTGTCAGATAATTGTTGTACTTTTGCAGCATGAAACCCGTTATAAAAATGATGTGATATGAGTACAGCTACATTAAAGAACCTGCGCGATTACCTTTATGGGACACTCACGCTGGACAATATGTATTGGTTGGCAGCTGAACTGACGAACTATGCGAAGAAGGAAGAAGAGGAGCTGATGCGGCCTTATACGAAGGAGGAAATCAATGCCATGCTCGATCAGGCCGAGGTCAACTTTGCAGCAGGCCGGGGAATCCCTCATGAGGAGGTGATGCGGGAAATGGAAGATGAGATAGCACGTGAGGAACGAGACCTGGAAATGGCTGAGGCGGTATGAGTGCGATATGGGATCCGCTGGCGAGTGAAGCACCCTGAGCAGCCGCGTGTTGATCATGAATAGTAACTCCTACAGTGCTTCGAGCATGGCGATCATGCGGTCTCCGAGGGCGCTCTTGCGCTGGATATGTGCCTGGGTCTCCATGACGAAGGGGTTTGTCTCGAAGTCGCCGCGGACCTGCTCGAAGTCGGCCTCCGCGGTGCGCTGGCTGGCGCCGTCGAAGCCGAAGCCGGTGCGTGCGGAGAGGGAGAACTCCTTCTTGGCGTCGGCATAGAGCATCTCGTCGAGCCGGACGACGCTCTGTTTCCATCGGCGTATGATGGTGATGAGGTCCTCGATGGTGACGCGGTCGGGGTATAGTCCGTAGTACTCGAGTATCTTCTCGTAGGCCCATGTCCACTCGTACTTGTAGTAGTTCTCGTGTATCTGGCGGAGTGCGCTGTTGAAGGCGTCGCCGGTGGGCACGCGGTCTGCCTCGACGTCGTCGAGGAGGGCGTTGACGAGTTCCTTGGGTGCGATGAGTCCTGCGAGATCGACCCATAGGCCTCGGCCCTCGGTGCGGGTGGGCTGGAGTCCTTCGAGGACGCTCTCGGCGGTGGAGCAGTCGGTGCGCTCGAGGTGTGAGATGAGGGAGTTGCCGAGGAATTTCTCGATGGCGATGCGGTAGAGGTACTGTCCGCGGTGTAGGGAGCTGTTGCTGATCTTGGCGCTCTGGTAGGCATAGACATCGCTGGTGGGTCCGCTGAGGCGCTCGAGTTCCTCGAGGATGTGGAGGCCGCGTAGCATCTTGTCGATGGTGTAGGGCGAGAGTAGGTTGAAGTTGATCTGGTCCATGCGGCCCTCGGGGTGGCGGCGGTCGCGCTTGGGCCATTTCTGTGCGTCGCGCACGGTGCCTACGGAGCGCAGGTTGACGGCGGGTGCGAGGTAGGTCTCTCCGTTTTTCTCGATGAGGTAGGAGAAGGGCAGGTCGCTGGTGTCGGCGTGGCTGCTGTGGCGCCCCATGACGAGTGAGAAGGCTCCGATGCGTGCGGGCCAGAGGATGTAGCTGTCCGACGATGTCTTGGCGCCTCGCTCCATGGCGCCCTGGTGGATGGGTCCGAGCTTGTACATGTGGTTGCTCTGGTTGCTGCCCGAGCCGGCGTTCATGAAGGAGAAGAGTCCTGCGATGAGGAGGGTGCTCTTGTGGTGGGTGACGGTGAAGGGTCCGGCGAAGATGGCGCAGGCCTCTCCGTTCTCCTCCTGGCAGTTGCAGAAGAAGAGGCTGTCGGAGGCGGAGTAGCCGTGTCCGAGGGGGCAGGCCTGTCCGACATAGACGCGCGTGAGTGTGGTGCCGTCCTCGACGGCGGAGCCGTCCTGGATGATGAAGTCGTCGGCGATGACGCCGTAGCCGACGTGCACGGGTGCCTCCTGCCGGCTGTTGAGGGTTCCGTTCTTGAGCCGTCCGGCGCCCTCTACCTTCGCGTATGCTCCCACGTACATGTTCTTGATGTAGCCGGTATCAACGATGGTGACGTGTTCGGCGATGGTTCCTCGTGTGCTGGTGCGCTCGGCGGTGCGTCGTACGGCATAGCCCTTGAGGTGGTCGATGAGGAGGGGGCGGTGTCGGTAGAAGGTCTCGAGGTATGCCTCGTGGGCGGTGAGGTGGTCGTGGATGGTCACCTCGCGTCCGCCCGTCTCGTTGAGGACGGCGACCTGGACGCCGTTGCCGAAGCTGGTGGGTCCGTCGCAGAGGATGATATCGACGTTCTCGATGAACGTGTCGTGTGCGATGTCGTAGTTGGCGATGTAGTTCTTGATGTTCTCTATGCAGCAGTCATCGCCGATGGTGACGTTGTGGAGTGTGGCGTGGAAGAGTCCGGAGTGCTTATGGATGCCGCCGGGCATGTCGAAGCTCTTGGTGAAGGCTCCGATGCGGATGTCGCCCGAGAAGCGGGTGTGGCGGATGTACTTCAGGCTGGGGGCGTCGGTGATCTGTACGCGTGCCCAGTCCTCGGCGCTGCAGGCCTGTGACTCCAGGAGGGCGATTTCGGAGGTTGTGAGGAGGCGCATATTGAGTTTAAAGTTTAAAGTTTCAGGTTTAAAGTTTCAGGTGATGCAAAGGTATGAAGATTTTGTGGAATAGAGGTGCAAAATACACTTAAATCTTTCGTCTTGCGGCAATAAAATGAAATCTGTCACCTCTGGCCTCTCCATTTTCCACTAAAAAGCGTTATCTTTGCGGCATGAAACTGATTCGCAACCCGTGGGTGTGGCTCTGCCGCTTCCGCCATCGCAAGGGCTATGGCGTGCACTCGCCGGCGGACTATGCCTTCATCCGTGGTGTGCTGCTGGAACGTGGGCGGTACTATGCCTACGACGAGTTGGATGCCCTGCACCCGTGGTGGGTGCGTGCTGCGGGGCTGTACCCGCTGTCGTGCCGTCGTCTGCTGTTCCGGCTGGCGAACGCGGTGCATCCTCGCACGATCCGTCGTTTCCGCGGGCATCCTGTGGAGGCGGCGTACATGGCTGCGGCGGTGCCGTCGGCCGAGTGGGTGGAGGGGGCTGCGGACTTCGTGTTCGTGCCGCATGAGTGTCTGGCGGAGGGGGCGTCGCTGTTGGCGCAGATGGACCGGAGCGGGATGATGGTGGTGGAGGGCATCCATGCCGACGCGGCCTCTCGCGTGCTGTGGCAGCGTCTGCAGGAGGATCCCCGCGTGGGCATCACCTACGACCTCTACACCTACGGTGTCCTCTGTTTCGACCGTTCCCGTCACCCTCGTCATTACATCGTCAGTTTCTGAGCGCGTCGGACTCCTGTCGCCCCTCTCGACGGTCTTCCGTCGCCCGTTCGGTGGCCTTTTTTTGTCGCTCTGCGGGTCATGTTTATATTATTTAGGGGGGTCCATGCAAAATAATTGCATTTTCTGCATCGTGAATAACGAATTCTTTGTACCTTCGCGGCCGCAAAAAAGAAGGCTTCGACGTTCAACGTTTGTCTTTCAACCTTCAACTTGAAACTTTAAACTTTAAACTTGAAACTAAATAATATGTACTGGACACTGGAACTTGCATCAAAACTGGAGGATGCTCCCTGGCCTGCTACCAAGGAGGAGCTCATCGACTATGCCGTTCGCAGCGGCGCTCCTATGGAGGTTATCGAGAATCTGGAAGAAATCGAGGACGAGGGCGACATCTACGAGACCATCGAGGATGTCTGGCCCGACTACCCGACGAAGGAGGACTTCCTCTTCAATGAGGATGAGTACTGACAGTCGGAAAGCGATGTGAGCAAGATGCTCACATCGCTTTCTGATTTATAGCGTGATTTGTTCTGCGACGACGTGGTGGCCGAGGAAGAGGGTGGCAAGTGGGCTGAAGGTGTCGGGGCGCTCGGTGGTGAGGAAGCGTATGGTGCCTTGTGCTGCGTGCTGCTGTGTGGCGGAGGTGGTGTTGTCGTGGCAGGCTGTGCGGCTGAGTCGGCCGTCCATCTCGGGGTGTCGCCGGAGGTAATCGAGGAGGCTGCGGGCGACATAGTCTCCTTGCGGGATGATGCGCACGTGCGCGGGTGTGTATGCGCGTACCTTATTGTATAATAGTGGGAAGTGTGTGCAGCCGAGGATGATGGTGTCGATGGCTGGGTCGCGTACGAGGAGCGTGCCGATGTCTCGTCGTACGAAGTAGTCGGCTCCGGGCTGGTCGTACTCTCGGTTCTCGACGAGCGGGACCCACATGGGGCATGGCTGTGCGGTGACGGTGATGTCGGGGTGTAGCTTGGCCATCTCGAGTTCGTAGGTGCTGCTGGCCACGGTTCCCTGTGTGGCTACGATGCCGACGTGTCGTGTGCGGGTGATGTCTCCGACGGCTTCCACGGTGGGTCGTATGACGCCGAGTACGCGTCGCGAGGGGTCTGCCATGCGTGGCAGGTCGTGTTGCTGGATGCTGCGTAGTGCTTTTGCGGAGGCGGTGTTGCAGGCCAGGATGACGAGTGGGCAGCCGAGGTCGAAGAGCTTGCGGACGGCTTGCAGGGTGAACTCATAGACGCGCTCGAAGCTGCGGGTGCCGTAGGGTGCGCGGGCGTTGTCGCCCAGATAGAGGTAGTCGTAGGCGGGCATCAGGCGGCGGATCTCCCGGAGGACCGTGAGACCGCCATAGCCGCTGTCAAAGATGCCGATGGGAGAGATGGGGAGGGGAGTTTAGAGTTTAGAGTTTAGAGATTAGAGATTAAAGATTAAAGATTAAAGATTGGGGTTAGTCGCTGATGGTGGAGGCGAGTCCGAGGCGGATGAGGACGGGTTCGGTGATGTTGACGCCTACTTGTGGATGGATGAAGGGTACGGCGTTGTTGTCGGTGTTGAGTACGAAGGTGAGTCCTTGCTCTGCGGCGACGGCCTGTATGGCCTTGTTGAGTTTGTCGGCGACGGGTGCCTGCAGCTCGGCCTCGGCTTGCTTGAGGAGTCGCTGTGTCTCCTGTCGGAAGGCGACGCTCTTGTCCATGAGGTCTTGTAGCTCCATCTGTCGCTTCTGCATGATGGTGGCAGGGAAGTCCTTCTGTCCTTGCAGGAACTCCGCGAACTTACGCTGGAACTCGTCCTCTGCGCGCTCTGCCTCGGCATCGTACTTGGCCTTGAGCTGTGCGAAGGAGTCTTGTGCCTCGGCGTACTCGGGCATACGCTGGAAGATGTCGTTGTAGCTGAGGTAGCCGAACTGGGCGACGCGCACCTCGGGGATGTCCTGCGCGCACAGGGTGCTGAACGCGCCCTCCGCTTCTCCGCAGAACGGGAGGAGCAGGAGGAGGGAGAGAATGGTTGTGAGATGTCTGTACATGGTTCAATGTTTTTTCCTTGCTCAGCGAGTGCTGCGAAGGGATGGTTGCTGCTCCGTTCAGATTCCGAGTGCTTTTTTGAGCTCGGGGGTGATGTCGGTGCTGAGTTTGTTGCTGATGTAGGGTATTCCTGCGGAGGTGTCCATGATATATACGTATCCTCCGGCTTCTCCAATCTGCTTGACGGCGCTCATGACCTTGTCGGAGATGGCTTGCATCTTGTCGGCCTGTGCTTTCTGGAAGGCTTGCTGGTTGTCCTGTACGCTCTGCTGCATACGTGTGTAGAGGTCCTGTAGCTCTGCCTGTCGGCGCTGTCGTACGTTGTCGAGGAGGTTTGCCTGTTCTTTCTCGAAGGCTTCTCCCTTCTTCTGGAGTTCGTCCTGCATGCGCTGTAAGTCTTCCTCGTACTGTTTGGCGAGGTTCTGTAGCTCTGTCTGTGCGGTGACGTACTCTGGGAGGAGGGGTACGAGTTCGGTGGAGTTGAAGTGTCCGAACTTCTGGGCGGACATGGTGAGTGGTGCGAGCATCATGAGTGCTGCGAAAAGGGTCTTTTTCATTGCTGGTTTATTTTTAGAGTTTTTGGTTTCTTGGGGGGGGCTAGGGTTTCCTAGGACTTCTCAGGTTCTCCCAGGGCTTAGTAGCCGTAGCCGAGTTTGTTGAGGACATCGTTGGAGATGTCGATCTTGGGTGATGCGAAGATGATGCCGGCGTCGGAGGCGCGGTCGAGGACGAGGCTGTAGCCTTTGGCGTCGCAGATGTCCTTGACGGCGTTGTAGATTTCGTCGTTGATGGGTGCCATGAGGCTCTCGCGCTTCTTGAAGAGTTCGCCGTCGGGACCGAAGTACTTCTTCTTCAGTTCCGAAGCTTCTTTTTCTTTGGCTACGATAGCCTCTTCCTGCTTGGTCTTTTGCTCTTCGCTGAGAAATACGGCTTCGTTCTGATAGTTTTTGTACAGCGTTTGCGCCTCGGTCTGCAGGGCATCCACTTCGGCCTGCCACTTTTTCGACACTTGGTTCAGCTGCTCGTTGGCTCGTTCGTAGGCAGGAATGTTCTTCAGGATGTATTCCATGTCTACAAGGGCAAACTTCTGTGCGTTGGCTGCTGTGACACCCAGTGCCACCATCAGCATGATAAATAAACGTTTCATTGTATTTTCAATTTTCAATTTCAGACTCTTAATTCCTAACTATGAACTAATTAAAA
>ERZ842401.7564-NODE-7564-length-11066-cov-6.051131_pt1 | contig 11066 bp, 6 predicted proteins | sample MGYA00521270_ERZ842401 | MGnify/ENA primary metagenome ERZ842401 (study PRJEB31892, sample SAMEA3878208) | bioreactor metagenome | biome: Moose rumen | place: Sweden | collected 2011-10 | study: EMG produced TPA metagenomics assembly of the PRJEB12797 data set... | reverse complement strand
GGGTTAGGCGAGCCTTCGCGCAGCTCACCGGAGCAATCTTCGACCGTGACCGCACGCTGGAAGGCAAACCAGCATAGTAGTAGCCACGAGCAGCCAAATTCAACGCGAGGCGTGACGAAAAAAGTGTATCAGACCTTCTCCCAGCGGTTGCCGTTCTTGTTGGAGCGGAGCGCCGCCTCGACGAAGCGCATCGTCCTCACGCCCTCATGAGCGCCCGGGAAGTCGTGGGCCTTGCGGTCGCGCACTGCCGCGCAGAACTCGCGGTAGATGTTTGCGAACCCCTCGATGAATCCCTCGTGATGGCCGGCGGGAATTCGCGATAGGTTCTTGCTCGCCGCAGAAAGCTCTCCGATGTAAGGCGCGTTTCTCTTGTAGATGCGCTCGGGGGCGAAGGGATACTTCACCGAGAGGTAGTTGTTCTCCTCCTGGTTCCAGTAGAGCGACGCCTTGTCGCCGTAGACCCTGAGCCGCACTCCGTTCTCCTCGCCGGTCGCGACCTTCGAGACGGTGAACATCGCCTTTGCACCGCCGGAGAGCCGCAGCAGCATCGACGCATCGTCGTCGAGGCGGTTTCCGGGCGCGAAGGACGAGAGGTCGGCGAGGACCTGGCGCACTTCAAGCCCCGTCACGTGCTCGATCAGGTGGAAGCCGTGGACGCCGATGTCCGCGACGACGCAGCTCGGCCCCGCCTTCTTCGGGTCCATCTTCCAGGCGTTGCGCTTGTCGAGCGGCTTCGAGAAGTCGATTTTCCTGAACGAGCCCTGGCTGTATTCGAGGACCACCTTGTCGATCTTGCCGAGCTCGCCGCGCTTCACGAGGTCTCGCGCGAGCTTGACCATCGGGAAGCCCGAGTAGGTGAAGGGGATCCCGAGGACGCGGCGCCTCCGCCGCGCGAGGCGCTCAAGCTCCGTCGCCTCGGCGAGCGTCATGGAGAGGGGCTTTTCGCAGAGGACGTCCATCCCCGCCTCGAGCGCGGCCTTGGTGATCTCGTAGTGCGAGCTGTTCGGCGTGCAGACGGCGAGGAAGTCGATCTTCCCCCTGCACCGGGCGATGAGGTCGCGCCAGTCGTCGGTGTGCGAGTAGCACCCGTCGACGAGGTCCGCGAGGTCGTCCATTCTTATCGCCATGCGGTGGATCGGGCCGATGAACGAGCCCTTTCCCCCGCCCACCATGGCATACTTGAGCCGTTTGTCGGCAGTAGCAGATTTCATGCCTGTGATTATATCATTTTTCCCTGACTCTGGGCTTGGGGCGTGCATTAAATAATCTGTGTGAGACAATGGCGCATGGCGCGGAAGCCGAAGATTTGGTATATTATCCACTTCCATGTCACTTTAGGAGAATTCGGAATGATGAAGATCAAGGTTGCAGGACTCGTTTTTGCATTGTATGCGCTTTTTGCATTTGCGGACGACATCACGGTGGAGAAGTATCCCGATTCAGACGTTGTGCTTGTCGACGAACGTGTCGATACAGTCTACCAGGCCGACGGAACGTACGTCACTACGGAAGAGGATTGGAAGAAGGCGCTTACCGAGCGCGGCCGTCGCTCGCTCTCAACGCTGTCGATTGAATACTCGCTTCGCTACGGGAAGGGCGAGATACTCCTCGTCGAAATCATCGACGCCGAGGGCAAGGCCCGCTCCGTCGACTTCGCCTCTACGCTGAAGGAGGCGACCGACAACTCCTCGACCTCCGCGAATATCTACGACCCTCTCGACAAAGTTCTCTCGTGCTCCATTCCCGGAATCAAGATTGGCGAGACGCTCCACGTCAAGACGCGCCGCATAGTGACGAAAAGCCGCGTCAAGGACCAGTGGGCCGACATGGAGATCTTCGAGTCGACGATGCCGATAGTCCGCACGTCCGTCAGGATCGACGGTCCCGTTTCGCGCCCGCTCAAGAACATCGCCGTGCGCAATCCGCTTGGCAATGTCGTCTCGTCCGTCGTCACTAACGGCGATCGCATCGTCTACAGCTGGACGGTCAAGAACTCGCCGCAGATGTTCCCCGAGCCGGCGATGCCGCCCTACTGGACGCAGGGGCAGAACCTGCGCGTCTCCACTGCCTCCAACTGGCAGGAGCTCTCGAAGTGGTACTGGGATGTCTCGGTTCCCCACCTTGAAAAGACGAACGCCGCGATGACGAACAAGGTCGAGGAAATCATGGGGGGCGTCGGTGCAGATGCCGCGCCAATCGACAAGGTGCGTGCGATGTACAAGTTCGTCTCGCAGGAAATTCGCTATATGGGCCTAACGATGGAGGACACGTCTCCCGGCTATGCGCCTCACGACGTTGACCTCACCTTCGACAACCGCTATGGCGTATGCCGCGACAAGGCGGCGCTGCTCGTCGCCATGTTCAGGATCGCGGGATTCGAGTCTTATCCCGTCCTCATCAGCGTCAGCGCCGCAAAGATGGACAACGAGGTCCCGACGCCGTTTTTCAACCACGCGATTGTCGCTGTGAAGTTGGATGGCGACTATATCCTCATGGACCCGACCGACGAGTCGAGCCGCGATCTCTGCCCTGCGTATCTGGGCGACTGCTCGTATCTCGTGGCGCACCCAGAGGGCGAGTCGCTTCGCACGGCTCCCGTCGTGCCGCCGGCGAACAACGCCGTCACCGTCGTCGGCAGCGGGCGCCTTGGCAAGGACGGCTCTCTTCTCGCCGACCACTCGATCTTGTTTTGCGGCATCAACGACAATGCCTTTCGCCGCCATCTCCTGTCGCTTAAGCCCGAGCAGCGCCGCGAGCTTTTCGAGCGGGCGGTAGAGGGCGTCTCGGCAGGAGCCGAGCTGATGCGGTGCGACATAGAGCCAAAGGATCTCCAGGACACGACGAAGGAACTCAAAGTAAAGCTTCTCGTCAAGTACCCCGAAGTCCTGCTTCGCGGCGAGACGCGCGACGAGCTTTCCGTTCCCTCGCTTTCCTCCGCGCTCGGCGCGGCGAACTGGCTTCTTTCCGGACGCACCGCACTCGAGAGCCGCAAGTATCCGCTAAAGGTCTCTTCGACCGCCCTTGCCGACGAAAAAATGGAGATCGATCTCGCGGGCGCGGTTGGCGCGACGGCGTCGATGCCTGACGACGAGACGATAAAGGGCGGCTATGAGTTTACCCGCACGTTCAGGCGCGACGGCGACAATCTCGTCTTCGAGCGTCGGCTTTCGGTCGGCACTGTCGAGTTTTCGCCTGACGAGTACCTTGACCTGCGCGAGAACATCAAGCGCGTCGAGGCGTCCGAGCGCAAGAATCCGACGTTTGAGAAGGACCGCTTCGCCAACGCGAACGAGCGCATAGTCTCCAGCGTCAGGACCTACGACTTGTCCGGCGATTCGTCATGGGTCTCCACGAACACGGTCGTAAAGGAGATTCTCACCTACAAGGGGAAGAAGAACGCGGCGGAGCTAAAGTTCTCGTACAACCCGTCGTGGAAGACTGTCGAGCTCGTCTCTGCGAGCGTCTCGAACAAAAACGGGCAGGTCGTGTTTGCGGGGCCGAAGGAGACAAGCGTCCTCGACGCCGACTGGGTCGCGTCCGCGCCGCGCTACCCAGCGTCGAAGCAGCTTGTCGTCAACCTTCCGTCCGTCGAGATCGGTAGCGTCATCTCCTATACGGTAGTCACGACCGTGAAGGACGCGCCCGTTCCGTTCTACGCAAACTTCTACTTCGATACATTCACTCCGACCGACTTCCTCTCGGTGCGCGTAGGCGACTGGACGCGCGAGGTGAAGAACCCGCGCCTTCTCCCCGACGAGAAGATGCTGCCGACCGGCGTTCTGTGGCGCGATTATGAAAGCGTGTCGCTCTGTGACTTCTCCGCGGCCGCCGAGAAGTACCGCGCACTCGACCCCGAGCCCGTCGATCCCAAGGACCATGACATTCCAACTGGCATCGTCGAAATCCGCGACTGGATGGCGCGGCACATCCGCCGCGTCGGGCCAAGCTTCGGCGAAGTCCGACTCGAGGACCATGTCGTCGCACCTGAGATCGTCCTCAAGGAGCGGTATGCGACGCGCCTTGGCTACATCCGCACGCTTTGCGCGCTTTTGAAAGGCGCTGGCTACGATGCCGACATCGTGTTCACGTGCGACACGGCAGATTCGTCCATGGTTGTCCTCATGCGCGACATGTACGAATTCCCCAATGTATCGCGCTTCTCGTCCGCGCTTTGCCGCGTCACGGTGAAGAAGGGTGGCTTCCTCTGGTGGGGCGGCGAGAAGACGACCTATTACCTTGGCACGGAGAACGAATACACGCCGCTCGGCGCGACAGGATTCAACAACTCGTTTTTCCTCGATCCGAAGACAGGCGAATTCGCTACCGTCACCGTCTCGGACTTTGGGCTCTGCGATGCCGTGGACGAGATGCTGTCGTTCTCGATCCGCGAGAACGGGGCGGTCGATCTCGACTACTCGTTGGAGCTGTATGGTGCGGCGGTTGGCTCGTCACGCAAACGCTACGCGGAGATGCTGCCCGAAATCCGCTCGCGCCACTTCCAGCAGATGCTTGGCAAGATAGCCCAGTCCGCGAGCGCTACGCGCGAGCTTGTGACAGACACCGAGGGGTATCCGTTCTCGCTTTCGTTCTCGGCGTTCATTCCAGACATGGCCGTCGTCTCTGGCGACGCGATATCGTTTGAGATTTCGCGGCTTGCCGCGCATCCCTTCGGAATCGCAGGAACGACGCGCGAACTTCCTATCGGAGTCGACGGCGAGGAGACGCCCGAGATGACCCACTACAAGGTTGTGTTCCCCAAGGGCTACACCGAGGTTGAGAGCCTGCCCGCGTCGCTTGAGATACGTAACCCCGCGAATCCCGGCGAACTTTGGATCGGCACCGTGGTCACTTCGGAGGTCAAGGACGACGTGCTTTCGGTCGACATCGTTGTCACGCACAATGTCTACCGTGAGACGATGCTGCCCGCCGAATACCTCGCCATGCTGAAGGAATGGAACCGCCTCGCCGGCTCCAAGGCGAATTCGACGATCGTCGTCCGCCGTCCCGGGATATGATATAATACGGCCCCATGAAGAAGAGGACAGCAAAGACGCCGAACGAGGCGAAGATCGCGAAGCTTGTGAAGGAGCTCCTCGTCGAGCTTGGCGAGGACCCCGCACGCGACGGACTCAAGAAGACCCCCGAGAGAGTCGCGAAGTCGCTTTCGTTCCTGACGCGCGGCTACAGGCAGGACATCGCCAAGGTCGTGAACGGCGCGCGGTTCAAGTCGGGCACGAACCACATGGTGATCCTGAAGGACATCGAGCTCTACTCGCTCTGCGAGCACCACATGCTGCCTTTCTACGGCAAGTGCGCGATCGGCTATATATCCCAGGGCAAGGTGCTCGGCGTCTCGAAGCTCGCGCGCATAGTCGACATGTACGCGCGGCGGCTTCAGATACAGGAGCGCATGACCGAGGAAATCGCGAACGCGGTGATGGCCGAGACTGGCGCAGAAGGCGTCGGCGTCGTCATCAAGGCGAAGCACCTCTGCATGATGATGCGCGGCGTCGAGAAGCAGAACAGCGAGATGACGACATCCGCCGTCCTCGGCACGTTCAGGACCGACGAGAAGGTGCGCCAGGAATTTCTGTCCCTCATCAAGTGAAAGGAACAGCCATGAAAAGGCTTCTTACGATCCAGGACATTTCATGCGTCGGGCAGTGCTCCACCACGGTCGCGCTTCCGCTCGTCTCCGCATGCGGCGTCGAGTGCGCGGTGCTGCCGCCGGCGATCCTCTCGAACCACACTGGCGGCTTCAAGTCGTGGACCTTTGCAGACTTGACCGGCGAGCTTCCCAAGGTCGAGGCGAAGTGGGTCGAGCACGGCATCCGATTCGACGCGTTCTACACGGGCTATGTCTGCGAAAGCCACATCGACCCGATCCTCTCGATCTTCAAGACGTGCGCCGAGAAGGGCGCGGTTCGCGTCGTCGATCCTGCGATGGCCGACAATGGCGTTCTCTACGCCGGCTTCGCGCCCGACTTCCCGTCGAAGATGGCGCGGCTCGTCAACGGTGCGGACTACATTCTCCCCAATCTCACCGAGGCGGCGCTGCTCGTCGGCGAAAAGCCAAAGCTCTCCGGCTATACGAAGGGCGAGCTTGAGTCGCTTATCGCGAAGCTTCACGCTCTCGGCGCGAAGAATGTTGTCCTCACGGGAGTAAGCTTCTCGCCGGACGAGCTCGGGAGCGCCGTTTCCGACGGCTCGACGGTGCAGTACGATTTCAATCCGAAGCTTGAGAAGATGAGCCATGGAACGGGCGATGTCTACGCGTCTGTCTTTGCGGGCGCGGTGCTGCGCGGCAAGACGGCGCTTGAGGCCGCCGCGCTCGCAGCCGATGTCGTCTGTGAGGCGATCAAGGCGACCGACGACGACCACTGGTACGGCGTCAGCTTCGAGCGCGCGATTCCCTTCCTCGTTGAGCGGCTTGCCTGAAAGTCGCCGCGCTGCTTGTAGCATAGCGGCGGCGCGGAAGCGGAGGGGATGTTTCGGCTTAGGGCTCGCTAGCTTTGCCGCGGATACGCGGCAAAGCTCCGGCGAAAAAGCCGGTGGCGACATCGATTTCGCGGTCTTTCACATTTTGCCAGTGCCGTCAAGCCTCCCGGCAAAATGACGACGCGTCGAAATCGGGTCGCTTCCGTCTTTTTCGTCGTCGCGTCGCATTGCGCCGAAACACCCCCTCCGCTCCCGCGCGGCAAATCCGTCGCGATTTCGTCCGCGCCATAATCTCATTTTGCCTCGCTTGATTTCCGTGCGGCTTTTTCGCTATAATACTCTCATCCCGCGAGGCGAACGGTAGTTCCCCCAATGGTAGGGGCGGCACTCCGTGCCGACCGCACGCGGCGCGGGGTCATAGTCCGGAAAACGAGAGCAATCTCCGCCGGGCGCTTGTCAATGTAGCATCAACGCTACACGTCGTTCTAGAGAAATACTACCACTATTTCAAAATAACCGAACGACATGTAAGTGGAGATGCGCCCCTCTGGGCGCATTTTCTATTTGCGTATTCGGTTATGGCCTGTGGTAGGGCTTCTCTAGAGTGCGCGAAGGAAAGTGCGCTCTTTTTTCGTGCATTGGAATCCGCCTGCGGCAGTTTGAGCGCTGCAAGTGGAGAGACGCGCTTGTGCGTCTAGTTGGGATGGCACGAAAAAATAGCCGTATGTTCACGGCGGTGAGTCTGTTTTGCGGTGCGGGAGGTCTGGATCTAGGTTTCGATAGAGCTGGATTTAAGACGATTTGGGCGAATGACTTCAATGCTGACGCCTGCGATACTTTTCGCTCCTGGAGTGGGGCGAAAGTGGTGTGCGGCGATGTAACAAAAATCAAAAGCAGCGAGATTCCCGAATCTGACATAATGCTGGGGGGCTTCCCATGTCAGGGGTTCAGCCTGTCTGGGCCTCGTCGCATTGATGATTCTCGCAATGTTCTGTACAAAGAGTATGTTCGTATCCTCAAAGCCAAGATGCCATTGGCGTTTGTAGGTGAGAATGTGAAAGGTCTTTTGACGATGGGGAACGGTAGGATCGTGGATGCGATCATAGAGGCGTTCCATCAGTGCGGCTACAAGGTCAAGCTCAAATTGGTGAATGCGGCGGATTATGGCGTACCGCAAGACAGGGAGCGGGTGATCATCGTCGGCATACGTGAAGATTTACAATGCGGAGATTTTATTTTCCCGCCTAAACTAGATCGGAGGGTTACGCTTCGGGAGGCGATATGGGATATGGGGCGTGCTTCATCCAAGGATGTTTGCGATGCGCCGTTCTCTTCGCGCTATATGTCGCGTAATAGGAAGCGTGGGTGGGATGAGGTGTCGTTTACTATCCCGGCGATGGCAAAACAAGTCGCCTTGCATCCGTCTTCTCCGGATATGGTTAAACTTGGCAAGGACGAATGGAGATTTGGGAAAAAGGGAGGAACACGTCGCCTTAGCTGGCGTGAAGCGGCTGCGATACAGACTTTCCCAAAGAAACTGGAATTCGCAGGAGATTTAACATCAAAGTATAAGCAGATTGGAAACGCAGTACCCGTGCGACTGGCCGAGCAGATCGCCAAGGCATTACACGCGACGTTGTCAAAGGCTCTCTGATATGGCGCGCGATACGACAAAAAATGGCAAGGCGTTCGAGTACGCGTGCCTTGAGGCTTTACGGGTTGAATTTTCCAGAAGCCAACGCGTCAGCGTAATAGATTCTGAGCAGTTGCACACGGCGGAGCGCTGTTATTTGTCTTTGAAGTCGAGCACACAATCTGAAATGTGCAAGGCGGCGTCTGCGATGAAGCGGGTGCTTGTACGCCTTGAGCCGAAGCTGAGAAATTGCAAGGATGGAGATGTGCTGTCCTTGTCTTTGCAAAGCGACGAGCGAGGACAGTCCGGCGATGTCCGAGATGTTCTTTGCATGCGTGTGTCGGACAAATGGGAAATCGGCCTTTCATGTAAACACAACCACTCTGCGGTGAAACACAGTCGCTTGGCTAAGGATCTTGATTTTGGAAAGAAATGGGCGGGATGCCCTTGCTCCCCACAGTATTTTGCCGAAGTGAATCCTATTTTTGAGCGGCTTGGACGAATCAGGGCAACCGCTCGGGCGAGCGGACGCGTTGCGATTTGGCGCGACATCGCGGATAAAGATACGAAAGTGTATCTTCCTGTGCTTGATGCCTTCATTGAAGAATTAAAGAGAATTGACCGCAAACTTGGTGGTGGCCTTGCACCAAGACTCGTGCATTATCTTCTTGGGGAAAAAGACTTTTACAAGGTAATCGCAGACGACGGAAGTCGGTCGACACGCATTGAGGCGTACAACCTGTCTGGAACACTCGGCGAGCCGAGCCTAGGTGTAAAAAGTCTTTATGGGCGTCAGAAACTGAAACTGCCAACACGGATCATTGAGATCCGACACAAAGACGGTAGCAACAACACGGTTGAGCTGACATGTGACAGGGGATGGCAGTTCTCCCTTCGCATACACAACGCAAGTAGCGAGATCGAGCCGTCGCTAAAATTTGACATACAGTTAGTTAGCAAACTCTCGTCTCATGCAAGCGTAAACCTCGATGAGCCATGGCGCGAAATAGATGAAGAGGTGTCGAATATGATTCTTGATGATGTTGCCGAGTCGTTGCGCTATCGTGAGTATCTGCCGCTCTATTCGCTTCGTGCGGCATGTGGCGTCTTGGGTGCGGGGAAAGCGGTTGAGCCAGAGGGTTGGGTCAAGGCTGATGGCGTTGGAAAACTTGACAAGACTATGGTTGTCGTTCATGCCGAGGGTGATTCGATGGAGCCGACAATCCACGATGGCGATCTTTGCGTTGTGCGAAAGGTTGGCGGAGGAAACTACGACGACCAAATCATTCTCGCCCAGCGCAACGATAAGTCTTCCGATCCCGAGTTGGGTGGCGCGTATTTGCTAAAGAAGTTTATCAAGAAGGGCGATAAGACTCTGCTCCGCTCAATCAATTGCGAGTATTCTGATGTTGCAGTTGAGCGCAATAATGACATAACCGTTGTTGCCTATCTGCACAAGGTGCTGAATGGTTGATCCCTGTCCGCGGCGGATTTGCCGCGGAGATGGGGATTTATGGTAAAATACCCGTATATGAAATTTGCGGCGTCAGTGCTTTTTGTGCTTCTTGCTCACGCGCCCGCTCTTGCGAGGGCGCGAGTGGTTGTACCGTCGCTGCCGGAGGCGGTGACGCCTGATGCGGAAGTATGCACCAACATCGAGCTGAATGTCAATGCGGCGCGGCTACAGACGCTGACGCTTTCTGTGGAGTTTGAATCGTGCGTGACTAACGAGGTGCTTGTCGCCATAGGCGCGGACGCAGACTTGGATGGTGATCTTTCGGTTGACGAGACCGACATTGTGTTTGGCTGCGACTGCGGCGCATGGTATCGCGCCGACCTTCGCACGGGCGAGATCGAGACTGCGACGACGAATGCGCTGGTCATCGGTAAGAGGCAGTTTGACCTGTCTTGGAATCGCCTCAAGGTTGTGAGGCGCGGGGTTGGCGAAATCGGCGAATCGGTTGAAAAGGACGAGGAACGCGTCCGGTTCGACATAAGGATTCGGTGATGGTGGACTGGTTCTATATCGGCTACTGCGTCGCGATTGCGGAGTGCGTCGCCTTTCTGGCTTGGCTTGCCAAGGTCAATTATCACGCCCTCCGGAAGCTTTCGCTATCGCATCTGCTTGCACTTTCGATTCTCGCCTTTGGGACTTCTCTTGACGCGCAAAAGACAAACCAGCTGCTACGAGTGATAGGAGGATTCCTGTGGCGGGGGATGATGGGCGAGACTGTTGAAGTGTGCGACATCGCTCGCGGTTGGCGCGTCGAGAGCGTCACGACTAACGCGACGGTTTCGTATGCAATGCCGACGAACGCCGTTTATGCGGGCAACTGGCATATTCACGGCGCGGCGTCGTCGTTCGGGAACAACCGCATCGACTTCGGCGACTGGCGTTTTCCCCTTGGTACGAACGGAGAGGCGTTTTCATCGTTCTGGTATTTTGTCGACGGACGCATCCGCCCTACGCCGAAGGACGCGGCGCGCGAAATCTGCGCCGTTGGCGTTCCAATGTCTGCCGTTCCAGGCCAAAGCCGACTGTGGCGGCTTGACGGTGACGATGGTAGCCGCATTCTCACATGGGAAAACTTCTTCATCGGCGGAGACACAAACGCGCCTGTCAACGCGCAGATCATTCTCCGACCCAATGGCGATTTCATCACTCGTTCCAACGAGGTGGAAACCGCGTATCGCCGCGTCAACCCCGACGACTGGGATGACGACGGAATCGCCAACGATGAGGACGCCAATCCCACTGTTTGTGACGGCGACTTCTTCGGCCCGGCAAATGTTCTGCCAGAAGGGGCGAACACGAACGCCTACTGCACCGTTTCACTCGTGGCCACAGGCCCAGACGCTCTTGTGACATTCGCGGGCGACAAGCCCAGCAATTATCCGGATCCGCGCTTCATGGCGAAATGGGGCGTCACTAACGAGGTGGTGATCCTGATTGGCAAGACATACGCAATCTCGTCCGATTGGCCATTTTCCATAG
>ERZ842401.7563-NODE-7563-length-11068-cov-4.732407_pt1 | contig 11068 bp, 6 predicted proteins | sample MGYA00521270_ERZ842401 | MGnify/ENA primary metagenome ERZ842401 (study PRJEB31892, sample SAMEA3878208) | bioreactor metagenome | biome: Moose rumen | place: Sweden | collected 2011-10 | study: EMG produced TPA metagenomics assembly of the PRJEB12797 data set... | reverse complement strand
GTTAGCCCCACATTGGACGCACCAGCGGACTATGTGGGGTGGGGCCAACGACACCCGTATCAACCGTCGCCCGACGGGCGACCCCTATTTGTGCCTAACCACTGTCCCACCCATCAATTAATCCCCCGAAGGGGGTAACAGTACATAGGCCGGCGGTAAGCGCGAAGCGCGAAACCACGGTCCCGGCGTGGACACCGCCCATCCCATCGCATGCCGAAGGTTTGCGAGTAAAATAGTGTCGACCACCGTCCCACCAAAAGGAAAAAATTCGTTCAATTCCTCTAATTCGTTAAATTTGAAGTTTTAAAACCAAAAAAATCGTGTAAATTCGATTAATTCGTTGACAAAAAATAAAAACTTGTTTCCAAGTTGTTGTTTTACCCCACACACCACACCGCTGCACACCACTGTCCCACACCTCGCTCTCAAATCAAAAATTAGCCTCTCCGAAACCTAATCACCACTAATTTACCTTTAAGGACTTTACACAAGTAAAATCATCAAAATTATCAAAAAGTTTGCAAAAATTTGTATATTTTGAATATTTTACGTAATTTTGCACCTGCATAGGCTTATTAAACGCCCATAGTATGCTGAATTAACATAACCACAGGCCCGACAAGGCAAAAGTTACCCAACATAAGCATGAAACGATTATTGAACATTATATTAATATATGTGATTGCCCTAGCTGCCAATGCCCAACTGATGAAAGAACGCAGGGTGTACTATTTGGACTGCTCCTATTCCATGAAGACCAATGGAATATGGGATGATGTGCGAGACAATCTCAAGAAAGCTATCGACAATGTCGCGGATGAAACCACCGAGCTGATTGTTATCCCGTTTGCTGACAACAAACTAACCAACCCCACATTACACCCAATGCGACAACTTGCCACTCCCGCGGGAAAGCGCAAACTCAAATCTCAAATCGACGCTCTGCCCATGAACAAGCTCACCACCACATATCATTACATCCCTATTACCGACTTCTACAACAATCGGGTAGATAATGATAAAGTCACATATATGTTCCTCATGACTGATGGAGAGGACGAGGATCAAAGCCGGAGAGCGCTTAACCAATTACTGCCGCAATGGGGCAAAAAATACGCCGACAAGGACGTCTATGGATTTTATGTAATGCTCGATAAGAAGGCTTACAACCCCGCAGTCGACAAGGTGGTAAACTCTCAAGAGCACTTGTGGAAGGTTGCAACCGCCGATGTTAATATCAACCTCGTGAGGTTGCAGTCGAAAGGCATCTTTAACGCCAAGAACGACAAGTATCTTGATTTGCCCATTTATGGCAATGCAGCAGGCAAATCTTTCAGCGCCGCCTTGCCTGACAACTGCCCGTATAAGGTCAAAAAAGTGGAAAAGAAATCAAACTCTTTGAGGATTTGGGTCGAACACCAGGCGGGGCAAAAACTGCCCGTGTCGGCATCATATCCGCTCAGCGTGAAGATGAGCGGTGGCGGGAAATTTGATTTCATGGTGACCGAAAAAGTTAAAGTAAAATGTGAGTACAAGCCGGAGCGCACACTTAAAATCACAGTACGATGAGAAGAGAGACAGATATAATATTGCTGTTGTTGTTCCTCGGCTTGATGTCATGCAAGCAGGAGGACAAGAGTTTGACGTTCGGGACGGTAGAATACTATCCGAGTTTCCTTTGGGTCGATTCTTCGGTTACCACGGTAACGAAAACGTTCGATTTCGACTTCAGTCAAGACGCCAAGGACGATGGCTCGTATGCCGAGTTTCAGTTTGTCGACAACGACGGCAAGCCCATCCCCACCACAGTGATGCAAGTGGCCATCGATGGTAAGGAAATAGAAAACAACAGATTTCGCGTAGAGAGCGATGTAGCCTCAAAAGAACTGACGTTCACGTTCAGTCCTGAGGCTGAAGATGGAACGCATCAAGGTTACTTGAAACTCGTTGCCCATCGCCTCGACCGCCTCGACTCGCAACCGTTAGAGCCCGCCCAACAAGTGGACGCCTTCCAATGGACCTTGAATTACGACAAACAGATGAACCCGCTAGCCGAGGTGTTGATGTGGCTTGGCATCGCGCTGGTGTCGGCGTTGATGCTTTGGTTTATTCTCGTTCGCGGAATTGTGTATGATTATATCAAAGTGGGAAGCATACGCATCACCGATTCCTATTATTCGCAGCGGCGTATCAAAGGCGCCCGCCAAGTGGTGTTCACCAATAAGAGCGTAAAGCAGAGCGCTCTGAGCCGAATCTTCACCGGCCGGATAATCTATGAGGTCAACCCTGTGTGGACTACGCCCGTGATATTTGAGCCGACATCGCGAGGCGAGGTGAAAATGCGCCGAACCGACAAATACACAATCGACCCTTACGACTTTAAGTTGAGAAAAGGTGAGGAATATACTCTTATCAACGAAGATACAAAAGAGCGGATTATATTGTCAATTTACTAACTTAACTAAATAATATCAATTATGCCAACAAAAATCAGAAGATGCCTTTATATAGGCCTTGGAGGAACCGGAATGACCTCCTTGCTCCACACCAAGAAGATGTTTGTGAACACCTACGGTGAAGTGCCGCCCATGATTGGGTTCTTGGGCATTGACACCGATGGTGGTGTCTACAAGCGCGAGCTCACATCGAAGTATGGTTCGGTTCAAATCGACCCGAATGAGCAGATGCCGATAATGGTCAATCAGGCAAAGCCCATCTATCAGGTGAGCGAAGAGAAATTCACATGGGTTCCCAAAGAGAACCTCACATCGCTCACATCGATGAATTTGGGCGCGGGCGCGATACGCAGCAATGGGCGTTTCGCTCTAACGGTTAATTATGATAAAGTGGTGGATAGGATAAAGTCCAAGATTAACGACATCACCAATGCCACGATCGCCGACAATGATAAGTATGAGTTGCTCTCCGACGCGCAGCCGGAGATACACATGGTGTTCTCGATTGCCGGCGGAACAGGTAGCGGCACGTTCCTGAATATGGCGTATCTGCTGAAGGACACGTTGCCCGGCTATAAGGTGATGGGCTACGCGGTGTTGCCCGACGTGTTTGAGGCGATGTTCGGCAATGTGGCTCCCAACGTCAAGGCCAATGGCTATGGCGCGATTATGGACTTGGACTGGTTTATGCATCGCGCCCCCGGCAAGGAGTCGTTCAATCTGCAATATCTACGCCGCGACTATAGAGCCGACGAGCGTCCGTTCAACTCGGTGGTGTTCATCAACAGCCAAAATAAGAATAACGACACCTACGACAATGTTGACCAACTTGCCGAGATGATAAGCCTCGCCTTGGTGACCTCGGCCGGAGCGCTCTCGGTTGCCGCCAAGAGTGTGAACGACAATTTGGAGAAGATTATCTCCGACGGCAACATGGACGTTGAGGGCAAAATCGCGTGGGCAGCCGGCATGGGCGCCAGCGAGATTGTCTTCAAAGGCAGCGATTTGGGCATGATTTATGCCTTGAAATCGTCCAACTACATTATCGAGAACTTGCTGAACACCTGCGTCGATACCGATGTGATTGTCAACAACTGGATTGACTCGAATCAAATCCGTGAAAACAACGGTAGCGAGAACGATCAGGTGATTGACTATATTTTGCCTCGCCGTCCAAGGTATGAGATGTCGACCATCAACGACCCCAACAACGCCCAAGCCGAGGTGAACGGCTATGTGGCTTCGCAAATTCCCGACGACAGCGAGTTGCGAACGAGACTGCAAGCGCTCAAGGATCGTGTGGCGCCGGAGTTCCGCAAGCTGATGATTGACAATATCAACACCGAGTGTGGCGTGGGTACCGCCGAGAAGATACTGGAAGGACTGACCGCGCAATTCAACGTGATGCTCAACGAGATGGAGACAGAACGAACTCATCATCAAGAAGCCGAAAAGCGCATGGAGCAAACCGTGATTGCTTTGGTAAACGAACTGGTGGAATACAACGGCAAATTCCTCAAGACGAAAGGAAAAATGGAGTCGAAGATGCAGGAAGTGATGATGGCGGCTGTCAATCATGCTATTGTAAAGCGTGAAATCCTACGTCGCAACAAGGCAATAGAGTTCTTCACTTATATGAAGAGCTTGATTATGGACGAGAAGCAAGAGCTTACCGCCATCAGGAAAAAACTTACTAATGTGTATCGCGGCAATCAGCAGAGCCTGGCTGCGATACAGAACCGCGTAGGCGGCGATGAGAATCAGCTGTTCCAAATCGATTTGGCACGTCAATATGTGGGCAACATTACAATCGACAACAAAGAGGTGAACTTCACCGACCTGTTCAACACTATGCCCGCCGGCGAGAGACTGCACGGCTTCGGCAACAAGAGCGATACCGAGGTGACCGACATTCTGCTGGCTTACACCAAGGCTCTTAACGGCACAAAGAAGTGGGCGTCAATGTCGCTCAACGATGTGCTCATGAAAATGGACGACGACGAGTTTGACACGCTCGTGAAGCAGGCTCTGCGCAAGTCCTTGCCCTTATTCACCTACGATATGCACGGCTATATGCCTCAAACCGACCCCACCGATATCATTTATATCGGTATACCCTCCGACATGTGTCGCATCAACAAGGATGAACTGCTCAAACGTATCCCAGGTGGCGCCAACGTTGACGCCGCAGTTATTGGCATGAACGACAGGATTATCTTGTACCGGCAGCTGGGAGTGGTGCCAGCCTTCAGTATTGCGTCGTTGGCATCATATAAGCTGAAATACGAGCAGGGCAGCAAGAACTACCACATCGACGCTAACCTGCAACGGCTCATGCAGCGAGAGCAATTCAGCCTTGAGCCATCGCGCGCCGCCGACAATTCGCTCGAACTCTGGGTGAATGGATTTATCTTCGGCTTGGTGAAGAATGAGGACGAATGCTACTGGTACAAAGATACCGACAATGGCGATCCTTTGTTCGACTTCTGGGTGAAACTGAATCAGTATCGCGACGAGGCCTTTAAGCAGTTCCAGGCCAATCGTGTCGCTATCGAGAAGCAGTTCGAACAAGTTCTCAATCAACTTGAGAAGCAAAAAGGCTCGGCCTACATCCAAGAGAAAGTGGACTATGCCAAGGAAGGACAGAACTACCTCAACGAGGTGTCGCAAATCAATATGTCGCCGGCCGAACTTACCAGGAAGGGAATGGAGACAATAGGCGAACTGATAAGGAAGGAAATCAATTACGTGAAAAAAGAATTGGGTAACTGAGATGAGGCATAATGTTCATCTTTTTGTGGGCTCCGTGTTTCAGCCGACAGCCCTCGCACTGAAAGAATATGTGGTTAAGTATGGCGAGAATATCTCGCCATACTTCAATGTTCTGCTTCTTGAGCAGAATGAGCAACATGACCTGATGATGAGGCGAGCACAAAGCACAGCCGCTACCGATGCCCTCGACCAACCCACAGTGTCGTATGAGCCGCCTGAAGCCCTTGCAAAAGATGACACACAGCGAGCTTTGAGTGATTACTTCAGCTGCCTGTTTCGTGAGCAGGTTACGATTACCAACCCTGGCGACTCGTCCACCATGCTCCTGACGGTGTTTTTCCCGCTGTTCGGCGCACAGGTGGCCCACAAGCTCAAGCTGGTAGTTGAGGCTGTGAAGCGTTGCGGATCGCCATTCGAGATTGATTTGGTGGCGTTGAGCGGTGATTTGCGTCGGGCAATAGCCGATAGCGACTATGCGGATGATACGGATATGACGGCCATAGGTGGTGAGGTGTTTCAACAGGTGGTCGCTCTACGGCGCCAGCATCGCGACGTAATCAGCCACTTGATTCCCATGGCCAATGTCAACTCGGAGGGCTATTCGTTGAACCTTAACAACGAGACTCTTGTCAGATTGCTCGGCGAGATGGCAATCATCTTTGTGTCGAGTTACGACCGATTTATGAGGCGAGTCGAGGATGATGACAACTGCGATGTGACGGCGATTGGCTTGTCGCAGATTTATCTCGACGAGCATTATTTCGCGCGCTATCTGCAGCATAAGGCGTTCCTACATGTGCTCGAGCGAGAGCAGGTCGCACAAGAGGCTGTCGACTTGAATAAAATTGCTCCTATAGCTCAGAAGTGCCTCTACGACCCGGCAATAAAGTTTGACGTAAGAAATCTGTTCTCACAATTTTGGAACGAAAGCAAAGTCGAGATTATGCTGGCGCAAGGTAAGAGCGAGACCGAAATAATAGCCTTGCTCTCGCCTAAAATCAACAATCTGTTTGAAACCACGCTGCCCGAGCGCATTCAGGCATTCATCCCCGATGAGAACTTGACGCTTCCCGAGCGCAAGTGCATACTGGCGCTACTGCTCGGGCAAGACGATGAGCAGTTCTACAACGATTTGTTTGACGACAATCAGCTCTTTGTCGACGATGTGGTTAAAGAGCCTTTGTCGATATTCGTGAGTGAAAACAACTGCCATAAGGTGGGGGATTATGACGAGAACGGCAAACAAATGGTGACCCATGTTGTGCTCGACAAGCCGTTGAACGATAAAAAGGATGTCTATATCCCGCTTGATGAACTGCGGTGGTTGAAGAAACAAATCTTCAGCTCGACGAAATATATCCGCACTCGCGAGAAGGAGTTGGACGAACTTGCCTCGCAGGTCAAAGAGGATAAAGCGAGCGAGAGACGACTCCTGCCCGACGGATACCGCTTTAACGACACAATCTACAAGCTGCAATATGGCGTCAAAGAGCATGCCCTGCAGGCTGATTATGTGCCACATAACCCTAAAGCCGATTCGGTTGACTTGAGGAAATACTTCTCCGAGGTGCGAGACCAGGGGGCCGAGGGAGCTTGTGCCGCGTTTGCAACAGTGGCGGTGTACGAATATTTCCAGCACCGTTACGGAATAGAAGATAACTACAAGATGAGCCCGGCGTTCTCATACTACAACGCGCGAACCCGCGACGACAAGGCCGTACCAGGAAAGGGATCGTCGATTTCCGACAATATTGAGGCCTTGTTCGAACTTGGATTATGCCATGACGACGTCTGGAAGTATACCGTCGAGAATATTGACGAGAAACCGAGCGACGAGGCTTATGCCGACGCCAAGTCGCAAACGGTGGTTGAAGCGTTGAATGTCAAGATTGAGGAAGACTCCGACGACACCTTGCGGAATATGAAGTCGGCGTTATGCGACGGTTTGCCCGTGCTCATCTCGTTGAAGGTATACGATTCTTTCTCCACGACCAATGGTATAGTGCCTCATCCCACCGAGGAACAGATGGCCTCGAGCGACAAGCAAGGCCGACACGCGTTGGTGTTGTGCGGATATAGCGATGAGCATAAGTTCTTTATCGCACGCAATTCGTGGGGAAAGAAGTTTGGCGACAAGGGATATTGCTATATTCCATACTCGTATATCGCCGATAGCAGCCAATGCGAATGTGCCTTTGTGATTACCGCTGTCACGCCTGCCAAGAAGGCCTTTGTGAATGCGTTGCCGGGCACAAAGGTGGCGTTTAATACCACCGATATCGCCATCAGGCGGGCTGTTATCACCAATCTGGTGAACGAAGAGAAAATCTATCTCAAGCGCTTGAAGAGACGATATGACTCACGGCGGGCTGACTTTGAGTATCTGTTCGCCACGTTGTGTAACAACCGCAATCGCACGGCGTTGCAAGGTCTGGCGATAGAGCGATTTGCCGCCGAAGTGGAGGCTGTGAACGGCATGGTACGCGCTAAGCAGGATGAACGCGTTAATCAAATTGAGAAGCACCGTGCCGACACACGTAACGTATGCTTCCGGACAGGGTTAATAGGCCTTGGAGCATTGATAACCGCGATAATATCCTTTATGACTGATACCGACGGGGGTGACTATGTGGGCTATACCTTCAGCGCCTTGACGCTTATGATAGTCGCATTTATAGTTTTGTATATCCCGTATCGTAGGGCGCGGCGAAAGATGTTGGAACGCGAACTGATGCGAGAGATTAACCGTCTGACCGACCGCCGCACAGGCCTTGAGCGCGAGCAGCAAGTGTTGCCCGTTAAGCTACACCTTGCGGGCGCGTTCTTGGAACAATACAACACATTGCGTAATCAACTGATGAGCAAGTATAACTGCATGAAGGCTTTTGTGGGCAATCTCAACCTGTGGCTCGACGCGGAGCAAAAGAGCATACGCAATATGAACTCCGAGTCCAGATTGCCCTTTGTAGCGGTGCTCGACAATGCCACGCTCGACGAGTATTTCACGGCTTCGGCCAAGCAAGTTACGAGTAATATCCACCTTGCCGATTTCTTCAATCGGAATTATCCTCTGACTGAGGACGGAATTGTTCAGTTCTGGCATGAACTCAACGAGGAGGTTAAACGAGAGTTGATGCGCGAGCTGGACGGCTTCACGATGTACAAGTATGTGCTCAATCAGGAGCATTATCCGTTCGTGGGTCGGAACGTAGAGGTGGCGCACTTGTTGCCGAAACTGTCGGTGCGAAGCAAAACGTTCGTGCCTTGGCACCAATATGACGCGCCCACTCCCGAGCTGAAATATCTGATGCTACACCTCGAGAATGACATCGAGGAGCGAAATTGGAAAGCTCGAACCGTCAGCTATTTCCAGTCGAAGCCACAGACTCTGTCGATTGATTCACAATTCAAATTGATACTGGTAGAAGTGAAGAACTTGCGCCCCGCCGAAGTCGAGATGCGAAACGACTGAGAGCATGATAGATATAAAGATAAAATAATGTACCTAACCCATTTAACCGCATAGTTACGGAGTGTAGTGTCGTTGGTTTCCTTGATGATTCTATAGCTTCTTCTATGTTCATAATCAAACACTTACATTTCACAATGGGTTAAATTGGGGCTTTTACCTTCCGCCGGTTGAATGACCGACAGGGGGTCGCAGTTCGTAACGCACGCCGCCTATCTGGCCGCAAACGTAGGCCGTGGGCTTGCGCCCTTGTTGACGCAGGGCGTCGAGATTAAGAATTTCGGCACGTTGAAATCTAAATCTGAGGCCGAGGCTTTATATGTTAAGGCTAAGCGATGGTTAGAGAGGAAAGGCGGTCAGCGTCTGCTGGACTTTGAAGACAGGTACCAGCGTGAGCGCGATGAGACGGAGCGCGTGGTTGGCAACATGGACGCGCTGCTGATCAACGGCACGCAGCTGCTGCTGGGCCGGATATATGACGAGGATGTCAACCTTGACAGGATTTACAACTACAAGGACAAGCTCTACAACAGGCAACAGGAACTTGTCCAGAGGGTCAGCGTGGAGCACACGCGCCACCTTCTCGGTGGTTGGCTGGGCATAGTGGTGGCTCAGCGGAAAATTAGTGTGGGCAAGCATAAATCCTTGTTAGTCTGAAAAGGAAGAACTTTTCGTCAATCACACCTCTCAAAGTCCCTCTAAAACTCTTAATCTTGGAGTTGAACTATTCTGCTGTGGCGTTTGTCGATCGTTTGTGGTAGAAGTTCAGAATGTCACTGTAATGTTCATGGAAGGTTTTGGCGATGACGTTAAAAGATGGTATGTTTGCTTTCTCGACCTTGTCGTACCACCGTGCCATGTTGAGCATTGCTGCGGGCTTTGTTGTGGTTATCTCAAATCGGTCCAGTATCTCTTTGGGTAGGGCCAAACGGGCTAATTGTTCATATACTTTCGTTTCCATGCCGCAAATATCGGCATTTTTCTACTTTCCACAACTATCTGCCCCCACCTTTTATCGGGTGAGCCGAAATATTGTGGGGAAAAGATTTTGTCGGGTCGAAAAGTTGTTGTAATTTTGTCAGCCTTTTTCGGCATAAAAGCTAACACAAAACATGGAACGAAATATCAAACGAATAGTACTCACGGGCGGACCTTGCGCCGGCAAGACCACCGCTCTGGCTCGCATTGTCGAGCATTTTTCGAGTCTGGGCTATCAGGTGTTCACGTTGCCCGAGGTGCCCACAATGTTTACCGCGGCGGGTATGAACTACCTGACGACTAACAAGGCATACTTCTATGAGGGCGAGAAGGCTACGCTCGAGATCCAGCTTGCGCTGGAGGATAAATTCATGCGCATGGCGCAGGAGTGCGGCGAGCCGAGCATCATCGTGTGCGACCGCGGTACGATGGACATCTCGGCGTATATGGAGCCGGAGATGTGGGAGCGTATTTGTTACGCTGTGGGCACGTCGAGCGCCGAGCTTCGCGAGCGCTACGACGCGGTGCTCCACTTGGTGTCGGCCGCCGACGGCGCGGAGCAGTATTACACCACCGCCAACAATGCGCAGCGCTACGAGGAGATGAACGAGGAGGGGCTTCGCATAGCGCGCTCGCTCGACAAAAAGGTGATTAAGGCGTGGACGGGGCACCCGCTGCTGCGCGTGATCAACAACCACGACGACTTCGACGCCAAGATGCGCCGCGTGCTCAAGGAGATAAGCAGTGTGCTCGAGCTGCCGCAGCCCATCGAGCAGGAGCGTAAGTATCGCATCGAAATCACGGGCGAGCTGCCTGCCGACTGCATCGAGAACGATATCACCCAAACCTATCTCAACAGCGAGCCGGGCACCGAGGTGCGTCTGCGCAAGCGCGGTTGGCAGGGGAAATATCTGTATCTGCATACCACCAAGAAGAAGATTTCGGACACCGAGGAGCTTGTGACTGAGCGTCAAATCAACTACAGTCTCTACGAGATGATGCTCAGCCTTGCCGACCCGACGCGTCGTGTAATCGCCAAGCATCGCCACAGCTTCATCTGGAAGGGGCAGTATTTTGAGATTGACATCTTCAAGGAGGAGCTTGAGGGGCTGGTGATACTCGAGACTAAGGGCATTGTTGAGGGTGAGGACATCAAGTTCCCGCCGTTCATCAAGGTGCTGGAGGACATTACCGGCGACACCCGCTACTTCAACTATTCGCTCGCCCGCAAGGATGCGAAGTAAGGCGGGTGATGCACTTATTGTTTTTGGTCAACGAGTTTGCGACAACGAATTTCACGAATTAGTTTTTGGTTTTAAACTATAAATTTGACAAATTAGACGAGTTTGCGACAACGAATTACACGAATTTTCACGAATTATTTTTTGATTAT
>ERZ842401.7562-NODE-7562-length-11069-cov-3.766479_pt1 | contig 11069 bp, 19 predicted proteins | sample MGYA00521270_ERZ842401 | MGnify/ENA primary metagenome ERZ842401 (study PRJEB31892, sample SAMEA3878208) | bioreactor metagenome | biome: Moose rumen | place: Sweden | collected 2011-10 | study: EMG produced TPA metagenomics assembly of the PRJEB12797 data set... | reverse complement strand
GTGTTCTCACACCCCCAAGTCGCTTGTTGTAGGTTTCCTTCCACTGTATACCACCCCCGATTTCGGTGTTCTCACACCATAATTAAAGAACAAGAAAATGAAGCAACTACTGTATACCACCCCCGATTTCGGTGTTCTCACACCTCAACTGTGACAACAGATTGAATGTGACCTGAATAAGTGACTTCATGAGTAGTAAAACTCTCACGATAAGGCTGTACAGCCAGCCCATTATAACGATTATTCATCATTATTTTCTTCTATTATTTCTTTACCAACAACTTTAACTTCAATACCAACCATCTTGGCCTTATAGCCAATCATGGTTTTCAATCCGTAGTAAGACCAGTTTCTCAGCAGGAAGGGTTCTCCTTTTTGGTTCTCTTCCTTGGCTTCTATCTCACGAGGTTCTTGATTAACCAACAGAATAGTTCCACAATGATTCTTGATGGCTTTGTCAACAAGCATTCTCGAATAGGTGTGTAACTTAGTATGAACATAGTTCTTTTCTTTCTCTTCAAAGCGGTTCAGGGCTTGTAGCTTACGCTTACGTCCTTTACCTCCTTTTGAATATCTACAGTTTACCTGACAGCGTTTCATGGCTGCCTGAATCTGTACACGCTGATACAAGAACTCTTCTGCGGTTCCAATGGATGACCATTTGACACCACTGTCATAGATGTTCTTTGCCTGAACCTCATAGTTATACACAATAGAATTGGCGAGACCCAGATAGCAATACATCACTTTCTTGGGATTCAACTCAACCTCCTTCTTAGGTATGTCTACACACAGATAAAGAAACAACTTGTTTTTCTTCTTTCCTGTTTCCCTACTGGTCACCTTCTGAAAGGCAATAGAGGAAGAACATAATTTATACTCTCCGCTGATACAACGGTCAATAATGGACTCATTGTTACTTCTATCGCGGCCTAACATACATGCAAAAGGAATACCGAACAAAGTAAAATAGAAATGACCGTCCTCATTCTTATAAATATTTGCTAAAGACTTAGCAGAAAAAGGAATGGGAATATTGTTCTTGTAACTGCGTAACGTGGCTTCGCCTTTGTTTACATCGACTACAGTTTCTTTGAAGGTCTTAGCAACGGCCTGATTGAGGCAGGAGTAAATATCAGCGGGAACCTTCCCTTTCAGTAGAGAAGCAACCATTCTGTATGTAGTATTCTGTTCGCTCATGCCTGGCCCCTTTTCTAAAATGTCTGACACGTTGAACTTCACCTTTTCCTTACCAGTCTTTTCGTCAACCACCAGAAATCGTTCACGAACATCCTCCTGCATGTACATGAAATCGCGGACGTTCTGCTGCACAAACTTGTGTGACACAATAAGGTTAGCAGCCTTACGCACAGCATCACGCCAACTAAAGACGGTGTTCATAAACTCCTTCTTTAGCTCTTTGTCTGCTTCACAGACATAAATTTCAATTTTTCTTGTTATTACCATAATCTCAAAATTTAATTTAAAATGCGAAAAGTGAGGGATTGCTGAAAGATTTCCAAGAGATCTTTTGACTCTCGTTAAAGGTGTCCAGCCACCTCAATATATTTAATTTTAATTTTACTCCAGATATAAGAACATCCCTCTGAGAAAGAACTCGACCAGCAAGCCGTTGCATATCCCTTTCATTCCAAGGGTGAAAACACCCATCTGTCCTCTCTATATAAAGATTTTATAGTTGCATATCCCTTTCATTCCAAGGGTGAAAACACCATTTCATAAGGAACTTCCAGGGATAGAACCTGTTAAGGGATATTCGCGAGTGGATAAACCCTCGCGTTAAGGCTGTGCAACCAGCCCAATTCAATATATTTGTTATAACATTCATGTTCAATCCACAATAATCTTTGCCTGCAACGTATCGAGGTGCTTACGCATGACAAACATCCTCTCTACGACTTGTTCAACCTCAGTAGTGTTTCCAAAAGACAACTTACCCAGAAGATTTTCGAGTTTAGTCAGGTCTTCACGGAGGTCCTTAACACTATGCCGGGCATCGACAAGTTTCTCCTTATAGAGATCCTGCTTTCTTTTATAGGTGTACCAGTTCCGGTAGAGTTTCAAAATCTTCTTCTGTTCAGAACTGTCTATGTCACCATCCTCGACGGTATTCATCAGTTCAAGAGTGAACTGGTCAAAGGAGGACTTCATTTCTTCATACTCCTCCATGAGGTCGGCATAATACGCCTTACGCACTTCATCATACTTCTTGAACTTCTCTATGAGCGCATTCTTCTCTTCCACGACCTTTCTCAGTCGCTTAATCTCCGTGTGACCGACAAACCGGGGAAGTCCTTTGTTAAGGACATACCCTTTCTCGGGCATATCAGAAGCCTGTTCCATCACAGGACTGGTTGTCTCTGGACCTTTCATAACCGCTATTGTTTTTCTACTGAAACAACTCGAACATTCAGAATATCTACAGGCAACAAGGATTCATTTGATAACTGCTCAACAATAGTTCCAGAGAGAATTGTGAACTCTTTCTCTAAGTTAATCTGTCGAACATTCAACTTCAAATCCTCAAAGGTATATCCATGTTGAGAGATATAACCTTTCACGTCATGCTGCAGGACATCTGCAAAAACAGTATAGAACCAGTTACCGCCATAGTTCTGCAACAGCAGCTTGGCATACCCCTCTTTTATCTGTGAGGTAACGCCCAGACGGATGCTAACGCAAACACTATCGGAAGTCATAACGTCCTTAATTACATAGTCCCAGGTGTAAGGACTTGTAACGACAGTAGCCGTGACAGTCTCTTCCTTCACACCATTTTCAGGATTGGTGTACGTTCTGACTGGTGAAGCATATACTGGAGCCTGCGTAATAACTGGCTGTTGAACGGGCTGGCGTTCTACCATCTCATTCTTTTGAACAGTCTGCTTTTCAGCATCATCTTTCTTCAAGCCAGAGTTGAAAATATAGACGACACTATACAGGACGACTCCCATTGTCAGAAGAATACAGAAAACCTCTCTCATGGTGAAACCAGAGTCTTCTTTCTTCTTTTTCTTAGGTTCTGGACTGCCGTAAATGCCAAGGTCTCTATTCATAATAATTACTCTTTAAATCTTACACTATTAAGGTGGGGAGTGCGCCCATCAGGACACACTCCACCATGCTTATAATTAGTCGGTCTCATCGACAATGGCATCAACAACCTCTTCGGCACGACTGCCGACAGGGCCACCAAGATTGATGTTACGAGTAGTCTTGGCATCGAAGGTGCCAGCCTTCATAATCTCTGCCATATCCACGCCGGTAGCCTCGCTGATAACATCGAAAGCCTGCTTGATGGCGACAGGCACATTTCCACTGATAGAGGCTATTCCTCCTTCAGCGGAACCGCCACCACTGAACACCTTAACTTCCTTAATGGACTTGATAGGCTCTGCCACATTCTTAACGACCTCTGGAAGAACACCAACGAGCATCTGAATGACTGCGGCATTATTATACTTCTTATAGGCTTCGGCTTTCTTATCCATAGCCAGAGCTTCGGCTTCACCCTTCTTCTCAATGGCGTAGGCCTCGGCTTCGCCCTTGGCACGAATACCGGCGGCCTCCTGTTCCATGGCATACTTCTTGGCCTCTGCCTCACGCTTCTGCTGCTCAAGCTTTGCCTGGGCATCCTTCTCTACCTTATACTTGTCAGCATCGGCTTTCTTCTCAATCTCGGCCTTTAACTTATTGGCCTTGATCTCGACCTGCTCCTGAGTAAGAATCTTCTCTTGCTTGGTCTTCTCAATCTCAGCTTCCACCGTCTTGGTGTTAATGGTTTTCTGCTGTTCCTGCTTCTGAATCTCATATGCAGCGTCAGCATCGGCTTTGGCGGTATCAGCCTGCTTCTTCAGAGCAGCTTGTTTAAGAGCAAGGTCATTGTTCTTAACTGCAATGGCAGTATCAGCATCGATGCGGGCATCGTTTGCCTCCTTTTCCGCCTTGGCAACCTCAATCTTAACATCACGCTCTGCCGTGGCACGATTGATGGCTGCATCTTTCTTGATGCGAGCCAGGTTGTCAGCACCCAGATCCTTGATGGCACCTTCCTTGTCGGTGACGTTCTGGATATTGCAACTGATAATTTCTATACCGAGCTTCGCCATGTCTGGGGATGCTTTCTTCATCACCTGGTCAGAAAAGCCGTCACGGTCATTGTTCAGAGGCTTCAACTCCAATGTGCCGATAATCTCACGCATATTACCTTGCAGGGACTCCTTCAACTGTTCCGTAATCTGGGAAGGAGTCATATTCAGGAAGTTCTTTGCGGCCAGTCGTGTTCCCTCACTGGTAGGCGTGACACGAACCTTGGCAATGGCATCCACGTCAACATTGATGAAATCTTTCGTGGGTACACTTACATCGGTCTTGATATCCACGGAAATCTGACCGAGGTACACCACATCCAGACGCTCAAAGAACGGAATACGGAAGCCACCAGAGCCAATAAGCACACGAGGCTCCTTGGAAAGACCCGAAATGATGTAGGCATTCGAGGGCGGTGCCTTAACATAAGAAATAAATACAACTACGACCAGCAATGCTACTGCAATGCAGATCCAAAAGATACTTGAAGAAAATAAGCTAATCATAACACTTGAATTAAAATGTGAATAAATAAGTTACATAATCTCTTTAAGGGCATCAAGAGCTTGACTGATGTCGCTTTGACGTTCAATCATCTCGTGCTTCAGACTTTGCTTGGCAGCTGCCTGCGTACTCATAGGCTCACCAGTCATCACCTTTTCCTTGCCGTCAGGACGGGTAACGTTGATAAATCCCTGATACTTCGTAACAATCTCGCCAGCCCATGCAACGGGCTTAATCTCTACTTTTGGTGGAACTGTTTTTGACATAATTATCTATTTTAGTTGTTTATAAAATGAATTACTCTGTCTTACCCAGATAATAATCTATTGTTTCCAGACAGTCATCAACTATCTCAGAATCCTCAAAGTCGCTTTCAATAGAATTATTCCAATTCTCAAAGAAAGCGGGAAACAAATGGGCAAAGATATAGTCCTTACGATGCTGGAGAATCGCTTTAGCACGTTCCTTTGGATCACATATAGTCCATAAATCACAGAACTGACGTGTCATTTCAGGTGGAAGAGTTTTCCCTTGCTCAAGGGAAGCACCACCATTGTCTACTATTTCCACTTCGTCAGGATTGAACGATTTTAGCGTGTTCGCTTCGAGGAACTTTCCTAAACTGCTTCTTTTAAGCACCACCTTTTCACCAGTGGCCTTAACAATTCCAAATACAGTTTCTGTGTACATATTGCTAATATCTTAAATCGGTAAAATGTAATACACCTCCATGATAATCATCTTTCCGATGATCAAGTTTAAACCAGTCCACAAAATCCGCTGTGGACAACCCATCATGCTTTGCCAAGGTGTCAACATCCACTTCTTGGCCTTCTACAGAAGCGAAAGGCTTTTCATCACGGATGCCAAGGGTAATGTCCTGCACATGAAGCTTTGGAAGACGGGCAATCTCTATCTGAAAAGTACCTTTTTCGTATGGCTTGCCGCTCCACTGACGGACGGACAGTATCGCCCTTCCGGCGTTAATCTCAACTGCACGTTTCTTCCATAAAGCGGCATTCGCCCGTATAGTATGATACTTCAACCAATCAGGACAGGAACAACAATCCTCACAGTTGCGCCGCTCGTCATTGCTCACAAAGCACAACGTGTTCTGCAACAGAGTGGCGAACCCTGTTTTCTCTCCATGCCTCGGATGTGTGGAAGGAAACTCCCTGGAGAGCATCAATACATATATCTTAACCTTGTTCTTCATCACAGTTACTCCTACCGTTGGCCAAAACGGAGAATCCGAAAAATCCTATCATGCAGCCTATAAAGGCACCTATCAAACCAGAAACAAAATATCCCATAACATCCTGATTTAGAGTTATTCCTTATTCTTTTTACGGATTCCGAATACGGCCATTCCACGGCATATCTGCTTTACAAAGGCAGACATTTCCTTGGCAATATTGAAATCATTCTTATTAAGTTTCTTGTGCTTGATGTTGTTAAGCCAGTTATCAAACACGTCTTCATCATCAGCATAACGTCCCTTCAGAAAGTAACCGAGCCATTCTTCAGCACATTCCGGACGAGGAAGATCCAGAAAACGAAGAATCATCACACTGAGCACGATTTGCTCACTGCGGTTCAGAACAACACTCTTCGCAGTCTCACGGACATTGAAGTCAAACAGAAGATGCGCTGTGTTGTTGTCCCTGTCAATAGCTATCTGAAAACATTCTATCAGATAAATCTCCTTGATACGCCTTGACAGCTCTTTCAAATCATCGAGGGTGGTACTGTCTTGAATATGGAAAACTCCCTCGCGGATAGGCTGCATATTCTTCGAGGGGGCAAAGCCGGTGATCTTGACAATATTATCCATAATATCATCAAGACGCTGCTGGTAACCCTCTCCCTGCCAGAACTCTTCTGTTCTGTCGAGGTCACTACCCCGATTGGAAAACTTAATAACGTCGTCGTACATATCTTAGCTGTTATTTACTTGCTCGATAACTTTCAGAATCATTCTGCTTCTTAGGATCGAAGAAAATCACCTTGACCACCACACTGGCAATGCTGACGGCAATGACAGCAATGGCAGCCAAGATGGTAATCCAGAGAATATATAATACCGTATGAAAAAAAGTCATTATCATAGTCGATGCAATAATTAGGTGAAACTATAATTCCATTAAAATGGCATTCATCGTAGTGCAAGCCATGTGGGCAGTCTTCTGGTCAAGGAACATATTCCCTTTGACATAACGATAATGGTCGCTCGTCCAGTTATTCCACTGACAACTGACAACCTCGAAACTCTTGATGGTTGCCATAGCACGGATGTACCAGTAGGGTGTACCCTTTTCTGGCTTGACGAACTTAACCTCACCCTTATGGGTAAGGGCATTGTAGGCAGCAAGAAGAACCTCCAAGGTCTTTACTCGCTCCAACAAAGCATCGTGCTCGACCTTCAGTTCCGAATAGCATTTACATAAATCCTTATACGCTCCCTTCAGAACGTCATACTCTTGCTGCAACTTCTCACGACGACCTTCCTTGGTACGTCCGTCGATCTTTTTCTCCTTTGAAGCAATAGGGACTTCCTGAACGGTTTCCTTCCTGGAAGTTCTTTTCTTGGTGACAGGAGCTTTCTCCTGTTCAACCGCATCTTGTTTCTTCTTTCGTGGCATAACACTTATCGTTTAATGATTACATACATGGTGGAGTCTCTGAATCGTCTGACAGACGGATGCCCAGAAACTCACAAAAAGCACCCTCTTCGTCCCGATGACGGGCAGCACATTTATTACATCTCTTCTTCATTTATCAGTAGTAATAGGTTCAAATTCTTCACATGTGAGGACATATTCATACATGCTGACATAGCCCTTATAATAGTCACTGAGGTTCTGAACACATCCATCTTTCCTCCCTTTGATGGCACTGGCCAACAACACACCTGACAAGTTGTTGGGAAAGAAACAATAGATATGATCGTAGGTGTCGATATTCATGTACATCGTCATGAAATTACGAGGATCATTCAAGATGATATTATCACAGAGACGGGGAAGGTCTCTGGCATATTCATAATTTGACGCAAAATCGTATGCTAAGAAATCATACATGTCCATAAAGAGACAACATTTCTTATTTTTCATTTCTGCAATGAACGGAACGGTAATAAGACCTGGCTCACCGACGGTGAAGGTATGAGCAGCAGACAACTCCTGCTCCTTGAAAACTATTTTCTCACACACCTCGTCAAGAACGGTGTTCAAGAAAGAAAGACGATATTGATTCTTATAATGACCGTCCAGCTTGTCTTTTACCTCTTCAAGTTGCTTAGTGACACGGTTGCGGTCTTTTCTAAGCTGCATACGCATACGTACCGAATCATTTGAAGAAATCAAGCCTTGCTTGCCTTGGTTCACAAGATTCTCAGATGAAACATGAACCTGATTCAACTCCTCTTGCAGCCTGACATAGATAGCCTGCCACTCGTCATGTTCCTCTTCCTGACGTTCTATCACCTTTTGAAGAGCGATAATCTCATGTTCGGTAAAAACTTTCTGTTCACGTAACTCACTCAGATAAGATAAGGTACCCGACATCCTCTGCTCCTTAAACTGCTCACTGAAAAACTCCAGACCGCCATTGTCATTCTGGAAAGCCACACCAGAGAAAACCCTGTTCATACTGGTGATATTCGTTTTCTTTATCAGGTCACGCAAATTACGCTTTGCAGGCCTGTGTATGCGCAAATTCGGATATTCGGGCGAAACCTCATACCGACATTTCGCACTCCTGAGAAGGATGTTGGGCTGTTCTCTCCTTACTGTCATCATATCATTATCGTCTTTATCCATGAGTCTGTTCAAGGGTGGAATGAATAATCACACGTAGTTCATCAGCAGTATGTCCGGACTTAAAGAAGTCGCTGACATCCTTCTCTTGCTTTGAACCAGAAAGAGGGAGGGTAACACTGTAAGGACGGAGGAGATTAGAACCATAATTCTCACGGTACTCATTCCATTCTTTTACACGAAGGGCAGACTCTCGCTTGCCTGTCTCATCACAGTCATAGAGAAATATGATATTCCTGAACCGGGCAGAGAGGTGAACCAGTGTGCCGTATGGCACCTTGGCGGTCTCACTGTTAAAACAGATGGCATTGAAACCATGAGCACAGAGAGACATCACATCCTTCTCGCCACCAGTTACAATCAGATAGGGATGCCAGCCCTTTGCGGGCAACTGCTCCATACCAAATACGTATGGTTTTGGCAAGGAACCTGCATACATGAAACGTCCTATCTGAGCTTTGGGACGATATACCTTGATGCCGGCACCTTCATTGAAGGTATAACCGAACATTGGTATATCCATCGTACCATAGATATTATAATATGTCTTGTCTGCACGCTCAAAATAGCATGAGGACAAGCACTTGACGTTGAAACAATCTAAGGTGTTAAGGTCAATACCATATGACTGCCAGTATTTTAACTCGTGCTTATTGAAGTTCCTGTATTTCGGAGTGAACTTCACAGGGCGGTTTTCTGCTATGCGCTCATGCTGTACCTTGTTCATGACAGGATGCCACCCGGCCGGGGTCTCATTCAAGATGAAAAGATCCAACTCCTTATCAATGGTTCGCAGAATCTCCATGAAATCATTACGAACACTGATGCCAGTGATACGCCCTACGAGCCAGAAACAGTCACCATGCCACTCACTATCTCCGAAATCCTTTAGGATAAAACGGCCCTCGCCTCCTTGCTTATCCTCATGATAGTAGAGATGGCAAGAAGGATTGGCATCGTCACGGAAAGGGTTACGGAACACTTTCTTCTTGCATTCCTCGCCCATATAGTGAACGAATACGTTCAGACCGCCATTGGTCTTTTGCAATATCCTGTCTCTGTCTGTCATAGCCTATATAACCTTATAATAATTGTCTAATATCGTAAACTTCAGATACGGCCTATTCTTGCCACTATTGATAATAATACTGTTGTCACTCTCATTCATCCGTAGTCTGGGATTCCTCTCCAGTAACTTTGAGTCTCTGATAGCATCTTTGATGGTCTGGAAGTTTACCAAAACGTCTTCGAGGGTGTCCATGACCTCGTAGACTTTAGGTGAAAGCGTGAACAGAAACTGTATCAACCACTTGGGGCGCTTTCTGACAAATTCCTTCCTCATGACCTTATACGCCATTTGCTACTCCCCCTCCTTTATAAAGTCCTGTTGAAACAAGGCCTGTCCATCTTTGGACACGCTGACATGACCAAATGGCTTGAAATACTTCATGCTCAGCATGACAGTTTGTTTCTTTGAAGGCTCAATCCCAGTCAATATTCTTCCTTCAGGACGAGCAATCTCGATGATACCATGATGGTCAGAACCACGATGATTTACGAGATACCTTGAATGAAGCTTATTATCTTTCAACCATTTCTGCAAACCACCTACAAAACGATCTATGCTCTCGAAGTCTTCAAAAGCATAACCGTTGGCTTTCTGAAAAAGGTCCCTTAAAGGAAATAGCCATCTTGGTAGCAAATAATGCTCATTAACTTGCGATACAACAATTATCATGATTTTTTGGTTTTTACTGTCGTAGTAATAATTATCTTATTCGAAGTAGTCCTGCTTTCTCTGTTGGAGAATACGCAGATCAGAGATTCGATATTCTATCTTACCTGGCCTCTTGCTGACGGGTGCCAACAGACCCTTTTGCCGCCATCGGCGAATGTTTCCCTGACCGAACATCTTAAATGCCTGATTCTGGGAGATAATGTCGCTTGGATTCTCCATTGCAGCCATCATCTTCGGTACCAAGGCTGTGGCAAGGTCATTGATAAAAGTGTTGTAAGTAACACACTTGTCAGGGAAAACCAGTTGAAGCATACCTTACAAATTAAAGTTGTTACAGATACGTCCAATGGCTTGACGCCACGAAGAAGGTGACTTCCATTGTGACAGTACCGTCGCAGACTTGAACTTGTCACCAGACATGGCAAGATAGGCGGTAGCCTGCTCCTTGGCAGCTTCCACATCCTTGCAGTTGGCCTCCCACTCGTAAACGAGGTCATCATCACAGGCCGGGATAAGAATGATTCTGAACTTTTCCATATAAGAACTTAATTGGTTTTTACTCGTATCAGGAAAATTAAAGACGGGAGGCCTGAACACTGTCAGCGACGAAAGCCATTGACAACTGCTTCGGCTCACACTTAGGAAGAATGATAGGCTGCTTCGCGCTCTTGTAAACACCCTTGCGCTTCAAGATGCTCTTGACACCCTCACCGGTCATGCCGAAGTGGTTGGCAAGATACTGGATAACACGATTCGGGGAGAGTTGGCCGCTGAGTATCTCATGAGAACGTCCGAGATACTCCTGCTGAATTTTTTCTGCCCTCTCACGCAGAAAACGCTCATATTGCGTCTCAAAAATGTCATTTTTTGCCATATTTCTTTATTATTTACTTTATTTT
>ERZ842401.7561-NODE-7561-length-11070-cov-4.452746_pt1 | contig 11070 bp, 10 predicted proteins | sample MGYA00521270_ERZ842401 | MGnify/ENA primary metagenome ERZ842401 (study PRJEB31892, sample SAMEA3878208) | bioreactor metagenome | biome: Moose rumen | place: Sweden | collected 2011-10 | study: EMG produced TPA metagenomics assembly of the PRJEB12797 data set... | reverse complement strand
TACAAATTAAGATTTAATCTTTGAACCACCGAAAACTGCTGACATTTTCATATCAGACAGGGCATTATCAATCGCAGATACTTCGGAATCGCTTAAAATAATTTCAGATGCCTTTGCATTCTCTTCTAATCTTTCTACCTTAGTTGTTCCTGGAATAGGAATTATCCAAGGCTTTTTACAGAGCATCCATGCAAGTGAAATTTGTCCCATAGTTGCATTTTTCCTATTTGCAAAATCATTGAGGAGAGAAAAGAGAGGTCTATTGGCTTTCATGGACTCTTCTGTAAACTGCGGCATAGAGCTTCTGTAATCTGTATTTTTATCAAATTGAGAATTAGCACTGTAAGCACCGGATAAAACACCATTGGCCATCGGAGAGAATGCTACAAGTGCAATATTAAGTTCTTCTAGAGTGCTGAATACTGACTCGTAATGACGGGCCATCATTGAATAACGGTTCTGAACTGCACTGACAGGACAGATAGAATGAGCTCTTCTTATAGTTTCAGCGTCAACCTCTGATAATCCCCAGGAAAGGATCTTTCCTTCTTTAATGAGAGAACTCATAACCTCGGCAACTTCCTCCACAGGAACATTAGGGTCCTGACGATGCTGATAATAGATGTCAATATGGTCTGTTCTTAGTCTTTTAAGAGATTCATCAACTGACTTGCGGATTACTACTTCCCTGGCATCAGGAATAAGTGGTTTATTGACAGAAGAAGAACTCATATCAAAATGAATTCCGAATTTTGTACCAATAACAATGCGATCGCGATATGGAGCCAACGCATGGCCTAGCTCCTCTTCATTGAGATGAGGATTTGAAGCGGTGCCGTAAATTTCAGCTGTATCAAAAAATGTATAACCAAAATCAATAGCCTTACTTATAAGATTTCTTATCTGGCCTGAACTTATAGGAGCTCCGTAAGCATGAGTCATTCCCATACATCCGAGACCTAAGGCTGATACTTTTAAGAAATTACCTATATATCTTGTCTTCACTTTTCTAACCTCACGTTATTTAGGTTATATGAAATTATAAATTCCGGTAGTTGCTACCGAGCAAGATCTTTTTTATACTTAAATACACATTGTAAAATTTGTGTGTTTAGTTTATTAAACATGAGGTAATGGAATATGTTCACAATGAAGGAAGTCTGTAAACAGACCAATATGCAGTATGAAACCCTAAAATTCTACTGTAATCAGGGACTTGTTCCGAACGTTCAAAGAGATAAAAACAATTACCGAGTTTTTGACCAGCATGACGTGGAATGGATAAAAAGTCTTGTATGTCTCAAAAAATGCGGTATGAGTCTTGATGAAATGAAAAAATATCTTGATGAAACACTGTCGGCGCAGGAGCGTGCCGAGGCGCTGGTCGCTGAAATGACTATCGAGGAGCAGGCAGGGCAGCTGAGATATGATGCCCCTGCCATCGAAAGGCTGGGCATACCTGCCTATAACTGGTGGAACGAGGGCGTTCACGGGCTGGCAAGGTCGGGTGTTGCCACCATGTTCCCCCAGGCGATAGGTCTGGCGGCTATGTTCGATACAGCCCTTACCCAAAGGGCTGCCGGGATAACCGCCGATGAAGCCAGAGCTAAATATAACCAGTATCAGAAGCAGGGCGATACCGATATATACAAGGGTCTTACCCTCTGGGCGCCCAATATCAATATTTTCAGAGACCCACGCTGGGGCAGAGGTCACGAGACCTACGGCGAGGACCCCTTTCTCACCGCTGAGAACGGCAAGGCTTATGTGAGGGGCTTGCAGGGCAGCGAAAGGGTGCTAAAGACCGCAGCCTGCGCCAAGCATTTTGCCGTCCACAGCGGTCCCGAGGCTATACGCCATGAGTTTGATGCAAAAGCAAGCCCCAAGGATATGGAGGAGACCTATCTGCCTGCCTTTGAAGCCCTTGTTAAAGAAGCCCGTGTTGAGAGCGTTATGGGAGCTTATAACTGCGTTAACGGCGAGCCTGCCTGCGCTAACAGCTTTCTTATGGAGAAGCTCAAGGAGTGGGAGTTTGACGGATATTTTGTCTCCGACTGCTGGGCTATACAGGACTTTCATATGCACCATATGGTGACCTCAGACGCTGTTGAGTCGGCAGCTATGGCGCTTAAAGCAGGGTGCGATGTCAACTGCGGCTGCACCTATACCAAGGTGCTTGCAGCGCTGCAGCAGGGGCTTATCGAAGAGTCAGACATAACAAGAGCCTGCGTTCACCTTATGCGCACAAGGATAAGGCTGGGAATGTTCGATAAGCAGACCCCCTTTGACAGCATACCCTACAGCTTCGTTTCCTGCCGTGAGAACAAGGAGGTATCATACGAGTGTGCAAAGCGCTCAATGGTGCTGCTCAAAAACAACGGTCTGCTGCCCCTTGATGAAAGCATGGTCGATACCATTGCCGTTATAGGACCCAATGCTGACAGCCGCATTGCCTTGGAGGGCAACTACTGCGGCACTGCCGACAGGTATGTGACGTTTCTGAATGGCATTCAGGACAGGTTCAGCGGCAGGGTGATCTATGCCGAGGGCTGCCACCTTTATAAAGACAGGTCGTCAAATCTGGCTCAGGCAGGGGACCGCTTAGCAGAAGCGCTGGCAGCCGCCGAATACGCCGACGCCGTTATACTCTGCGTGGGGCTCGACGCCACTATCGAGGGTGAAGAGGGTGACACAGGCAATGAGTTTTCATCGGGGGACAAAAACGGTCTGCTGCTGCCCGACAGCCAGCGTGAGCTCATAAGCAGGGTGACTGCTCTGGGCAAGCCCACCGTTATAGTCTGTGCCGCAGGCAGCGCTGTTAATACCGAGAGCACTGCCGACGCCGTTATACACGCATGGTACCCCGGCTCTGAGGGCGGCAGAGCTCTGGCAGCACTGCTTTTCGGTGACGAGTCACCCTCGGGCAAGCTGCCTGTGACCTTCTATGAAAATACCGAAAAGCTCCCCGAGTTCACCGACTATTCCATGCAGGGCAGGACCTACCGCTATACCACCGACAATATTCTCTACCCCTTTGGCTTCGGGCTCACCTACGGCAGCGTTAAGGTGACAGGGCTCAGCTGCAGTGACGGCATTGCACGGGTCACCGCCGAAAACACAGGCGCCCCCACCGAGGAGGTCATACAGCTCTACATAAAAGACTACAGCGAGAACGCAGTGCCGAATGTGAGTCTCTGCGGATTTAAGCGCATAAGCCTTGGCAGGGGTGAGCGCACCACTGCGGAGATACCTGTGCCGAAGCGTGCCTTCACCGCCGTTGACCAAAGGGGCAGAAGAGAAAAATTCGGCAGCAGCTTTACCCTGTATGCAGGCACCCACCAGCCCGATAAGCTGAGCACAGCTTTAAGCGGCAGCGAATGTGTGAGCATTGACCTGAAAGAATAATTAAGGCAACACCGCACAACTACCGCCTTACGGCTTTGCACGTCATAAACTTGCATATTTTCCGTCATAGTACACAAAGTCTCCTTGACTTGCGCCGGCAAGCCTGCGTCAACTTTATGCACTCTGACGAAAAATCTGACTGCGTTTCTGACGCACAATAGTTGTGCGGTATTGCCTTAATTGCGGTTTTGTGCACTATGACAACGTTCTCACCCACTGCGGCGCAGTGATATTTGTGAAAAATCACCTTTGAAAAATTGACTGAAATGTGGTATGATTATATGTGGAAGAGTATTGCTTAAAGTCTGAGGATATCAGAGAGGTGATAATATGTTTCAGGCAGGAGAGCTGATAGTTTACGGTAGCAGCGGTGTTTACCGTGTGCTTGATGTGGGAAATATAAACATCTCGGGCTGCGAGGATAAGCTTTATTATACCATGACCCCCGTGTTCGGCACAGGCACCTCATATGTGCCCGTTGACACAGGTGTGTATATGAGAAGCATAATGACTCACGAGCAGGCAGAGGGGCTTATTGACGAGATACCCACTATATCTGAGGGGGAGTTCTATGACAGAAATCCCAAGGCTATCAAAGAGCATTACAGCACATCTATAAAGAGCCACGACTGCAAGAAGATACTTGGCATGATAAAGGAGATATACCACAAGAGCGAAAGAGCAAAGCGCCTTAACAAAAAGCTCAGCCGCATAGAGCAGCAGTATATGACCCAGGCAGAGGACCTGATATACGGCGAGCTGGCACTGGCGCTGGATATACCCAGAGACAGCGTGCTTGAATATATCAGAAGCAGACTGGACTCAAAAATGTAAAATAAAATAAGTAAAACAGCGTGCAGCAGAAGCGTAAGTCCGGCAATCAGAACTTATGCTTATGCTGCCGTTTTTTTGCTGCAAAAATCAGAAAAGGTGATAAAATGGAAAGATCAAATGCACTGGGCGTTTTGCCCGTAAAAAGATTAATGGTGTCAATGGGAGTGCCCATGATATTGTCTATGCTGCTGCAGGCGGTCTATAATATCGTGGACAGCGCCTTTGTATCCAACATGGCAGAGCACGGCGAGGAAGCCCTCAACGCCCTTACGCTGGCATTCCCCCTGCAAATGCTGATGGTGGCGGTGAGCATAGGCACGGGTGTGGGGGCAAATGCGCTGCTCTCAAAAAGCCTTGGGCAAAGCGACCTTGATAAAGCCAGCTGCACCGCAGGCAATGCGCTGTTCATGGCGGCGGTGATATATGTTCTGTTTTTGCTCTTCGGTCTGGCGGGAGTCAAGGGCTATATCGCCACACAGACAAAGTCGGCGCTCATATCCTCAATGGCGGTGAAGTATCTCAGCATATGCTGCGTTTACTCCTTCGGCATAGTTTTTTTCTCGATATACGAAAAGCTGCTGCAGGCAACGGGCAGGTCGCTTTACTCCACCATAGCCCAGGTCTCGGGGGCTGTTACCAACATAATTTTAGACCCCATACTTATCTACGGGCTGCTGGGTCTGCCAAAAATGGGTGTGAGCGGAGCTGCCTATGCAACGGTGGCAGGTCAGGTGGTGTCTATGGTGACAGCGCTGGTGTTTCACCTTAAAAAGAATATTGAGATATCGAACAAGGCGGAGTATTTAAAGCCGCAGCTGAAGCTCATCGGCGAGATATACTCAATAGGTCTGCCTGCCATGCTGGCACAGGCGCTGATGTCGCTGATGACCTATCTTATGAACCTTATACTTGGCAGCGTCAGCGAGGCAATGGTGACCGCTTACGGGCTTTTTTACAAGGTGCAGCAGTTCATACTCTTCGCAGCCTTCGGACTCAGAGACGCCATAACCCCCATAGTATCCTACAGCCACGGCATGAAGGATAAAAAGCGTATAAACGACGGCGTAAAATACGGTCTTATCTACACCGCCGTGATAATGCTGGCAGGCACGCTGGCGGTGGAGCTTTTTGCCCTGCCGTTCTCAAAGCTCTTCGGGCTATCGGGCGAGACCCAGGGGCTTTGCATAAGCGCCATGCACATCATCTCACTGAGCTTTGTGTTCGCAGGGGCAAACATAGCTATCCAGGGCATTTTTCAGGCGCTTAACGGCGGCATACAGTCGCTGGCGGTGAGCATTTGCCGACAAATGCTGTTCGTTATACCTGTGGCATGGGCGTTTGCGCAGGCGGCAAAAAACTCACAGACAAGCCCAAGGATTATATGGCTAACCTTCCCCATAGCCGAGATACTGTCGGCAGTGATAGCAGTGGTGCTCATGAAAAGAAAATTTGCAGCAATGGGTCAAAGGCTTTCATTTAAGGCTATTGAATGAGAAAACCACAGCCACCCTTTCAGCACTTATATTTGGCTGATAGTTGTCTATTATCCTGCCGAAGTTGGAAAAAATAAAGCCGGGAACAAAAAAATCTAAAAAACCCCTTGACAAACTGAAATAATTAGTGTATAATATATTAGTCGGTTACAGATCGGCTGATATGCTGCTATGGCTCAGTAGGTAGAGCACGTCCTTGGTAAGGACGAGGTCACCGGTTCAAGCCCGGTTAGCAGCTTGATGATAAGCCCCCGAAACTGCGCAAATGCGTTGGTTTCGGGGGCTTTGCTTTTTGTTATAGATGTTGTGTATATCGGTGAAAATCCGTGAAACTCAGTTTATTGGTTCAGCAATTGGTTCAGTTGGCTCAGACTTTTTGTGTGTCAGGGCAGCCATTGCCTGCTGCAGGGTGGCAGTGTTTTCATGGATATATATGTCAGCTGTGGTCTCATATTTTGCGTGCCCTATTATCTTTTGAAGATGCTCAGGCTGCATACCTGCCTTTACGCACAGACTGGCAAAGGTGTGGCGGGTGCAGTGCGGTGTGAGCCTTGGATTTTTGTATTCCTCATGACCCGTCTTTTCCGACTTTACAGGCGGCGATATCATTCCCAGGTCGGCAAGCGCCGAATAAAAAACATTGTTCCTGAATGACTTTACGTCCATATCTATCAGCTTATCGCCTTTGCTTTTATAGTACAGCCGCTTCACAAAGGGCTCTATCTGGGCTTGTATAGGCACATATCTGTCTATTCCTGCGGCAGTTTTCTCACCTGCGATGATGTAGTGCTCTGCAAGATCGACATTTTCGATCCTGATGCTGCATATCTCACCTATGCGAAAGCCTGTGTAGATCATGATAAGTATGCACTGCACACGTTCGTCAGCGGAATTCTGCCAGAGCAGGTCGATCTCTTCGTCGCTGAAGATCTCACGCTCTTTTTTGTTCACCTTGGGGAGCTTTACAAATTCGGCGTAGTTTTTGTTTATGATGTCGTTCTGCATGGCGAATTTGCACAGCTGTGAGCACAGCTGCTTGACTTTTTCACACTGAGCCCGACTGAATTTTGCAGCACAGCTGTCGATACATTTTTGCAGGTCGGCAGATTTCACATCTGCCATTCTCATGCTTTTTATCGGCTCCAGCCACTTGTAAGCGGTCTTATAACTCTGGGCGCCCGACTTGCTCAGGTGCTCAAAATGCTGAGTGCTCCACATATCGTATACCCTTGCTACAGATATATGGCTAAGCTCGCTGAATATTCCCTGCGAATAGCGTTCAAGTGCCTGCTGTGCCTCGGCAGCTGTGGGAAAAGACCCGAGATATTTACGTCCGCTGCCATTGGGCGTCGATGGTGCATAGGCTAAGTATGGGTTAGACCTGCAGTCAGATCGGTATCTTACGGTGCCGCTGCCTTTAGCTCTTTTAGCTTTTCTGCGTTTGGTCCTTTCCTGCTTTTTCCCGCACCAATTGCAAAATACCGACCCCTCGGCGATCTCTCTGCGGCATTTTTTGCACAGCATAGCAAAGCCCTCCTTTTTTCGTCAAATGTGCTTAAAATTTCTTGACTTTTTCGGGAGGTCGTGCTATAATATAACTTACTGAAGGTCGTGTTTATAGCATGACTTCCTACGTCCTCGGTGTTACCAGCACCGGGGGCGCTTTTTTTGTTTTTATAATCAGTTATCAATTAGTTTCAAGAAATCATTTTCGCTAATAATACAAATTGATTTGCCGCTGTCATTAAGCTCAAAGGCTTTTTTTATTTTGCCGCCATATGTACCGCATTTCCATGCTTGGCTGCCATTGCTTCCTACTATAAGATAATCAAGCTTTCCCGAAACACCTGACCTATTTATCATTCCGTGTTCTTCAAGTTTTTTAGTCATCTGACCCTTAGTGCCGGAAGCGAAGTCTCCGGTTAGGCAAAAGGATTTATCTTTAAAGTCAATGTTTTCTGCCACCTCAGGTGTTGGCTGTGAGAATCGTGGGTTTACAAGACCTTTGAAGATCTCAAGCATTTCTTCAAGCTCATGAAGCTCTAAAATGTTATCTTCCAACGCTATTTCAATCACTTTAAGTGCTCGGTCGAAAGGATACTGACCTTTTAGATCGGAATTATCATCAAGCCATTTTTTCAAAGTGAAAACTTCGTCCTCTGTGAGAACATTATCACAGGTTATATCAATAAGCAGCTTGTGAAGCTCTCTAAGCTTCAACGACTGGCTTTTATCATCTGAATTTGTTGTGTAGCTGATTATATAATTAAAGCTATCATGTTCGGTTATGAACTCAAAACCGATATTATCTGCGATATCTGAGAGCTTTGCAAAGCATTCCTGAGTAGCAAGACAATCAGTCAAAGCCCTGTGTTCGTAAGCGTTTTCGACCGAAAGCAGCTCGCAAACATCACTTAACCTGTGATGGTCAAGCTCTGGGAACAGTTCCCTTGAAAAACGAAGTGTGTCAATAAAGCTTGTATCATAATCTATATTCAACTGTCTGCAATTGTGGTATATAAAGCTAAGATCGAAACGGACATTGTGACCGATAACAATATATCCTTTTGCAAAATTTACAAAGTCAGGGAGAACATTATCTATTCTGGGCGCATTGAGCACATCAGCATTTGCTATTCCCGTCAGCTGTAATATCCTATAAGGTATTGCGATATCCGAATACACAAAGGACTGGAATTTGTCAATTATTTCACCGTCCTTTACTTTAAGCGCCGCTATCTCAATTATTTTTTGGGACAAAACATCAAATCCTGTAGTTTCTATATCTAAAACAATATATTCATTCATGCATATATACCTCATTTCATTATTATCTTTGCAATTTCGGCAAGCTTTTGTTTCTGCTCATCGTCCATACTACTTATGAGCTCATCAAGCTCTTGATTTTTATTATTGATATCTGCATTATGCTGTGAAGTAAAATATGTAGTTATAGCCCCTGTAAGCATACCTATTAGACCAATACCGAATATCATAAGCAGCACTGCAAGCACTCTGCCTATGCCTGTAGCAGGGGATATATCTCCGTAACCGACGGTGGTACATGTAACTATGCTCCACCACAGCGCATTTGAAAAGGTCATCTTCTCAGCAAATGTCATTATAGCTGATGAAAGCAATATCATTGCGATATTGGCATAGAGAACGTATAGAAAACCGTTAGTCCTTAGTATACCGCTTAATTTGTTTTTAAGAACTCCCATAAATGCCGCAGCTCTTACTATTCTTGATAATTTTGCAAGCTTAGTTAATTTCAGCAGCCGAAACAGCCTGAAAACTCTAAACGCAGAAAAGATAGAATTAAAGGGAATTATCGCTACAAGGTCAAATATGTTTTCTTTAAAAAAATTACTTCGTTCTTTTGAAACATAAAACCTTATACCGTAGTCGGCAGTGAAAATAAGCAGTATAGATATATCAACAGCTTTAAACGGCTGGACATTAAGACTTATTACCTTGCTCAGATCGAGAATGACAAGCACTATAGAAAATATTGCAAGAAACGCAATTATGATACTGTATATTTTTTTCATATTGCTTTACTCATCAGTTCAATCAATCACGCTCATAAAATAAACAGCCTTGCCCAGCACTCTCACCTGGTCAAGCTCCTCGTTGCGGTAGATCAGGGGTCTGTATTTCGGGTTTTCTGCCACAAGCTGCAGAAAATTATTTTCCCTGTCATAATAAAAACGTTTCAACGTAGCTTCGTCATCAATTATAACAGCAGCAATATCACCGTTATCCACAATGGGCATTTCCTTGATAAAAACAATATCTCCGTCATAAATACGAGCGTTTATCATGCTGTCGCCTTTAGCGGTAAGGCAAAAATCCGCATCAATATCCATATCAGCCATAACATAGCTTTCTTTGTCCTCATCTGCGTAGATTGGCTCTCCGCAGGCAATTTCACCCAGCATGGGAAAACGCTTTAGCTTTATGGGCTTGATATTGTCATAATGTTTGGTCAGCCCTTCCACATCATTATTTGTTTTTTTATCGTCCCAGCCCAATAGATATCTGGCGCTTGTGTTAGTCACATCGGCAATTTTTTCAATGCAATCAATAGGTATTTTTTTAGTCTCACCTGTGGCATACCTTTGCAAAGATGATTTAGAAAAGCCTGTTAGCTTTTCTAAATCATTGTAACTATATCCACTTGTTTCGATAGCTTCACTTATTCTCTTAGCCCTCAAAGTTTGTATATCCATTAACTGCACCTCCTTTGTTGTCAGTATTATAACACAGATTTCCCAATTTTGCAATAGGTTTTCAAAAAATATTTTGAAAAAATCCCAAAAAAGGGTTGACAAGTGATTGTAATTGTGCTATACTGTAGCTAATCCCAAAAGTGGGACGAAAGGAGTTGATAATATTGCTAAATAAAAATCTCTTAAAAGGAGCAATTGCAGAAAAAGGGTTAACTCAGGGAAGACTGGCTGAATTGATCGGAATGTCTGAAAATACCCTATCAAGTCGTATGGTCGGTTCGTCACCGTTTAATACAGATGAGATCGACGAGATCTGCAAGGTGCTTGAGATAGAGAATAACAACAAGAAGGCTGAAATTTTTTTGGCTTAAATATCCCAAATATGGGATAGATAGCAAAAGCAGGCATGAGAGGGAGTGAGGGGCGTGAAAAAGCACATAGTTATTTACAAATGTGACCCTTCCAAAAATGTCACTTGTAAAAAGACATTATGTGGAAGCGAATGCAATGGTACATCAAAGCGTGAGTACGCACAGCTTGACGAAAACTGTAAACCGATAGTTGTCTATGACAGTGAAAATCCGCCGCCTTTGGAAAGACGACGTAAAAGACCTAAGAACTGAATTTTGATATTGCAAAATCAAATGCTTTGTCTAAAATAAACGGAATAGCTTTTTCAATCATTAATGTTTTTAATTTCTCCCAGCGGCTTTGTTCACGGATACTATCAAGGAACTTACTACCACGTTCTGTTAGGTCGTGAATAATTGCAACATAAAGAGGATCATTGTCTGCATTAACTACCATTGCAATTATGTAATCGCCCTTATATAACTGCATAAAAGAATTAGCTATTTCGCCTCTTGAATAGTTTGGCAGCAACTCTATAATCTTTTCAAGCGGCAGAGTTTGCTGTTCCATATCATCATTGAAGCCTGTATATTCTTCGACAAGCAGCAAGATATCACGAATGCAATCAAGATTTTGGTTCAAATCAAACACCCCCTTTCCTGCATACATTATAGCAGAAAAGAAAAAGAAAATCAATGAGGTGACACTATGAACCCAACGACCGAAATACCCAAAATAAAAGTGATCTCCAC